>Ga0172368_10001991_pt1 | contig 26858 bp, 15 predicted proteins | sample Lak11m_FD_114540 | JGI IMG/M metagenome (GOLD analysis project Ga0172368, IMG submission 114540) | Freshwater microbial communities from Kabuno Bay, South-Kivu, Congo - kab_022012_11m | ecosystem: Environmental > Aquatic > Freshwater > Lake | place: Democratic Republic of the Congo: South-Kivu...
GTTTGATCCACGATACCGTGATCTCGATCCGAAGGATATCCCGTCAACGGAAGCCCTGAAAGATACGGTCGGGCGTATCGTTCCCTATTGGAAAGAAGAGATGCAGCCCAACCTGAAGAAATATGGGGAAGTCATCGTTGCCGCCCATGGAAACAGCCTAAGGGGAATCGTCAAATATTTGAAAAACATATCGGATGAAGAGATCGTAGGGCTCAACCTGCCGACAGGGATACCATATGTGTTCGAGTTTGATTCTGATATGAATCTTGTAAAGGATTATTTTCTTGGCGACCCGGAAGTAATCAAAAAATTAATGGAAGAGGTAGCCAACCAGGGTAAAAAGAAGTAAATTTATCCATCCTTAACCAATAATCATGCGGAAACGCTGGGTCATACCCGATGTTCACGGCTGCCTAAAGACACTCAAATCCCTGATTACCGACCTTATCCGGCCTACCCGGTACGATGATTTATATTTTCTCGGTGATTATGTCGACCGGGGGCCGGATTCAAAAGGTGTTATCGATTATATCAGAAACCTCGAAAATGATGAATACAACATCATTGCATTAAAAGGGAACCACGAGGATTTTATGGTCGAACTTTACGAAGCAGAGATCAAATCGAAAAATACCTGGTGGCATAATCTGGGCAACCGGAAACACAAAGCATGGATGGCCATTGGTGGAAAACCAACGCTTGAAAGCTTTGGGGTTCATCATGTGAAGGAAATTCCGGTCGAGTACATCGAATGGATGAAAAACCTTACCTATTTTGTTTCCCTTGAGGATTTTGTTCTGGTTCATGCCGGACTGAATTTTAACAATGAAGATCCGTTCGAAGATAAACGAGCCATGTTGTGGCTTCGCGATTATGAGATCAAACCCGAAAAGATCGGCAACCGCCGGATCATTCACGGTCATGTACCGGTGAGTATGGAACTGATAACTCTTGCCATTAAAAACCGTTTCTATAAATTTATCGATATCGATAATGGTCCTTATATCTCCGGAAGGGAGGGATTCGGGAACATGGTCGCCCTCAACATCGACACGATGGAGATGGTGATACAGTATAATATGGACCTTTAGGATCAATGCAGGAATTAAGAATGCAGGAGTTAAGACCAATGACTTAATGACCAATAACCTAATGACCTAATAAGTTCATTTCACCCACCTCTTTCATTAATTTCTCTTCGATGGGGAGGTAGTTGAAGCCTGACCAGAATTGTTCGTCGGGCCGGCCGGCGATCTCGTCCCAGCGCTCATTCATCCCCTTTTGTTTATCACCCCGGAAATTTCTTAGGCTCTCCTTGTTGCGGGTGACGTCGGTCACCACCACATCATTCTTGTAACCCATCCTGATCTTTTTCCCTCCAGATGAATGCTGAAATGTTATCCACTGCTCTTCACGGATAAGGCTTAGTGACCAATATCCGTCGTACTTTGTGTAAGTCACGGTTCGCGTCAGCATCGGCATGTCGGCCACCCAGCCCGGGGTGCCATTGATCGAGAAGGTACGCAGGTATTTATCCTTCTCGTAATGATCGTACGCCTGGTAACTCGGTTTCATCACAAACTTCATGATGGCGAAGGTCGAACCGTCGATAAATATCTCTCCCTGGTAAAGAACCTGGTTCTTTGCCGACTGGTCATACCGGATGTGATAGATCTTCCCGTCATCGGGATCCACGGTCTCCTTCATGCTTAACTTATGATACCTTAACACCTCCTCATCCAGGATTGTACGGGACCTGAGTTCGACAACATCATTCATAAAGTTACAGGCAAGGCATCCTGCCTTCTCGCCAACATCGCCCATGACTTTGACAAGTGTGGTATCGGAGACAACCCGTCCTTTTACCAGCGCCGGAATATTCGATTCACAATACTGCCGTCTCTGGTCTCCTTTGCGGTAAAGGTGATATCCGGTCTTGAAATCCCGGATGACGGCTTCCGTAAACTCTGCAAGTTTGTTCCCGACAAATTTTTGCGACCTCACAAATGCCGTGAGTATCAACGAATCGGTGCCATAATTGGCAGGAATGTTCGCTACTGCCCGCCTGATAACTTCTTGCGGGGTCAATCCGACAATCTCGACTTCCGATAACTGCACGACTTTGGATTTAAGCCTGATCTCGCTGTGTTGACCTGTCAGTTCTGAAATTCTCTTTCGAGAAGTTTCATATCCAAGGAAAGCAACCAACAGGGTGTCGTTGCGAAATTTTGATGGAATATTTAATTGGAACTGACCGTCATCATTGGTTACTGTACCCAGGGTCGAATTGGCCACCGAGAGCTGGGCAAACGGCATGGGTACGGAATTATTATCATCAAGGATCTTTCCGGAAAGGTTTATTGTTTCCTGGCCATACATTTCTCCAAACATCATAAATCCAAGGATGGTAATGATCATCCTGGAATCAGACGAGATATGCTTATAACAGGATTCCAGCATAAAACAAAGCTAATTAATAAATCTACTGAATCCTTATACAGGAGAACATTATCAACGTACAAAAGTTGTAATCCCCAATTATCTGAAAACCGGAAGTTTTTTTGTGATCACTGTTTCTCCTGACCTGATAGTAACAAGATATAATCCGGACGTATATCCTGAAACATCGACCAGGAAGGATTCTCTCCCCTGGGGGAGAGTAAAAGATTTTATTACGCGTCCAAGAGAACTTATGATCTGGATTTCGCTACTTTCATTCCGGTTGATACGAAAACCAATTGTAACTGTTGATGATGCAGGAATGGGGTAAACCGAAATATCTTCTACGGCAAGGGATTGGGGCTCATACATTCCCAGAAATGATCCTCCACCGGGGAGTTTATTTGTAAAAAAGGCATTCCTGACAACATCGATCAATGTGCGTAATTTGGAAAGTGAGGCAAGTGTATCCGGGCTTGTATAATCTCTTGCCCAGACAAAGGCGATGTCGAGTTCTTTCATTTCGCCGGGAAGAAAATTAAAGGACCCGACCGAGCCAACGCCCCTGATGTCATTTGGTGGTATGTTTGCTGTTGTCTCAGTCCAGTTGACCGGACCATTTGGCGCCTGACAACCACAACCCCAATTCAGGGTATCGGATTCTCCGGGGAAGATAAAATGACATTCCGGACCGTAACCACCATAATCCGGATGTCCTTTACCACCATAAGTCAAATGTGTGCTGTCTTTCCAAACAGCATTCATTATATTAAAATATTGATAGTAAAAATCAGGGTCGATCATGAAGGAAGGAATTTGATACCCAGTATTAAAGAGTGTAACTGTAGTGTTTAATCCCAGCCGCTCATTATTTGCAATTCCATCGCCAAATCCGTAACCGTTTACACTCTCATCGCATAAAGGATGTCCGCTGTTGTCGAACCTGGGGCGGTCCTCTCCTGTGGGTAGCATCAATGGTCCGGCAAGTAACGTTACCGATTGGGCCGGCGGATGATTGCCGTAGGTAATATTTTGACCATTGCCATCTGATTTCTTTCCGTTATAACCAATATAACTTCCCCTGCCAACATCAGAAATCAGTAGATCATCAGAATATAATCCAATGTCTAAATCGGTGAATACACTTAAATATGTATCATGATATGTTGTTGCAGACCGGTTATAAATTTTATAATTCAGGAACACACTTTTACTGAAAGCTGAATCATCCGGAATATCAAAGGCATAAGCCATTCCATGAAATTCAACTTTAAGCTTTCGGCCGGAAGTCTCAAGATGGGGTCCGCGGTCGTCGTTGAATATGAAGAAAAGCGCCTGATCACCACGGATAGATGGATAATCGCCGTCATCTGGATTGTAGATACCATCGTTGTTCATGTCGAAAAAAGGAGCAAGTTGTTGTGCCTGTCCCAATGAAATATCCCCGTTTCCCGGCCAGGCCAGAATATCATGGATTGGAACATACCCCTGGTCTGTCCAATGCTGTTTGTGATATTCAATATCAGCTTTAGTAAGTTTCCATATATAACTCCAGGTAGTATCCATGTCTACAGAATAATTAACCGAATCCATTACCGGGCCTGCATAGAAATCAGGAAATTTACCATACTCAAGTGTACCTCCCGCCCGGTATCTTTCTGCAGCTACGTGCAAAAAGTCGTTTTCATCCATTCCCCCAATCCAGACTGCGGTGCTGAAAAGTGGACTTTTCCCGGTTTGTTTGGGAACTATAAATCCCGGGCCATGCGTGGGATCAAGATCTCCCGGAGAACAGAAATGGTTTCCATGAACATTAAACTTAGCGCTGACGTCGTTCACGTCGAGCAAAGCAAAACTACGGTCCCTTATTCTGAAAATGAGTTCAGCGGAAGAATATTCAGAGGTTGTCTCATCAATAAGTTTGTAACTACCTATTGCAAGGTTGCCGACACCCCGATTGGGTGCAATATAGGTAAAGTACCCACCATAATGCCAGGTTGCTATTACGTTCCCGCCACCGGCAGTCGTACCTCCATTAATCCTGATAGAATCACCGGCCGGAAAAGTGTCGTTGGCAAGTATATTTACAGTTTTGGGATATCCGGGAGTCAGGTCAATTGTATCGTTAACAGCAATTACGTTCTGGCATTGCCCGGGGGATTCAACGGTAACCATCAGGATCAATACAAAAAACGGTGACAGAAGTAGAGACTTTTTCATCGGTATTATTCTTACAAAGGTTTATAAACTACACCAAAGTTTTTTTTCCCATCGATTTCAATGCGAATGGGTCTTTCGAAACGAATATGTCGGATGAACTCATCTTCAAAGAAAGCTGTTTGAGCGGTTAGGTAATCTATGTCGTAAAAACCATCTTTGATATAAGAATTAATTGTGAAATAACCTACTCTGAAGGATGTCAGGTTCTGGAAAAAGTGGGTTCCCTGGCTGGGATCGATACGATAGTTTTCCAACCCCGATTCGACGATAACCCTGGAAGCTGAGATCTGAGGCCAGCGAACCGGGATCCCAAGCCATGGATCGCTTGAACCCCACCGACCCGGCCCGACAAGCACATAATTTTTCTTTTCGGCCAAAAATTTATCATTAAGTAATTCCAGCCGGTGTGCAATTTCAGGACTTTTTGAAGCATTCCACACATCCGGTTTTATGTAAACAATATCTCTAATCCCTTTGATCACCCCGTTTCCCAAAGCTAAATTGGAGATCAGAATGGAATCTTCCCGGTTGACCAGTCTTGGATCAAGGTTGATAGTTTGGTCGCGGCCGGCGATCGGACGGATCTGAAGCAGACTGAATACTTTCGGTTCACCCTTAGGCATATCGAGATTGACTGCAAATTCGATTTCCACCGGCTTACTCATTTCCCGTTGGCCGATTTCAAGAACCAGCTCTATAATCTCTGCCAGGGGGAAGGTGTGATGATTTAATAATTGTGAAAATGTGATAATCCGTTTCCCGGCCGAAAGAGTTCCTTCTTTCAGCTGGTGACTATCGTAATCAAAGGTCGATGACATATGTTTCAATACCGGTTCATCATCCTCATCTTTGATCTTAAGCTTTAACAGGTTGATGGTATCGTCAATATCAGGTGTAAAACTTTCAGGCTTAAGGTCTAGAGCATAGAAGGTTTTTTGGGTTTCACTCAGAGCCAGCTCAGGAGTGGAAAGTTGTAACACTTTGTGAGGATATTTAGGCGAAAACCGGAGTCCCAATCCCCCGTCGACGATATATTTGCCTAATCCGAGGGCAATAGTGGCGATGCCATCTTCAGGTCTTTCAGGAGCAATAGGATAAAAATTAATAGATCGTGCAACTCCGGAAATAGCGGGATAAAACCGTTCGCCATATTGTTGTCCGGTGACTTCCTGAAGAACGATTCCCATCTTCTCCTCATCGATCATGTTGAGGGTGGCAGCCATGTATGATTTGCTGTCTTTAAAATAGGCTGAAGCATAAACACTCTTGATGGCCTGGCTTAGTTTCTCGATCATGATCCGCTCATTGAATTTAATGTTTGGGATCATATACGTGGAGTAAATCCCGGCAAACGGTTGATAGTGCGAATCCTCAAGAAGGCTTGAGGATCTCACTGCGATGGGGTTATTTATACAGGAGATGAATGCATAGAGGTCTTCATGTATCCTGAACGGAAGCCTGGCCTTAACAAACCGGGCAAGAATATCTTTATCGCTTCGTTCGGATAGTGCAATTTCATAGAGATTATTATCCTCCATGAACTCATCGAAAACATCCGTGCCCAGAACGATTGTCCGGGGTATCGATATCACCACTCCTTCATATTTATCAGTCAACCGGTTGCGTTTGATCAGCGAATCAAGAAACGCCAGACCACGGGCTTTACCCCCGATCGATCCTTCCCCAATCCGGGCGAACTGGAGGTATTCATCGTACCGTTCGCGGTCGAAATCGGCTATCACGCCTTTAGCCTTATTTATCCGGAAGGCCGTAATGGAATCAAACAGGTACCGTTTTGCTTCATCCATATCGTCGGCAAATTCCTTCACCGAAACTTCACGGAACATTTCTGCAATAGGAAATAGCGCACGGGCATTCAACCATTTTGAAAAATCGTTGCGCTGCATATGGTACATCAGCGAATCATCGGGGATCTCAAAAATTTTATCCTGGAGTGATTTCAGATCCACCGCTCTTGTGATCTCCCTCCCGTTGTTGGGATCGATGAAGATGAAATCACCAAATGAAAAATATTCGTTGATATAGTTGCGGAGTTCAATCGACAACGTCTTAGAGAGCTTATTCAGAAAACCTACCTTCATCTCCGTGGCTATGGCTTCATTCCCGGTTTCTGAAGATTGAAAAAGCACAGGCATATATTCATCCTCTGCCCTTACCTTTTTAACAAACCGGATCCCGGCAGTTTTATCAGTCTCCTCATTCATCTTGAAGCTGACATCGGTGATTATCCCAAGCAGGTTGTTCTTATATTTTTCCCACATGGCGACAGCCTCTTCATAACAGGTAGCCAGAAGGATCTTGGTGCGTCCACGCATCCGGAGCATCTTCTGGTGTTCATTAAGTCCTTCGGTCATGAATGTTTTCGACTGCTTAAGCAGAATTTTGTATATGTTGGGAAGATAACTTGAATAGAACCTGACTGAATCTTCAACCAAAAGAATTGCCTGAACACCTTGTCTGATATCATTGTCGATATTCATCCTGTCTTCGATAAGCTTTATAATGGCAAGAAGTATATCGGCATTGCCCAACCAACAGAAAACATAATCGATGACGCTGAGGTTTTTCTCCGAAAGCTTAAGGTTTACCTCCCTTGAAAACGGTGTCAGGACGACGATCGGAATCCGGGGGTATTTGTTCTTGATCCGGATGGCCAGGTCAAATGTGTCGGTCAGTTCAATGTTAAGCATTGAGATGACAAGTTCGATGTTTTTATCTTCGAGGGCTTCAAAAGCCTCCTCCTGAGAGGTCGCCTTGATAAATTGCGGAGGATACCTGAGGTTCAGCGAAACATACTCCATGAATATGGTTTCATCTATCCTGCCATCCTCCTCCAGCATAAAAGAATCATACGTGCTCGAGATAAGCAAGACATGGTAGATCCTGCGCTTCATCATCAGGTTGAAAGATGTGTCGATGAAGTAATATTTTTTCGGATTCAGTGGATTCCGCGATTGGGGCATGATTCAATTTTCTCTCAAAACATACTCATCATATTCAAGCTCAAAACGAAGTTTGTGCTTTGATTCCTCCTGGGCAAGGGCATAGAACAAAGTCTTAATCTCGGGATCTGTAGCCAGTCCGGCCAGAGTGGTGTACAGTTTAAATGCTGCTTTTTCTTTCTTCATGGCCAGGATAAGGGCTTCCTGGTATGGCAGGTCGGGCGAGGGTTTTATATCCACCAGATAATCTACAATTTTCAAATCGGTAACTTTCGTAGTTCCCAGTTCAAACGCTCCCTGGTCTTTGACGCGAATCAGGTTTGCTTTATGTTTCATCTCCTCTTCAGCGAACTCATGGAAAATGTTCTTGCTCTGTTCCTTTTTCGATCGTGATGCCAGCAGCATGTAAAACTCTATTGCAGATTGTTCCTCTCCTATCGCAAAGTCAAGGATGTCGTTGATATTATTAAAGGCGTTCATATGACTGACAATTTACGATTTTAGATCTTAGATTTGAAAGATAGTTTGAATTCTTCATCGAAGCGTTTGACCAGGGCGTCACATCCGTAATCAAAGATACGATTATTATCATCTTTAGTTGTTACCTTCATTTTCAAAGGTGTATGATCTGCTTTCTCCGGGAACAGGGTAATGAATTCCATGAACACCTCTTTGGCGGAAACATATCCGTTCATTCCAAACTCACCTAAAATACTACTGAACTGGCCGATGTTGGTCATCTCCCTGACTGGTTCCATCAGGGCATCAAATTCCTGGACCACCTTCTGGGAATTGGTGAATGTACCACCGGTCTCTGCCGGGAAGGATGCCGGCAGGATCAGATCTGCCTGCTGTGCCGTATCTGTCATGAAATAATCCTGGACCATTGTAAAGGATACTTTTGAAAATACATTGGAAATGAATTCTTTATCGACGGCACACCCCAGAGGATCCTCACCAAAAATGAAAAGATTTCGCAGGTTACCTTCATTGAGTTTGCCCTTCATACATTTACCTTCGCTGCTTGCGAGTGTCTCTACTTCCCATTTTTCTTTCAACCGTCGGGTATATGATTCATCTCCAAGCGACTGTCCGCCAATTCCGAATTTAGGGGTGATCCCCATATCGAACAATCCCTGTGAATTGTTTTTCTCCTTGAGTGAGATCAGACCATTTGCAGTTTTACCAAGTTTTCCGGAGATCATAGCCAGGTTGAACAATTCCAGACTTGAATTTCCGGAAATCTCCTTCTCGGAGAAGATCAGTATCGCATTAATCTCTTCATTATACTTTTCTGCAAAAAGGGCGATCTCTGATCCCGGAAAGCCTGCTTTTATCACGAGTTCTTCCCACTTCTCGGCTAACAATTCTTTTTTATACACTTCAAAGCCTTCTACCCGGTCACGTAAGAAAAGTCTGTTTTCAAGCCCTCCCGACAGAAGCCAGTGGTTTACAGCACGGATGAAATAATAATATGATCCGACCTTCAATTCCTTGTCGACTTTGTGCGACAATGTATTATCGGCTTTAGTTGTGACCATGACCACAGGTATGTTGCTTCTGATCCGTGCATTGTTAACCATGAAACCTGCTACGGCATTATCCTGGTTGATCTCGGTTCCGATGAGATAGATCCGGCTGGCTTCCTTGATTTTTTCCAGCGGAACATTTAATTCCCAGTTCGAACGGTAACCCTGACCTCTGCCCAGGTAATGGAAACTACCCAGGTTGTTGGTCTTTGCAGCTCCGCGGGCCAGCTTGTGGATCAGGTAAAGTTCCTCATTGGATAGCCGTGCACCAGCGAAGAAACCATTTTCATTCGGTTTGACCGATTTAATTTTTTCGCTGATCAATCTGAAAGCCTCCTCAAATGTTATCTCTTTGAATTTCCCGTCCTCTTTCAGTAATGGACGGGTGATGCGATTCCTGTCGTTCAGGTATTTATAACCGAATTTCGGATATTTGCAAATGTTTCCGTCAGGATTTACAATTCCATTGTTTCCTGTAACACCCATCACAAACCCGTTTTTATGATACAGGGTGATGGCACATCCAATTGAACAGTAGTTGCAGATGGTATTGACCTCTTCCGTTTTCACTGGTCCCGGTTTAAACAGAACATTCTCAGTAATTGCTCCTGTTGGACAAGTGGAGATGCACATTCCGCATGATTCACAGTGAGTATCCTGCAGGGCATTGCACATGCTGGGAGCCACATAGGTATCAAAACCTCGGTTGATCCATCCCAGGGCATTCGCCCCGACCACTTCATGGCAAATCCTTACACAGCGTGCACAAAGGATACATTTATTGTTATCGATTTCAATGTAAGGATGACGGAAATCGACCTGGTACTCCTTAAACTCCCCTTCATATGTTTTTTGCTGGGCATTATATTCTGTAGAAAATTTCTGGAGGTCACAGTTGAAAAAGGCGGTACAGCCACATTCCAGACAGCGCTGAACCTCATGACCGGCAACCTTTTCGTCTTCATAACCAAGTTCTACTTCTTTAAAATTAAACCGTTCACCGGCTGGTAAAGTCGGCATTTCCTCTCGGACCTGTTTTTCAAATCTTCCTAAAAAATCTTCCTTCAACAGTTTCCTGAAGTTATCCCGCATGCTGGTAAATGGTTTTTGCAACGGTTTCAGCGGTAATCCCATTACAAACTGATGCGCTGAGTTTGAAGCAATCCTGGCCTGGGCAATGGCCTCTATGATTGTAGCCGGACCTGTAACCCCGTCACCGGCAGCAAATACCGATGGAATGCCGGTCTGAAGTGTGACTTTATCGGCATCGATATCTCCCCACTTTGTGACCTTGAGTTGTCCGCTATCAGCAGATGAATTTATATGGTGGATAAAATTCACATCTGTCTTTTGCCCTATGGCGGCAAGGATAAAATCGACTTTTACTTCAAAATCGGAACCATCGACCGGAATTGGTCTGCGACGTCCGGAAGCATCGGGTTCACCAAGTTCCATTTCAATACATGTGATCGATTCGACCTCCCCATTCTCATTTTTATTGATCTTTTTAGGCAGTGTCAGGAACATATATTCTACCCCTTCCAACTTGGATTCATGGATCTCGATCGGATTTGCCGGCATCTCTTTTTCGGTACGGCGATAGATGACATATACCTTGTCGGCCTGACAACGGATTGAAGTACGGCAGCAGTCCATGGCGGTGTTACCCCCACCCACCACGGCGATGGTCTTCCCCCTGAAATCGTAACGCTGACCTGTCATCTCCATATTTTTCAGGAAATCGATCCCGGAAAAGACATTCCCGGCATCATCGCCTTCACAGCCTACACCGGTGCCTTTCTGCGATCCGATAGTCAGCACCATGGCATCATATTCCAACTTCAGATCCTTATAACTCAGGCTATCTCCCAATCTCTGATCGTAGAAAATTTTTACACCAAGATCCGTAATATTTTCAACCTCTTTATCAAGGATATCATTGGGCAGACGATATTCGGGGATACCATAACGAAGCCACCCACCCGGTTTTAGCGCTGCTTCATATATATCAACCTGGTGCCCTTCTATCTGCAAGAAATGTCCAACAGACAGTCCTCCGGGTCCGGCGCCGATAACAGCAACCTTTTTCCCGGTGGAAGGTTTAACTTTTGGAACATATTTATCGGGTGACGCAAGATCATAATCCGATGCAAATCGTTTCAGATAATCAATACCTACCGGGGCGCCTTCATCCAAAAGGTTCCTGCGACATTCATTTTCACACGGTCTGACACATACTCTGCCGCAGATGGCGGGTAATGGGTTGGTTTCTTTGATCAGGGCTACGGCATCACGATATAGTCCTTTTTCGATCAGCGAAATATACCCTTGCACATCCACACCGGCCGGACATGTTTGCCTGCAAGGTCCAAGACAATCGGCATAATGATTGGAAAGCATAAGCTCGAGCGCCATTTTCCTTGATTTCCAAATTCCGTCACTGTCAGTGACAATCTTCATCCCTTCGGTTAACCTGGTCGAACAGGAAGGCTGGTGACCGCGCATTCCTTCCACCTCTACAACGCATACATAGCAGGAAGTAAAGGGTTCAAGGCGGTCGTCGTTACATAAGGTCGGAATAAAGATCCCGTTTCTTTTCGAAAGTTCCAGTATAGTTTCACCGGGAATTCCTTTTACAATATTTCCGTTGATTATGATATTCAAAAAATTGTCAGCCATTGAAAAATTTGATTTAGCGTTATTGGTTTCATTTTTGTTTTTCGTAACGCGTGACGCGTTACGCATTACGTGTTAAGTCAAAACTATCGATTCAAACTTACACTTGGAGAAACACACACCGCACTTGGTACAGATGGCCTGGTCGATGAAATGTACCTTTTTCCGTTCTCCTGTTATCGCCTTGACCGGACAATTCTTGAGACAAACCATGCACCCGGTACACTTTTCGGCATCTACAGTATAAATCAGCAGCGGACGACAAACCTTTGCAGGACATTTCCGGTGATCGATGTGCGCTTCATATTCATCACGGAAATATTTGATTGTGGTCAGAACCGGATTGGGCGCTGTCTGTCCCAATCCGCAGAGTGAATTATCTTTTATCTGGTAGGCCAGGGATTCCAGCCTTTCTATATCATCCTCCTTCCCCTGTCCGTTTGTGATACGGTTGAGGATTTCGAGCATACGTTTTGTTCCCATACGGCAGAAAGTGCATTTGCCGCAGGATTCCTTGCGTGTGAAATCGAGGAAAAACTTAGCCACATCCACCATACATGTTGTCTCGTCCATCACAACCATACCGCCTGATCCCATGATGGCGCCGGTTGCATTTACCGAATCGTAATCAACAATCGTATCGGACAGATATTCCGGAATACATCCGCCCGAAGGACCGCCCAGTTGAACGGCTTTAAACCGTTTGTTGTTTTTGATACCTCCTCCAAGTTTGAAGATGACATCGCCGATGGTCATACCCATCGGGACTTCAACGAGCCCGGAACGCCTGATCTTTCCGGCCAGTGCAAAAACTTTGGTCCCCTTGCTCTTTTCGGTACCATATTTGGCATAGGCTTCCCATCCGTGGATTATGATCCATGGAACGTTTGCATATGTTTCTACATTGTTGATGTTGGTTGGTTTTTTCCACAAACCCGAAACAGCCGGGAACGGAGGACGTTTTCGTGGCATGCCGCGTTCTCCTTCCACAGAGGCGATCAGGGCGGTCTCTTCACCGCAGACAAAAGCCCCGGCGCCTTCCTTTATATAGATGTCGAGGTTAAAACCTTCGATCCCGAAAATATTTTTTCCAAGATAACCTTTATCACGAGCCTGTTTAAGCGCTATGTTTAGCCGTTTAATAGCCAGCGGGTACTCGGCACGGCAATATATAACTCCGCCGGTAGCTTCAACAGCATAGGCAGCGATGATCATCCCTTCCAATACCGAATGTGGATCGCCTTCCAGTACCGAGCGATCCATGAACGCACCCGGGTCGCCTTCATCGGCATTACAGATGACGTACTTTTCCGCTGATTTGTTGGCATTCGCAAACTTCCATTTCATCCCGGTAGGAAAACCTCCTCCACCCCGGCCACGAAGTCCCGACTGTAAGATGGTTTTAATCACCTCTTCTTGTTTGATCTTTTCAGAGGCGATCTTTTTTATTGCCTTATATCCATCCCTTGCTTCATATTCTTCAATGGATTCAGGATCCATATACCCGCAGTTCCGAAGCACGATCTTCACCTGCGAATCCAGGAAATCGTTCTCCGGTGCATCAAAAAGATCGGTTGAAACGATATAATCCCTGATGGGATCCCGCTGGTTGATGTGCTTTTCTATGACTTCAACGGCACGTTCCTCATTGATGTCGCCATAGAGGTAAGTACCGGTCTCATCAGTGATCTCAACAAGGGGTTCACGATAACACATACCAACACAGCTGGTTTTTTTAAGTTCGAAGCCGAGTTTCTCCACTTCCCTGAACATTTTAATCTTTTCATAGGTCTTGCCGGCACCGGCCGCGATCCCGCAACTTCCAAGCCCGACGGTAACTGTAGTGGTCATTTATGGTTATTTTTTAGTTATTCCTTTGTTGATACAAGTCCTTATTTCCGTGATGGACGTGATGGACGTCATGGACGTGATGGATGTAATGATCGAAATATTCATCCCGGCCATCACGATCATCACGTTCTTAATTATTTGCTGATAACCTGATATTTTTAACGATTTTGGCTGCTTCGTTGCCGGTCAGTTTGCCATAAGTCTGTTGGGCAATCATCATGACAGGAGCAAGGGAACAGCATCCCAGACAGGCAACCGATTCAAGAGTATAAAAACGATCTTCCGTCGTTTCTCCATCTTTAACCTTCAGGGCCTCCTCCAGCGATTCGGAAATTTCTTTGGCATTTTGAACATGACAAGCGGTACCGTGACATATCTTGATAATGTTTTTTCCAACCGGGGTTAGACGGAACTGCGCATAGAAGGTTGCCACGCCGAACATATCGCTCAATGGTATTTCTGTTTCTTTCGATAACTTTTCAAATACAACCCTCGGGATAAACCCGTACATCTCTTGTGCTCCTTGTAGGAGCGGGATGAGGTTTCCCTTTTTCCCTCTGTATTTTGATATCAGCGGATCGATCAGGCTCAGATCTACTTCCGTTTCAATCGATTCACTTTTTTTGTTGTTGATTCGGGCAATTCGCATAGTTCTATAATAGAATTAATTATCAATTATCAATTATTCCTTAAATGTTATTACAGAGATCCGTTTTTTCCCATCCATCCTGACGGTAAGGGGGTTCTCGAAATGAGTGATAGTGAAATAATTTGTTTTTCGGATATTTTTTTGCGATTTCAATGTATCAAACCGGATAAAGCTATCCGACATTTCCGGTTGAATACAGAAATAACCGACATTCATTGAGGTGACATTGTGGAAAAAATGAGAACCTGACGAGGCATCCAGTGGGAACCCTTCAAGGCTGGTCTCAACGATCACCTGAGCATTTGAAATCTGCGGCCATACCACCGGGATGCCGATCCAACGGTCGCGTGTACCCCAACGGCCCGGACCTATAAGTATAAATTTGGTCTTCTGCCTTCCCATCTCGGCATTGATCTTTTCCATCTCTACAGCCATTTCAAGGGTTTTGGTCTTATCGAAAGTTTCCGGATCGACAAATACTACATCATGGATATTTTCCAGTAATCCATTACCCATCTCCTTTTCCGAAAAAAGAAGGATCTCATCACGATTGATTTTTCCCATGTCAAGTTCAAAATCGCCGGCATTCCCGATCATAGGTTTTATCTGTAAAAGGTAAAATGATGCTTTGTAATTTTCATCCTTGTCAATGTCGACAGCAAATTCAATTTCGACAGGCGATCCCAAAGCCTCCTTTACAACGTCTAAAACCACTTCAATCGTCTTTGCCAGCGGAATATAATTATATTTCAGGATATCGGCGAAATTGACAACCCTCGGACCCGGATCACGTATGCCGGGAATGATGCGGTTATTATCGATGGAATAAACGGAAGCGCAATGTTTCAGGGTGCCATGTTTTTCGGCATCATAGATATCGAGCTTACGTAACCCTGCAGTCTCTCCTTCCATCAGGTTTACATCCTTTTTTGTCAGGTCGACAGCATAAAAATCGACCTGTGATCCTTTATACTGATCCTTTGCAGAATTGATCTCCAGGTTTGGATATAATGGCGCAAAGCGAAAAGCTCGTTCTCCTTCAACCACATAGCGACCAAGTCCCAATGCAATAACAGCAAATCCCTCCTCGGGTTTCATATGTGCAAAAGGGTAATAATTATACGATTGGGCAACGCCGCTGATGTGCGGGTAATAAACATCTTCGTATTGGTGACCTACCACTTCCTGGATTACGACGGCCATTTTTTCCTGCTCGATTCTGTAATTCACCGCTTCAATATAACCCTTGGCTATGGAAGAATATACCGATGCATAAACAAGTTTGATAGCGTTCATCAACTGTTCAAGCTTGACCTTCGGATCAGGATGGTTATTCGGGATAAGGTAAGTTTCAAATATCCCTGCAAAGGGCTGGTTCAGGGAGTCTTCAAACAATCCGGAGGAACGTACGGCAAGTGGTTTGGTAATCAACTTGATGATAGATTTTAGTTTCCGGACCAGGGTTTCGGTCAGTTTTCCTTCAAGAAACCAGATTCGGATCAGCTCATAGTTGGATTCAAAGACTGCCTTTTCACGAAGCTTATTCCGGTCTAAAAAATATTCGAATTCATCGGTACCGATGATGGAGGTCTTGGGTGTACGGATGTTGATGTTGGGTACATGCTGGGAGAAATCATAATTATAGATCAGTGTGTTGACAAATGCAAGTCCCCTTCCCTTCCCTCCAAGCGCGCCTTCCGTGAGGGAAAGGATGTTCCGTTCATCGGTAATGGCCATTTCCTCGAACGGGATGACCTTCCCAATATTCTGCTCATTACGGAAATGCTGGATAACATTGATCAGGTAATCCCGCAAGCTGGCAGGATCTTTGAAATCGGTGACCTTCGCCGGATTCAGGATCTTGGCAACCTGGATTTCACCCCGGGCCATAAGCCATAAGGAGAAATGATCTTTGCGGGCATGATAAAGAAGCGATTCTTCCGGGATGGTTTTTAACAGATCCTCAAACTCCTTGAGTGACTTAGCAACGTCAATCTGGCTTCCCTCTTTGTCGCGATAAATGAAATGGCCGAATCCAAGGTAATGTGTGATAAAACTTTTGAAATCCTGAAGCAGCGTTTCCGAGTTCTTATTGATGAATGATGCTTTTAATTCATAAGCTTTCTGAACATTTTCTTCCTCAGATGACTGAAGGACGGTAGGCAGGTCCTTAATATCTTTCCGGATTTGTTTTACAAGGCTGAAGCCGGCCGTATCGTTCAGTTTCCCATCTTTTTTAAATTTTACGTCAGAGATCAGGCAGAGGATATATTCTTTGTACTTGTTAAAGATGTATAAGGCTTCTTCGTATGTGGAGGCCAGCAGGATCTTGGGCCTGGCCTTTAACCGGAGGATGCGGTACAACTCATCGGTGGTAACATCCTCAATGATGTTCTTGGTCTGTTCCAAAACGATATTGTACAACATCGGAAGATAAAGCGAATAATATTTCGATGAATCCTCAACGAGCAGGATGACTCTCACCATTCCTATCTTGGTATCGTTCTCCACATTGATCTTATCCTCAAGGTAATTGATCATGGCAAAGAAGATCTTGGAGTCGCCATTCCAGACGAATATGCGGTCGATCCAAGTCAGCTTTTCCGGTTCATCCTCAAACAGCATGATGTCGGTATTGCTGTTGAGCAGCAGGAATACTGGAATGTACTGGAACTGATCCTTAATTTTCCTGCTTAAATCTACCGGGAAATGTTTATCGGTACCCATCATAATGATGATGAGGTCGTAATGCTTTGAGTTGAGCTGCTCCATAACCTCCTCTGTGGTCGAAACCCCTGTGATGCGAGGCATGGTACTCAGGCTGAGCGAATAAAATTCACCCAGGACATGCTCCGAAAACCGTCCTTCCTTTTCAATGCTGTATGCATCGTACAGGTTTGCAACCAATAGAATTTCTTTTACCTTGAAAGGCATCAGGTCGTGGTACAGATCGCGGTTGTAATTCGTCCGGTTGAGGAAGGTCTGCAATAGCTGACGACTGTACCTCCCGGGGATCTGTTCGACAACCACCGGTTTTTCTATTTCCCTGGCTATGGTTTTCTTGAGAATAGCTTTTCCCTTCACACTGTTTAGATAACCTGCTATAAGGTTTGCCAGGTTAATGATCAGGTGACGTTCCTCTTCGAGGAATGGTCCTTCATGGGATGGCTGGAAGGCTTTGGTATAAAATATCTCGATTGATCCTTCCTGGTTGTCAATTGTTTCGAAAGTTTGTTTTTGTGACCATTGACTCTCTTTGAATCCGGGACTTTTAATTTCTATTTTCCCATATTTAATCCGGCACACGGTAAATTCGGGATATTGCCATGCCTTAGGTAGGATAAGACAGATCTGGTGTAACGCTTCTTCGATTGGTTTTCCCGTACGCAGGATACTTGTCGTTTGGTTGATTGCCGTCAACTCCTTTAACCGTTCCCGGGTGATATACCTGCCTTCCCTTCCCTTGATTCCGTTCAGGTAACCTTCGATCAGACTTGCAATATTCAGGATCAGATCTCTCTCCTCTTTCAGAAAAGGGCCTTCATCTTTTTCGGGAAATTCCTTAAGATAATATATCTCGATCGTTCCATAAAGGTTATCGATGGTTTCAAAACCCTGTTCCTGCTTCCATTGTGTTTCAATAAAACCAGGACTTGTGAATTCCATCTCCTCGAAGCGGATACGGGCAACTGTGTTTTCGGGGTACTGCCAGGCAAGGGGCAGAATAAAGCAGATTTCCTGAAAAGTATCGGTCATTGACCGGCCCTGTTTCAGGATGGCTGCTGTATCATTAATCGCTGCAAGTTCTTTGAGACGTTCCCTGTTTTCGTAAACAAGTTTATCTACGTTAAGGGATCCTGGTTTTTGAGCATCTGAATTGGATTGTTCTTCGGCAGTATGCATGAGTTTTTCTGAGATATAAGTCTCAAAATTAGTATAATCTTTATTCTTAAAAAAATTAAAGATTCAGACTGACGCTTTAACGTACAATTAATACGTGTTATACTTATTTTACTTAAGTAATTTTCGTATAAACTTGAAATTAAATCAATTATATTGAAAATAAAACGGTATTTATACGTTAGGATAGATAATTTTGTCGTTTCGTGAAAAATTTAACATTCATTCACTAATTAAAAAATAACTCTTATGAAAAATGACATTTTGAAAAAACTTCTCGATGAATTCATGGCAAAGATTATCGCCAAAAATCCCGGTGAAAAAGAATTCCACCAGGCAGTTATGGAAGTAGCCGAATCGCTGATTCCTTTCCAGGAAGAAAATCCGAAATACAAGGATGCCAAAATCCTTGAAAGAATTGCTGAGCCCGAACGCGTGATCCTTTTCCGCGTTCCATGGATGGACGATAAAGGTGAAGTTCAGATCAACAAAGGTTATCGTCTCGAAATGAATAGCGCCATTGGCCCTTACAAAGGAGGTTTGCGTTTTCATCCGACCGTAAATCTTGGCATTTTGAAATTCCTTGCCTTCGAGCAAGTATTTAAAAACAGTCTTACCACTCTTCCAATGGGTGGTGGTAAAGGCGGAAGTGATTTCGATCCCAAGGGTAAATCCGAAAATGAAGTGATGCGGTTCTGTCAGAGCTTTATGACGGAGCTGCAGCGTCATATCGGTCCGGATACTGATGTCCCGGCAGGTGATATCGGTGTCGGTGGCCGTGAAATTGGTTACATGTTTGGTCAGTACAAGCGTTTACGCAACGAATTTACTGGCGTTCTTACCGGAAAAGGCCTTGCCTGGGGTGGAAGTCTTGTTCGTCCAGAAGCTACCGGTTATGGCCAGGTCTATTTTGCCCAGGAGATGCTGAAAACCCGTGGTCTTGACTTCAAAGGCAAGATATGTACGATCTCCGGTTCCGGTAATGTAGCTCAATATGCCACCGAAAAATCAACAGAACTTGGCGGCAAAGTTGTCACCTTATCCGATTCCGAAGGTTACATTTATGACCCGAAGGGTATTGACGCCGAAAAACTTGCTTTTGTAATGCATCTGAAGAATGTCAGAAGGGGGCGTATCAAGGAATATTGCAACAAGTATGCCGAGGCAAAATTTGTTACAGGTAAACGTCCCTGGGAAGTTAAATGCGATATCGCACTTCCGGCTGCAACACAGAACGAGATCGAAGGCAACGATGCCAGGGCTCTTGTTAATAATGGTTGTTTCTGCGTTTCCGAAGGATCTAACATGCCTTCAACGCCCGAAGCAATTGAGATCTACCTCACTAAGAAAATCCTCTATGGTCCTGGTAAAGCAGCCAATGCAGGAGGTGTTGCAACTTCCGGGCTCGAAATGTCACAGAACTCAATGCGTATGTCCTGGTCGAGGGAAGAAGTTGATGAAAAACTTCATACCATTATGATCAACATTCATAAAAATTGCGTTAAATACGGTACCGAACCCGATGGTTTTATTAACTATGTTAAAGGAGCTAATATCTGTGGTTTTGTTAAGGTAGCCGATGCAATGCTCGCTCAGGGACTCGTATAACTTCCCTAATTGTTCATTTTAATTTGGAAGGGTCGTCCGCAAGGATGACCTTTCTTTTTGAGAAGAGGAGGACATTGAAAAAAGCATAAAAAATGACTCCGGCCTGGTTCTCTAACATTGATTCTACCATTAGGTTAATAGCGAAAATCAAGAGGAATACAAAGTAAAGATAGTACTTGTCATGCAGGGCCGACCATGCCGGCAGGAATATCATCGCAAACAATGTCAGGAATCCCAGGAGGCCAAGGGCGATGAAGGTTTGCAGATATTGTTCATGCGCATTACGACGATCCTGGTAACCGACTAGAAAGCGATCTTTTTTATATTTCGCTAATAAAACATCCTTTACATCACCTGTCCCAACACCGTAAAGCCAGTTTTCATGGATAATTTGCCATGAATCTTCCCATATCTCGATCCGGGTTAAAATGCTGTTATCCGATTGCCTCTTTGATTCCTGCTGATTCGCAATATCTCTGAATGAAAGATTAACTCTTTTTGCAGTATAAGAAAAAAAGTTTAATCCGCTATAAAACACCAGGATTGAAGCCACCAATATCACAATTCCCATCCAAAACTTCTTGCGGACAAAAACCTGGTATATCACAAGTAAAAATGCAAGCGCCGCTAAAACGATCAACCCAGATTTGGAACCCAGCAAAAAGATTAAAATAATAAAGTAAAAGATGAGGACTACCATACCAGCTTTACCCCACAGGCCATTACCTTTATTTGAATTCAGCAGTTCCAGGGCGATCGCAGCAATGGCGAAATTAAGATACATTGAAATGTAACTGGGATGAAAGATCCAACCCAGGGGCTTGTAATAAAAAGCGCCATGATCTTCGAGGTAAATATAATTCGAGGCAGCATGCATTAATAGGATTAAAGACCCAATCAGACATCCCGCCACAAAAGAAGCGATTATCTGCTTCCGGACAGAAAAATCAGGGACGAGCAGATCGGAAAAAATATAGAGAAGCCCGAAAAGCATTATCCATGTCAGGACTCCGAAAAATAAAATCCCATAATCGGCCCTTTGAAGCCAGGTTGTGATGAACAAAAGGATGCAATAGATTATAGCCGCGATCCGTTTTTCAGGCAAAGATCCTTTCTCGAAATTAAGATCGGAAGTTGCAAACAGGAAAGGAAAAATAAATAGCGATAACTTAACCTCCAGGTCAAATTTCGCATAAATCATATTATCCGTATGAAGCAAGCCGATAAGGTACAGGAGATAAAGTGAGGCAAACGAAAAAATTAACAATCTCCGGCGCTCCTTAAATATTGCCGGAATCTTTTTTATGAACCTGCCATCAATAATCCAGTTCAGCACCATAATAAGAATTAGGGGTGGTAGGACTTTCGGATGGATCGGCATAAAAAAAGCCAGCGCCGAACATCCGAAAATAAAGACCTGGTTATGAACGCTATGTCGCGTCAATGTCATAAAGTGATAAATTTTAAGTACTCTAATCTATTTGAAAGCAAGTGTTATTTTACCCCTTTACCTGGAAAATCTTTCTGAAAAAAGAATTTCGGTCTCAACACTTTATCAAAGGTAAAAAATTGAATAAGTACAAAATCGTTTCCATCATTTACAAGTGCATATAACCGGTCGGGATCAAAAGGCAACGGATTGTTTTCCGTATCGGTGACACCGAAAGTGTTCGCCTTATGATAGACCTTGATGGAATTGCTGATTCCGTTAGTATCGGTCACTGTCATGATGATAAAGGGGGGAGAATTCAGGATTGAATCTTTACGAACTGGATCCATATCATTTAGAAGGGCCTCAAAATTCAAATTCCGGAATCCCGACAGGAATGTCAATATTTTCAAGGTATCATAATCCGGAACCTGCTGGTTATCGATAAGAGAAATCAATATGAGCCTTCCAGCTCCTTCATTTTTCACCTCATAGGAATCTTCCTGTCTGGACGGAAATTCCATTTTAACTGAACCTATCTCAGGAAGGAATTTTTTAAAAACCGTAAAATCCCTCCAATACTTTTCGATTGGTGAATATCTTGGTGAGACAAAACCTCTTAACCCTGGTAAATAAACGACAAACGGTTCCGTCGAATTTTCCATGAGTATGAAAGAGCCACGGTTGCTTGGAGTGGCGTCGCCGACATAGTAAACTTTAGCCAATTTTTCATACGGGAAAAGGGTGATCCATCCAAAAATGTTTACCCGGAAAGCCATCTGGTAAATCTCTACCTTAACGGAATTCACCGCCATATCCCTAATGATGGCATTGTGAGCAGCTTTTGCAACAGGTTCCTTAACTTCAAGCCCAGTCAAGGTTGCAAGCAACATTTCGATCATCTGCTTCTGTGCCGGATATTTTTCGTTAACCAGCCATTTCCCCGGTTCCATCCGGCTTAACTTCAGCGTATTGTTGTTTTTATCCGACATGAAAATTTTTGAGACAATGGATGTATCGCTGACAGCAAAGTCGCTCATGGATCTCCGGAAAGTCGTTTTCGATTGGGTCAGGAACAAAGCCACGGCCACCATGGCCAGAACAATGACAGAGATGATAAAGAATCTGGTTTTCTTCATAGGTGAAAATGATTATTTTTTTCCGATACTCCTTGAATACCGCATCTTCCGGATCCTGAACTTGATTAATCCAAAACCCAGGATCAGTACCAATGGAAGGATGATATTGAGAAGTTGCCAGAAAAGCCGCTTTGAAGTCACTTTTGACGAATCGAGCAAGCGAAGTTTCAGCTCCCGTGCCCGGACAGTGATCAATCCTGAATCATCACATAAGTAATTGATGGCATTCATAACGAAATCCTTATTGCCATATGATTGTCGCGTCCACTGGTCATACCCGAGCGGCAAAGGATATCCATGCGAAACCTCAAACTGGTTCTTTACAACATCGCCGTCGGCAATGACGATCATCTTGGTGGTTTTGCTCTTATTCCGGTAACCAAGATCTTTATTTTGCTCAATTTCCGGAGGAATGCGAAATAGAAAGGCTGAGGTGAAAACCCCTTCAAGCAGCACTGCAACTGGTTGCGGACCCCTGTTATACATTGCAGGATCCGGTTCTTTTTTCAAAATTTCAAGATCGATATAGGCCGGGGCATTAACAATCCTGGAATAGGGCGAAGTCGAAAGTAAATAGGTTGATTTAACTCCGGGAACAGGTACTGTATCCAGGCTGCTGACAAATTCGGTTTTGACGAGGTTAAGTCCGTTTACGATAGGGTGCCTCTGAAAGGGAACAAGCAGTGGAAAATAGTAAAAAGGAAAATAATCGAGTTGGGGCTGATCGCCAACCTGACCCGTTTTTATCACGATCTGAATTGCATTCAGGTCCAGTACAAGGTTATTATTCAGCCGTACGCCGTAATTGTAAAGCTGATCGGTAAGGTTTGTTTCATTGACAATACCCATGGTCGAACTGTATTTCCCTAAACTGTCCATGCTGGCAAATACCGGATCGATCACCCAAAGTACTTTACCCCCGCGCATAATGAACTGATCAATTAAAAACTTATCCTTCTCATCAAATGGTTTGGTAGGTTTGGCAATAATAATAACCTGGAATTTATTTATCAGATGGTCGTTTACAGAGTCGGTTTTCAGGCGCAACGCAAGACTGTTTACCTTATGACTGATTTTAACACGTTCGACATTGTAATATTCGGAAAGGGTATTTTGAAGATCGAGGGTTTCCATATGTGACAATTCGCCCTGACCTTCAATGAAGGCAACCCGTGGTCTGATAGTGGTGGTAAGTTTCTGGATGGCGCTTGCAAGGTTATATTCCAGGGTTTGAATGGAATTGTTCAAAACTTTATTCGGATCCTGTCCCAACTGTGTCATCAGAAGCTGAACCGGTACTTCACGACCTTTAAAAGTGACAATTGTTCCGGGAAATATGATCAGCTGTGATGACTGGCCTTTTTTTGTCGTTCGCAGATCTGTTGGTTGTAAACCTCTCTCGACAAGCAGCCGGTAAGCATCATTTCTCTCTTTTGTATTCGGATTCGAGGAGGGATCTACAAATTCATACTGGATATTATCACTATAAGCCCTGAATTCATTAAGCATTTCCCGTGTTTCATTGCTTAGCCTCCTAAATCCTGGCGGAAGATCCCCTTCCAGGTACACTTTAAAGAATACAACATCATCGAGCTTTTTCAGGATTTGTTTGGTAGCTTTGGAGAGTGTGTAACGTTTCTCGGCTGTAAGGTCGAACCGCGTAAATAGAAAAGAAGCGATAATATTAATAAGAACAATGATGACAACAGCAAGCAAAAGCTGGATAATGTTCCGTTTTTGTATATTTTTCTTCCTGTCTTTCACTTCGTTACATTTGTTGTCGGTTCGCCGATTGCACCCATTCGTCACTCGTCATTAGTCATTAGTCAATGAAATCACCATTTTCTGCTTTCCAGGGATAATTTAGTCAAGAATATGAAAAGGGCGCTTACACTGATAAAATAGATCAGATCCCGGGTATCGATCACCCCCCGGCTCATCGAAATGTAATGAGCGTTTATACCAAGCGATTCGATGATCAAACCTGCGGTTCCCGAAAATATGAAGGTATAGGTCAACTCAAAGCCCATAAACATAAAAAAGCATAGGGTGATGGCAACAATGAAGGATACAATCTGATTATCCGTGATCGAGGAGGAGAAAATTCCGATCGAAACGAAGGTGATCCCTAAAAAAAGCAAACCAATGTATGATCCCCAGATTGCGCCGATATCAATGTTACCGGGAGGTAAACCCAACCTGTACACCGAGATGAAATAGACCAACGTCGGTAAAAGTGAAAATATAACCAGAACTACACCGGCAAAAAACTTGGCAAGAACTACCTGAATATCGGTCAATGGTTGTGTCATAAGCAATTCGAGGGTACCGCTTTTCTTTTCATCGGCAAAAGAACGCATGGTTATTGCAGGGATCAGGAAAAGAAAAACAAAAGGGGCAAGCATAAACAAACCATCAAGATTGGCAAACCCGAAATCGAGTACGTTGAACTGAACCGGGAAGACCCACAGGAACAACCCGATCATCAGCAAAAATACCAGGATCACGATGTACCCGATAAGGGAATCGAGAAAACCGTTGATCTCTTTCTTAAAAAGTGTGAACATGAACCGGATTGGTTACGGGGTGCAAAAATAGTATTTTTTTGGAGTTTGTCAGATATTGCGGTGGATGTAAACGGAATAATCGATCAGCTGTGGATCATATTTTTCCTTCAGCAGATGGGATGAGATCAGGAAGTCGGCAGTGGATCGGTTGCAAGCCGTGGGGATATTATAAACAACGGTAATCCGGAGGAGCGCCTTTACATCCACATCATGCGGCTGGGGTTGCATCGGATCCCAGAAAAAGATCAGCAGGTCTATCTTTCCCTCCGAGATCATGGCGCCAAGTTGTTGGTCGCCGCCCAGCGGACCCGATTTCAGTTTGATGATCGCATGTTCTATCTCTTCATGCTTTTCCAGCTTCCCGAGTATAGTCTCCTCAAGCAATCTTCCCGTGGTACCGGTACAGATTAAACGGTGCGCCAGCAGTGTTTTATAGTTGAATTCAACCCATTCTACCAGGTCCTTTTTCCGGTTATCATGGGCAACCAGGGCAATGTTCTTGGATTCTTTCATGAACTATCAAACTTAAAATATCGTATCAGCGCGAAATTACCAGTTTTTTGGTTGTCATTCCTTTTGCTGTCGCCACAGAAATGAAATAGATACCATCCGGAAGGTTTCCAACCGTTATCTGAACACTTTTTTTATCAATGACCTTTTCTTCAAGTCTGAGAATTCCCATCACATCGAACAACCGGACGACCTCAATATCCGTCTCACTGCTGATATCGATAAAAGTAGTTGCGGGATTGGGGGAAATGGTGACAGGGACCATCTGGGAAGTCTCCTTAATACCTGTCCAACATGGTTCTTTTGGTCCATAATGAAAAAAATTACTCAGACCAGATTCACAATTGTCATACACAGCAGTTACAGCATAGGTTGGATTGATGTAACCTGTTATCAACTCTGAATATGTTGAATCCAGAATTAAAGATTGGTTTCTCTTTATGAAATCCTCTCCCGGGAAATCTGATCTGTAAACATTATAACCCATTAAAAGAGTACTGTCGCCTGAATAAAGATTCTTTTTTTTACCATTAATCTCAGCAGTTGCACGAATGAGAAAAATGACACTATCCTCATATATAGCTTCTGATAATTTCTTCCAGACACCGTTCTGAATATACCAGGCCAAATTATATCCGGAATTGTTGTAATTTACCCCGATCCAGTTGTTATTTGATCCGTGTGTGTTTCGTACCATTGCATAAAAGGAGCTTGTGAAAGGTATCGAAGGAGCCGGGATGTAATTCCACCACCCTTTGTGAAGAAAAGACGTCGTGCTGCCGAGAAGAATCCGGCTTTCATCATAAACATCAATAAAAAGTGAATCGTCGGTGTTGAGTGAGCTTACCATAAAGAATATATCAAATGAGATTAAATTACCCGAGTAAATATAATAATTTTCTAGGGGAAAAAAATTTCCCCACGATGACTGAAAGAGAGTTGTACCGGCATACCAATCCGGATATCCTTGGTCATATTCAAATGTCATTAACTCCAAACTTGAACAATCAGGGGAATTCCAGAATAAACTTACCAGACACCCATTACTGGTTAGTTCACCATCTCCATATAGATTATGCGGTCTTCTGCATTTCTTAGTTATAGAAATATTGTCGATCATCCATTTTGAAATGTTCACGGAGAATTCTCCAAACGCGTTGAATTTTACTCGGAATAGCTTCCCATGAATACTTTGCAGGATTATTTTAAAACTTTTCCATCCGAAGCTTGTAAAATTTGTTTCACTTAAAATGGTTTTGTTCATGGAATCGTATTCTAGTATCACCTCTAATTCTTCTTTTGCTGTATTGCTAAGGCTTTCAAGTTTCAGGTCAAATTCAAGGTAAATGCTGTCGCAGATCAGGCCTGTGGCGTCGAA
>Ga0172368_10001992_pt1 | contig 26856 bp, 11 predicted proteins | sample Lak11m_FD_114540 | JGI IMG/M metagenome (GOLD analysis project Ga0172368, IMG submission 114540) | Freshwater microbial communities from Kabuno Bay, South-Kivu, Congo - kab_022012_11m | ecosystem: Environmental > Aquatic > Freshwater > Lake | place: Democratic Republic of the Congo: South-Kivu...
CGGCCCAGTTTGGCTTTCCGCTCGAACAGGTCTACAGCGACCTGGACCAGATGCTCGAGCAGGCCCGGCCCGAGGCCGTCGCTGCGTTTGGCTCGATCTTCGACCACCTGCAGGTGGTCGAAGCCTGCGCGCCGCGCAAGGTGCATGTCATGGTCGAAAAGCCGCTGGCGGTCAGCCTGGAGCACGCCAGCCGCATGGCCGATTTGGCGCGCCAGCATGGCATCCAGCTGATCACCAACTACGAGACGACCTGGTACGCCAGCACCTACGCTGCCTATCAGCGCGCGGTGACGGAGGGCGCGCTCGGCCCGCTGCGCAAGATCGTCGTCCACGACGGGCATTTCGGCCCGGCCGAGATCGGCTGCGGACCCGATTTCCTCAACTGGCTGACCGACCCCGTTCTCAACGGCGGCGGCGCGGTGGTCGATTTTGGCTGCTACGGCGCCAACCTGATCACCTGGCTGATGGGCGGGCAGGTCCCGCTGACGGTCACCGGCATCCTGCAGACCCTCAAGCCCGAAGTCTACCCCAAGGTCGACGACGAAGCCACGATCGTGCTGACCTACCCCGGCGCGCAGGGCATCATTCAAGGCTCGTGGAACTGGCCGCTCGGGCGCAAGGATATGGAAATCTACGGGCGCGACGGCTACTTCATGGCGGTCGACGACCGGCGCATCCGCACGCGCATGCGCGGCGAGGCCAAAGAGACCACGCGCCGCCTGCCGCCCGCCCCGGCGCGCGTGCGCGACCCGTTCGCCTACCTGGCGGCGGTGGTCAAGGGCCAGGAGACTGTCGAGCCAGGCAACCTGTGGTCGCTGGAGAATAACCTGACCGCCGTGCGCATCCTCGACGCCGCGCGCGAATCCGCCCGCAGCGGCCGCACAATCGCCTTATAACATATTTTGTGGGTGAAAATTGGCGCAAAGCGCCAATTTTCACCCACAAAATAACTCCCCCGTCAGAGAGGCGGGGGCCGGGGGGGATCTTCTATTTTACGTGGCGCGGGTCGCGCACGGCAAAGTGCAGCACGCCCAGCGACACGACGGTGATCGCCAGCGAGAGGATAAACATCGGCTGGTAGCTGAGCGCGCCCGCCATCCAGCCGCCCAGCAGCGGCGCGATCGAGCCGGCCACACCGGGGATGGTGTTGGCCAGGCCAATGTAGGTCGGGCGGTTTTCCGGCCCGGTGAACTCGAGCACAATCGAAACACCCGAGATGAACATCCCCGACATGACCGCCCCGCGCAGGAAGAAGATCGCGTAGAACCACAGCGGGCTGGGGGCCAGCACCACCATGCCCAGCGAGATCACGGCGATCAAAATGCTGATCTCGAGCGACAGCTTGTGGCCCTTGTGATCGGCCAAAAAGCCGAAGGCCAGGTTGGAAATGGCCTGGCCGACCTGCATCGCCAGCACAAAACCGCCGGCGTAGGCGTCGGGCAGATCCCAGGTCTTGACCGCGTAGACGACCAAAAAGCCGTTGGCCATCCCGCTCAGCGAGAAGACGATCTGCGAGATCAGGTAGCGCGTGAAGTTGGCATCCTTACGCAGCACGGCCGGCAGCGAGCGCAGGTAGGTCAGCTGCGAGACGGCTGGTTTGTTGGATGCCACGGCCGGTTCGCGCGCCAGGCTGAGGAAATACCAGGAGAGGAAGACCAGCACCGCCGCCGCCGTGAAGGCGATCACGTAGCCGATCGGGAAGGTGAAGCGGTCGAGCACCAGGGTCACCGAGAGCGCGCCCAGGATGCCCGAGGCCGTGCCGACAAAGTTGGTGATGCCAAAGAAGCGCCCGCGCCGGTCAGCGGGGATGATCTTGGCCACCATGTCCTGCCAGCCGACGATGATGAAGCCCGCCCCGCCGGTGTACCAGGCGTAGAGCACAAAAAAGCTGACCATCGCCAACACGGGCTGGTCGGCGGCGAACAGATAGGCGCTGACCGGGATCAGGAAGACCGGTACGCGCTCGAGGAAAAAGCCCAGGTTGACCGGAAACCACTTCTTGATCGGGGCGCGCTCGACGAAATTGGCCGTGAACAGCTGCGGCAGCAGGAAGCCCGCCGTGGCCAGGAAGGGGATCAAGCCGATCACAACCGGGTTGTCGGTGAAGTGGCTGATGTAGAGCGGCAGGATGATGCTGACCGAGAAGAAGCTCATCCCGAACCAGTAAAAGGCGCCGTCCAGGGCGTTGACGATGAAGTTGAAGCGGTAGTTGCGCTCGACAAACGCCTGCACGGCGGCGTCATTTTCCGGGTTTTCGCTCATAGAATGAAGTGCCTTTCACGGGGTGAGGCCGCGCACGCGCGGACAGGTTGCCGGATTTTAGCACAAAACTTTGTGGGATAATCAAAATCTATATCATCTCAAAAAGCAGGGGTGTTGTGTGAAAATTTGGCGCTTCGCGCCAAATTTTCACACAGCATACCCACTTTTATTGAGATGATACCAAAATCTCAATTTATTTCAATGGAGATGCTTTATGAACAACGACCCGCTGTACCTCGTGCCGGGCGGCGTGCAAACCCGCTGGGCCAGCCCGGAGAATTTTGGCGCGCGCAAAGGCGGCGCCTGCGCCAACGACGACGGGCGCAAGCGTTCGGCCTTCTTCCCCATCCCGGCCGGTGAAGCGAAAACCCTGCTCGACCTGCAGGGCGTGAGCGGCACGGTGCGGCGCATCTGGGTCACGATCAACGACCGCAGCCCGAAGATGCTGCGCGGCCTGCGCCTGGAAGCCTTCTGGGACGGGGCCGAAACCCCCGCCATCTCCGTCCCATTTGGCGATTTCTTCTGCCAGGGCCTGGGGCGCATGGCCCCGCTGCAGTCGGCTCTCTTCTCCAGCCCCGAGGGGCGCAGCTTCACCTGCTACATCCCGATGCCCTTCCGCAGCGGCGCGCGCATCGTGGTGCGCAACGAAACCGATGCTGACCTGTGGGCCTTCTTTTATGACATCGACTGCACGGTTGGTGACGCGCACCCCGCCGAGGTGACCTACCTGCACGCCTGCTGGCGGCGCGAAAACCCGACCATCTTCCGCCAGGATTATGAGATCCTGCCGCTGGTGCGCGGGCGCGGGCGCTTCCTGGGCAGCAACCTCAGCGTGATCGCCGACACGGGCACCTACTTCCGCGCCTGGTGGGGCGAAGGCGAGGTCAAGATCTACCTGGACGGCGACACCGATCACCCCAGCCTGTGCGGCACCGGCACCGAGGATTACATCGGCACCGGCTGGGAGCAGGGCCAGTACACCCACCTTTACCAGGGCTGCACCATCGCCGACCACGCCAAATTCCAGTACAGCTTCTACCGCCTGCACGTCCCCGACCCAGTCTTCTTCCAGCAGGACGCGCGCGTGACCATCCAGCAGATTGGCTGCTGGAGCCCCGACAGCCTGCCGCAGATGCACGGCACGGGCCTGCAGCTTTACCACGGCGACGGTGCGATCGACATGCCCGCGCGCATCCAGGAAAAGGGCTACGGCATCTTTGAGCGCCGCGATGACTGGTCGAGCTGCGCCTGGTTCTACCTGGACCGGCCCGCCAACGACCTGCCCGCCCTGCTCGATGCGCCGCTGCGCTGGGCCGGGTTGGGGTAAAACCATAGAAGCGTGTATTGTGCCGCTTCGCGGCACAATACACGCTTCTATTCTTTCATGCCAAAAGTGACTTCGTGTGTTTTGGGGGTGTACATGTTGGATATTTCAACGAATATATTAAGATATTATGGGTAAACAAAAGTATAATTTGTCAGGCGTGTGATCCCGGTTCAATGAATTTGTCCCGGGAACAGATCGAAAAAATAATGGCTCTTACCGTGTTTTAAGGAGCTACAAGGGTTGTCAATATGCACTCGCTGGATTTTGTCTAGCCGTACCTGCGCGCAATCTTTAATTTTGTTGGGATCACGGACATCCAGTTTGTCAATGCGCAGCCCATGGACATCACCGCCGCTATGCGCAGAGACGCCTCGTTGAAGGCGATTGAGGAAGCCAAGGCGGTCGTCGCCAACCTGCAGTGGGATCACGAACCAGTCCAGGCTTTGCAATTCCTAGAGGGTGCCAAGCCGGCGCCGCTGGAAGCAAGAAACTAACGGGGTATCTTAAAAAACGGGGGGGGCGTGTTCAAAATTTGCGGCAGCGCTGCAAAGTTTGAACACGCAAAATATTTCTGGGCCGATACTCGATGTTATTTTAAAGATGGATCTGTGTATAATGAAATCAGCAGGCCTGGCGTGTGATCCGCGCAGGCATATATTCGATGAGGATGCGCCTGTACGTCTTTTCAGGCAAGGAGTTAGAGATGCCCACGAACGAACAACTGCTGCCCGAACAAAAATCTGCCCTTGCCAAAGCACAGCGCAAGGAAGCCCCGGGGGTCAGGGCCGCCCCGCAGGACGCCCTGCCGCTCGACCCAAGCAGCGCGCCACGCACACCCGGCGAGGTGGTCCGCCTGCAGCGCACGGTTGGCAACCGCGCCGTGGACCAGCTGATCCAGGGCAAGGCGCGCGCCGGTTCGCTCCAGGCCAAATTGACCGTCGGCCCGGCCAAAGATGCTTTTGAGATGGAGGCCGACCGGGTGGCGGCGCAGGTGATGAACAGCCCCGCCCCGGCCGCCCAGGCCCAGCGCCAGGAGGATGAGGACGAACTGCAGATGAAGCGCGTCCAGCGCGAGGCTGCGCCCGAGGAAGACGAGCTGCAAATGAAGCCCGTGGTCCAGCGCCAGGAGGACGAGGACGAACTGCAGATGAAGCCCGTGGTCCAGCGCGAGGCCGCGCCCGAGGAAGAAGAGCTGCAGATGAAATCCCTCGTCCAGCGCTCCGCCGATGGCAGTTTTGAGGCCGGCGCGGACGTCGAGCAGCAGTTGGAAAGCCGCAAGGGCGGCGGGACGCCGCTCCCGGCCGAGACGCGCAGCTTCATGGAACCGCGCTTTGGGGCTGACTTCAGCTCGGTGCGCCTGCACACCGACAGCGGCGCAGCCCAGCTCAGCCAGGATCTGCAGGCCCAGGCCTTCACCCGCGGCGCCGATATCTACATGGGCGCGGGCAAATACAACCCCGGCACCTCATCCGGCAACGAACTGCTCGCCCACGAGCTGACCCACGTCGTCCAGCAGGGCGCCGCCCAGACCAAAAAAGAAGAAGAATAAATTCAACAAAAAAACCTGCGCACCGTGCAGGTTTTTTTGTTGAATGGACATCTAGATCGCGTGGTGGGGGCGGCCGCGGCTCATGTAGATCGCGACGATCCCGGCCAACGACATTAGCGTCCACAAGCCGAAGGGCGCGGAGGGCGCCAGGGCGGCAATGCTGTTGCCCAGCGGCGGCGCGACAATGCTGCCCAGCATCGAAAAGACCATCACAAAGCCGATCGCCGAACCAGAGTACTGCGCGCCGATGCCCTCGGTTTCGATGACCGAGGTCATGAAGACCGCCATGAAGCCGTCGCGCACCAGCCCGGCGATGCCCACCGCCAGCCAGACCAGCCCGCCGCTGACGAAGGTCAGCAGCAGCATGCCGCTGCTGATCAGCACGGCCGAGGCCAGGAAGATCTTTTTGCGCACGCCGGGCCGGTCGGAGAAGATCGCGACTGGGATGACGGTCAGCATGCTGACCAGGTGAAAGGTGGCCAGGGCCGCGTCGGCGCTGATCTCAGGCCAGCCCTGCCCGCGCAGGTAGAGCGGCAAATAGCCCAGCGTGCCCTGCACGCCGCCGCCGATACCCAGGATGGCCAGGCCCAGCAGCCAGATGTTGCTCTGGCGGGCGACATGGGCGAACGCGCCGCGCATCGACGGCCCGCGCCCGGCCTGCGCCGCGGAGGATGGGTGCCTGGGGGAGAGCAGCCAGGGCAGGGCGAAGAGCGTCGCCAGCCCGCCGTACAGGAACATCACGCTGCGCCAGCCGCCCAGCCAGGGCGACAGGACCGTCGCCGCCAGCATCGAGCCGCCCAGAAAGCCGAGCGCCATGCCCATCGAGAGAAAGCCGTTGGCCAGGCCGAGCTGCCTGGAGCCGAACCAGATCCCCGCGGTTTTGACGGCGTTGACGCTGATCAGCGGGACCATGAACCCGGCCAGCAGCACAGTCGTCAGCAGGGTGGTGAAATCATAGGAAAAGCCGCGCAGCGCGGTCAGCAGGCCGTTGATCACGCAGCCCGCGATGATCACGCGGCGCGGGCCAAAGCGGTCGGCGATCGCCCCCGCCAGCAGCGTGCTGATCAAGCCCGGAAGCGAACCAATCCCCCAGATCAACCCGACCTGCACCAGGTTCAGCTTCAGTTCGGCCGAAATCTCGGGGAAGAGCACCGACATGCTCATCGACGGCAAGGCCACCACGCTGGCATTGGTCAGGGCCGCCAGCGTCATCACATACCACTTCTTATCCAGTTGAAACAGGCTCATCAATCAAACACCGTTGGGCAAGGCATTGCGCGTTTCCCCCCAAACGCAGGCGGACCTGCAAACAGCTCAACGCTGGCTGAGCTGTCCGCGGCAAAAGTGAGCCTATTATAACAAACCGGTCAACATAATTGAGGGGATGGGGGAGCAGATGAGAGGGACTTGGAGTGTTTGCGGTCACTTTGTGACCGCAAACACTCCAAACCTTTCTTACTCAGGGCCGGTCGGTCAGTTTCGCGCGCGACAGGTCGCTCACGCCGTCGTCGGGCGCCTGAGCCAGCGGCATCACCAGGTAAGCGCCCTGCTCGATCGAAAGAAACCCCAGCATGCCCAGGCGCGCCAGGCGCACGCGGATCCACTCGCCGTCGTCCAGGCAGTCGAAGGGGGCCAGGTCTTGCAGCGAAGAGAAAAACTCGCCGACCGCCGCTCCGGTCCGTTCGTCGGGCTGCGGGGTGAGCGGGAGCGTTTCACCCTGGCGCAGGGCTGTGAAGAAACGCATCAGCCAGCCCGGCACGCGCTCTTCGTCGTCCAGGCGGCTGTCTTCCAGCAGGGCATGCAGGTCCGCCAGCAGCGCTTCATCGAGGTCGCCGCCCATTTCCACGGCGGCGATTTCGGCTAACAGTTCTTCAAAGGGTGTGCTCATGTGCGTCTCGCCTCCTTAGGCGGTTGCGTTGAATTCTTTGGCGGGGCCGCCGGGGAAGGCCGTGACCATGTAGAGGATGTTGCCCGTGCTCTCTTCCACGGAGAAGATGACGACCGCGGTGTCGACGTCGATCTTGTTGACCTTATCGGCCGTGGCGTCATACAGCCAGGTGTAGCCGCACTTGGCCAGGCTGACGTTGACCGTCCACTTCTTATACCATTTGGTCGCGGATTTTTTGGCGGCTGGCGCGACATGCGTCGCCACGGCCTTCGTGACGGCCGACTTCATCATGGCTTCGGAAGCCCAGCCGCTGGAAGAATAGGTCGGGGCGTTGGTCTTGGCGCGCGCCTCATGCTGCTCGGCGGTCACCGCCGCGCCGTGACGGGCCATGGCATGCCCACCGTCGTCATCATAGGTGCTGGGCGTGTTCGCGTCAAACACGCGCTGCAGCAGGCGCTCCACCAGGGCCGCCTGCGGGTGGATCTGCGTCACCAGGGGCGCGGGTTCCGCGCGCCGGGTTTGGATTTCTTCTTCTTCCTCCGGGGCGCGCTGCGCCAGCGAGGTGATTGTGCTCGCCAGCGGCTTGGTCTGGATCTCGTCCTCTTCTTCCGGGGCGCGCTGCGCCGCGGCTGGCGGGTTGGCTGCCATTACCTGGCTGGCCACCCGGTCGGCCTCCTGTTCATAGGCGTCGTGGGCCGCGCCCACGGTCAGTTTGGCCTGCAATTTGTGCTGCGCCAGCAGGCGCTGCACGGCCTGGTTGCCGGCCTTGCGCTGAAGCGAAAGGATCTGGGAAGCGGGCGCCGCGGCCGGGTTGGCCAGCGTACTGGCGGCAAGCTGCTCTTCCTCAGTTTGCGGGGTCAGAGCCGCCTGGTTAGCGGGCTTGACCGCTTTGTTGGATGAAACATTTTCCTTGGCTGCCGCCGTTTGATTTGCCATACAGACATCTCCTGGAATACAAATAAGGTCGCGAGCGTGCTGCATTAAATTATAGCAGGTGTGTAAAGAGGTCAAACTTACATCTTATTTGCTTTATAATTAGAACATTCTTTCCGTGTATCAGGATACCTCATGCCCGAAATCACCCTCTCGCCGCGCGCGCTGCGCCTGGCCTGCACCGCCGCCCAGGGTCTGCTGCTCTCCCCGCGCCGCCCCGCCGTCAAAGAAGATGTTTACCAGACGATCCGCGAGCTGAGCGCGCTGCAGATCGACACGATCAACATCGTGGCGCGCAGTCCCTACCTGGCCCTGTTCAGCCGCCTGGGGCCTTACCGCCCGGCCTGGCTGGACGAGCTGCTCGCCGAAAAGCGCATCTTTGAGTTTTGGGCCCACGCCGCCTGCTTCCTGCCCAGCGAAGACTACCCGATCCACCGCCGCGTGATGCTGAATGGCGGCGGGACCTGGTTCTCCGAGGAGTGGCGTGCCCAAAACGCCGAGGCGGTCCAGGGCGTGCTCGACCACATCCGAGCCAACGGCGCGGCCCGCTCAGCCGACTTTGAACGCAGCGACGGCAAGAAGGGCACCTGGTGGGACTGGAAGGTGGAAAAAAAGGCCCTGGAATACTGGTTCGGCAAGGGCGAGCTGATGGTGGCGCGGCGGGTCAACTTCCAGCGCGTCTATGACCTGCGCGAGCGCGTCCGCCCGGGCTGGGACGACGCGCAGGCCCTGGCCTGGCCCGAGGCCGAGCGCGAGCTGGTGCTGAGGACGGTCTACGCCCTGGGCGCGGCCAAAGCCGGCTGGATCGCCGATTACTTCCGCCTGAAGAAGCAAGACACCGCCGCCTGCGCGCGCCAGCTGGCCGCCGAAGGCCGCCTGCGCCTGGCCGCGCTGGAGGGCAGCGATGAGCCGCTCTACTACCACCCCGGCCGCCAGACCCTGCTGGAAGAGGCCGCCAATGGCCGCCTGCGGGCCGAGCGCACCACCCTGCTCTCGCCCTTCGATTCGCTGATCTGGCACCGCCAGCGCATGAAAGAGCTGTTCGATTTCGATTTCACGATCGAGTGCTACCTGCCCGCCGCCAAACGCAAGTACGGCTACTTCCTGCTGCCGATCCTGCACCGCGGCGAGCTGATCGGGCGGCTGGACGCCAAGGCGCATCGCAAGCAAGGCTTGTTTGAAGTGATCGCGCTCTACCTCGAGCCGGGCGTGCGCGTGGACGAGGAATTGGGCGCGGCGCTGGGCCAGGCCCTGCGTGAGTGCGCCGCCTGGCACGCCGCGCCGCAGGTGCTGGTGCGCCGCTGCCAGCCACCCGAGCTGCTGCCGCTGCTGCAATTGGAATAAACCCACCCCCGGCCCCCGCCCTTGAGGGTGGGGGAGAAGATGTTTTTTTGCTGGTTTTGGCGGCGTTTACGCCGCCAAAACCAGCCAGTGAGGGGTTTTCCTCTCTCCCTCTGGGAGAGGGGCAGGGGTGAGGGCCTCTTAGGCCTCGTTGAGGGTGGGCACGCGGCGCTCCACCAGCAGCAGCGGGACCAGCGCCCCCGCCAGGCCGGCCAGGCCGCCCAGCCCCAGCCCAGCCAGCTGCCCGGCGATCAGCGGCAGGTCGAGGAACCCGGCCAGCAGCGGCGGCCCGGCGAACAGGGTGAAGCAAAACGGCACATAGGCCATGCCCGCCAGCCCGCCCAGGCAGCTGACCGTGCGTCCGACCTGATTGGGGTTGTCCCAGTCAAACCTGGCCCCGCTGACGCCAAACCCGAGGTACAGGCCGTTCACGCCGGCCAAAATCAGGGCCGTCACCGCCAGGCTGAGCGAGAGGGTCCACAGGTCCGAGCCTTTGAGGATCTGCAGGACCAGGTCATAGATACTGCACACCAACAGCGCGGGAATGTAGGCCGCCAGGTACTTGGCCGCCAGCAGCTGGCGCGGGCGCAGCGGCGAGGCTTTCAACATCCAGAAGTTCTTGCCCTCCAGCGACAGGCCCGACCCGGCCAGGTTGACCGCCAGCAGCCAGCCCACGAAAAGCGAGAGGGCCACGTCGCCGTACAGGTAAATGCCTTTGAGGGTTTCCATAAACCACAGCGGGGCCTCGCCGCGCCCGTCAGGGATCTGCCCGCCCGAACGGATCAGCGAAACGGCATAGACCACGCCCATGATCAGCGGGGTGATCAGCCTGGACATGCTGCGCAGGTCGCGCCGGTAGAGCGTCCAATCCTTGGCGATCAGCGCGCGCACCGGGCGCGAGAGCAGCAGGTCGAGCGGCCCGGACGCGGCGCTGAGACGCTCGGCGCGCGCCTGGGCGGGCGCTTTGGCTTTGCGCCGGTTGTTCTGCAGGCTCGACCAGCCGCTGTGATACAGGCGCTCGGCCGTGGCCAGCGAGAGATAGAAGACCCCGCCCGCCAGCCCCAGCACCGCCGCCAGCAGGCCCAGCCCGCTCAGCCACTGCGCCTGCCCGATCTGCTCCAGCGCGCGCCCGGCCCAGGCCAGCGGCGACCAGGGCTGGTCGAAGCGCGCCGCCAGGCCCAGCAGCGCCCCCATTTGCTGCGCGTTGACGTCAAAATCGATCAACTGTGAAGACTGAGAGAAGAGAAAGATGCTGATGCCGGTGGCAAAGCCGAGCACCTCGGCCAGGCGGCGGGCCGGAAAGATGCGCACCGCGGCCAGCACCAGCAGGCTGGCCGCCCCCGCCGCGGCCAGGGTCAGCGCCGCCAGGGTCAGCAGCACGGCCGGGTAGTACAGCAAGTGGTAACCGCCGCTGATCCCCAGCCCGAACAGGGCCGGCAGGCCAAACAGGCACATCATGCCGAAATTGGGCAGGATCGCTTCGACCAGTTTGGCGATGAAGATCGCGCGCACCGGCAGCGGCTTGCACATCAGAAATTCCATGTCGCCCGAGAGGTACAGGCCCTGCAGCAGCACACTGAAGCTGGTCAGCAGGATTCCAACCGTCGCCGCGCTGAGCACCATCACCGGGAAGATCTCGACCAGGGAGGGCAGGCCAGGGGCCACGGCTGCCAGGCGCGGCGAACGCAGCGCCACCAGCAGGCCAAAACTGCCCGCCAGCAGCATTCCGGCGACGCCTAACACCAGCAGAAGCATGGCGATGTAGCCGATCTTGCGCCGCAGTTTGGCGCGTTTGAACTCGTTGAACGTGATTCTGACGCGCAGCCACAGCAGCCTGACCACGCTGGACCACAAGCCCGGCTCGCGGAAGGCCAGCCCGGCGCCCGCGCGCAGTTCTTCGGGCAGAGCGTTCACCGCAGCACCTCGGCGATTTCGGCGTACTCGGCCCCGCCGGTCAGCCCGAGGAAAATGTCTTCCAGGCTGCTCTCGCCCTGGCCCAGCTGGCGCAGCTCTTCCATCGTTCCCGAGGCGATGATCTTGCCCTGGTTGATGATCGCGATGCGGTCGCACATATTCTGGGCAATCTCCAGGATGTGGGTCGAGAGCATCACTGCCGCGCCGCGCTCGGCCATCTGGCGCAGGATGTCCTTGATCAGGCGCGCCGACTTGGGGTCCAGACCGACGGTTGGCTCGTCCAGGATCAGCACCTTGGGGTCGTGGACCAGGGCGGCGGCCAGCGAGGTCTTTTGCTTCATGCCGTGGCTGTACGAATCGGTCGTCTCGCCGGCGGCCTCGCTCAGCCCAAACAGGCGCAGCAGCTCTTCCGAGCGGCGCGCCACCTGGGCACGGTCCAGGCCGTACAGATCGCCGACGAAGCGCAGCAGCTCGCGCCCGGTCAGCTTGGCGTACAGGTTCGGCTCGTCGGGCACGAAGCCGCAAGCGGCCTTGGCCTGCGACGGCTGGGCGACCACGTCATACCCGCCAACCTTGAGCGTGCCTGCGGTCGGGCGCAGCAGCCCGACGATCATCTTGATCGTGGTGGTTTTGCCCGCCCCGTTGGGGCCGAGGAAGCCAAAAATCTCGCCGGCGTTGACCTGGAAGCTGACGTCGTCAACCGCCAGCTTGTCGCCGTAGCGCTTGACCAGGTGGGATGTTTCGATGAGGGGAAAGGCTGTGTTCATCCTGGGCTCCATGTGTGATCTCAGACGGTCCGTGTGTATGTCCCCCGCAGGTATACTCCGCGAATTGATTATACCAACCCGCAGGGAGGATATCCGGCGGAATCAAAAAGGGCTGGCCCATCGAAGATGAGCCAGCCCTTTTTGAATTCAGTAAATGCTTCTACGTCAAATGTTACGGCTTGAAGACCAGGAAGGAAGCGCCCTTCTCAAAGGCATGCCGCACCTGAGCGTTTTCGAAGATGGCCAGACCAAAGAAGTACTTCGCGGCCATGTCAGTGAATTGAACGTCGGTCTTGGAGCCGGTGTCCAGTTTGCGGCCAAATTCGATCGTCCAGACGCCGTCTTTCCACTGCCACTGGGCGGTGATATCGCCGCGGTCGCCGGTGATCGGGCTCTTGATGATGCTGGGCAGGTAGCTGCCAACCGGCATGGCATCCAGGGCGGCCTGGTCGAGCGCAACCTTCTCGCTGTCCAGAATATAGCCAGGGGCGCCGGTCTTCAGGTCAATATTGGGCGAGGTGTAACCGGGCTTGGTGTTGTCGGCAATTTTCTTGGTGGCGTCTTTGGGATCAGCCTTGGTGGCAAAGTTATCGGCATAGCCGCCTTTTTCCTTGGCGTCGCTCTTGCGGCCAGCTTCTTTGGCTTTGTCCTTGTCAAAGCGCGTCCAATCCAGGTACTGGTCGTCGAGCTGGCCGTCGTTGCGGATGGATTTCCAGTGCCAGATATCGCCCAGCTCGCCTTCGCTGCTGGTGTACTTGTTGCCATAGGACTTTAGATCAGAATTTTCGCCAGCGTGGCAGGCGGTGAAGCAGCCGACTGTTTCAAAATCCTTGATGCTGTTGTTGATCGTCCAGATAAAGGCAAATTTGTCTTCGTAGACGGTGTTGTTATCGCCACCCTTGTCATCCGGGTCCTTGACCTGTTTCCAGGTGCCGTCCTGCTGTTTCTGCCAGGGCGAGCGGAAGAAGGAAAGGGTCGGGTCGGCATAGGTCAGCAGGAAGTAGACCGAATCCTTGGTGTAGACTGCTTTGAGCTTGGCGTCGGTCGCGAAATCCTTGAACCCGCCCGAGACGGAAATCTTCAATTCAGGGGCATCCTTCCATGCCGCATCCGTGGCCGCGCCATCCAGCTTGGGGGCTTCCGTCACGGCAACCGCCACCAGGGCGGAACCAGCGGGGGCAACCCAGGCTGGCGTGCTGGTTGGCGGGATGGCGGTGGCGGTGGGGGGCACTGCGGTCGCGGTAGGCGGAACGGGCGTGGCGGTGGGCGGAACGGGCGTGGCGGTGGCCGGGACGGCAGTCGGCGGCACAGCCGTCGGCAGCGCGGTCGCGGCGGGGCTGCAGGCGCTCAAAAGCAGGGCGGTCAGCAGCACGATGGAAGACAGAACATTCAACTTTTTCATTTTTCTCCTCCGAATTGATGCACGTGCTTGGTGCTATTGGGTTATATAACCCAATAGCACCAAGCACGTGCATCAATTCGGAGGAGAAAAATGAAAAAGTTGAATGTTCTGTCTTCCATCGTGCTGCTGACCGCCCTGCTTTTGAGCGCCTGCAGCCCCGCCGCGACCGCGCTGCCGACGGCTGTGCCGCCGACTGCCGTCCCGGCCACCGCCACGCCCGTTCCGCCCACCGCCACGCCCGTTCCGCCTACCGCGACCGCAGTGCCCCCCACCGCCACCGCCATCCCGCCAACCAGCACGCCAGCCTGGGTTGCCCCCGCTGGTTCCGCCCTGGTGGCGGTTGCCGTGACGGAAGCCCCCAAGCTGGATGGCGCGGCCACGGATGCGGCATGGAAGGATGCCCCTGAATTGAAGATTTCCGTCTCGGGCGGGTTCAAGGATTTCGCGACCGACGCCAAGCTCAAAGCAGTCTACACCAAGGATTCGGTCTACTTCCTGCTGACCTATGCCGACCCGACCCTTTCCTTCTTCCGCTCGCCCTGGCAGAAACAGCAGGACGGCACCTGGAAACAGGTCAAGGACCCGGATGACAAGGGTGGCGATAACAACACCGTCTACGAAGACAAATTTGCCTTTATCTGGACGATCAACAACAGCATCAAGGATTTTGAAACAGTCGGCTGCTTCACCGCCTGCCACGCTGGCGAAAATTCTGATCTAAAGTCCTATGGCAACAAGTACACCAGCAGCGAAGGCGAGCTGGGCGATATCTGGCACTGGAAATCCATCCGCAACGACGGCCAGCTCGACGACCAGTACCTGGATTGGACGCGCTTTGACAAGGACAAAGCCAAAGAAGCTGGCCGCAAGAGCGACGCCAAGGAAAAAGGCGGCTATGCCGATAACTTTGCCACCAAGGCTGATCCCAAAGACGCCACCAAGAAAATTGCCGACAACACCAAGCCCGGTTACACCTCGCCCAATATTGACCTGAAGACCGGCGCCCCTGGCTATATTCTGGACAGCGAGAAGGTTGCGCTCGACCAGGCCGCCCTGGATGCCATGCCGGTTGGCAGCTACCTGCCCAGCATCATCAAGAGCCCGATCACCGGCGACCGCGGCGATATCACCGCCCAGTGGCAGTGGAAAGACGGCGTCTGGACGATCGAATTTGGCCGCAAACTGGACACCGGCTCCAAGACCGACGTTCAATTCACTGACATGGCCGCGAAGTACTTCTTTGGTCTGGCCATCTTCGAAAACGCTCAGGTGCGGCATGCCTTTGAGAAGGGCGCTTCCTTCCTGGTCTTCAAGCCGTAACATTTGACGTAGAAGCATTTACTGAATTCAAAAAGGGCTGGCTCATCTTCGATGGGCCAGCCCTTTTTGATTCCGCCGGATATCCTCCCTGCGGGTTGGTATAATCAATTCGCGGAGTATACCTGCGGGGGACATACACACGGACCGTCTGAGATCACACATGGAGCCCAGGATGAACACAGCCTTTCCCCTCATCGAAACATCCCACCTGGTCAAGCGCTACGGCGACAAGCTGGCGGTTGACGACGTCAGCTTCCAGGTCAACGCCGGCGAGATTTTTGGCTTCCTCGGCCCCAACGGGGCGGGCAAAACCACCACGATCAAGATGATCGTCGGGCTGCTGCGCCCGACCGCAGGCACGCTCAAGGTTGGCGGGTATGACGTGGTCGCCCAGCCGTCGCAGGCCAAGGCCGCTTGCGGCTTCGTGCCCGACGAGCCGAACCTGTACGCCAAGCTGACCGGGCGCGAGCTGCTGCGCTTCGTCGGCGATCTGTACGGCCTGGACCGTGCCCAGGTGGCGCGCCGCTCGGAAGAGCTGCTGCGCCTGTTTGGGCTGAGCGAGGCCGCCGGCGAGACGACCGATTCGTACAGCCACGGCATGAAGCAAAAGACCTCGCTGGCCGCCGCCCTGGTCCACGACCCCAAGGTGCTGATCCTGGACGAGCCAACCGTCGGTCTGGACCCCAAGTCGGCGCGCCTGATCAAGGACATCCTGCGCCAGATGGCCGAGCGCGGCGCGGCAGTGATGCTCTCGACCCACATCCTGGAGATTGCCCAGAATATGTGCGACCGCATCGCGATCATCAACCAGGGCAAGATCATCGCCTCGGGAACGATGGAAGAGCTGCGCCAGCTGGGCCAGGGCGAGAGCAGCCTGGAAGACATTTTCCTCGGGCTGACCGGCGGGGCCGAGTACGCCGAAATCGCCGAGGTGCTGCGGTGAACGCTCTGCCCGAAGAACTGCGCGCGGGCGCCGGGCTGGCCTTCCGCGAGCCGGGCTTGTGGTCCAGCGTGGTCAGGCTGCTGTGGCTGCGCGTCAGAATCACGTTCAACGAGTTCAAACGCGCCAAACTGCGGCGCAAGATCGGCTACATCGCCATGCTTCTGCTGGTGTTAGGCGTCGCCGGAATGCTGCTGGCGGGCAGTTTTGGCCTGCTGGTGGCGCTGCGTTCGCCGCGCCTGGCAGCCGTGGCCCCTGGCCTGCCCTCCCTGGTCGAGATCTTCCCGGTGATGGTGCTCAGCGCGGCGACGGTTGGAATCCTGCTGACCAGCTTCAGTGTGCTGCTGCAGGGCCTGTACCTCTCGGGCGACATGGAATTTCTGATGTGCAAGCCGCTGCCGGTGCGCGCGATCTTCATCGCCAAACTGGTCGAAGCGATCCTGCCCAATTTCGGCATGATGTGCCTGTTTGGCCTGCCGGCCCTGTTCGGGCTGGGGATCAGCGGCGGTTACCACTTGCTGTACTACCCGGCCGTGCTGCTGACCCTGGCGGCGCTGACCCTGGCCGCGGCGGGGGCGGCCAGCCTGCTGGTGCTGGCCGCGGTGCGCATCTTTCCGGCCCGCCGCCTGGCCGAGGTGCTCGGCTTTGCCACCGGCATCAGCATCTTTCTCTTCTCTCAGTCTTCACAGTTGATCGATTTTGACGTCAACGCGCAGCAAATGGGGGCGCTGCTGGGCCTGGCGGCGCGCTTCGACCAGCCCTGGTCGCCGCTGGCCTGGGCCGGGCGCGCGCTGGAGCAGATCGGGCAGGCGCAGTGGCTGAGCGGGCTGGGCCTGCTGGCGGCGGTGCTGGGGCTGGCGGGCGGGGTCTTCTATCTCTCGCTGGCCACGGCCGAGCGCCTGTATCACAGCGGCTGGTCGAGCCTGCAGAACAACCGGCGCAAAGCCAAAGCGCCCGCCCAGGCGCGCGCCGAGCGTCTCAGCGCCGCGTCCGGGCCGCTCGACCTGCTGCTCTCGCGCCCGGTGCGCGCGCTGATCGCCAAGGATTGGACGCTCTACCGGCGCGACCTGCGCAGCATGTCCAGGCTGATCACCCCGCTGATCATGGGCGTGGTCTATGCCGTTTCGCTGATCCGTTCGGGCGGGCAGATCCCTGACGGGCGCGGCGAGGCCCCGCTGTGGTTTATGGAAACCCTCAAAGGCATTTACCTGTACGGCGACGTGGCCCTCTCGCTTTTCGTGGGCTGGCTGCTGGCGGTCAACCTGGCCGGGTCGGGCCTGTCGCTGGAGGGCAAGAACTTCTGGATGTTGAAAGCCTCGCCGCTGCGCCCGCGCCAGCTGCTGGCGGCCAAGTACCTGGCGGCCTACATTCCCGCGCTGTTGGTGTGCAGTATCTATGACCTGGTCCTGCAGATCCTCAAAGGCTCGGACCTGTGGACCCTCTCGCTCAGCCTGGCGGTGACGGCCCTGATTTTGGCCGGCGTGAACGGCCTGTACCTCGGGTTTGGCGTCAGCGGGGCCAGGTTTGACTGGGACAACCCCAATCAGGTCGGACGCACGGTCAGCTGCCTGGGCGGGCTGGCGGGCATGGCCTATGTGCCGTTTTGCTTCACCCTGTTCGCCGGGCCGCCGCTGCTGGCCGGGTTCCTCGACCTGCCGCTGATCGCCGGGCAGCTGGCTGGGCTGGGGCTGGGCGGCCTGGCCGGCCTGGCGGGGGCGCTGGTCCCGCTGCTGCTGGTGGAGCGCCGCGTGCCCACCCTCAACGAGGCCTAAGAGGCCCTCACCCCTGCCCCTCTCCCAGAGGGAGAGAGGAAAACCCCTCACTGGCTGGTTTTGGCGGCGTAAACGCCGCCAAAACCAGCAAAAAAACATCTTCTCCCCCACCCTCAAGGGCGGGGGCCGGGGGTGGGTTTATTCCAATTGCAGCAGCGGCAGCAGCTCGGGTGGCTGGCAGCGGCGCACCAGCACCTGCGGCGCGGCGTGCCAGGCGGCGCACTCACGCAGGGCCTGGCCCAGCGCCGCGCCCAATTCCTCGTCCACGCGCACGCCCGGCTCGAGGTAGAGCGCGATCACTTCAAACAAGCCTTGCTTGCGATGCGCCTTGGCGTCCAGCCGCCCGATCAGCTCGCCGCGGTGCAGGATCGGCAGCAGGAAGTAGCCGTACTTGCGTTTGGCGGCGGGCAGGTAGCACTCGATCGTGAAATCGAAATCGAACAGCTCTTTCATGCGCTGGCGGTGCCAGATCAGCGAATCGAAGGGCGAGAGCAGGGTGGTGCGCTCGGCCCGCAGGCGGCCATTGGCGGCCTCTTCCAGCAGGGTCTGGCGGCCGGGGTGGTAGTAGAGCGGCTCATCGCTGCCCTCCAGCGCGGCCAGGCGCAGGCGGCCTTCGGCGGCCAGCTGGCGCGCGCAGGCGGCGGTGTCTTGCTTCTTCAGGCGGAAGTAATCGGCGATCCAGCCGGCTTTGGCCGCGCCCAGGGCGTAGACCGTCCTCAGCACCAGCTCGCGCTCGGCCTCGGGCCAGGCCAGGGCCTGCGCGTCGTCCCAGCCCGGGCGGACGCGCTCGCGCAGGTCATAGACGCGCTGGAAGTTGACCCGCCGCGCCACCATCAGCTCGCCCTTGCCGAACCAGTATTCCAGGGCCTTTTTTTCCACCTTCCAGTCCCACCAGGTGCCCTTCTTGCCGTCGCTGCGTTCAAAGTCGGCTGAGCGGGCCGCGCCGTTGGCTCGGATGTGGTCGAGCACGCCCTGGACCGCCTCGGCGTTTTGGGCACGCCACTCCTCGGAGAACCAGGTCCCGCCGCCATTCAGCATCACGCGGCGGTGGATCGGGTAGTCTTCGCTGGGCAGGAAGCAGGCGGCGTGGGCCCAAAACTCAAAGATGCGCTTTTCGGCGAGCAGCTCGTCCAGCCAGGCCGGGCGGTAAGGCCCCAGGCGGCTGAACAGGGCCAGGTAGGGACTGCGCGCCACGATGTTGATCGTGTCGATCTGCAGCGCGCTCAGCTCGCGGATCGTCTGGTAAACATCTTCTTTGACGGCGGGGCGGCGCGGGGAGAGCAGCAGACCCTGGGCGGCGGTGCAGGCCAGGCGCAGCGCGCGCGGCGAGAGGGTGATTTCGGGCATGAGGTATCCTGATACACGGAAAGAATGTTCTAATTATAAAGCAAATAAGATGTAAGTTTGACCTCTTTACACACCTGCTATAATTTAATGCAGCACGCTCGCGACCTTATTTGTATTCCAGGAGATGTCTGTATGGCAAATCAAACGGCGGCAGCCAAGGAAAATGTTTCATCCAACAAAGCGGTCAAGCCCGCTAACCAGGCGGCTCTGACCCCGCAAACTGAGGAAGAGCAGCTTGCCGCCAGTACGCTGGCCAACCCGGCCGCGGCGCCCGCTTCCCAGATCCTTTCGCTTCAGCGCAAGGCCGGCAACCAGGCCGTGCAGCGCCTGCTGGCGCAGCACAAATTGCAGGCCAAACTGACCGTGGGCGCGGCCCACGACGCCTATGAACAGGAGGCCGACCGGGTGGCCAGCCAGGTAATGGCAGCCAACCCGCCAGCCGCGGCGCAGCGCGCCCCGGAAGAAGAGGACGAGATCCAGACCAAGCCGCTGGCGAGCACAATCACCTCGCTGGCGCAGCGCGCCCCGGAGGAAGAAGAAGAAATCCAAACCCGGCGCGCGGAACCCGCGCCCCTGGTGACGCAGATCCACCCGCAGGCGGCCCTGGTGGAGCGCCTGCTGCAGCGCGTGTTTGACGCGAACACGCCCAGCACCTATGATGACGACGGTGGGCATGCCATGGCCCGTCACGGCGCGGCGGTGACCGCCGAGCAGCATGAGGCGCGCGCCAAGACCAACGCCCCGACCTATTCTTCCAGCGGCTGGGCTTCCGAAGCCATGATGAAGTCGGCCGTCACGAAGGCCGTGGCGACGCATGTCGCGCCAGCCGCCAAAAAATCCGCGACCAAATGGTATAAGAAGTGGACGGTCAACGTCAGCCTGGCCAAGTGCGGCTACACCTGGCTGTATGACGCCACGGCCGATAAGGTCAACAAGATCGACGTCGACACCGCGGTCGTCATCTTCTCCGTGGAAGAGAGCACGGGCAACATCCTCTACATGGTCACGGCCTTCCCCGGCGGCCCCGCCAAAGAATTCAACGCAACCGCCTAAGGAGGCGAGACGCACATGAGCACACCCTTTGAAGAACTGTTAGCCGAAATCGCCGCCGTGGAAATGGGCGGCGACCTCGATGAAGCGCTGCTGGCGGACCTGCATGCCCTGCTGGAAGACAGCCGCCTGGACGACGAAGAGCGCGTGCCGGGCTGGCTGATGCGTTTCTTCACAGCCCTGCGCCAGGGTGAAACGCTCCCGCTCACCCCGCAGCCCGACGAACGGACCGGAGCGGCGGTCGGCGAGTTTTTCTCTTCGCTGCAAGACCTGGCCCCCTTCGACTGCCTGGACGACGGCGAGTGGATCCGCGTGCGCCTGGCGCGCCTGGGCATGCTGGGGTTTCTTTCGATCGAGCAGGGCGCTTACCTGGTGATGCCGCTGGCTCAGGCGCCCGACGACGGCGTGAGCGACCTGTCGCGCGCGAAACTGACCGACCGGCCCTGAGTAAGAAAGGTTTGGAGTGTTTGCGGTCACAAAGTGACCGCAAACACTCCAAGTCCCTCTCATCTGCTCCCCCATCCCCTCAATTATGTTGACCGGTTTGTTATAATAGGCTCACTTTTGCCGCGGACAGCTCAGCCAGCGTTGAGCTGTTTGCAGGTCCGCCTGCGTTTGGGGGGAAACGCGCAATGCCTTGCCCAACGGTGTTTGATTGATGAGCCTGTTTCAACTGGATAAGAAGTGGTATGTGATGACGCTGGCGGCCCTGACCAATGCCAGCGTGGTGGCCTTGCCGTCGATGAGCATGTCGGTGCTCTTCCCCGAGATTTCGGCCGAACTGAAGCTGAACCTGGTGCAGGTCGGGTTGATCTGGGGGATTGGTTCGCTTCCGGGCTTGATCAGCACGCTGCTGGCGGGGGCGATCGCCGACCGCTTTGGCCCGCGCCGCGTGATCATCGCGGGCTGCGTGATCAACGGCCTGCTGACCGCGCTGCGCGGCTTTTCCTATGATTTCACCACCCTGCTGACGACTGTGCTGCTGGCCGGGTTCATGGTCCCGCTGATCAGCGTCAACGCCGTCAAAACCGCGGGGATCTGGTTCGGCTCCAGGCAGCTCGGCCTGGCCAACGGCTTTCTCTCGATGGGCATGGCGCTCGGCTTTCTGGGCGGCTCGATGCTGGCGGCGACGGTCCTGTCGCCCTGGCTGGGCGGCTGGCGCAGCGTGATGTTCCTGTACGGCGGGCTGGCGACGCTCTTCGCCCTGCCCTGGCTGCTCTCCCCCAGGCACCCATCCTCCGCGGCGCAGGCCGGGCGCGGGCCGTCGATGCGCGGCGCGTTCGCCCATGTCGCCCGCCAGAGCAACATCTGGCTGCTGGGCCTGGCCATCCTGGGTATCGGCGGCGGCGTGCAGGGCACGCTGGGCTATTTGCCGCTCTACCTGCGCGGGCAGGGCTGGCCTGAGATCAGCGCCGACGCGGCCCTGGCCACCTTTCACCTGGTCAGCATGCTGACCGTCATCCCAGTCGCGATCTTCTCCGACCGGCCCGGCGTGCGCAAAAAGATCTTCCTGGCCTCGGCCGTGCTGATCAGCAGCGGCATGCTGCTGCTGACCTTCGTCAGCGGCGGGCTGGTCTGGCTGGCGGTGGGCATCGCCGGGCTGGTGCGCGACGGCTTCATGGCGGTCTTCATGACCTCGGTCATCGAAACCGAGGGCATCGGCGCGCAGTACTCTGGTTCGGCGATCGGCTTTGTGATGGTCTTTTCGATGCTGGGCAGCATTGTCGCGCCGCCGCTGGGCAACAGCATTGCCGCCCTGGCGCCCTCCGCGCCCTTCGGCTTGTGGACGCTAATGTCGTTGGCCGGGATCGTCGCGATCTACATGAGCCGCGGCCGCCCCCACCACGCGATCTAGATGTCCATTCAACAAAAAAACCTGCACGGTGCGCAGGTTTTTTTGTTGAATTTATTCTTCTTCTTTTTTGGTCTGGGCGGCGCCCTGCTGGACGACGTGGGTCAGCTCGTGGGCGAGCAGTTCGTTGCCGGATGAGGTGCCGGGGTTGTATTTGCCCGCGCCCATGTAGATATCGGCGCCGCGGGTGAAGGCCTGGGCCTGCAGATCCTGGCTGAGCTGGGCTGCGCCGCTGTCGGTGTGCAGGCGCACCGAGCTGAAGTCAGCCCCAAAGCGCGGTTCCATGAAGCTGCGCGTCTCGGCCGGGAGCGGCGTCCCGCCGCCCTTGCGGCTTTCCAACTGCTGCTCGACGTCCGCGCCGGCCTCAAAACTGCCATCGGCGGAGCGCTGGACGAGGGATTTCATCTGCAGCTCTTCTTCCTCGGGCGCGGCCTCGCGCTGGACCACGGGCTTCATCTGCAGTTCGTCCTCGTCCTCCTGGCGCTGGACCACGGGCTTCATTTGCAGCTCGTCTTCCTCGGGCGCAGCCTCGCGCTGGACGCGCTTCATCTGCAGTTCGTCCTCATCCTCCTGGCGCTGGGCCTGGGCGGCCGGGGCGGGGCTGTTCATCACCTGCGCCGCCACCCGGTCGGCCTCCATCTCAAAAGCATCTTTGGCCGGGCCGACGGTCAATTTGGCCTGGAGCGAACCGGCGCGCGCCTTGCCCTGGATCAGCTGGTCCACGGCGCGGTTGCCAACCGTGCGCTGCAGGCGGACCACCTCGCCGGGTGTGCGTGGCGCGCTGCTTGGGTCGAGCGGCAGGGCGTCCTGCGGGGCGGCCCTGACCCCCGGGGCTTCCTTGCGCTGTGCTTTGGCAAGGGCAGATTTTTGTTCGGGCAGCAGTTGTTCGTTCGTGGGCATCTCTAACTCCTTGCCTGAAAAGACGTACAGGCGCATCCTCATCGAATATATGCCTGCGCGGATCACACGCCAGGCCTGCTGATTTCATTATACACAGATCCATCTTTAAAATAACATCGAGTATCGGCCCAGAAATATTTTGCGTGTTCAAACTTTGCAGCGCTGCCGCAAATTTTGAACACGCCCCCCCCGTTTTTTAAGATACCCCGTTAGTTTCTTGCTTCCAGCGGCGCCGGCTTGGCACCCTCTAGGAATTGCAAAGCCTGGACTGGTTCGTGATCCCACTGCAGGTTGGCGACGACCGCCTTGGCTTCCTCAATCGCCTTCAACGAGGCGTCTCTGCGCATAGCGGCGGTGATGTCCATGGGCTGCGCATTGACAAACTGGATGTCCGTGATCCCAACAAAATTAAAGATTGCGCGCAGGTACGGCTAGACAAAATCCAGCGAGTGCATATTGACAACCCTTGTAGCTCCTTAAAACACGGTAAGAGCCATTATTTTTTCGATCTGTTCCCGGGACAAATTCATTGAACCGGGATCACACGCCTGACAAATTATACTTTTGTTTACCCATAATATCTTAATATATTCGTTGAAATATCCAACATGTACACCCCCAAAACACACGAAGTCACTTTTGGCATGAAAGAATAGAAGCGTGTATTGTGCCGCGAAGCGGCACAATACACGCTTCTATGGTTTTACCCCAACCCGGCCCAGCGCAGCGGCGCATCGAGCAGGGCGGGCAGGTCGTTGGCGGGCCGGTCCAGGTAGAACCAGGCGCAGCTCGACCAGTCATCGCGGCGCTCAAAGATGCCGTAGCCCTTTTCCTGGATGCGCGCGGGCATGTCGATCGCACCGTCGCCGTGGTAAAGCTGCAGGCCCGTGCCGTGCATCTGCGGCAGGCTGTCGGGGCTCCAGCAGCCAATCTGCTGGATGGTCACGCGCGCGTCCTGCTGGAAGAAGACTGGGTCGGGGACGTGCAGGCGGTAGAAGCTGTACTGGAATTTGGCGTGGTCGGCGATGGTGCAGCCCTGGTAAAGGTGGGTGTACTGGCCCTGCTCCCAGCCGGTGCCGATGTAATCCTCGGTGCCGGTGCCGCACAGGCTGGGGTGATCGGTGTCGCCGTCCAGGTAGATCTTGACCTCGCCTTCGCCCCACCAGGCGCGGAAGTAGGTGCCCGTGTCGGCGATCACGCTGAGGTTGCTGCCCAGGAAGCGCCCGCGCCCGCGCACCAGCGGCAGGATCTCATAATCCTGGCGGAAGATGGTCGGGTTTTCGCGCCGCCAGCAGGCGTGCAGGTAGGTCACCTCGGCGGGGTGCGCGTCACCAACCGTGCAGTCGATGTCATAAAAGAAGGCCCACAGGTCAGCATCGGTTTCGTTGCGCACCACGATGCGCGCGCCGCTGCGGAAGGGCATCGGGATGTAGCAGGTGAAGCTGCGCCCCTCGGGGCTGGAGAAGAGAGCCGACTGCAGCGGGGCCATGCGCCCCAGGCCCTGGCAGAAGAAATCGCCAAATGGGACGGAGATGGCGGGGGTTTCGGCCCCGTCCCAGAAGGCTTCCAGGCGCAGGCCGCGCAGCATCTTCGGGCTGCGGTCGTTGATCGTGACCCAGATGCGCCGCACCGTGCCGCTCACGCCCTGCAGGTCGAGCAGGGTTTTCGCTTCACCGGCCGGGATGGGGAAGAAGGCCGAACGCTTGCGCCCGTCGTCGTTGGCGCAGGCGCCGCCTTTGCGCGCGCCAAAATTCTCCGGGCTGGCCCAGCGGGTTTGCACGCCGCCCGGCACGAGGTACAGCGGGTCGTTGTTCATAAAGCATCTCCATTGAAATAAATTGAGATTTTGGTATCATCTCAATAAAAGTGGGTATGCTGTGTGAAAATTTGGCGCGAAGCGCCAAATTTTCACACAACACCCCTGCTTTTTGAGATGATATAGATTTTGATTATCCCACAAAGTTTTGTGCTAAAATCCGGCAACCTGTCCGCGCGTGCGCGGCCTCACCCCGTGAAAGGCACTTCATTCTATGAGCGAAAACCCGGAAAATGACGCCGCCGTGCAGGCGTTTGTCGAGCGCAACTACCGCTTCAACTTCATCGTCAACGCCCTGGACGGCGCCTTTTACTGGTTCGGGATGAGCTTCTTCTCGGTCAGCATCATCCTGCCGCTCTACATCAGCCACTTCACCGACAACCCGGTTGTGATCGGCTTGATCCCCTTCCTGGCCACGGCGGGCTTCCTGCTGCCGCAGCTGTTCACGGCCAATTTCGTCGAGCGCGCCCCGATCAAGAAGTGGTTTCCGGTCAACCTGGGCTTTTTCCTCGAGCGCGTACCGGTCTTCCTGATCCCGGTCAGCGCCTATCTGTTCGCCGCCGACCAGCCCGTGTTGGCGATGGTCAGCTTTTTTGTGCTCTACGCCTGGTACACCGGCGGGGCGGGCTTCATCATCGTCGGCTGGCAGGACATGGTGGCCAAGATCATCCCCGCTGACCGGCGCGGGCGCTTCTTTGGCATCACCAACTTTGTCGGCACGGCCTCGGGCATCCTGGGCGCGCTCTCGGTGACCCTGGTGCTCGACCGCTTCACCTTCCCGATCGGCTACGTGATCGCCTTCACGGCGGCGGCGGTGCTGGTCTTCCTCTCCTGGTATTTCCTCAGCCTGGCGCGCGAACCGGCCGTGGCATCCAACAAACCAGCCGTCTCGCAGCTGACCTACCTGCGCTCGCTGCCGGCCGTGCTGCGTAAGGATGCCAACTTCACGCGCTACCTGATCTCGCAGATCGTCTTCTCGCTGAGCGGGATGGCCAACGGCTTTTTGGTCGTCTACGCGGTCAAGACCTGGGATCTGCCCGACGCCTACGCCGGCGGTTTTGTGCTGGCGATGCAGGTCGGCCAGGCCATTTCCAACCTGGCCTTCGGCTTTTTGGCCGATCACAAGGGCCACAAGCTGTCGCTCGAGATCAGCATTTTGATCGCCGTGATCTCGCTGGGCATGGTGGTGCTGGCCCCCAGCCCGCTGTGGTTCTACGCGATCTTCTTCCTGCGCGGGGCGGTCATGTCGGGGATGTTCATCTCGGGTGTTTCGATTGTGCTCGAGTTCACCGGGCCGGAAAACCGCCCGACCTACATTGGCCTGGCCAACACCATCCCCGGTGTGGCCGGCTCGATCGCGCCGCTGCTGGGCGGCTGGATGGCGGGCGCGCTCAGCTACCAGCCGATGTTTATCCTCTCGCTGGCGATCACCGTCGTGTCGCTGGGCGTGCTGCACTTTGCCGTGCGCGACCCGCGCCACGTAAAATAGAAGATCCCCCCCGGCCCCCGCCTCTCTGACGGGGGAGTTATTTTGTGGGTGAAAATTGGCGCTTTGCGCCAATTTTCACCCACAAAATATGTTATAAGGCGATTGTGCGGCCGCTGCGGGCGGATTCGCGCGCGGCGTCGAGGATGCGCACGGCGGTCAGGTTATTCTCCAGCGACCACAGGTTGCCTGGCTCGACAGTCTCCTGGCCCTTGACCACCGCCGCCAGGTAGGCGAACGGGTCGCGCACGCGCGCCGGGGCGGGCGGCAGGCGGCGCGTGGTCTCTTTGGCCTCGCCGCGCATGCGCGTGCGGATGCGCCGGTCGTCGACCGCCATGAAGTAGCCGTCGCGCCCGTAGATTTCCATATCCTTGCGCCCGAGCGGCCAGTTCCACGAGCCTTGAATGATGCCCTGCGCGCCGGGGTAGGTCAGCACGATCGTGGCTTCGTCGTCGACCTTGGGGTAGACTTCGGGCTTGAGGGTCTGCAGGATGCCGGTGACCGTCAGCGGGACCTGCCCGCCCATCAGCCAGGTGATCAGGTTGGCGCCGTAGCAGCCAAAATCGACCACCGCGCCGCCGCCGTTGAGAACGGGGTCGGTCAGCCAGTTGAGGAAATCGGGTCCGCAGCCGATCTCGGCCGGGCCGAAATGCCCGTCGTGGACGACGATCTTGCGCAGCGGGCCGAGCGCGCCCTCCGTCACCGCGCGCTGATAGGCAGCGTAGGTGCTGGCGTACCAGGTCGTCTCGTAGTTGGTGATCAGCTGGATGCCATGCTGGCGCGCCAAATCGGCCATGCGGCTGGCGTGCTCCAGGCTGACCGCCAGCGGCTTTTCGACCATGACATGCACCTTGCGCGGCGCGCAGGCTTCGACCACCTGCAGGTGGTCGAAGATCGAGCCAAACGCAGCGACGGCCTCGGGCCGGGCCTGCTCGAGCATCTGGTCCAGGTCGCTGTAGACCTGTTCGAGCGGAAAGCCAAACTGGGCCG
>Ga0172368_10001993_pt1 | contig 26849 bp, 28 predicted proteins | sample Lak11m_FD_114540 | JGI IMG/M metagenome (GOLD analysis project Ga0172368, IMG submission 114540) | Freshwater microbial communities from Kabuno Bay, South-Kivu, Congo - kab_022012_11m | ecosystem: Environmental > Aquatic > Freshwater > Lake | place: Democratic Republic of the Congo: South-Kivu...
CAGCCTCGATGTCACAGCCCAATGCACAAGCGCCATGCAACGAGACATACGGGCGCGAAACGCGGCTTTCCTCCTCAAGATGTGTCAGCGAGTTTGACGAAATGCTTCAGGCCGACGGTTCGTGCTTGATCGATCCAGGACGCGAGGAAGGGGTACTGTCAACTTTTTTGTGTAAAATGTTCATAGGCCAATTCTTTGAAGAAAGGCAGGTTCTTACGCACTTTTCCTACAGGGCTTGACCGCCAGTGCATCTCCATTTTCAAAGATATATAGGCCAGGATCCGATAACAGGCGATTTCGCCGGCAACGATCTCCATGACCTTGGTCCGCCGTTTGAACTCTTTGTTGAGTCTTTCGATGATGTTGGTCGTTCTTAACGAGATCCATTCCTCCGGGGGAAAGTTGAAAAAGGTCAAACAGGCATCGATGTTTTTCTCCAGGCACGCCACGGCAGAAGGCGTACACTTGTGCCATTTCCTTCACAGATATCAATCGGTAGCAAAGTCGAGGAGGCATACGAACTCCGAGATCTTGCCAATGACCTAGAAGATGAGGCCATTGCACTTATTGAGAAACGAATTGAGCCTTGAACAACACACATCCCATTTCTGAAAGCAATCATCCATAAATTCCCTTTTAGATCGCCTATCTATTGCCTTTAGAACTATTTGGCTCCACACTTTTCAGTATTTCTCAATATTTCAGCAATCGCTGAAAATACATTTAACGCTGAAATATCACTTGACACCTTGATACTTTCACTATAGGATGCCTCTTCAGCAAATGCTGAAAGGAAACTTTACAATGAAAGTATCAAGCAAAAACATAGGGGCAGCGATCGAAGATGCCTTGCGGGCATGCCTGCAACGGGTCCCTTTTCTACAGATCGAATCTATAGAAAGAAAACTCAGCATAGGCGACACCGGGATCGATATCGTCGCGACCGTGCGCATTGGCGAGCAGCGCCAACGTTTGGCCCTGGCAGTCAAAAATAGCGGCCAACCGCGCATTGCCCGGGCCACCGGTTACCAGCTGGCCCGCCTTCGGGAACAGGAGACGGGGCTTTACGGCGTCTTTGCCGCCCCCTATATCTCCCCGCAAACCGCAGAGATCTGCATCCAGGAGAAGCTCGGCTATCTCGACCTTGCCGGCAACTGCCGGCTGACCTTTGGCCAGGTCTATATCGAACAGACCGGCAGGCCCAATCCCTATGCGGAGAAGCGGGATTTGCGCACCCTCTATTCCCCCAAGGCGGCGCGGGTCCTGCGCGTGCTCCTGACCGATCCCCGCAAAGCTTGGCGCGTCCAGCCCCTGGCCAAAGAGGCGGCTGTCAGCCTCGGGCAGGTAGCCAATGTCAAGCGCCTCATGGAGGACCGAGAGTGGATCAAGGGATCCGAGGCAGGGCTCCTGCTCAAGGAACCAGGAAATCTTCTTGCGGAATGGGCGGCGAACACCAATGGCAGGAAAACGGCGGCGGAGAACTACTACACCCTGAAAAGCCTCGCCGAATTCGAGGCCGCGTTGGCGCAGGCCTGCGAGCAGGCAGGGATACCCTATGCCCTGACCGGCTTTTCCGGGGCAGCCCGCTATGCCCCGGCGGTGCGCTACCAGAGGGCCATGGCCTATGTGGGGAGCGACCTGGAAAAGATCGCGGAACAGCTCTCCCTGAAGAGGGTCGAGAGCGGCGCCAATGTCACCCTCTACAACCCGTCTGACGAAGGGGTGCTGTATGGGGCGCGGCGCATCGACGGGATTTGCATTGCCACCCCGGTACAGGTGTACCTCGACCTGGTCGGCGTCAAAGGACGCGGTGAGGAGGCGGCAAATGCCCTACTGGAGGAGGTGATCAAACGCACATGGTAACTCGCAGGGATTACACCGCCCAGGCGGTCGAAGCGGCAAAATCGGTCCTCATCGAACTGACCCATCTCCTGGGCGAATACCGGGACCATATCGTGCTCATCGGCGGCTGGGTGCCGGAACTCCTGATCCCCCAAGAGCCGCGGCCCCACGTGGGGAGCATCGACATCGATCTTGCCCTGGATCATGCAAAGATCCAGGCAGAGGGGTACCGGCTGATCGAGGAACTGCTCACCGCCCGCGGCTACTACCAGGAACCGGACAAGCAGCCCTTCATCTTTTTCCGCAATGTGCCGCTCGGCGATGCGGTGATCAAAGTGGAGGTGGACCTGCTCTCCGGCGAATATGAGGGGACCGGAAAGAAACACCGCACCCAGACTGTTCAGGGGATCAAGGCGCGCAAGGCAAGGGGCTGCGATCTGGCCTTTGACCTGGTCCGCGAGATCCCCGTGGCCGGGGAAATCCCCGGCGGCGGGCTGGATCGCGTGACCATCCGGGTGGCCTCCATCGTGCCTTTTCTTGTCATGAAGGGGATGGCTTTGGAAGATCGGCTCAAGGAGAAGGACGCCTGGGACATCTACTACTGCCTGCTCTGCTACCCGGGCGGGATCGAGGCCCTTGCGGAGGAATTCCGGCCCCACCTCTCCCATGGCCTGGTGCAGGAGGGTCTCGCCAAGATCGCCAAACACTTTTCTTCCCTGGAAGCCCTCGGCCCGGGGTTTGTCGCCGACTTCGAGGAAGCGGACGACCGGGAAGAAAGGGAGCGGATCATCCGGGACGCCTTTGAGCGGGTCGATGCCTTTCTCAAGGGCCTGGGAGTGACCTATGAATAAGGCCTGCGCCAACAGACCGCGCCTGATCCTCTTGCATCTCCTCGCGGCCGCCTTTATCCTCTGCGCCACAACCGCGCATGCCACGCCCCTCCGAACCATCACCGCCACAATTACCAAGATCACGGACGGCGATACATCTGGCTTGACGAATACGATTACGTGCTCATCCTCCAAAAGAAGAAAAAGGGCTTGTTCTGGATTACGGCATACCATGTGGATTCAGAAGGGGGGCGAAGGGATCTGGCAAGACGTTACGAAAAAAGGCTTTAAAAGACAGCGACCGCCTTTTCAGGCGGTCCCCGAGCTCCTTTTACCTCCATTGGCAGATGAGTTGGCTTTTTTATGAACCACTGTGCAGCCTTTTGTCAAGTAATATTTGCAGAACGGTGTACGAGAACATTCCTGAACAAATCTGAAAGCCTTTCAATCCTGAAGACGGCAGTTTGGGAAATGAACGTCGGCATAGCCAAGGCCCAGGGGAAAGGATTCTGGTCCCAGGGGAACCGCTACGAGCGGCCTTCCCTGTTCAGAAGAAGGATGGGAAGCTGAACCCGGAGGCTTTGCTCGCTGCACGGTGTCGGAGAGGGTTTTCGCCCTCACGATATGACCCGTCGGCAATGCAGAGAAGGCCAATTTTTCATTGACATCTGGCGGTGATTCCCCTATATGATCAACCAGTCGCAGAAACCGATTTATACATCTGCAATTCATGCACTGGAGTTTGCGCAGTGAACGTTTTGTTTTTCACACCCTTAATATGAGGCGATAACAGAGAACCCGGGCGGTTCTCCGGAAGACGTCGTCCTGCCGTTTCTCCCCTGCTTGCCCTTTAGCCCCCTGAAGGCCGTGCCGTTGAGACAACGGCATGGCGCGGTCAGGTGGCAGCTTTGTTCCCATCACAAGACAGCATCAAGCACAGCTCCGGAAGGCATCCCAGCCGTTTCCTTTGCGGTACCCTGCCGTTTTTGCCTGCGGGGGGTTCCGATTCGCCGCGGCCGGCCCTTGGGATTGTGACGCGAACATTCTCTGCCGATCCTCAACATGCGATCCGCGAGACGGCTTTTGTCCAGCGACAGCCCGGCGGGTCCAGGGGGCATCACATCACAGGAGGAGGTATTTCATGAAAGGGATCAAGAACATCTTTGCGGGACCGTGGGGCATCATCGGCGCAGGCATCGCCATCGGCATCCTGGCGCCGCTGCTCCAGAAATTGGGGAATCCCGGCAACATGGGGGTCTGCGTGGCCTGCTTCGAGCGGGACATCGCCGGCGCGCTTGGATTGCACCGGGCCGAGATCGTGCAGTACATCCGCCCCGAGATCATCGGCTTCGTCCTCGGGTCGCTGATCGCGGCCTATCTGTTCAAGGAATTCAAGCCCCGGCTCGGCTCCGCGCCGATCGTGCGTTTCTTCCTCGGGATCTTCGCCATGATCGGGGCCCTGGTCTTTCTCGGTTGCCCCTGGCGGGCGGCCCTGCGGCTGGCCGGCGGCGACGGGAACGCCATCCTGGGGCTCGGGGGCCTGATCTTCGGCATCTGGATCGGCACACTCTTTTTGAGGGGTGGATTCAACCTGGGCCGAACCCAGAAAACGCGTGCCGCGGCAGGCTGGATGCTGCCCCTGTTCATGCTGGGACTGCTCGCGCTCCTGCTGGTCTTTCCGCAGATCGGCGGGGAGCCCAAAAGCGGGGTTCTCTTTTACAGCCTCAAGGGGCCGGGCTCGATGCATGCGCCGCTGGCTATCTCGCTCGCCGTGGGGCTCCTCATCGGCTTTCTCGCCCAGCGGAGCCGCTTCTGCACCATGGGCGCGATCCGGGATTTCGTCCTCTTCCGGCAGATGCACCTCCTCTCCGGCTTCATCGCCCTGATCCTCACCGCCTTCGCGGTCAATCTCATCCTGGGTCAGTTCAAGGCCGGCTTCGAGGGGCAGCCCATTGCCCACACGATGCACCTCTGGAACTTCCTCGGCATGGCCCTCTCGGGTCTGGCCTTCTGCCTGGCCGGCGGCTGTCCGGGCCGCCAGCTCTTCCTGGCCGGCGAGGGGGACGGCGACGCGGCCGTGTTCGTCCTGGGCATGATCGTCGGGGCCGGGATCGCCCACAACTTCGGCCTGGCCAGTTCGGCGACCGGCGTCGGCCCCTACGGCATCCCGGCGGTGATCGTGGGCTTTGCGGTCTGCCTGTTCATCGGCTTCACCATGAGAACCAAAATCGCCTGAGAAGGAGGAAACACCATGAGCAAAACCATCGATGCACGAGGGCTTTCCTGTCCCCAGCCGGTTCTGATGACCCTGGATGCCATCAAGTCGGGCGAGACGGGCGAGATGACCGTCCTGGTAGACAACAAGGCCTCCAGGGAAAACGTGTCCCGGGCCGCGACGAGCAAGGGCTGGGCAGTGGCCGGGATCAGCGAGGAAGAGGGCGTCTTCCATATCGCAATCAAAAAGGGATAGCCATGCCGGATCTGTTCGGTTTGCGAAAAGGCAAGGATGCAAAAAGGCCATCCCCCGGTCAGGCCTGCCAGGCCGACCGGGGGATCCTGGTGTTTGAAAACACCAGCGAGGTGATCCAGGCGGAAAACCTGCGGGGAAAAGCCTGGCGTCCGCGCCCAGCCCCCTGGAAATCGGCCACACCCTCTGCGGCTACGCGCTGCAGCTCGCCTACGAGGAGGTCAGACGCCGATGCTCTGTGTAGTGGGAACCGTACCGGCCAACGACTTTCCGCTGACCGAAGGGGAAGTCGGTCTCCAGGATGAACAGTTGCGGATCGGAGGAGAGGCTATCGCCGTCCACCGGGGCACCCCGGCCCTGCTCGCGGCTGCCGTGAAGACGGCCGAGGCCCTCGGCCGGCCCATGCCTTACGCCTATCTGGTGGGCGATACGGGAACGGGCAAGGGCAGCCGCAGCCTCTACGCCCATTTGACCGAGGCCTTGCCCCATACCCGTTTTCAAACAATAACCTTCCATTATCTCCAGCCCATCGTCCATTGGCACAGGCGCCTGCAGGCGGCGCTCGGCGCCCTGGATCCGAAGCCCGGGCTGATTGCCGATGCCGGCTTCATGTATGTGGCCAAGATGAGCGGCGCGGCCCCGCTCTATGACCTTTTTACCCCCGATGTGGGGGAGCTTGCCTTTCTGGCCGACGAGGAGGCGCCTCACCCCTTCTACACCCGGGGCTTCATCCTCCACGAAGACAACCACGTCCCGGACCTCATTGCCCGGGCCTACCGGCACCGCAACGCGGCCCGCTACCTGCTCGTCTAAGGGGAAAGGGACTATCTGGCCGATGAAAGCGGAATCCTCGCCACAGTGGACCAGCCCGCGGAAGAGGCGATGGAGGCCATCGGCGGCACCGGCGACACCCTGACGGGCATCGTCTCCGCCCTCATCGACGGCGGGATGACCATTCGGGATGCGGCCGTGGCGGCCCTGCGGAGCAACCGGCTCGCGGGACACTATGCCCGGCCCACGCCGGCAACCCAGATCGGGGAGATGATCGGGCACATCCCCCGGGCGGTCCGGGAGGCGCTGAAGGGATGAATGACGAGAGGACTCCGCAGGCGCGACCAGGGCAAACGGCGGCCGACAGGATAAACATGATCACGCCCGAGATGACCATCCTGGACATCATCAACCGGCACCGGGAAACGGAGAGGATCTTCAAGCGGCTGGAGGCGGAATTGGGCGTCTGCGTCTGCTGCGAGGCCCTGTTCCTCCCGCTCGGGGAGGCGGCTGATCGGTTCGGCTTTGATCTGGGATCCGTTATGACAGAGATCAATGCCTTCATCCGCCCGGATCGCAGCAAAGAGCGGACCGGACGCCCTGTTGTGACAAGGAGCCGTGACATTCATGAGGGGGAAACGTGAGCGAAGAGAAAAAGGTACGCCTGACCGAAACCGTCACCGGTGCCGGTTGAGCATGTAAAATTGGGCCAGGGGACCTGGCCCGGGCACTGGAGGGTTTGCCGTTTGTGTAGATCGTAAAATAGAATTGACCCCATATCGGCATTTAAAATTGACCCCCTGAAGGCGTAGAATCTCCTCCCACGAAAAAGGGGACGAGGGAGGAGGGAAAGGGGGCTGTGGAAAGGGCGATACGGGGCATGGCCGCCTTAAACCGGCAGGCGTCGGAACTGATGCAGCAGACAATCGTCCATGCCTGTACCGATGTCACCGGATTCGGGCTCCTTGGGCATGCCTGCGAGATGATTGAAGAGACCGGGGTGGGGATGGTGATCGATTCGGCGGCGGTCCCCTACTTCCCGGAAGCCAAGGATCTGGCCGAGATGGGGCTCGTCCCTGGCGGCATGCATCGAAACCGCAAGTTCCGCGAACGCCAGGTGGAAATCGATCCGGGAGTTCCCAACTATATGGCGGATATCCTCTTCGACCCGCAGACTTCAGGGGGACTCTTGATTTCCCTGCCGGCTCCGGAGGCGCCGGGACTGGTGAAAGCCATGCATGCCGCAGGCGTGACTGATGCGGCCATAATCGGCGAGGTGGCGAATCAGCCCGCCGGGAAGATTCGCGTGAGGTAAAGGGCCATTGATCGAAATCGCCGTCCCAGGCCGGTGCGTGTATCAGCTCGAACATCTGCTGCTTGATCTCAACGGCACACTCTCTTTTGACCACGTTCTCATCGAGGGGGTGTCGGAGCGGCTGGAGCGGCTCCGAAACTTGCTGGACATTGCCATCATTACCGCCGATACCCTGGGTAAGGCGCAGCCCTTGGGGGAGCGGCTGGGCGTGAACATCCGGAAGATCCTGCAGGCAAGGAAGCTTCCAAAAAATGTTAATTGGTTCGGCAACTGGGCCGCGAGGCCGTGGCGGCCATCGGCAACGGCGCCAATGACGCGGCCATGTTGAAGGAGGCGATGCTGGGGATCTGCGTGGCGGGGCCTGAAGGAGCGGCTTCCGAGACCCCGACGAACTGCGATCTGGCGGTGAACGATATCAACGCGGCGTTGGATTTGCTTCTGAAACAAGAACGCCTGATAGCGACTTTGCGTCGCTGGGCCCCGGGGAACATCCACGCATCATGTTTTGAGTCCGAGAAGGTTTATAATGCAGCCCATCTACCTCGATTACAACGGTACCACCCCCCACGACCTGGAAGTCATCGCCGCCATGCGGCCCTTTCCGGACGAGCACTTCGGCAATCCCTCCAGTTCCCACTGGTACGGCATCAAGCATAGGCAGGCCGTCGAAGAGGCCCGGCGGCAGGTGGCCGGGCTTCTGGGCTGTCTTCCCGAGGAGGTCGGCTTCACCTCTGGCGGCACCGAATCCAACAATCAGGCGATCAAGGGCATGGCCCGGGCGCTCAGGCACAAGGGCCGCCACATCGTGACCAGCGCCATCGAGCACCCGGCCCAAAATCCATGACCCGCCGCTCTACAGCGCAGGCAGGTCGTCTGCCACATCCATCATGGATGACGTCTCGCAGATCCCCATCCATGACGATCACTTCTATGGGGACCCTCAATACTCCTGGGACGATTACATCGAAGCATAACGCATCAAAAAAAAAGAGGCGTGCCGGATGGGTCTGCCCAAAAAGCGCCTCAAATTGCCTTCCTGACGAGCGATGCGCCCAAATGATGAGCCGATTGCTCAAGTAGGGACGCCATCGATCCATATACCATGTCGCCGCGCCTGATTTTCGGTGAAATATACCCCTTGACTTGAGAAAACTGCGCTTCTATACTCCGTACCGTCAAAAGCGAGTTCTTATCAATCAATTCAATCAATCAAAGCCGCCCGTGCCGCTTTCTTTCCCCGGATCTCTCTGACAACGGCCGTTGGGACGGCAAGCGATGATCTTTCCGGTCTCTTCCGAAAAGGATCGGGAAGCTGGATTTTTTCCCCGCAAATTTCGATTCCGATTTTCGATGCCCGGACTTGGTCAGCTTACAGGTTAACAAAAGTGGATGAGGAAATCATGCTTGCCCAGTACGAAAAGGCAATTCAAACGTCCTTCCGGGAGGTGGCCGATACCCTGGCGGTCCGGGGGACGGTGCGGCGACAGATTGAGGCGCAGCAGGCGGTGGTCAATGTCGTTTCTGAAACTTACCGCCTTGCCAATGTGCGCTACACGAAGGGAATTGACAGTTACCTGAGTGTCCTCGATGCTCAGCGTTCGCTTTATAGTGCGCAGCAGGGGCTGATCATGCTTCGGCTCGCCGGTCTGGCCAATCAACTGACACTCTATAAATCTCTGGGCGGCGGGGTACAATGAGAATAAAGGGAGGGTGGTTGATGAAACGGAGTTTTTTTAAAATTAAAATTTTTCTGTTCATGGCGATTTTCTGCCTGGGCGCCAGTGGTCCCGTTCAGGCGGACGATCGGCTGAAAAATGCCGGCGATGTTTTAACCATTGCCTTGCCCGCGACGGCAGCCGGTTTGACGTTGGGCTTCAAGGACGGGCAGGGCACGCTGCAGCTTGGCAGTTCGGCGGCCCTGGCGCTCGGATTGAATTATGGGCTGAAGTATACCGTTGACGCACAGCGCCCCAACGGCGAAGATCATTCCTTCCCATCCACCCACGCCACTGTTTCGTTTATGTCTGCGGAATTTATGCGCAAACGGTATGGTTGGGAATACGGCATACCCGCTTACCTCGCCGCATCGCTGGTGGCTTACAGCCGTGTGCAAGCGGACGAACATTATACGCGCGACGTGCTTGCGGGAGCGGCCATCGGCATCGGCAGCAGTTATTTATTTGCGCGGCCCTATAAGGGCTGGCAAATGCAGCCTGATGTAGGGCAGGGATATTACGGCATCCGTTTGAGTCGCAATTGGTAAGGACCAGTAAAAGTCCCCCAGCGGCACGGTAAAAAAATTCCCTGCCTCACTTCGCTGTCTCTTCCTGCCCCGTTTTCTCTTCCCTTTGTCCTTCCAGCAGGTTTTGCATGATATCCTGGCGTTCCCGACGCGCTGCGCGCGTCGGGAACGCCAGGCTGAGCCGAGCGCGATTATTCCCTCGCGCGCCGACTCGCGCTCGGGAACAATCGGCTGGAGCGGAAGGCCCTCCGGGCCTCGGCTCAACCGGGTGTTAGGCTCCGACAACTGGACGATAAGCCTTATTTTCATCCTTCGTTGTGCCCTTTTCTTTTCCTGGGCATGGGAGTTAGATGCAAGACTTCTATGCGTAATCAGCGAGACTCCCTGTCAATCTTTCCTTGACAAATAGAACGTCCGTTCTACATGATGGCGGCATGAACTTCTCGAAGGAGAGAGATCGTGTCGCTTCCCGCCGCTGTTTATCGCCCAAGAAACCCTCAGGGATCGGATTATTACCGCTGCGTTGAAGACCACTTCGAGACCTTTGTCCAGAAGTATTTTAGGCGCCGGTTACTCCCGCCGGATGATATTCCCCTGCAGGCCGACGACCACGTGCGTCATGGGGATGTCCACCCCTACGGCCGCCATGCCCCTCTTCACGATCACCGGCAGCCCCTGGCAGCAGGGGACTTCCATCGTCACTACGGTCACGCTCTTCACCCCGCTCATCTTGAAGACGTCGGTGAATTTCTGGATGTACAGGGGGACGTCGTCGAACTTCGGGCAGCCCACCATGACCACCCGCCCCTCGAGGAATTCCCGGTGGAAATCGGGGAAGGCAAAGGGGACGCAGTCGGCGGCGACCAGCAGGTCAGCTCCCTTGAGGAAAGGCGCCGTCGGCGGCACGAGCTTGATCTGCACCGGCCAGTGGGCAAGGGCCGAGACGCTCGGGGCCTGCTTTACAGGCCGATTCGCCTGCTCGCAGGCGTCAAAGCCGGGCGCCGACGGCGGGCCGAAACTCTGGATATGGGCCGAAGGACAGCCGCAGGCCATCGCCGGCTCTTCCTGAACATGCGCCGGCGCATGCTCCGCCTTCAGGTGCTGGGCGACTGCCGCCTCGTCGAAATCCTCCGCCTCCCGCTCCACGATCTTGAGCGCGTCCTGCGGGCATTCCCCGAGACAGGCGCCCAGGCCGTCGCAGTATTTCTCCGCCGCCAGGCGGGCCTTACCGTCAATGATCTGGATCGCCCCTTCTGCGCAGGAGGGCACGCACAGCCCGCATCCGTCGCATTTGTCCTCGTTGATTTCTATGATCTTCCGTGTGATTTTCATTTTCCTAACCTCCCTTGTAATGGTTGTAATTTCAATAGTTTCGAAAATTAGTTTCCCCGCTTTCGCAGGCGCAATCGCCTGTTGCACTCAAACCTTAACTTCTCCGCCGCCCAGCGCCTCGGCGGCCAGTCTTCTGCCGGGCTCCGTCAGGAAGGACTTTTTTAAAATAGCGGCCAGTTTGTCCGCCGGGATCGGCGCCTCGGCATTGTTTTCTTCCAGGTTGACGATCATGTCCGCGTCATAGACGACCTTGAAGTTGGTCGTTTCCTCGGCGCGCGGGTGGTGGTGATGGCCGACGATGTCGCAAACCTCGTCGATTATGTCCCGCGGCGCCGACAGCTTGGCCAGGATGTCTCTCGCAACCGGCGGGCCCTCCTCCTCCTGGCGCCTCGCCTCGCTGGTGCCGTACTTGCGCTCGGCCTCGGGAATGCCGATGTCGTGCAGGTAGGCGGCGCACAGGACCACGATCATGTCGCCCCTTTCCTCCCTGGCAATTTGTTCGGCATACCTGGCGACCTTGGTGGCGTGGCCGATGCGCTTGAAGTCCTTGTTGAAATAGCGTTTCATTTCGATGGCCACGCGGTCCTTAAGCAGGTCCTTCCTCTGCGCCAGCAGCTCGGGCGGCAGTTCCCCCAGGCACTGCTCGGCGTGCTGGCAGTAGGAGGCGCAGCCGAAATCCATTCGGGGATTGATCATTTTGTGCCCGCAATTTTTACACTTCCGGCTGGACTCGTCCTTGAAGAATTCCATCACCTGCCCGCATTTCGGACAGGGGGCATCAAAGATGGCCCCCGGCTTCCAGTAGCGCGTATCCTGTCCAGGGCATTGCATAATCTTCCTCCTTTTGTCCTTCTCCGCGCCGGGGGGTTTATGACGCTTCCCCGCGGGCGGACAAACTCGGTTATTGCAGGCCGGCGATAAACTTCCTGCACCTGTCGGCCAGGCCTTCCTCAAGAGAGCCGTCGGCGGCGGCAAAGCGCCCCAGGAGCGCGACTTTATCGGAATCGGACAGGCTCCTGTCCATCCAGGGGAAGAGTATCTCGTCTTCCTTTTTTATGTGGGCGCTCAGGAGCTCCCGGAAGGCCGTCAGATGGTCTGCGGCGGCATCCCTATCCCCTCTTTCGAGGGCCTCCCGGACCGCCCTGACGTGGCCCCGGCCCGTCTCATGATCGCCGAGCATGGCCTGGATTATCTCCGCCTTTTCGTCGAAATAGCCGAAGAGAATCTTCTCCTCCTTGCCGTGGTGCAAACGGTCAGCGTAGGAACGCATGAAATCGACGCCCCCGGCAATGATTTTCTTCCCCGCTTCGGGAGACAGGTCCATCTTTTCAATGACCCCCGGTATCAGGGCAAGCCACTGCTTGATCAGGACATGCTCGTCCACCAGCATTTTAATCGGCGGAGAATAGCTCCTCTCCCCGGCCTGCCGCGGCAATCCCGCCGGGGACGGCGGGGATTCCTCCGGCGCGGCCGGCGAGATTGCCCAGGCCAGCCTCTCCATCAGCTCCCGCTCGGAATCCGGCGGCAGGCCGTGAATGGAAACGATGTCCTTGAACAGGCAGTCGCCCGCCAGGCACGTTCCGCAGGCGATGTCGTATTCGTTGAGGATGTCGGCGAAAGCCGGAAATTCCACGATAACCTCTTTTATCGGTCTGGGCAGATGTTTTCCCAATTCTGTTGACATGTTCATCCCTCCAAGATAATCATAAAGCCGGCTATCGAAACCTTTGCTCAATTTGAATCTCACATCATCCTTTTTCGGATGATGCATCTTAGACGGCGCAGGGGAAAGTTTCTTTGACTTAAGTCAAACCGGCGAAAAAATTTACAATGAGAGATCCTGCACAACTAGAAAATCGCGATTGGGGGACACATTAAAACAATTCCCGCCCCCAGCACGCATTGGAGATTTTTTCGGGGCGCCCTTCCCCCCCCGCAGCGGAGCGCATCAGGAAAACAGGGAGCTGTCCCTAATTTTGTTAGCGGCGGGGACGGAAGTATTATAACGCATTTCCCGGAAAAATCTGTTAAAATCCGGCCCGCCGTCGGTTCGGGAAGCGGAGAGAGGATGTTCTCTATTTTCCATGTAGGGAACGGTTTCAAACCATTCCCTACGGTAGGTTCGCGCCCCCTGGGAAAATGGGGAGGGAGCAGCGTTCGGAGGGAGCATGATTTTCAAATTTCCGGTGAATGCAGCGGCGAATGCAATCAGGAAAGGGGGAGTGAAAGATGCCTTGCGGGTACAACGGAAAAATTCTGAGGGTGGACCTGACCACGGGCGAATTCCGGGTCGAGGAGCCGGGCGAGATCGTTTACCGCACGTACCTGGGCGGCGGGGGACTGGCCTCTTATTATCTGCTCAAGGAGCTCAAGCCGGGGATCGAGCCGCTGTCGGCCGACAACATCCTCGTCTTCGCGTCCTCGGTGATCTCCGGGGCGCCGATCGCAGGAATGGTCCGCTACACCGTGGCGGCCAAGTCGCCCCTGACGGGGGCGTACGGGGAGGCGGAGGCGGGCGGCTTCTGGGGGCCGGAGCTGAAATTCTCCGGCTTCGACGCCGTCATCGTCACGGGCAAGGCTGCAAAACCATCTTACCTGTGGATAAACGACGGCAAGGTAGAAATACGGCCGGCGGGAAAGATCTGGGGAATGGAATCGGGACCGGCCCAGGAGGCGATCCGGGAAGAGATCGGCGAGAAGCGGGCGCGCATAGCCATCATCGGGCCGGCCGGGGAAAACCGGGTGCGTTTCGCCTGCGTGGTGAACGAGCTCAAGCACGCCAACGGCCGGACCGGCATGGGCGCGGTGATGGGCTCCAAAAACCTCAAGGCCGTCGCCGTCCGCGGGACAAACAAGTTGGAGATGCACGACCCGGAAAAGCTCCGGGAACTCTCCAGGAATCTGGCCGAACTGATCGGCGAGTACGGCCCGAACAAACTCCTCCGCAAGCTGGGGACCCCCAATCTCATCCTGCCCCTGAACAAACAGGGCATCCTGCCGACCCGCAATTTCCGCACCGGTTTCTTCGAGGGCGCGGAAAAGATAAGCGGCGAGCGGATGGCCGAGACGATCCTCAAGGGCGAGGAGGGCTGCTATGCCTGCGCGGTCCGCTGCAAGCGGGCAGTGGAAGTTCCCTCCGGCCCCTATGCAACCTCGCGCAGTTACGGCGGCCCGGAGTACGAGACGCTCAGCTCCCTGGGGTCCCTGCTGTGCATCGACGACCTGGCGGCCATCGCCAAGGGAAACGAGCTGTGCAACCGTTACACGCTGGACACCATCTCCACCGGCGCGGCGATCGCCTTCGCGATGGAGTGCTATGAAAACGGCATCCTCTCCCCGGCTGACACGGAGGGGATCGAATTCAGGTTCGGGAACCCCGAGGCGATGCTCAAGGCCATCGAGTGGATCGCCTTCCGCAAGCCGGGGCTCGGGGATATTCTGGCGGACGGCGTCAAGATCGCGGCGGCCAGGATCGGCAGGGGCGCGGAGAGATTCGCCCTCCACATCAAGGGGCAGGAGCTGCCCATGCACGACCCGCGCGGGAAGACCGGCCAGGGGCTGAGCTTTGCCGTTTCGCCTACGGGGGCGGACCACGTGCGGGCCCCTCACGATACGCCCTTTCAGGCGCCCGGCCCCCTGCTGGGGAAGATCGCCCCGCTGGGTCTGCTGGAGCCGGTCGAGGGCCGGGAGATGGGGCCGCGCAAGGCCCGCAACTTCACCTATCTCCACTTCATCTGGTCGCTCTACGAATCCCTGGGGGTCTGCAATTTCGTGGCCGGCCCGGTATGGGCGCTGACCCTGACCAGACTCGTGGAGGTGGTCCAGGCGGTAACGGGCTGGGAGACGAGCCTGTGGGAACTGATGAAGATCGGCGAGCGGACCGTTAACATGGCCCGTGTTTTCAACCTGCGCGAGGGGTTCGGGCGCAAGGACGACATCCTTCCCGACCGCCTCTTCGAACCCCTGGAGAGCGGCGCGCTCCAGGGCAAGGGGCTCGACCGCGGGGAGTTTGAAGACCTCCTGACCCTGTATTACGAGGCGATGGGCTGGGACCCAACCGACGGCGTGCCGACGCGGGGAAAGCTCGCCGAGCTCAACCTGTTCTGGCTGGACGAGTTCCTCAAGGGGAAAAGATGATACCTCAGTCTCTCAAATGATAGCATAGGGAATCATGATCCCTCCGCGCGCTGTACATTTTTCGATACGAAAAATCTACATTGCGCGCTTCCGGGATCACGATTCCCTGTTTGTGTATAGCATACCACTTTGAGAAAGGAGGCGCACAATGGCGGAGGAAACCAAGAAGAAGGCCCCTGAGGGAAAACCACTGGAAAAGATGACGGTGAAGGAACTGCGGGAGATAGCGAAGGAGATCCCGCATACGACGGCCGTCAGCGACATGAAGAAGGAAGAGCTTGTCGACTTCATCAAGGAAGCGAGGGGGATCAAGGAGGAAGCGCCCGCCCGGCAAAAAAGGCACGTCCCCAAGATCAAGATGACGAGGATCGAGCTCAAGTCCAGGATCCGCGAACTGAAGGGGGTAAGGCTGCAAGCACTCGAGGCGCGGGATGCCAAAATCGCCCAGGCCGTGCGGCGCCGCATCAGCCGGCTGAAAAAGAAATCGCGAAGGGCCGCCGCTTTATGAATTACCAGAACCCCCGCTCCATGCAATTGCCGATGAATTCGAGGGAGCGCTGGGTCTTTGCCGTCAGGCTTTCGTAAAGTTTCTTCCCCACATCCGGGTAGAGCGGGGTCTTGGGCAGTTTCTCCACAGGGACCCAGGCGACGTCGAGGGAATGGGTGCTGTCCGGTCTTATCTTGGGGATCCCGTGGATCTCGAGGGCGTCAAAGATAACGTGCAGGGTCTGGGGATGCCGTTTGGTGGCCGGCGCCTCGCCGATTATGATGATGTCCCCGACCTCGAGCCTGACGCCCAGTTCGCCCCGCCATTCGGAAACGATGGCCTCCTGCAGGGGAACGTCCTTCTCGACGCCGCCACCCGGCAGGGCAAAAACCTCCTTGCCGCCGTAGATGTACTTCATGCAGAGGATTTCCCCTTCCCTTTCGAATACCGCTGATACCCTGATACGCATGGCGCCTCCTTTCCGAAGCCGTCTTAGCTCAAGAATCCGCCGCTCTTCTGAGTAACTTAACTCGTTACTCCTCGATAAACCGCCCCGCGGGACGCAGGCTGTTATTTTATCATATCCGCAAGGCAAAGGTCCGTTATTTTTCAAAGGCCATTTATATTGACAGGCGGCGGATGGTTTCCTATACTGCCCGCGCTAAAAGAGGGACTGCTCCATTTTCCTTAGGCGGCGCGAGATTCTCCTATATTGCTATCATTTAAACGGACAGCGGATGGATAAACGGGACAAAAGGCTGGTCCTGGTGGCCGTTTCCTGCGCCTCCTTTCTGGCGACCTACACGGGATCGGCCATCAATGTGGCCCTGCCGGCGATCGGCAGGGAGCTCGGCCTGAGCCATGTCCTGCTCCAGTACATCGTTTCCGCCTACGTGCTGATGAACGCGGTCCTGCTGGTCCCCTTCGGCCGCCTCGCCGACATCCACGGCCGGAGGGTCTTTTTCAACATCGGCATGGTAATCTTCCTCACCGCCCACCTCGTCTGCGCCTTCGCCCCCAACGGCTGGGTCCTCATCACGGGACGGGCCGCGGGCGGCATCGCCGCCGCGCTGTTCTTCAGCAATACGATGGCCATCCTCTCGTCCGTCTTCGACAACGCGGAACGGGGAAAGATCCTGGGGATCAACGCCTCCGTCACCTACCTGGGGCTCACCGTCGGCCCTTTTCTCGGCGGGCTGCTGACGAGCTGGTGGGGTTGGCGGAGCGTATTTCTGAGCGTGACGCCGCTGGTCGTCATCGCCTTCACCCTTTCCTGGTGGAAGCTTCCACGGGATTCCCGCCGGAATTCAGCCGCGGTCTTCAATCCCTCCGGGACAGCCCACTACATCGCCATGATCATCCTCGTCATCATCGGCCTGTCGGCTGTGCCGGGCCTCAGGGGAACTCTGGCCGTCGGCGCCGGCATCGCCCTCGCGGTCCTTTTTTTCCGGCGGGACAGCCTGAGCGCCTCCCCCCTGATAAACGCCGGCCGGTTCAAGGGGAACCGGGCCTTCGTGTTCTCCAATCTGGCCAATTTCATCCAGTATCTATCGGCCTTTGCCACTATGTTTCTGCTGAGCCTTTTTCTCCAGAACGAGCAGATCAAGAACCTGACCCCTCATGCCGCGGGAATCATCCTCCTGATGCAGCCGCTGATGCAGGCCCTCTTCTCTCCGCTGGCCGGCTCTCTGTCGGACCGCTTCGAGGCCAGATGGATCGCCTCCGGCGGCATGGCCGTCACCGCCGCCGCCCTGTTGATGTTCTCGTTTCTGCCCGCATCCGCCCCCGTTTACATCATCGTCCTGATCCTGGTGTGCCAGGGGATCGGGTTCGCCTTCTTCACCTCCCCCAACAACAACATGATTATGGGCAGCGTCTCGCCGGACGCCTACGGGATAGCCTCGGGCCTCATCGCCACGGGAAGGGCCCTCGGCATGTCCATGAGCCTTGCGACGACGGCCGTGGTGTTCAACCTTTTCGGCAGCCAGCGCGACCGCCCGGACGCCTTCTTGAACAGCTTCCACGCCCTCTTTATGATCTTCTTCCTCCTGTCGCTTATCGGCGTAGCCAGCTCAGCGGCCAGAGGAAAAAGAAACCCTTAAAATTTCTTGACACAAAATATCTTCCCTCGTATATTCCAGCGCGGAAAAGCAATGTTTCATTAATCTGATGAAGGGTTTGTCAGACAGTTAAATCCGCGGCCGGATCGGCGGCGGGGTTCCACTGCCGCCGGGTGTTTTTATTCATACCGGAAGGTCTTTCCGACAGAGGGGTCCGATGTATCTGCCCGATTTCGACTATTACACTCCCGAGAGCCTGACCGAGGCAACCGGCCTCCTCGTGCGGCTCGGACCGTCCGCCATGGTTCTTGCCGGCGGCACGGACATCCTGGTGAAGATGAAAAACGGACTCCTGGCGCCTTCCGCGCTGGTGTCGCTCAAGAACCTCCACGAGCTGCGCCGGATACGCTGGGAGGACGACCGGGGACTGGTCATCGGCGCCCTGGCCACGCACAACGAGATCTCCAACTCCGCGGCGGCGCAGGAGCGCTTCCTGTCGCTCTCCGAAGCCGCGCACAAGCTGGCCAACAACCAGGTCCGCAACCGGGGAACCATCGGCGGAAACCTCGTCAACGCGATCCCGTCGGCGGATCTGCCCCCGATCCTCATCGCCCTGGGGGCATACGTCACACTGGCGGGTCCGGACGGCGGCCGCACCGTCCAGGTGGAGAACTTCTTCACGGGCGTCTCCTCCTGCGCAATCGAGCCGGGGCGCGAGATCCTCACCGAGGTCGTGATCCCCCCGCAGGAGACGACGGGCAGCACTTACATCAAGTTTGGTCTCCGGCGCTCCGGCGCACTGGCGGTCGTGGGCGTGGCGGCGGCGGTCACCATGGATGGAGACACGGTGCGGGACGCCCGCATCTGCCTGGGTGCCGTATATAAAACGCCTACGCGGGCTGTCCAGGCAGAACAGGTTATTATCGGCAAGCGCTGGACCGGCGAGCTGCTCGAACAGGCCGGCCGCACGGCGGTCGGGTGCTGCCTGCCGATCTCGGACATCCGGGGGTCGGCCGAATACCGCCGCGACCTGGTGCGGGTCCTGACCCGCAGGGCGTTGAAGCGCGCCATCACCGAAGGACACGTATAGGGGGCGGCAGTGCAAGCGATCGCAGACAAACAAGGCATCAAGCGCTACCTGATCAACCTCACCGTGAACGGCGACGAATACTCGCCCGTGGTCAAGGGCAACACGCTGCTGGTAAACCTCCTGCGCGACGAGCTCGACCTCACCGGCACCAAGAAGGGCTGCGAGCTGGGCGATTGCGGCTCGTGCACCGTCCTGATGGACGACAAACCCGTCGATTCCTGTCTGGTGCTGGCCCTGGAGGCCGACGGCTGCGAGATCGTCACCATCGAGGGTGTGGCCCAGAACGGGGAGCTCGACCGGCTGCAGCGCTCGTTCATCGACAACGCCGCCATCCAGTGCGGCTACTGCACCCCCGGGATGATCCTCTCCGCCAAAGCGCTCCTTGCCCGCAACCCTCACCCCACCGAGCCTGAGGTGCGGGAGGCCATCGCCGGCAACCTCTGCCGGTGCACGGGCTATGTGAACATCGTGAAGGCCGTCCTCGAAGCGGCGGAGGTGAAGGAATGAGCCGGTCCACTCGAACAGGCCCAAAGCCGGCCGTCCAGGTCTGCTTGCATCCCGGACTGCAGGAGCCGGCCGAAAAGGACTATGCCGTTATCGGTAAGAGCAAGCCCAAGATCGACGGCCGGGAGAAGGTGACCGGCCAGGCCCGCTACACGGCCGATCTGAAGTTCCCCAACATGCTCTACGGCAAGATCCTAACCAGCCCGCACGCCCACGCGCGCATTCTCTCGATCGACACGTCCGAAGCCGAGAAGATCCCCGGGGTGAAGGCGGTGATCACCCACAAGGATGTGCCCGCCCTCAAGTACGGCATCTCTCCGGCGCGCTGGGACGAGAACATCTTCTGCATCGATACGGTGAAGTTCGTCGGCGACAAGGTGGCCGCGGTCGCCTGCCTCGACGAGGAGACCTGCTACAAGGCCCTCAAGGCAATCAAGGTGGAATACGAGGCGCTTCCTGCCGTCCTCGACCCCTTGCACGCGATGGACGAAGACGCGCCCCGGATTCACCCCGAATATCCGCGGAACATCAACACCGAGATCCACCAGAACTTTGGCGACGTGGAGGAGGCCTTTCGCAAGGCCGCCTACGTGCGCACGGATCTGTTCATCGGCAACCGCGCCTATCAGGCGCCTATGGAGCCGCACACCGCCACCTCCATCTGGCAGGACGGCAAGCTCACCGTCTACTCGAGCACCCAATCGCCCCACTACTTCCAGTATTACATCGCCCGCGAGTTCGGGCTGCCCATGGGCGACGTGCGCGTAATCAAGACGTATGTGGGCGGCGGCTTCGGCGGCAAGCTGGAACCCACCGGCCTCGAGTTTGCCGGTGCAGTGCTCGCCCGCCTGACCGGGCGGCCAGTCAAGATGTTCTACGACCGGGCCGAGATGTTCGCCCACAACCGGGGCCGGCACCGCCAATACATGAAGCTCACCACCGGCGTCGACGCCGACGGCCGCATCCTGGGAGTGCACGCCGACTTCATCATGGACGGCGGCGCCTACACTAGCCTGGGCATCGCCACCGCCTACTACGCCGGGGCCATGCTCACCCTCACCTACGACTTTATCAACTACCGTTTCGACATGCACAGGGTCTATACCAACCTCCCGGCCTGCGGGGCCCAGCGGGGACACGGCGCGCCGCAACCCCGGTACGCCTTCGAGGCCCACCTGGACAACATCGCCAAGGAACTCGGCATCGATCCGCTGGAGCTCCGCCTGCGCAATGCGCGCCGGCCCAACACCATAACACCCAACGAGTTCGTCGTTAACTCGTGCGAGATGGCGGCCTGCCTCGAGCAGGCGAGAAAGGCCTCGGGCTGGGCGGACAAGAAAGGCAAGCTGCCCGCCGGCCGCGGCATCGGCGTCGCCGCGGGGAGTTTCGTGTCCGGCGCCGGCTACCCCATCTACCGGACCGACCTGCCTCACTCCGCCGCCATGATCAAGGTGGCTGAAGACGGCACCGCCGCCACCCTCTACACAGGGGCCGTGGATATCGGCCAGGGCTCCGACACCATCCTCTGCCAGATGGCCGCCGAGGCCATGGGCTATACCTATGAACAGATGAAGATCGTGGCCGCCGACACCGAGACCACTCCCCACGACCTGGGCGCCTACGCCAGCCGGCAGACCCTCATGTCCGGGGCGGCAGTGAAACAGGCCGGGGAAGAAGTCAGGAAGCAACTCCTCGAGATGGCGGGCGAGATGCTCAATCTTCCGTCCGAACGGCTCAACGTGCGCTCCGGGAAGATCTTTGCGAAAGACGACCCCGCCGTCGCCCTCTCCTTCGAAGCGGCGGCCCGCACGTTCTTCGTGAAGAAGGGCCCCCTCGTGGGGCGGGGCGCCTATACCCCACCCAGACTCGGCGGCAAGTTCAAGGGCGCTCCGGTGGGAACGTCGCCGGCCTACAGTTTCGCGGCCCAGGTCTCCGAGGTGGAGATCGACGAGGAAACGGGCGAGGTCGCCGTGCTCGACGTCTGGGATGTCCACGACTGCGGCCAGGTGATCAACCCCGCCCTTCTGCACGCCCAGGTGCACGGCGCCCTGTACATGGGGATGGGCGAATCCATCTGGGAAGAGGTCCGCTTCGACGCCAAGGGCAAAATCCTCAACCCGACCCTGGGCGAGTACCGCATCCCCACCGCCCTGGACATGCCTCGCATGCACTCAATACTCGTGCCGAGCTACGAGCCGGCCGCTCCCTGGGGCGTAAAGGAAGTGGGCGAGGGGGCGACAATCCCCACGATGGGTTGTTACCGCAACGCCATCTTCGACGCCATGGGCGTCTCGGTGAACAGCCTGCCCCTCACAGCGGAGAAAGTCTGGGCCGCCCTGCGCGAGAAGCGCAAGGCCGGCGGCGAGGACGTCTGGGATCCGATGGCCTGCGAATGTTTCCTCAAGTGAGCTCAACCTGGCTGTCGCCGGCAGAAACCTGAAAATCGCTGCGCCGCGGCAAGGAAAGGCAACCGAAAAGTGACCGGGAAACGGTTGAAGGATCTCATCGTCCTGATCAAGGGCGGCGGGGAAATGGCCTCGGGCGTCGCCGAGCGATTGGTCCGCTCGGGCTTCCGGGTCTGCATCACCGAAATTTCCGCCCCTCTGGCGGTGCGCCGGCGGGTTTCCTTCTGCGAGGCCGTTTTCGCAGGCCAAACGGAGGTCGAGGGGCTGGTCGGGAGGCGGGTGTCCGGTAGGAAACAGATTCAGCGCTGCTTGGAGAAAGGGGAGGTGCCGGTCGTCATCGACCCCGAGGGCATCATCCGCAAGACACTGTCGCCCGATATACTGGTGGATGCGATCATGGCCAAGAGAAATACCGGCACCACCCTCGCCGACGCCCCCCTGGTCATCGGCCTCGGTCCCGGCTTTTATGCCGGCAGGGATGCGCACTTTGTCATCGAGACGAACCGTGGGCATCGCCTGGGAAGGGTGATTGAAGAGGGCGAGGCCGAACCCAATACGGGCATTCCGAGCGAGGTAGGCGGCTATAGCCGGGAAAGGGTCCTGCGCGCCCCGGTCGGCGGGCGGTTCCAGGGAAAGAAGCAGATCGGAGACCGCATCGAAAAGGGCGATGTCGTGGCGGAGGTGGATGGCGTTCCGCTCACCGCGGCGATCTCCGGCGTTTTGCGGGGAATTCTCCACGACGGCCTTACGGTGGCGCCGAACATGAAGGTCGCGGATGTGGATCCCCGCGCCGCGCGGGAACATTGCCTGACCGTCTCGGAGAAGGCCCGCGCCATCGCCGGCGGCGTCCTGGAGGCCGTCCTGAGACAATATAATCGAGACCTTTGAAAATCACGCTCCCTACGCGCGCTGTACATTTTTCGTAAGGGGGAGGGGACTGATTTCAAATCAGCCCCCTCCCCAACCTACAATGCGCGCTGGGGGAGGGAGCTCGTTTAAAACGTGTTTCCCAAGCATGATTTTCAAATTGGGCAAAAGTCTCGCCGCCAATAGTTTCGGCGACAACTCATATTAATTCTTTAGGAGTCGGAATGACTGATATTTACGAGGAAATCGTGAAGCTCAAGGCCGAAGGCGGGAGTGCGGCGCTGGCAACCATCATCGGCATCAAGGGATCCACCCCCCGGGAAGCGGGGGCCAAAATGCTTATCCGTGAGGATGGAACGATCTTGGGGACCATCGGCGGCGGTTCTCTGGAGGCGCGCGTCATTACGGAAGCCCTCGATGTCATCCGGGAAGAAGAACCGCGCCAGTTCCACTATGACCTGACCGGGCAGGAGGCGGACGGGCTCGGGATGATCTGCGGCGGGGCTTTGGATGTCTATATCGAGCCGCTCATTCCCACCCCTACGGTTTTCATCTTCGGCGGCGGCCATATCTCCCTCTTCGCGTCGAAGATAAGCGTCATGGCGGGCTTCCAGTCTGTCGTCATCGACGACCGGGCCGAGTTTGCAAACAAGGAACGCTTCCCGGAGGCCCGGCAGGTGATCGCTGGGAAGTTCCAAGCGGCTTTCCCCCAATTGAAGGTGAACCGCTCCGGTTACGTGGTCATCGTGACAAGGGGACACGCCTTCGACCAGGAGGCCCTGGAGTGGGCGATCACCACGGAAGCCGGGTACATCGGCATGATCGGCAGCAGGAAGAAGATCCGGGCCATTTATGAGAACTTGGAGAAGAAGGGCGTCGCCCGGGAACGTCTGCAGCGGGTCTTTGCGCCCATCGGTCTCGATATCGGGGCGCTGACGCCGGCGGAGATCGCGGTCGCCATCGTGGCGCAGATGATCCGGGTCCGGCGGGGAGCGAAGGATAAAGAATAGAGGGACCTTTTTCAATATCCTTTCTGACGGGATGCCGTCATAAGGATTTCACCCCGGGGAACGTCCGTGGTATCGGCAATCGTACTTGCGGCCGGGGAATCCAAGCGCATGGGCCGGCCCAAGCAGCTCCTGGAATGGCGGGGGAAGACCATGCTCGGGCGCGTCCTGGAATCGCTCATTGGGTCCGATGCGGACGAAATCATTCTCGTGCTGGGGCATGAAGCCGAGGCGATCCGCGGGAGCCTGCCTGCGTTTCCGATCAAGATCGCGATCAACCCGGTTTATCGACAGGGGATGGCCTCTTCGCTCAGGCAGGGTCTGCTCGCGATGGCTCCGGCAAGCGAGGCCTTTCTTGTCGTCCTGGCCGACCAGCCGGGCATCGGCCCGGAGATCGTCAACCGGGTGATCCGTGAGTTCAGGCAGGCCGACCCCCAGCGGGGGATCGTCCGGCCGGTATTTAAGGGTCGGCCGGGGCATCCGGTCCTCATCGGCGTCAAGTATCTGCAGGAGGCGATGCGATTGCAGGGGGATGTGGGCGCCCGTTCGATCCTGATGAATCACCCCGAAGATATTTTAGAGATCGCAATGGACCGAGACGAGGTCCTCGAGGATATCGACACCCCGGAGGATTATCGAAAATATGCGGAGCGAACGGGGCCCGAAGAATCATGACGCTCATAGAGGCCTTTTCCATCGGGGACAAGGAGGCGATCAGCCTGGTGGGCGCGGGCGGGAAGACCGCTCTCCTTTACGCCCTGGGCGGGGAACTCTCGGCGTCGCGAGGCGGGGTCGTCCTGACCACCACCACGAAGATCCTGGAACCGCCGCCCTCCCCTTCCCTCCTCCAATTCCTCGCCAGCGAACTTGATGATATCAAAAATTGGGTGGCGGAAAACCTGAACCGCCGTCAATGCCTTCTGATTGCCGCGGGGAGACTGCCCGGCGGCAAACTCGCGGGGATCCCTCCCGAATGGGCGGAAGAGATCCTCTCGCTGGACGGGGTCTCCGCCATGGTCAATGAAGCCGACGGCGCCGCCGGCCGGCCCCTGAAGGCCCCGCGGGAAGGGGAACCGGTGATACCGGAATGCACGACACTGCTCGTGCCGGTCGTGGGGATCGACTGCATGGGCCGCCCCCTCGAGGAGGGAACGGTCTTCCGTTCGGCCATCGCTTCCCGTCTTCTGAATCTGCCCATCGGCAGCGAGGTCACGGAAGAGGCGGTCGCCCGCCTGGTGATGGAATGGCTCAAAGGCGGCCCCGGCGGCGCGCGCGTCGTCCCCCTGCTCAACAAGGTCGATCTCCCCGGCGGCCTGGAAAAGGCCCGCAAGCTGGCCCGCTGTCTTCTTTCCGTTGACCCGGCCCGAATCCTGCGGGTCGTCCTCGGCCAGTTGCAAGGGGCGCCTGCCGTGAAGGAGGTGCAGCCCAAATCCGGGGCGGTTTCGTAAAAAGCTCCCCCGGCCTTCGCCGGGGCAGGCTGCGGCAAGGCGCGCGAATTCAAAGAATCAGCGGAGCTGACCCTGAGGAGTGAGACGTACTTTTAGCGTACGCCGCAACAAGCCTGCCCCCGCGAAAGCATGGGAATGGTGAAGCTTTAGCGAAGCATCCGGGCTTTTTACGAAGCCGTCAAGATTATTCTTGACAAGTCCGTGAGAACTCCGGTTTATAGTCAACCATCGGCATGGAGGAGGGAACATGGCGAGGGTTCTGGAAGGATTTACGCCTTACAGAAAAAAGGACGCCGTAAAATACAACCGGCTGCGGTGGTGGCCGGGCCTGACATTCGGGGATATCCTGGACAGGGCCGCGGATGTCCACCCGGACAAAGAGGCCTTTGTAGATCGCAAGACGCGCCTTACCTATAGGGAGGCGCGGGAGAAGACCGACCGGCTCGCCATCGGCCTGATGGATCTGGGCATCCGCCCCCTGGACCGGGTGCTTCTTCAGCTTCCCAACTGGAACGAATTCGTTTTCGCCTTTTTCGCCGTTCAAAAGATCGGCGCCATTACGGTCCTGCTGATCGACCGGCTGCGGCAGTTCGAGATCAACAACATCGTCGGTCTTACGGGGGCCAAGGCCTGGATCGTCCCCTCGAGATACAAGAACACCGATTATATCCCCATCATCGCCGACGTCCGGGAAACCAACCGGGGACTTAAAAATGTTATCACCGTCCGAGGTGAACGCAATGCCAAGGCCTTCCCGAGCCTCGAAAAACTGATCGACCAAACCCCGCTGACGGCAAAGAACCTGGCCCGCCTGGCGAGGCGGCGGCCCGATCCCATGGATGTGGCCCACATGGGAACGACGGGAGGGACGACCGGGGTGCCCAAGCTCGCCCCCCGCACCCACAACAGCCTGCTTGCGGGCATCGAGTTCTGCTCCCGCGCCTGGGAGCAGAACAACGAGGACGTCAACCTGATCGCCGGCCCCATCGGCCATGACCTCTCGTTCACCAAGGGCTTCATCGGCAGCGTCGTCACCATGGGCAAGGTCGTCTTCCTGGACACCACGGACGACAGGGAGATATGCGAGACCATCGCCAGGGAGAAGGTAACCTCGATAATCTGGGTCCCGACGCTGGCCCAGCGGCTGCTCCAGTACAAAGACCTGGACAAGCACGACTTGAGCAGCCTGAGGAAGATGCACAGCGCCGGCGGCGTGAGCCACCCCGAACTCGTCAGGGACGTGACCCAAAGGCTGGGCATGAAGTTCTACAACGGCTACGGCGCAACCGAGGGGATGACGACGATTACGCGCCCCTCCGACAGCCTGGAGACGATCTGCAGTTGCGTGGGGCGGCCCACCTGCCCTTACGACACCTACAAGGTCATCGACGAGAAGGGAAACGAACTTCCCCCCGGCAGGCAGGGAGAGTTGGTGCTCAAGGGTCCCGGCGTCTTCACGGGCTACTACCGCAACCCCAAGGAGAACAGGGAGGCGTTCGCCAAAGACGGATTCTTTCGGACCGGCGACCTGGCCAGGATCGACGCGAAGGGCAATATCACCCTCACGGGTCGCATCAAGGAGATGATCAACCGGGGCGGCGAGAGCATCAGCGCCACGGAGATCGAGAAACTCATCGGCCGCCATCCCGGCGTCGCCGCCGTGGCCGTCGTCTCCATGCCCGATCCCGTGATGGGGGAGCGGGTTTGCGCCTATATCGAACCCAAAGCCAGGGCGAGACTTGCCTTCAATGATATCATTTCTTTCTTGAAGGACCGGAAGGCATCCGTGCTGCTGCTTCCGGAACGGATCGAATTCATCGCCGCCCTGCCGTACACCGGCGCGCAGAAGGTGGATAAACAGGCCCTGAGAAAGGATATTGAATTGAAAATCATGTCCCGGAAGCGCGCATTGTAGATTTTTCGGAACGAAAAATGTACAGCGCGCGGAGGGAGCATGATTTTCAGAAACATAGATAGAAGGAGAAACATGATGGGAGAGGCGCAGAAGATACGGACCGTCTGCCGGGGCTGTCACGGGGGATGCG
>Ga0172368_10001997_pt1 | contig 26815 bp, 20 predicted proteins | sample Lak11m_FD_114540 | JGI IMG/M metagenome (GOLD analysis project Ga0172368, IMG submission 114540) | Freshwater microbial communities from Kabuno Bay, South-Kivu, Congo - kab_022012_11m | ecosystem: Environmental > Aquatic > Freshwater > Lake | place: Democratic Republic of the Congo: South-Kivu...
CCATTCCACACCCGGTGTTCAACCGCATGCGAGTGCCCGTGAAATATCCCGATCACGTTGTAGCCTTTGATCACGGACGCTAGTGAATCTTTCTCCGGGAGCGTCCACCAGAGCTTGCTGAAATCATCCCAGCCGTAATGCTGGATCAGCACAACAGGCCTGCCGCTGGTTCCGACATGGCGGGCCAGATCTTCCCTGAGGAACTTCCTGCTGAATAAGGGCTCCCTGAAAGGATCCTTAAAATAGTGGCACCAGCCACAGCTGTCGACCCACTCGTTTCCCGGGTAGGCCCCCAGGTTCACAAAATGAACCCCGTTCCAGTCCCAGGAATAGTGCAAACCATTGTCGGAAATGCCAGCCAATCCGGGCCGGCCGGGATTCCTGGCAATCATTCCCTGCCTTACGCACTTATCGAGGCCACCGTCGTGATTCCCGAAGGTTTCGTAAACCGGATATTTCAGTTTTGACTCACCCGTCAGTCCGTAATCCTCCAAAAACAACCGGTACGCGCTGTCAGACGGAGAGTCAAGAATATCCCCGCAATGGATCACGAAGGCGGGAGTCCTGACCTTCCCGGTGAGAAAACCGGGAAGGCCGGTCCCTTCCATTTGATTCATCCTGTCAATGGTTTCGAGGTTCTTGGCGCGGTCGGCCTTGCCGTAGTGAGAATCTGAGACCACCATGAAGAAGAAGCTCTCCCGGCGGGCAGAAGATCCTGCAAAGAGCAACAGGACCAGAAACAATGTCAGGATTTTTGCTTTCATGCTATTTCACGATCCATTCCTGGACGCCGGTCGAGAAGTCGTCGCGCTGACGGATCTCCAGCCTGAGCCCGGTGGTATTGACCTTTTCAAACTCCAGGTGATTATACTGATCTTTTGCGGTACCGTATGCGCCTTTGGTTTTGACGGAGACCCAGCTGTTGCCTTTCCGGTACATCAGTTTCCAGGATTTCGGTACGCGGCACCCTGCATTCAGGTCTTCGTCATCGAACCAGAATAGATCCACCGAGGAGACATCTTCGGCTTTGGTGAAATCATACTGAACCCATTCATTGGTTGCCTTTTTCGGCCACCAATGGATATGACCGAATTCAGCGCTGCTCGATTTGGCCGGAACCAGCTGATCATTCACCGTCTCCGGAGCCCCCTTGCAGCCATCTGAAACAGTTACTTTCGAAGAAGAGGCAATGGTTGGTGCCGGCAGGGGTGTTGCTGCATCCTCTGTTTCAGGGATCCACACCGTCATCTCGCCGCGGCCTCGGTTCGCCCATGCGTAATAAGGGATTGCCTTCAGTGCTACCGGCAGTTTTTCAACGGTTCCGTCCAACCCTCTTTTCAGTGAGTATCCTTTAGCCGAGATCATGCCAACGCCTTTTAGCAAATCAGGTTTGAACTCGTATGAAAAATCGGGCTGTTCGGCCAGCATCAGGTGCAAAGCCTTCTGCTCCTCCTGATCCGGCCATTCGAGGCAATACATCAGAGGACCGCGCTGCAGGGCTACCTGACCCCTGTCGGCTTCCACCTTTTCGTTGGCTTTTACACGGCGGATGTCCATCGGAAGGGTAACCACCACCTCATCACCGGGTTTCCAGGTGCGGCTCAGAACGGCAAAACCCTTTTCGCTCTTGTAAGAAATCTTCTTGCCGTTCACCTCAATCGTAACCGGAGAGTTTTCCGGATCAGCAAAACTGTACAGATCGCTCGGCACCACATCCTTACCTGTCCAGCCCGGAATCCTGACCATCAGGTTGAACTTCCCGCGTTTTTCCGGGTTAAGGGTCAGGGTCACTTTTCCGTCATACGGATATTCCGATTTCTGCGCGATGGCCACTTTTCCGGATCCCACCTCAACACTGGTTTCACTTTGAACGAAAAGATTGACATACAGATTATTGTCTTTTACTGCATAGATATAACCCGGCACCGAAGGAATGAAACGGCACAGGTTGCTTGGGCAGCAGGCGCATCCGAACCAAGGGCTTCTTGCGTGCTGACCCCTGGATTTCAATGGATTGGGATAGAAGAAAAGATCGCCCGACAAGCCCAGGCCGCTTAAAACGCCATTATAAAGGGTGCGCTCAACCACATCCAGGTATTTGGCATCCTGGTGCAGCAGGAACATCCGGTAGTTCCAGAAAACACTGGCAATGGCAGCGCAGGTTTCACAGTAGGCCGACATGTTCGGAAGCTGATAATCAATGCCGTAGGCTTCCCCTGCACCGGTGGCTCCCACACCGCCGGTGATGTACAGTTTTTTGCCCACCACATTGTTCCAGAGGTTGTCAATTGCCTTATAATAGGCTGTATCGCCTGTAATGGCGGCTATGTCAGCCATGGCGCTGAACATGTAGTTTGCACGGACCGCATGTCCGTCGGCTTCTGTCTGGTCAACCGGCTTCTTGTGAGCCTGATTGTACACTTGTCCGTTCGGACCTCTTACATCCAGGAAAAACTTGGCAAGATCAAGATATTCTTTCTTGCCCGTGGCCCGGTAAAGTTTGACCAGACCAATCTCAACTTCCTGATGGCCCGGATAATGCTCACATTTACCATAACCGAAATCCTTAACGATCAGGTCGGCAGCCTTGGTGGCTATATCCATCATCGAGGTTTTGCCTGTTGCCTGGTAATGGGCTACGGCAGCTTCGAAGAAATGACCCAGGTTATACAATTCGTGACTATCCTCGCTCTCCAGTTCCCATCGGGCGTTACCAGCCCAGGGGTGAGCACTGTCGCCCATGATGGTCCGGTTGGTGTAAAGATACCCGTCGGGTTCCTGTGCCTTGGCAATTTTGGCGATCAGGCTATCCAGGTAAGCATCCAGCTTCGGATCCGGAACGGTTTGCAGGGAATAGGCGGCCCCTTCGATGATTTTGTATACATCGGAATCGTCAAACGGGTAAATCGAGCAGAAAGAACCGGTCTCGGTTCCACCGGCAATATCAAAGTTTTTGATACGCCCGGTCTCTTCACTCTGTTTGAACGCATAGGGGATTGTAAGTTCCGCGTTCAGTTTGACCCGCGGAGCCCAGAAAGCATCTTCCAGTTTCACCTGGTTGAATGCCACCGGCTTAACCGGATAATCACCGGATTGGGTAGTTGTTTTAGTCTCATTGCATCCCGTGGCCATCCACAAGAGCGGCAATGCCATGAACGTTAACACCTTGATTCTATTCATCTTTTATTTAATTAAAATACTATTTCTGTCCATAATAAGCACCCGGCCCGTGCTTTCTTGAATAATGCTTTTCAAGGATAGCCCTCTGCACGGGGTGATCTTTGCCCAGCATCACAGTCCGGAAGGCCATTTTCGCTATTTCCTCCAAAATGACTGCATGCTTGACGGCATCTGAAACGCTGGCTCCCCAGGCAAACGGACCATGCTCCGCCACCAGAACACCCGGAACCTCCATCGGTTTGAGGAAGGTGAAAGCCTCCTTAATCACCAGTCCCGTTGCCTCCTCATATTTTCCCTGGATCTCCTCAGGGAACAGAAGTCTGGTGCAGGGCACCGGCCCGAAAAAATGATCGGCATGGGTAGTGCCCAGACAGGGGATCTCCCTGCAGGCCTGAGCCCAGGAAGTAGCCCATTCGGAATGTGTGTGCACGATCCCGCCAATCTCCGGAAAAGCCTTATAAAGAATCAGATGGGTCGGCAGATCAGATGAAGGTTTCAGCTTCCCGTCGATCACCTTACCGTCCAGATCCACCACGGTCATGTCCTCAGGACGGATATCGGAATAACTCACTCCGCTCGGCTTTATCACCACCAGTCCATGCTCCCGGTCGATCCCCGAAGCATTGCCCCAGGTCAGCTTAACCAATCCCTCCTGCACCAACGCCAGATTGGCCGTCAGCACCGAATTCCTCAAACCTGCAATCGCCGCTTTCATTTCAAAATTGTTTCAAAGTTTCAACGTTCCAAAGTTTCATCCCCACATCCCCACATCCCCACATCCCCACATCATCACATCCCCACATCATCACATCCCCACATCATCATACATCCAAACTAAAGTAGAACCCCTTCGCCAGCGCCTCCTGATATTTCTCCTGATTGAACCTGTATAGCCAGGCTCCTTTCTTGGAACTGGTTTTATCTTTTTCTTCCAGTTTATCGAGAATGCCCATCGACAGGATCTTTTTTCTGAAATTTCGTTTGTCGAGCTCTTTCTGATATATGGCTTCATACAGGGTCTGAAGCTGAGGCAGGGTGAAGGTCTCAGGCAGAAGTTCAAATCCGGTCGGCTGGATCCTGGCCCTCCTGCGCAACCGGCGCAGGGCCTTGTCAACCATGGCCCGATGGTCGAAAACAAGTTCCGGGATATCGCTGATCGGCCTCCACTGAGCATCATGTTCCTTCACAAGATCTTTGTCATAATCTTCAATCCTGATCAGGGCATAATAGGCGATGGAGACCACCCGTTCCCCCGGATCCCTGTCGACCTGTCCATAGGCATAGAGCTGCTCCAGATAAACATCGCTAAGCCCGGTTAGCTGCTTCAGCACCCGGTCGGCGGCATCATCCAGACTTTCATCTTTCCGCGGAAATCCCCCCATCAGCGACCACATACCCTTTCCAGGTTCCATGTCGCGCCTGATGAGGAGGAGCTTAAGGTCCTGATGATCAAATCCGAATATCACACAATCCACCGCCAGCAATTGACGGTCCTCACAAGGGTAAAAGACACTCATACTCCGGGCTTTAAGTGTTAAAATTACACTTTAGGTTTCTTCCAAACAAGTTTCGGGAAAAGATAATAAAAATCCTGCCCGGGGATTCCTACATTTTGTACTTTCGGTTTCTCACAAATCCTGCCAATGAAAACCAGAGATTTACTTTTACTGATGCTGGGGGCTTTCATGCTGTATCCCGGCCAGGCCCAGGTTGAAAACCGCTCAACCCTGACCATCAAACAAATCATGTCGAACAATTTCACCGGACAGTCGCCAGCGCAGATCCAATGGGCGCCCGACAGCCGTTATCTCTACTTTCAGTGGAGCCCGTCGGGCAAGCCGGATGATTCGGTTTACCGCGTGGATCCGGCCAATCCGGTTCTGTCGAGGGTTCCGCGCAGTGCCATGGGACAGCTGCGGCCGGTGGTTAAACAGTTGAATGCAGATAAAAGCATGGAACTTCTGTCGAAAGAGGGTGATTACTATCTGATTAACAATAAGAAGAAGGATACCTCCCTGATATTCAGCATGGCGAAGGCAATCAGCTCGGCAGAGTTCACTCACTCCGGGAAGAGGATCGTCCTTAACATGGAAAATAACCTGTATCTGCTGGACCCGGCAGCCGGCTCAATCCGGCAGCTGACCAATTTTCAGGAAAAGCGGCCTGAAACCCCGGCCCGGCAGGGCCAGCAGGCTGAAAAACTGAGTCCGAGGGACCAGTGGCTGATGCAGGACCAGGTAAGGCTGTTCCCGAAAGTTGCCGGCGGTGGTGGCGGTCGCGGAATGGGCCGGATGGGCGATTTCAGGATGGGGATGAGGCCCCCCGGAAGCCAGCGGATGGGCGGTCCCGAACCGGTGTACACCGAAGGGTACTCGGTCTCCGGACTGGAACTCTCCCCGGATGAGCGCTTCGTTACATTTACAAAAAATTTCAGCTCTGCCTCATACAAGGGCACGATCATGCCGGTGTATGTGACCCGGTCGGGCTACACCGAGACTCAGAACACCCGTTCCAAGGTGGGCGATGATCCGTATAAATCAACCGTTTGCATCCTCGATGTCACCAAGGACTCCCTTTATGAACTTCATGTTGCCGAGATCCCGGGGATCACGGACCTGCCTGATTATGTAAAGGATTATCCTGAAAAATATAAGGACCGCAAACCTGAGGTCCGCGATGTAAGGATCAGCGGACCCAACTGGTCGCCCGACGGGCGTATCGCGGTGATGGAAGCATTTTCGTCCGACAATAAGGATTACTGGATCCTTAAACTCAACCCTGCCGATGGTTCGGTAAAATTGCTCGACCGTCAGCGTGACGAAGCCTGGGTGGGCGGAGTAGGTATTGGAAACACGGGCTGGATGCCCGATGGAAAGCGCCTTTGGTTCCAGTCGGAAGCAACCGGTTATTCACACTTGTACTGGCTAAATCCTGAAACGGGCGAGAAAAAGCAGCTCACCTCCGGCAAATTTGAGGTATATGATCCGGTGATGTCCGCCGATAAGAAATACTGGTTCTTCACTTCCAACGAGGTTCATCCGGGAGAACACCATTTTTACCGGATGCCACTCGAAGGAGGCTCCCGCGAAAAGATTACCACCATGGAAGGCGGTAACGAGGTAACCCTGTCGCCCGATGAAAAATGGCTGGCGATCACCTTCTCCTCCGGCAACCGGATTCCTGAGCTGTACCTTCAGAAAAATGCGGCCGGAAGTCAGGCCGTACAGCTGACCGACTCCAGAAGCGAGGCATTTAAAGCCTATAACTGGCGGATGCCTGAATATGTCACATTCAAAGCCTCAGACGGCGCCGAGGTGTATGCCCGGCTCTACCGGCCGGCAGCTGATAAGTCGAACAAGGCTGCGGTCGTCTTCGTCCACGGGGCCGGCTACCTTCAGAATGCCCATAAGTGGTGGTCGACCTACTTCCATGAATATATGTTCCACAATATCCTGGTCGACAATGGATTCACGGTGCTCGACCTTGACTACCGCGGCAGCGCAGGCTACGGCCGCGACTGGCGTACCGGGATCTACCGCCATATGGGCGGAAAGGACCTGAGCGATCATGTTGACGGGGCCAAATATCTGGTTGACAAGTGCAATGTCAATCCCAAAAAGATCGGGATCTATGGAGGCTCTTACGGAGGGTTCATTACCCTGATGGCCATGTTCAACGCTCCGGATGTATTCGCCGCGGGTGCCGGACTAAGGTCGGTCACCGACTGGGCTCATTACAACCATGGCTATACCGCCAATATTCTGAATACACCCATCGAAGACAGCCTGGCCTATGCGCGCAGCAGTCCGATCAACTTTGCCCAAGGATTGAAGGGCAAACTTCTGATGTGTCACGGAGTCATGGATGATAACGTTCATTTCCAGGATATCGTTAGGCTGAACCAGCGATTGATCGACCTGGGCAAGGATAACTGGTCTCTGGCAATCTATCCCCTTGAACGTCACTCATTCACCGATCCTGATGCATGGACTGACGAATACAAAAGAATCTTCCAGTTGTTTAAGGAATTATCTTTGCAGCCTAATTAATAGGTTATGACCAAGTTCGCTTTCGTTCTGGCTCTTTCCGGCATGATGCTGCTGCCGCCATCCGTGATGGGCCAGGAGGAGCCCTGGACCCTTACCCGCTGCATCACCTATGCGTTTGAAAACAACATTGGGTTGAAACAGCGGGAGCTGGGGGTACAAGTGGCAAAAAACAATCTGACTCAGTCAAAGACCGGAGTTCTGCCATCGCTTAACTCCGGCGTCTCCCAATCGTTCCGTTTCGGTCGTTCGGTTGACCCCCTCACCTATGAGTTCACCACTGAAAACTCCAAGGGAGCCAGCTTTTACACCGCTACCGACGTGGACCTGTTCAAAGGGTTGCAGAATCTTCGGACCATTGAGCGCAACAAACTGGATCTTTCCAAAAACATGAAAGATCTGGAAAAAGCCCGTAATGATCTTGCCCTCAATATCGCCCGGCTCTATCTCCAGATCCTGTTCAATGAGGAGCTTCATGAGATAGCCCTCCAGCAGGTGGAGATCACACGGCAACAGGTGGAACGAACCCGGAAACTGGTCGATGCCGGATCTCTTCCAAAGGGCGACCTGTTGGAGATCCAGGCCCAGTTGGCCAATGAGGAGCTGAATGAGGTGAACGCGCTGAATCAGCTCGACCTCTCCTACCTTGACCTCGCCCAGATGCTTGACCTGAAGAATCCTGAAAAGTTCAGGATCGAAAGGCCTGCCTTTGAATCGATACGTGTGATGGACAATCTTGGCGATGCGGCAGGAATCTATCAGGCGACGCTGAATTCATTGCCTCAGATAAAAAGTGCCGAACTTGATCTCAGGTCGCTCGAAAAAGACCTCCAGATTGCCAAGGGGCGGATGAGCCCTTCACTTTCCATGAGCGCCTCCTACGGCACCGGGTATTCCGACAGGCTGAAGGATTTTCAGACGGGCAAAATCATGCCCCTCCGCGACCAGCTCGATTTTACCAGTCAGACCAGTGTTGGCCTAAATTTTAATGTGCCCATATTCAACGGTTTGAGCACACGGACTTCGGTCAACAATGCCAAACTCTCCGTTGCCGGAGGGAAATATACCCTCGAGCAAACGCAAAACCAGTTGCTGAAGGAGATTCAGCAGGCCTTTGCTGATGCACGCGCTTCACTGAACCGCTACCGTGCAACCGAAAAATCGGTTCAGGCGCTGGAGGAGGCTTTCCGGTATGCTGATCAGAAATACAATGTGGGGTTGCTTACTTCCCTCGATTACAACGTGGCCAAGAACAACCTCACGAAAGCCAGATCCGAGCTGCTCCAGTCAAAATACAATTACATTTTCAACACAAAGATCCTGGACTTTTACCGGGGCATACCGATCGACTTAAAATAGGAACACCTGTTATGAAAAAGAATAAGGTTTTACGATATCTGCTGATTATTGCCGTTGTCCTGGTGATTGTTGCCATAGCCGGTAAAAAGGCTGGCTGGTTCGGTACCGGACCTCTCACCAGGGTAGCGGTTGAAGCTGTGCAGAAAAGAACCATAGTTGAGACCATCACGGCCAATGGCAGAATCCAGCCTGAGACCGAAGTCAAGATCAGCCCCGATGTTTCCGGCGAAATCGTTGAAATGGCAGTCAAGGAAGGGGACTCGGTGGTCAAGGGCGATCTGCTGGCCAGGATCAAGCCCGACTTTTACATCTCCAGCCGCGACCGTGTAAACGCTTCCCTTAACTCCGCCAAGGCCAATCTGGCCAATGCCAGGGCAGCACAAACCCAATCGGAAGCCCAGTACCGGCAGCAGGAGCTCTCCTTCAAAAGAAGCAAACAGCTTCACGAACAGGGGGTTCTGAGCGATGCTGATTTTGAGACTGCAAAAACCCAGTACGAAGTGGCCGGAGCTCAGGTGGAAGCCGCCCGTCAGCAGGTTTCCGCCGCCTCATTCACAGTGAAAAGCACCGAGGCCTCCCTCAAGGAAGCAGAGGAAAACCTCCGCAAAACCACCATTTACGCACCGATCGACGGTATCATTTACGGCAGGAAAGTGGAGCTGGGAGAACGCGTGGTAGGGACCGGCCAGATGGCGGGAACCGAAATGATGCGCATTGCCAACCTCAACCGGATGGAGGTACAGGTGGAGGTCAATGAAAACGATATTGTGAGGGTCAGTCTCGGTGACACAGCCACCATTGATATCGATTCCTATCTGGGCACTCCCTTTAAAGGTCTGGTAACTGAGATCGCCAATTCTGCCAACACCACCGGGACCTCCCTGGATCAGGTAACCAGTTTCAATGTTAAGATATTCATCCTTCCTGAATCTTATAAAACACTGATCGATAGTGGTAAAGCAGGGAAATATCCTTTCCGGCCCGGAATGACCGCAACAGTGGAAATCATGTCGGAAACAAGATATGGCGTTCTCACCGTTCCTATTCAGGCTGTGACCACCCGGGTGGATACCGCCAAATCAGCAAAAATGGACGACCCCACCCGGCCCGATGCTGAAAATGAAACGGTTGCCGGAGCCGCGCCGGGAGAACTGATGGAAGTCCTTTTTTCTATCAATAATCAGGAGGTCTCGCTGAGGAAAGTCAAAACCGGTATTCAGGATAAGTATTTCATTGAAATTCAGTCGGGAGTGGAGGAAAACGAACAGGTGGTGATTGCACCCTATAATGCTGTTTCCAAAAAACTTCAGGACAGCGATAAGGTCGAGGTTGTTTCCAAGGAGGATCTTTTTAAAGATCCGAAGAAGAGCAAATAAGTTACCCATGGCATTGATCCTTCATCTTGAAACAGCATCGCCGGTTTGTTCGGTTGCCCTCAGCCGCGACGGAAAAGTCATTGGGCTAAAGGAATCCTCTGAGGATAAATCCCATGCAGTTAAGCTGACTCTTTTCATTGACGAACTCCTGAGAGAACAGACCATTGAACCATCCTCCCTGGATGCTGTGTCGCTTAGCCTGGGACCCGGTTCCTACACCGGTCTGCGGATCGGAACCTCGGTTGCCAAAGGGTTCGCCTACGGAACCGGAATTCCTTTGATTGGTTTGCCAACGCTGAAGGTCATGGCAGCCGGATTCCTCGAAAAACAGAGTCCCTCACAGGGTGTTTTGTGCCCGATGCTGGATGCCCGCAGAATGGAGGTTTACACTGCCATATATGATCTTTCTCTGACGGAACTTTTGCCAACGGAGGCCCACATTATTGAAGAGAGTTCCTTTAATGAGTGGCTCGGCACGCAGCCTTTGTTCTTCTTCGGTTCCGGCAGCAGTAAAACAATGGATATCATCCGGCATCCCAACGCGGTTCAGGGTGGTCCGTTCCCCCTGTCGGCCGCTTATCAGGCCCGATTGGCCGACCAGGAATTTGCCCGGGGGGCATTTCTGGACACTGCCTATTTTGAACCCCATTACCTGAAAGAATTCATTGCCAGTATCCCGAAAAACAAAGTGTTATAGGTTTTTTCAGGTAAAAAAGTATTTTTGCACCGAAATTTAAAATCCGTTTATGGCCACTACCGCAGATATCAGAAATGGCATGTGTATCGATTACAATGATGTACTGTATGCCATCATTTCATTCCAGCATGTAAAACCGGGCAAGGGTCCCGCTTTTGTCCGTACAAAACTGAAAAATATTACCTCCGGCAAGGTGATCGAAGTTACTTTCACCTCTGGCCATAAAATTAATGAAACCCGCGTGGAGCGCAGACCCTACCAGTTCCTATACAAGGACGACCTGGGCTACAACTTTATGCACAAGGAAACCTACGAGCAGCTCAGCATCGGCGAGGAACTGATCAACAATGTGGGTCTTCTTAAAGAGGGCGGCGATGTGGAAATGGTAGTCCATGCCGACACCGAAACTCCATTGTATGCTGAACTCGTTCCTACCGTGGTCATGGAGATCACCTACACCGAGCCGGGCGTGCGAGGCGACACCTCATCGACCTCCTCGCTCAAGCAGGCTACCATTGAAACCGGCGTCACCATCATGGTTCCGCTCTTCTGTAACATCGGCGACAAGATCAGGATCAATACGGCGGACAACTCCTATATGGAAAGGGTGAAAGAGTAAGGCTCAAGGCACAAGGCGCAAGGCGCAAGGGGAAGGAGAAGGAAGAAGGATTAAGGGGAGGTTTTGGGAGGGCGGAGGTCGAGGGCGACGAGGATGGCGAGGAAGCCCCAAACACCTGCCGAGGCCTTGTCGGTATCCAGGAAATTATTCATGATCCCGTGTGCGAAATAGGTGATCAACCCGACCACAACGGCCAGGGCAACCATTTTGTATTCCGGCACTGTTTGTTTGTGGTACACCTTCACTCCGGTAATAATTGCATAAATCACGAGCAGCAGCATCAGGAGCGCACCGATCACCCCTGATTCGCTCAGCGGTCCCAGGTATTCGGAATGCGAATTCCCGCCGTCAGCCGCATTGGTGCTGATGATTGTCTTTTGGGATTTCTTCTGGAACGGCGCATATTGGAACATGTAGGTTCCCGGACCATATCCCAGCACAGGTTTGGTCACCCACATCCTGAGGGCGCAGCTCCAGCGGTTCAGCCGCTCCAGGTTGGAAGCATCGGTGGAAATGTTCGAGATTGACTGTACATGCTCGGCCAGGTTGTCCGATGAATCCTGGTTGTTTCCCTCCATCTGCATCAGCATGGTCTTTCCAAAAGCAAAGAAGGCGAGGATGAGGGAGGCAAAACCCAGTAGAACCACTTTGCCCGGGATCCGGAAAACAATGACCAGCATGGCACCGATCCCAATCACCATACTGAGCCAGGCAGCCCGGGCGTAGGAAAATACGAGTCCGGCAAACAGCAGGCCTACCACAACCAGCACACCCGCCTTCACCCAAACCTTGAACGGTGACCGGATCAGGTATCCCGCAGCCACGGGGAGAAAGAGGGCCATAATGGCGCCATAGAGCGTATGGTCATTGAAGTAGGGATCTACCGCCGGATTGGAGGCCTTCTGGTCGAACAGGCCGATGCTGATGTGCTTCAGGGTGATCACCACCACAATGGCCGCCAGCGGAACCATCAGGGTCCAAACATATCTACGGATATTCTGGGGATTATCCTTAAAGAACTGGATCGCAATAAAATAGAATGCCGAAAGGAACCATAACCTTGAGAGCAGATATTTAAAGGATACCAAAGGCATGGTGCTGGTGATCGAGGTGATGAGGATCCATCCAAGCTGCAGCAGAATGATCCGGGTGACAGGATGGCGCAGGGTCTCGCGGTCATACCCGCCGTCGAGAGCCAGACGGAACAGAAAAACCATCATCATACCCACCAATATAGGTTCGGTGGGCAGAAACATGTTGATATCAAGCCCCGTGGAGAACTCCTTAAGCGGGACTGACAAAGGCACGAAAAACAGGACGATCCAGAATAGCCACTGAAAACGGTAAACAGCGATCAGAATAACGACAATCCCGGCAGGGATCAATGCAATTTCAAATTTCTCCTTGGTAAGAAGATAGGAGTGAGCCCATACAAAAGCAAGGCTTACAAGGTAAACCAAGGCCACCTGAACGCCTTTGTGGCGAAACAGGTTAAGCGGATTTAGTATTGTTATGATTCTCGATAACACCGATAACCACCATCGCCATGATCAGGGTAAACAGAACTGACATCAGAACAATGACCGACCTTTTTGGCCAGGCTTTCTTGTCAGAAACGTAAGGAGGGGTTACCACCACAGAATAGGTAATCTCTTTGGTAAGTTCCCGGTATGCATCATCATGGGCCTTCTGTGCCAGGGCAAGCTGCGCCATGATCCCGTCCAGAGTCATGACCAGTTTTTTAGCTTCCGGTCCCTTTTCAGCAATATTCCAGTAATACTTCTCCATTTCTGAATTATTGCGGCCTGCGGCAACAGCCTGGAAATAGGCATTCGACAAACCCTCGCTCTGACCGGCCTGATCCATAACGCCGTATTCGGCACCTAAAATGGTCAGCCTGCGGGTGATGCTGTCAACATCATGGTTCAGCCGGTTGAGTTCATTTTTCCTGATCCGGACCTCCTCTCCGAACTTAACGTTGTGGAGTTCCTTTACCTTATTGTCATAAAAACGACGGAGTGAATCGACCATCGCACAGGCATATTTCGGGTCAGTGTCCAGCACTTCAATCCTGACAGCCTCATTCTCAGTCTTTTTGAAGGTGACGTGATCTGCAAATTTTCCGTACAACGCGGTTTTGTAATATTTGTATACCGGTGAGATCTTGTAATGTTCTTCCAATTTGAATGCCTTGATCAGCTGGTCGCGGATATCCCCCGAATTGAGGATCTCAAGCATCTGTTCCGTGTAGCTCTCCTCCGAATACTCTCCCAGGTTTACCGGATACACCACGGCAAACGACTTGTACTTAGGATGAAGAAAGCTGGGGGCCGAGAAAATAACCGAGATGGCCGCAGCGATCACGGCGATCACCCCAAGGTGGTACTTCCATTTAAGCGCCAGCTCCAGCAGGGTTTTGTTATTGAGATAAGGATTCATGGAAATGGTTTTAATTCACACGTACAAGGTAATACTGTTTCTTGCCTTTTTGTACAAGAAGATATTTTCCGCTGATCAGTCGCGATTCATTGATGATCTCCTCCGGATCGGCGATCTTTTCTTTATTCAGACTGAGTCCGCCGCCCTGCAGCATCCTGCGTGCCTCGCCCTTCGACGGGAACACCTGGGTGTTAACAGCCAGAAGGTCCATCACGGAAACCCCTGCGGCGAGCACCTGACGGTCGATATCAAACATGGGCACCCCTTCGAAAACCTCCAGAAAGGTAGCCTCATCCAGAGCAGCCAGCGATTCATGCGTTCCCTTGCCAAAGAGGATGTTGGATGCCTCAACGGCACCGTCCAGAGCCTCCTGCGAGTGCACGATCCGGGTAACCTCCTCAGCCAGTTTCTTCTGCAGGATCCGCTCGTGCGGAGCCTCCTGATGCCTTGCTGTCAGCTCCTCAATCTCCTGCTTCGACAGAAATGTGAAGATCTTAATGTAGCTGATCGCATCCGCGTCGGCAACATTGAGCCAGAACTGGTAAAAATGATACGGAGAAGTTTTGGCCGGATCCAGCCAGACGGTTCCGGATTCGGTTTTCCCAAACTTGCCGCCGTCGGCCTTGGTAATCAGTGGGCTGGTGAGCGCATAAGCTTCGCCGCCGGCCTTTCTCCTGATGAGCTCCGTACCCGTTGTGATATTCCCCCACTGGTCGGATCCTCCCATCTGGAGAGAAACTCCGTGATGCTGATAGAGGTGCAGGAAATCATATCCCTGAACCAGCTGGTAACTGAATTCGGTAAATGACATCCCGGAATCCAGGCGCTTTTTAACCGAATCCTTGGCGGTCATGTAGTTGACCGTGATATGCTTGCCGATATCCCGGATAAAAGCCAGGAAGGAAAACTCCCTCATCCAGTCGTAATTGTTCACCATCACAGCACTGTTTGCCGTGGTGCCTGAGAAATCCAGAAAATGCGACAATTGCTCCTTAATACACTCCTGATTATGGCGCAATGTTTTTTCATCCAACAGGTTGCGCTCTTCCGACTTGCCCGACGGGTCACCGATCATTCCTGTGGCACCTCCCACCAGTGCATAGGGCTTGTGCCCGCAAAGCTGGAAGTGCTTGAGGATCATAATTCCTACCAGGTTCCCGATATGAAGCGAATCCGATGAGGGATCGAATCCGATATAGGCAGACGCCATCCCTTGTTGGAGCATCTCTTCAGTGCCCGGCATGATATCGTGGATCAGGCCGCGCCAGCGTAATTCTTCAACGAAATTCATCCAGAAAAATTTTGGCAAAGATAACTATTTGACCGGTACTGACTCCCATCAGGCCGGCTTCTCCCGGGTATCCTCCTCCCGGCCGGCAGACCTTAGCTCCTCGAGTTTGAGGAAAGGCAGCAAGGTGGGAACCACCCCGGAAACCGGTTCATATAAGAGGGATTTTTCGCGTGCTTGTTCGGGAATGATCCGGTGGCGCTCATCAAAGGCATCAAAAACCAGAAAGATCACGCTTGCAAAAAGGGCCGCCTTGAAGGTGCCGGCAACAATTCCTGCAATCTTGTTCAGGTAGCTGGCAGATATAGCTTCGATCAGATTATTGACCAACCCTCCGATGATCTGAGTGATAATAACTATGATCAGAAAGGTAACCACAAAGGCCACCACCGGCATCAGGGAAAAGGATAATCCAAAACCCTCAAGCAGATCGGCAGTCCACCAGGAAAATTTTATTGCACCCCAGATTCCAAGAATCAGCCCGGCAAGCGAAGCCAGCTCTCCTACTAATCCGTTCTTATACCCCGAGGCAATCCCTCCCATGAGCACCAGAATGATAATCAGATCCAACCAGTTCATTTATAGCGTGGTAAAGCGTTTGACCCAAAAGTAGGGATAAAAGTAGTAATTTAGTTGCCAGGCGGAAATCCAAAAGCATGCCCATTCTCAACTCATTTGTAACCTGGCTGGTCACCAAGCGGAAATATCAGATCGATTTTTTTCGGAAATATCCTGTTGAGGTTCAAAATGATGTTCTCGTTAATCTGATCCGGACAGCAAAATCCACCTCCTTTGGGAAGGAGCACGGATTTACCTCCCAGATGTCCTATTCCGAATTTTCCGACCGGGTTCCCGTGCGCGATTATCCTGGCATCAAACCATTCATCGACCGGGCCATGAGCGGCGAGGCAGATGTTTTGTGGCCGGGCGAGGTCCGCTGGTTCGCCAAATCCTCCGGTACCACAGGGGATAAGAGCAAGTTTATCCCGGTCACCACCGATGCCCTCGAAAACTGCCACTTCCGCGGAGGTAAGGATACCCTGGCCCTGTGGCTTGCCAACTATCCTGATTCCAGGATCTTTCACGGGAAAAGTTTGGTGGTGGGAGGAAGTCATCAGGTCTCCGACCTCAATTCCGAAGCATTCTTCGGTGATCTGTCGGCCGTACTCCTTCAGAACATGCCAACCTTCGCCCATTGGCTCCGAACACCGGATCTCACCATCGCCCTGATGAATGAATGGGAGGAGAAACTGGAGAAAATGGCAGAAAATACTATATCTCAGAACGTTACAAGCCTGGCCGGGGTGCCTTCCTGGACCCTGATCCTGCTGAAAAAGGTGCTGGAGCAAACAGGCAAGAACAATATTGCCGATGTGTGGCCCAATCTGGAGGTATTTATCCATGGCGGAGTGAATTTTGCCCCCTACATTGAACAGTTCAGATCAATTATCAGGTCGGACAACATGAGGTATATGGAGACTTACAATGCCTCCGAGGGGTTTTTCGGTATCCAGGATGATCCGGTCTCAAGTGATCTTCTGCTGATGCTCGATTACGATGTGTTTTTTGAATTTATCCCGATGGACCAGCTGGGAACCGGTAACATGAAGGCAGTGACCCTGGCCGGTATTGAGACCGGCCGGAACTATGCAATGGTGATCTCTACAAGCACAGGCCTGTGGAGATACCTGATCGGGGATACTGTCAGGTTTACCTCTCTCTCCCCGGTTAAATTCAGGATCACAGGCCGTACCAGACATTTTATCAATGCATTTGGTGAAGAGCTGATCATCGACAATGCCGAGTATGCCCTGCAGAAAGCCTGTCAGGCTACAGGGGCTGCAATCACCGAATACACCGCCGCTCCGGTCTATATGAAGGAGGGGGAAAGCGCCCGTCACCAGTGGCTTATCGAATTTTCAGTGCCGCCTGCCAATATGGATTTCTTTACAGAGGTTCTCGATAATGCCCTCAAGTCGGTCAATTCGGATTACGAAGCCAAACGATATAAGGGGATCGCATTGTTCCCGCCCGAAATAGTACCGGTAAAATCCGGAACCTTTTACACCTGGCTTAAACAGAAAGGCAAACTCGGCGGTCAGAATAAAGTTCCCCGCCTTTCCAACGACCGCGTAATTGCCGACGGAATCCTTAACCTGCATCTTAACTCATGAAACGTACCGTTCTGATTGCCCTTGCAGCATTTCTGACATACCTGCCCGTTCGGTCGCAGGAGTTGTGGGAACCGTTCAGGATCATCGGAAGTGCTCCGGAGTTATTGACGGCCGACCCTATCGGAAATTTTTATCTGGTGAAAAATGGCATTTTGATAAAATATTCTGCTTCCGGAGACTCACTGGCCTCCTGGTCAGATCCCTCAAAAGGCCCCATAACCCTGGTGGATGCTACGGATCCCCTAAGGATCCTACTGTATCACAGGGACTTTAACCTGATACACTTCCTCAACAACCGGCTCACCCCTCTCTCCGATCCGATCTCACCCGATGCAATCGGGATTTCCCAGCCCCTGACCGTTGCAGTTTCCAATCAGGGAGGATTCTGGATCCTCGATGGTACCACCCGGAGAATCAGGAGATACGATGCCCAGCTTAACATGGCCTCGGAATCCGCTCCGCTTGACCTTCCTTCACTCAAGGCATCCTCATCCATACGCCTGTTCGAAGCCGGTAACTGGCTTTGCCTCCTCGTTCCTGACAGGGAGATTCGGGTGTTCGACCTGTTCGGCAATTTTCTCCGGAAACTACCGCTGAAAGTCAATGCCGCCTGTTTCGCCGACAACCGTCTGCTGCTGACCCGCACCGGCCAGATATCTTTGTATGCCAGTCAGGAAGAGCCGGAGCAGACCGTGTATGTCTGGGATGAGAGCGCCCTTCTCGAAAGTGCGCTTTACAAGGAGTGCCTGTGGATCAGAACACCCAGGGAGGTGATTATTTTATCGCGGTAAAAAAATAATCTGTTCAGGGTACCGGATTCACTTTTTTCCGTACTTTCGGTCTACCCTAAATTTTGAAACTAAGCTATGCACATTGCGATCGCGGGCAACATAGGATCAGGCAAAACCACGCTCACGAGAATTCTCAGCAAACATTACGGATGGGAAGCCCATTATGAGGATGTGGACGACAATCCCTATCTGAATGATTTCTATGCTGATATGCAGCGCTGGTCCTTCAACCTGCAGATCTATTTCCTCAATTCCCGTTTTAACCAGATTCTGGAGATCCGGAAAAAGAACAAAACCGTGATCCAGGACCGGACCATTTATGAGGATGCATACATCTTTGCGCCCAACCTGCATGCCATGGGGCTGATGAGTACGCGCGATTTTGAAAATTACTATACACTGTTCAATCTGATGGCCTCCCTGGTGCAGCCGCCTGATCTGACCATTTATCTGCGGGCTTCGGTTCCGACACTGGTAAACCAGATCCAGAAAAGAGGCAGAAAATATGAAAACTCCATCAGGCTGGATTATCTGAAAAGACTGAACGAAAGATATGAGAGCTGGGTAGAAACCTATCGCGACGGAAAACTGCTGATCGTTGACGCCGATTCCATGGACTTCCTGGGAAATCCGGAGGATATCAGCACAGTCATGGATAAAATAAATGCGGAACTGCACGGACTATTTTAGCCAATACAGTCCCCTTTCTGTAAATAACCTTTGCCAAAAAGGCCTGGAACCATCAAGCTTCAGGCCTTTTTCAATTGTGCTTTGAGCAAGGGCCAGGTTTCAGGATGAATCTTCGGTCCCAATACCTCAATCACATGCGATGCAAGCAGGTTGCCTGCCTCTCCGCATGCCCGCAGGGATTTTCCCTCCAGCCACGCATGCAGGAATCCCGAGGCAAACAGATCTCCTGCACCGGTGGTATCAATGCAATTGGCCGGTAATCCCGGAACCGCATGCTTCTCTTCTCCCGACCGTACCCAGGCTCCTTCCGGTCCCGTTTTGACTATTGCCACCCGGCACAGTGAGGCAAGCTCATCCACCGCTTCTTCCGGTCCTTTCCCGGTAAAAGCATGCGCCTCCTCCTGATTGGCAAATACAATATCCACGTAGGGAGGCAATACTGATTTCAGAAATGACAGGTTATCCTCAACCACATTGTAGCTGGCCAGATCCAACGACACGGTACACCCGGCCTCATGGGCAAGCTCCAGCGCCCGGCGGATCAGCTCCTGGTTCTGGACCAGATACCCTTCAATGTGAAACACCTTCCAGCCCCTGAACATATCAACGGATAGAAAATCGGGACCCAATTCGATGGCTGCGCCCAGAAAGGTTCCGAAAGTCCGCTCACCATCCTGAGTAAGGAGAGCATTTGCCCGACCGGTAGGCTTATCCGACCGGTAGAATACCGGATGTATACCTTTTGATAGCAGGTCATTAATATAGAAGTTGCCCCACTCATCGGTCCCGGCTGAACCAATAAAGCCCGATTCAATCCCAAGCTCCGCCAGTCCATGGATAGTGTTTGCAGCGGATCCTCCGGAGATCATGGTCATCGGCAGTCCGTGCGTGGCATGCATGATCTCACCCATCCGCGCTTCATCCACCAGCTGCATACTTCCCTTGGGAAGCCTGAGCTGCTCCAGCAGTGCTTCATTCTCAACCCTGATCAGCACATCGACAAGGGCATTGCCCATTCCTAACACTTTCATATGACCGTTTTTTTGTATTTACCGGCGGCAAATGTACCCAGATTTTTTCCTCCAAAATGCACTTCGGCATCCGATCCTACCGGAATGGTAAATTCGAGGGTGGCTGATCCCTCCTTTTTCTCCCAACGAACCCTGATCTCACCCCGGATGCAGGTGTAGCTCACCTCTGCTGAAGTAAGATCACCCACCGGCTGCGGATCGATGATGATATGCCTGTAGCCCGCTGATCCCGGGGCCTGCCTGATCCCGCCGATACCGCTGTACAGCCATTCCATCAGGTGCCCCAGCATCATGTGGTTGTTGGAAACCTCCCTCAGAGCCGCCCATGATTCGGTGAGACTGGTGGCACCGTGTTTCAGCTGAAAGCCATAGCCGGGCACATCATCGCGATAATTCATTTTCCAGATCACATCGTGCGCCCCGGCGTCCTGGAGTGCTTTGACCAGATACCGGTACCCCACATCGCCAGCTGTTAGTACATACTTGTCGCGCTCCACGGCCGCGACGAGATTCCTGAACACCTCCGGCCGGTCCTCCTCAGGAACAAGACCCACCACCAGGGGCATGGCGTATGCAGTTTGGCTGCCCGTGGAGATCTCATGGGTTTCAGGATTATAAAACTTCGCATTAAATGCCGCCTTAACGGAATCGGCCCTGGCCAGCAAGCGCCTGGAGTCATCCGTTTTGCCCAGTATTCCTGCCATCTGCGACAATAACTTCAGATCGTAGAACCAGATAGCCGTAGCGGTGAGTGCCCTGGGAGTCAGCTGGGCCTCGCCCATCGGTCCGGGCCCCATATCGAACCAGTCGCCCAGCCCGTGATCCAGGATCCCGTCAACAGCCATGCCCGACAAATAATCCACATACCGGTTCATCATGTTCCAGGCTCTCTCCATAGGCCTTTTATCGTCATACCATTCATATATGTACCAGGGAATGATCACTGATGAGCTGCCCCATTCGGGCGAATCCCTGAACCCTCCCACGAACGGCACATACTCCGGCGCAATATCCGGAACCAGCCCGTTCTCCAGCTGGGATTCGATCATGTCATCGACGATCTTGGTATATAATGGCTTGATGTCATACCGGTAGGCAATCGAATTCCCTACCAGGTGGGTCTGCTCCAGCCACCCCAGCTTTTCGCGGTGAGGACAGTCGGTGGTCACGCTGGCCAGATTGCTTTTGATCGACCAGTCGATCAGATCATGGATCCGGTTGAAAAGCTCATTCGAGCAGTGAAAGGATCCTACGGTGGGAGCGCTGTTACGGGTATGATGGAACTTCAGGCTTTCAACCACGGGCAGATTCCCGGGATTTGGCTTGCCTTCCGGCACGGCTCCCGCAACCCCTATGTATCTCAGACCATAATAGGTAAAGGAGGGCTTCCAGGATTGTCCGGGTGATCCCGGTGTATAATCAAAATACATCGGTCCGCCTGAAGCACGCTGATTCACAGATCCATCGTCATTGATGAGCTCCGCCGGCGTGAGCCTGATTGGCGTCTTGCTCTCACCGTTGACCAAAATTTCCGGAATTCCGGATGCGTTCTGCCCAAAATCATACACCCAGGTGGAATCTGCCAGCTGGGATATGGAAACCGGCTCAAAGGATTGCATGATTTTCAGTGGATAATCAGCCTCTGCTTTCATGATCCCGCCAGGACCCCTGGTTACCAGGGCATTTTTCCACTGGGAATCATCAAATCCCGGCTTTTGCCATCCCGGTTGCCAGAGTTTTCCATCATAATCCTCTCCTCCGTAAATACTAGTGAATGTGGTTGCCGAAGGGGCTGTCTTCCAGCTTCCGTCCGATACGATCTTTTCGGTGGATCCATCCTGGTAGCGGATCACCAGGTTCAGGCGCATCATCGGCAATCCCCAGGCCACCACCAGCTTTCGGTAGCGTTCACGGTTCACGTTGAAGAACCCGTTACCAGCCGTCACCCCGATGGCATGGGCGCCCCGGGTAAGGCTTTCGGTAATATCATAGCCGTTGTAGAGACAGCTCTTCGAATAGAGCGTCCAGCCCGGAGCCAGAAACCGGTTATCCGGCGCTTTTCCATCGATGGCAACCGTGTAATGGCCCAATCCGGAGACAAACAGGTAAGCTTCCTCCACCGGTTTGGAGATGGTCAGTTCTTTTCTGAAATCGGGGATCACCGGCCTCCGCAGGGCAAGATTCCCGAGGTGGTTTCCCGATCCATGCACAGCCGGGACCAACTTTTCTGAATCAGGCAGGATTTCATAGGCTATCCATTCAGCCGGACTCCATTGTTCATCGGCCAAACCGGTAACAAACCTTCCCTCCCTGCTCCATCGAGAAGCTTTGCCGCCGGCATCCCACACCCTCACTTTCCACTCATAGCCGGTGGCTGGCTCAAGATCTGGTCCGGAGTAGAGAACTTCCACCGATTCTCCCACCGGCATCTTTCCGGAACTCCATTCGAAATTTTTCAGGTCATTTTCCTGCTCCAAAACAATCTCATAATAAGTCGCTTCCACACCGCTTACCGGGGAAGAAAGCGTCCACCTGAACACGGGGATTCCTTCAATGCCCACCGGATCAACCTGATCATTGCACCACATGCCGTCGATCCTAAGTCCCGGTCTCAGACCACAGGAGGTGAGGATCAGAATCAGGAGGGCCGGAGCGGAAAACAAACGTAATTTCATAGTTTTGGGGTTTCAGTCAATTGGTTTATGTCGATCGAAAACATTATCAATACTACAGGGGTTTTTCTGATCCTGCTGGCCTTTTTCCTGCTTACCATCGGAAAGCTCAAATCCAATAACCGGATCTATCTGCTTTTGAACATCACCGGGGGGATTCTGGCCTGCATCGGTTCCTACCTGATCAACGCCATTCCCTTCATCATACTCGAAGGCACCTGGGCAGTAGTCGCCCTCATCGCCCTCATACGCACGTTCAGCCCCACGCGCTGACCCCTTCCTTCGTGACGCGGGACGCGTGACGCGTGACAAGAGGAGTCGTGACGCGGGACGCTAAGATCTTATTGTCATCCCGGCGGAAGCCGGGATCTGTTCCACATTTCATGTTTCAGGGTTACAGAGGTTACAGAGTTACAGAGGTTACAGAGGTTGAACAAGCCACCAGCAACCAGGAACAAGGAACAATTTTTCTCTCTACCCTATTCGCCCTAATCTTCTTCCGGCGTCACGTGTCACGTGTCACGAGTCACGACCTTCACGTTTATTCCAAGTATCGCCGCGAGCTTAACGATCCTCCCCGCCTGGTGGCCTGTGCCGATGGCGCAGTGGTGCGCCGGACCAGCTTCATTCCAGGCTTCGACGAAAGCTTTGGCGCCCATTTTGAATTTGTAGCGGCTGTTGGTATTGCCGATCTCCAGGATCGGGCCGGGCACCGATTCTCCTTCGGCCACAAGGAATGAATAGGTTCCGTCGTTTGCCTGGACCACAGAAAGGAGGGTAACCGGACCGTTTTTAACCTTCATCTCGATGGAGAGGCCATTGCCGGGTTTCCCGTGGTATACTCCCAGTGGTTTCAGCAGGGCCTTCCCTTCCGCGATACCCAGGTGACCCGGACCGTCATGTCCGAGCAGAACCACATCCTCTTTAAAATCTGTTACATAAAATTCTGAGAAAGAGCCACCCGCGCCAAAGAGATCCATCACCTTCATGGCCATGGCATTTTTTACCTCACACTCACCGGCCACCGGCACATTTTGGGCAGTAAGCAATGAATTCCCTGCAATCACCGAAGTAACAATATTCTCCTCCTCGGATCCGGGGGTTCCTTCATAATAATAGGCCAGGGCTCCCAGCCGGTTGGCCTTCACCATCCGGTCAAGGGCGCTGGCTGTGATGGCAGCCCTTTCCAGCTCGGATGTGCTGCATTCGCTGATCACTTGGAATGCCTCCCTGAACTCTTTCAGCTTCTCTTCTATTTCTTCATCGGTAACCTGACGGCGGTGCTGAGCGAGCTCGCTCATTTCAAGGTGCTGGACGTAGGTTCCGAAGGTGGAGGTAACGCGGGTAGGATCAGAATAGACATCGAGCATTCCGTTGTAATAGTGGCCGAGGATCCCCAGACGGGTATTGCGAAGTTCATGAGCCACGCGAGCGGCTTCGGTCCAATCGGCAATTTCCTGAAAGGCCTCCGGATCTTTAAGAGTTCCTGTTATCTGGTGGAATGGAATGCCTGCCCGATGAAATACGTTCGAGATCTCAGGCAGCGAGCATGCCTGGCACCAGGCCAGCCATTCGCCGGTCATTTTTCCCCGGTCACCGAGGGCATTGAAAGCGGCATAATCAATTGCGGCATCCGGCTGAAGGTTCAGGACCACCACTGGCACGCCCGCCTGCCGCACCACCGGCAATACGGTCGATGAGAGCGCATAGGTGGAGACATAAAGGAAAATCAGCTCCACCTGCTCTCTGGCAAAAAGTGTCGACGCCTGCTGCGCCTTGTCGAAATTGTCGACCAACCCAGCCGATACCACTTCCAATCCCGGCCGGCCGATCTCCTTCTCGATCTCACTCCTGTATCCCTCGAGCCTCTCTTTCAGGCCCTCGAACTGATCCCAGTAGGTATCCAGCCCAATACTGAAAATTCCGATTTTTATCATATTTCCTCCTTACCCCCTTACCACCTCACCCCCTAATCCCCTATTTTTCAGCCATTTCGGTAGTGCATTCCCGATGATCAGCAGTACACAGGTGATAATGATCACCGTAAGGCTCATATTGATCAGTCCGGGCACGAAGGTGGCTTTCACCTGCATCTGGGGCCAATAGATATTCCATATATTCATCACTGCCGCAGTAAGGGTGGTGATGCCCACAAAAGTCATCGGGACGATGGTCACCCAGGCATGCTGTGCCCTTCCGCGGTTGATCACATAAGTGGTTCCGATGGCCAAGGCAATGGTCGCAAGAAGCTGGTTTGCAGTCCCGAACATCGGCCAGATGGTGGAGACCGTTCCTGTGTAAATAAAGTAGCCCCAGGCAAACACGATCACCGCGCTGGTGGCGAGGTTACCCGGAAGCCAGGTGGTTCGGCCGAATGGTTTGTATACCTTCCCGATGGTATCCTGAAGGACATAGCGGGCAATTCTGGTTCCTGCGTCGATGGTGGTGAGGATGAAGAGTGCCTCGAACATAATGGCAAAATGGTACCAGTAGCTCATCAGGTGCTTCAAACCCGGGATAGAACTGAAAATGTATGCCATCCCGACCCCTAGTGAAACAGCCCCACCGGTACGGCCGGCTATCTTTTCACCCACCTCGGCCGAAAGTTCCTGCAGGTTACTTTCTGTAAATCCCATCGCCTGCAGCTGAGGCAGGATCGCCTGGAATTTTTCGGCCGGGACGTTGATCTGGAAATAATCAAGGGGAAGGAGACTGGTTGCAGCCACCAGAGCAAGAATACTCACAACGCCTTCCGTAAGCATGGATCCCACCGCGATCGATTTGATATGCGATTCGCTTTTGATCATTTTGGGTGTGGTCCCGGATGCGACTACAGAATGGAAACCCGATATGGCGCCGCACGCTATGGTGATGAACAGGTATGGAAAGAGTTTTCCCGGAATGATCGGACCGCCTCCGTGAATGAACTGGGTATATCCGGGCATTTTGATTTCCGGCGCAACAATGATAACGCCAACTGCCAGCAGAAATATCACCGAGATCTTCATGATCGAGCTCAGGTAATCCCTTGGCGTCAGGAGCAGCCACACGGGAAGCACTGAAGCCAGGAATCCGTATCCGCACAACAATAGTGTCAGAGTCTTTTTGTCGAAGGTGAACCAGTGGGCTATGGATGAATCCGGGATGTACTTACCTCCGATCACGGCCGCGGTCAGCATGATCACCCCGAAGATCGTGGCTTCTGCGGTTTTTCCCGGCCTGATCTTAAACATCCAGAGACCCATGATCAGGGCGATCGGGATGGTGGCTGCGATGGTGAAGGTTCCCCAGGAGCTCTCGGCGAGGGCGTTAACCACCACCATTCCCAGACCTGCCAGTGCCACGATCAGAATAACGATCACGGCCAGGGAAGCGGTTCCGCCGGCTACCTTGTTGATCTCAGCCTTTGCAATTTCTGCCAGGGATTTACCGTCATGCTCCACCGAAGCGGTGAGAATGATCATGTCATGCACCGCACCTGCCATCACGGCTCCGATCAGCATCCAGATAAATCCGGGAAAAAATCCGAACTGTGCTGCCAGAACCGGTCCCACAAGAGGGCCTGCTCCCGCGATGGCGGCAAAGTGATGTCCGAACAGCACCCATTTGCTCATCGGAACATAATTCTGTCCGTCATACAATCTTCCGGAAGGGGTAACCCGAGCATCGTTGGTTACGGCCACCTTGGCGGCCACATAGGCGAAATAAAACCTGTAGGCGAGGGCAAACAGTGCTATCGCACCGACGACAAAAGGAACGGCATTCATTTCAGGAGGTAGATTTCTTTACGGGAGTTAAAAGTAACTAATTAATTCCTTGAGTTCCCCATGTTCCCGGCTTGGGTCCCATAACCAGCTTGAGGGTGGCTCCGTTCCTGATATCGGCATGCCGGAACCAGCACTGGTCAAAAGGCTGACCGTTGAGTGTGGCCGAAACGATATAGATATTTTTATCCGAAAGACTTTCTGCAATGATTATCAGCTTTTTATCCTGACCCAAATCAACAATGGTCCGGGTAAAATGCGGTGAACTGATCAGGTATAGGTCCTGACCGGCCACGGGGAAGAAGCCCATCGAATGGAATGCATACCAGGATGACATCGCACCCGAATCGTCATTGCCGGGAAGTCCATCAGGCTTATCCGAATAATATTGCTTCATGAGGCCCCTCACAATTTCCGCGGTTCGGTCGGGCCGGCCGGCATAATTATACAGGCAGGGCGTCAGAAATCCCGGCTCGTTGTTGATATTGAAATACCCTTTGGAAAAGAAGGTGTCGAGTCTTTTTACAAAAGCCTCCCGGCCGCCGCATTTGCTGATCAGTCCGGGAACATCCTGCGGAACATACAGAGAGTACTCCCATGACTGACTCTCGTAGAAAAAGTCCATCCAGCTTCCGCCGGTCAGCGGGGTAAATGGATCCTTCCTCAGATATTTCTCAGGAATATTGCGG
>Ga0172368_10001999_pt1 | contig 26801 bp, 29 predicted proteins | sample Lak11m_FD_114540 | JGI IMG/M metagenome (GOLD analysis project Ga0172368, IMG submission 114540) | Freshwater microbial communities from Kabuno Bay, South-Kivu, Congo - kab_022012_11m | ecosystem: Environmental > Aquatic > Freshwater > Lake | place: Democratic Republic of the Congo: South-Kivu...
TAGGTGATGAATACATCGTCAAACGTGTTATAGCTTTTGGTGGAGAGCGTGTTTTATTGAAGGACGGAAAATATACTGTTTTTAACAAAACACACCCAAACGGGTTTAATCCTGACGATACCAGTAATGGTGAGCCTGGTAGCCAAACAACTGGTACAGTTGACCAAAAAGAGGTACCCAAAGGTGAACTATTCGTATCCGGCGATCATCGTCAGGGTCCATATTCATACGATTCCCGAAACGGGATGGGAACAATACCGCTTTATGATATTGTCGGACCTGTAAGTTTTCGTGTTTTTCCGTTTAATAAGATACGTACTTTTTAGATTATCCCAGCAGATCTTGAAGTCGTTCGAATTCTTTTTCGTTTTTGAATTTAATTGTAATCCTGCCAGCACCCCTGGAATTTGTGTTAATGCTAACATCGGTTTTTAAACGATTTTGTATACGCTTTAGTTGTGCGCCGTATGGCTGTTCCTTGATTTGACGTTCTGGCGACATTTCGGGACTGGTTCGATTCTTTTTTAAATTTACAATAAACTGTTCGATTTTTCGAGAACTCCAGTCTTCGCGAAGTATTTTTGGAATAATTTGTTCAGTTATTTCAAGTTCAAGACCGATAAGAGGTCTGACCTGGCCTTCGGTTAACTTTCCGTTTACAAGCATTTCCTGAACAAAACTGGGCAATTTGAGTAGTCTTAGTTTATTACTAACCGCACTAACCGACCTGTTGCCAACTCTTTTTCCGATTTGTTCCAACGTAAGGTTAAACTGATCGCGCAATTTTAAGTATGCCGTGGCAGTTTCCATATCATTCAGATCTTGACGTTGCAGATTTTCTATTAACGATATCTCTAGTTTATGTTGTCCGGTCAACGTACGTACAAGAGCGGGGATTTTATCCAGACCTGCCAGTCGTGAAGCGTGAAGTCGACGCTCACCTGCAACAACTTGATAGCCTCCCTTATGTGGGGTGACGATTATTGGTTGTAATACGCCATGTTCTCGAATTGATACGGCCAGATCATCAAGCCCAATTTGGTCGAATTGTTTGCGTGGTTGGTCAGAATCTGTAATTATCTGATCAAGTTTTATTTGTCTTAACTCACTAACTTGTTGATCCTGGGATACGGTCGGGTCAAATGATTCGTCTAACAGGTCGGTCGGAATTAACGAGTCAAACCCCCTGCCTAAACCACGTTTTGAATTTTTACCATTAGACGTTGGCACGATTAAACACCTCCTTGGCAAGGGCCTTGTAGGCACGAGCTCCTTTTGAAAACTTATCATATGCACCGATTGGTAGACCGTGACTTGGCGCTTCGGCCAAGCGAATATTCCGAGGAATAGTAGTATTAAAGACTTTACCTGGAAAATGCTTTTTTACCTCTTCGTACACCTGGCCACTTAAAGTTGTTCGAGAATCCATCATGGTTGACACAACCCCCAACAGTTCAAGGGTTGGATTCATACCCTTGCGAACTAGTTTCATTGTTTCAAGCAATTGACCTAGACCTTCAAGGGCATAAAATTCTGCCTGTACCGGCAGCAGAATATACTTAGCGGCAACTATCCCGTTAACAGTTAATAAACTTAGGCTGGGTGGATTGTCGATAATAACCACGTCATATCCATCATCGTCCCAATCAATTGCGGTTTTCAGGCGAGAGAATCGTTTATCCGCTTGGGCTAGTTGAACCTCGGCATCTGCCAGGCGCGAAGTTGCCGGGGCAAGAGATAGGTTTTTATAGACTGTTGGTATAATCACCTGAGCCAGTGTGACCGCCTCCATAACAACGTCAGCCATGGTTAGTTGTAATTCTTGCTTGTTGACATTTAGGCCGCTTGTTGCATTACCTTGAGGATCAAAATCAATCAGTAGGGTCTTTTTTCCGGTTTTTGCAATATAATACGCCAAATTGACGGCAGTTGTTGTTTTACCCACCCCACCCTTTTGATTGGTTACCGATATTACTGTTGTCACGTGTTGATATTCCTCTTCTCTTTCAAACCATTATACTCGACTTTCATAAAAAAAACATGAGCACATAGAAAATCCCCGCACTTTTACGGGGATTTTCTAGCACGGTTTATTTATTATTTTATAGATACAATCTCAACTTTACTGTATTTTTGACGATGCCCAGACTCTTTATGGACTCGTTTTTTTGCCTTGTAACGAATTATGCGAATCTTATCACCTTTTACTGAGTCCTCGACGACCTTGGCGGTTACCGAAACACCCTCGACGATTGGCCTTCCAACCTGTGTTTTGTCGTCATCGATAACCAACAGCGCATCAAGTGTGAGCTGTTTTGTACCTTCGGGGAGGATGTCCACCAGGAGGGTATCTTTTTCGGCAACAATAAACTGTTTTCCGCCGATCTTAACGACTGCTTTTAGCATTTAATGGTTCCTTATTACTTTCTTGCTAATCAGCTGCCCATTATAACAGATGCGGGTTGCTGGCGCAACAGGGATTAGGGTTTGGGAAATGGGGATATATCATATTATGAGTCCGGGCTTTCACCCAATCCCGACTTACCATTTCCTAACCCCCAATCCCTATCTTCTAGATTTGTCCGCCGCCGTACATGAAAACAACGATTATCGCTAGTGATGTTAGACAGATTACTTTATAGATCCCGTGATGACGGTACCAAGACGTACGCAATTTTTTGGGTAGTTTGCGACGATATACGTGCGCAAATACGGCAACTACTATGGCGCATGCAATTATAAATAATCCAATCATCACCGCTGGTGTTACCGACTGAGTTGCTATGGCAAACTGGGTAATAATATTAAATTGGTTCGTTTGCGAGGCTTTTGAAAACGAGTTGTTTGCAACTTCTGTTGTGCTGTCCGCAGGAGTACCGTACAACGCTACAACCAGTGTGGCAGGTTTTTTGTTTAATTCACCGCCAACTACAGCAAAACCAACGTCCCGGTAGTCGTTTTTTAAAATATTTGCTTTATGTTCAGGTGAATCCAGCCAAGCAGTCATAACGCTGTTGGTAGACGTAAAGTTTTTTGCCAGGTTTTCGCCCGCCTCGTTGTAATTGTATCCGACGTCCGCAAACCATTTCCACGGTTCCGTACCATCAGGGGCGTTGTGTGCCCAATATTGTTTTGAAAACATATCCTGAGCTTTCATGTATGCCGCTTGATTTAATTTTTCGTTTAGCAATAGTGCACTTAGGCCCATCTGTTGTCTTGATACATTTGTCTGATTCAATAACGATGTAATCGTTATGTTCGATTCGACGCCCAGTACGCTGCCAGTTTTTGCGCTGTTATAACCTAGTTGCATACCAAAAATAACAACTGCAACGGCGATCAACCCATATCGCCTAATCAAATGAGGTCGATAGTCATTTCCTTTATGAGGTACAATTGCCAGTTTTGCGCTATGTTTCGCGCTTTGTACAATCGATCCAAGTAGTTTCTTATGTTTTTTTGTTTTTGTTGTCACGATAGTACTAATATAAAACACTTATGAATAAAAAGCGAGTCCCTTTGGTGTCAAGTACAACTATCGTCACGTTGTATCTGGTCAATCCTGTCGTGGTCAAGTCCATAATAATGAGCGATCTCATGCCATAAAGTACGTTTTATTCGTTCATACAATTCAGTTTCACTGTGCGATACGGCCAAAATTGAATTCTTGAAAAGTGTAATTTTATCCGGTAAAACAAATGTGTAGTTTGAACCTCTTCGTGTTAGCGGTATACCTTCGTACAAGCCCAACAATAAACGTTGACCATTGATATGCATTTTTTGTTTTTGTTCTTTGCTAGGATTATCCGCCATGACAATCACGACATTTTGCAATCCTTTGATGTATTTTTGAGGCAATTCATTCATCGCCCTCGAGATTAAATCATCAAAGTTTTCATCGCTCATATGTACCAAGTATAATGCTATTCGTCACTAAACGTAAACCAATCAGGGTCTTGGTGAATATCTTGGACCACTTGATCCCAGTAACTGTCGAGCTTAGTTTCGTCAATTTCATCATCAAGCACTATTTCGTCTTGATGTCGGTGTTCGACGCTAATTTTATCAGACGACGGATCGATTGGTTGGAATTCTATATAACTTAGTTCGGACATAGGTTTGTTTTAATAATATTACATTTCTATTTAAGCATAAACACCGTAAATAGTCAATGTTAGACGTGGCCGTTACGGATTTTGTTGGAAATATTTTTATACCTTTTGAAGAGATATCGATAATTCGACAGAATCAATCTTAACATTCGCCGTGAAACTCATCACCCCAGCGTCTGATAGTTTTACCGCAAGTGTCTCGTTCATAATAACGTTGCGATGAGAGTCAATTGCCTTACCAATTTCTTTGCCACCTGTAACTAGAACTAGTTGAATTCTGTCGTCAATATTGAGTCCCGCTTCTTTACGAGCACTTTGAATATGGCGAATCACCTCCCTGGCAATTCCTTCGCATTTTAGTTTTGGGGTAATTTTTAGATCAAGCTTGAACTCAGTACCCAACTTTACCGATTTTACGTTCAACTCCTCGCATAATATATCTTCGAAATCTACGAATTTACCTAAACTTGGTACCGTGGCGCCAGCCAGTGGTTGTCGTACTTTTTGATGGTTCATTGCACGAATGCTTAAGCCTTGATTTACGTAATCTCGCACTGTTTCCATTTCACCAACAACCAGTTCATCAACATGACCTGTGACGGGCCAATCTAATAAATGTACACTTTCACCGCCGGTTAATTTTTGATACAACTCTTCCGACAAGAACGGCGTAAATGGTGCCAGAACTATACTTAGTTGGACTAAGACGTAATGCAAGGTTTTGTAGGCATTGTTTTTGTCTTTATCGTCGCCTGTTTTCCAGAAACGACGACGACTTCGACGTACATACCAGTTACTAGCATCCTCGATAAACGGAAGAATTGGTTTGGTGGCATTAGATATATCATTATTATTCAGCTCATCGCCAACTTCTTTGATTAATTGATGTAGACGGCTAACTATCCATTGGTCTAACGGGTTTGTTAATTTGTTCGAAGGATCTGTCAACTTACCATCGAATTCCCATTTATCAACTTCGGCATACATTGTAAAGAAATCATACATATTCCATACCATAGACAGTTTGCGCGCAACGTCACCAACATCTTTATCCGCAAGTGAAAAGTTCTCACCGTTGGTCAATGGGCTTGTCAGTATTAGAAAACGAAAACTATCTGCCGAATATTTATCCATCAATACCATCGGGTCGGTATAATTTTTCAGTTTCTTACTCATTTTTTTGCCATCGGCAGCATTAATAAAGCCTGTGCAAATAAGATTTTTGTATGGTGCCTTGCCAAACAAACCTACGTTGACAGCCATTAAACTATAGAACCAACCACGCGTCTGGTCGATAGCTTCAATAACAAAATCCGCCGGAAACATGGTTTCAAATTTTTTCTTATTCTCAAATGGATAATGAAACTGCGCAAATGGCATCGAACCCGATTCAAACCAACAGTCCAGTACCTTGCCAATACTGCGCATTTCGGTTCCATCAAGATTGAAAGCAATATTCATAACTTCTGGTAAATGGTAGTCATCACGTTTTACTCCAGTGTACTGTTCGAGTTCATCATAACCACCAAAAACTTTGACAACTTCGGTTCCGTCATTACGTACACCCTTCCATACCGGAATTGGCGTTGCCCAATAACGATCTCGCGATAGATTCCAGTCCGGAGCTTGTTCGATAATATTGTGGAATCGCCCTGTTCTTAAATTGTCCGGAATCCATCGAGTTTGATTATTAGCCACCAGCATTTCATTTTTCTGGTTTTGGATATCCATAAACCAGCTAGGATGTGCGCGATACATAAGTTTTGTCCCACAACGATGACAATGTGGATATTCGTGTTGTATATATTCTACTTTAAGTGCTTTATCCTCATCGACCAAAGTTTTAGCGATTAGTTTATTCACTTCCCAGATATTTTCGCCTTGCCATCGCCCCTCGGTATAGTTACCATCGGCATCAACCAACGAAACAAGAGGTACATTTTCCTGTTTGCACAGCTCGTAATCATCCTCGCCATATGCCGGCGCCTCGTGAACAATACCAGTGCCGTCTTTGGTAGTTACAAAATTTGCATGTAAAATACGGTGTGCGCTTGGTCCGCGATTTTCAAACAGTGGCTCATACCGTTTACCAACTAGGGCTTTACCTTTAGTTTGTTTGAGAATCTTGTATTTTAACATTTGATGTTTTTCGTCTTGCATCACTCGATCAACCGCATCGGTTGCGATGTAGAACTTTTTATCGTTATATTCGACAAGTGAATAATCGACGTCGTTATTTACGGCTATTGCGACATTCGCTGATAATGTCCACGGTGTTGTTGTCCAGGCCAGAAGATACTCATCAACATCTTCAATCTTGAAATAAACAAATAGACTAGGATCTGTGTCAATCTGGTAGCTGTTTTCCATGGCAACTTCTGATTTACTGATAGGAGTTGCGTCTTTGGTGCAGTAAATGAGAATTTTTTCGCCCTCATAAATTTTGCCTTTTTCATACAGAGTTTTAAAAGCCCACCAAACAGACTCCATGTAATCTTTGTCCATAGTTTTATATGCACCGTTGAATTCAACCCAACGACCTAATCGATTGATCGTATCCTCCCATTCGTTGCTGGTTTTGACCATTGCCGCACGACATTCTTTGACATAATCGGCAATACTAATTTTTGTCCCAATTTCTTTTTTGTTCTTAACACCTAACGTCGTCTCGACATATGTTTCAGCGGGGAGCCCATGACAATCCCAACCCCAGCTACGCTCGACACGTTGACCTTTCATAGTATGAAATCTACCGATTACGTCTTTAACTGTCGATATCAGCAGATGGCCATGGTGTGGTGAACCGGTCAAAAATGGCGGACCATCATAAAATACATATGAATTATCGGCTGGTCGTGACACAATCGATTTTTCGAAGGTTTTATTCTTCTTCCATTGTTGGACTAAGTCTTTTTCGTATTCAAGTGCTCGACGCCTGGTGTTACTTTTAAATTTCATTTTACGTCTCCCCTTCGAGTCATTCTAACTGTTTGAATATTACCTTTAAACATTTGTTCTGACCCTTCATCTATCTCGAAACCGTATTTTCGATAGAACGCAATTGCTCTTTTATTATAACTAGCGACTTCAAGTACGATCGGTTTCGATAGATCCAACCATTCAAATACCGAATCCATCATTTTTTGCGCCAATCCGGTTCCATGTTGCGATTTATCCGTATACATTGCCTCAAGATGCTGCGAACCGTCAATTACCGATGCATGAGCCATCCCCAATATGCTCTTACCGTCTGATGCAACGCGATAAAAATGGTCTGGATTGCCAAAAATAGCCCTAAAATGCTCTTGCGATCCTTCAAGACCTTCCGGCGTAAGCCACTGTGCAGTATGGTCCAATAACCATTCGCGAGTAACACCTGCCTCCTCGTTAGGATATGTATCCACCCATGATTTAGCGTGCATTTTTCTTATATCGGTAACGTCGGCCAGCGAGGCTGTCCGAATAATTACCTTAGGCATGCGTTCGTGTTCTGGTGTATCCATTTGTTTCCTTTCTTTGAAAAAACAAAAATCCCTATTTAGTCACTGGAATCCACCTTCGTATAAAACTACGGTGGACGGTACCATCCAGTTTCCAAAAAGAGATTCTTTTCAGCACTTATTTTATTCGATCTGACGAGTCGATTACCGTTCGGGTCTAATTATTCTGAGCTGTCTAGTAACTAGTCTTAAAACGTTCTTCCGAAAAACATTCGCGGTTGATGACCGCTAACCTTAAAAAGGATGTTCTAGGTAATCATTATATCTGTATAGGACAAAAATGACAAATCGAATTTTCTTACTGAACATAATAGCTAACTTCACTAATTGTCGGCAACGGTAAACCGTTCCAGGTATTTTGCATAACTCCGTCATCGCTGGTTGCGATAATTGTTGGATATTCGATAATTCCGTAGGTGTTACAAAACAATACTCCTTCCGATGAATCGGGGTCAATAGTGTCAAGGACGTGACCAGTTCGGTGCTGAAAATCACGAAGGAAGTCGGTAACAGCCCGCGTATAATCAGTTTGATCTTTGTAAACTACTGCCACTTTCATTTCTAATTCATCTTGATTTCTTTTTTTGTTCTTGGCGTTGTTCGAGAATTTTTAAAAAGTCATTCAGTGTTTTGAATTTATGAAATACGCTTGCAAAACGAACATATGCAACTTCATTACGAGAAAGTAACTCCTCTAACACAATGTCGCCAATTTCTTTCGACGTAATCTCGGTTTCACCGATAGCATATAACGAATCTTCTATTTCTACGATCATTTCTTCTATTTCTACTTCAGAAACGAAAAATTTTCCAACCGAACGCTTGATAGCGGTTGATAGTTTGTCGCGATCAAATAATTCTCGCACGCCACTTTTTTTTATAACCGCCAGATTGGGACGTTCGACGCGTTCATAAGTAGTAAAACGCTTCCCGTCAGGTGATTCGCGACGACGGCGAATGGTAACACCGTCACTTACTTCGCGTGATTCGATCACACGACTGTCTCCGATGTTATACTTTGCCATATCAGATTAATTATCCATATCTTGTGGCCTTCTATCCTTGTTGCGCCTGCGTAGAAACGCTGGGGTGTCTGACTCGTCATCGTCGGTATTTGGCTGATTCCAAATGTTTTCACGGTTTTCTTCGGCAAATATCGTTGCGGCTTCGGTGTGATCAAGGTTTAAATCAATCGCTCCAACCGTCTCTTCATTTAATTGAGGCCTGTTGTCTTCTTCGTGAACGTCCTCAAAAGAATTAGTTTTTGCATGAAAGTAGGCTGAATCAAACCCAGTCGCAATAACTGTGATGATTAATTCGTCTTCTAGTTCTGGTTTTAGGGTTGCGCCAAAAATAATATTCGCATCTGGTGATACTGCACTGGTAATAATCTCGGCAGCCTCTTGAATTTCGCTCATACTCATATCGTAGCCACCCGTAACGTTGAATAATACACCCTTGGCGCCATCAATCGAAACCTCGATAAGTGGAGACTCTATGGCCTGCTGTGAAGCTTGGACAGCTCGATTGTCGCCACTAGCACGACCAATCCCCATCAACGCCGAGCCGGCATTGCTCATAATTGCCCTAACATCAGCAAAGTCGAGGTTAATCAAGCCGTGTTCGGTAATCAGTTCGGAAATCCCCTGTACACCCTGACGAAGTACGTCGTCTGCGATTTTGAAGGTTTCAAGCAGAGGTGTACGACGATCAATTGTTTGAAGTAATCTGTCGTTTGGGATTGTTATGAGGGTATCAACATGTCGGCCAAGCTGATCGATAGCCCATTCGGCATTTTGACGACGTTTTTCACCTTCAAAACTAAATGGTTTAGTTGCCACCCCGACGACCAATACGCCTAACTCACGGGCTATCTCGGCAATTATATAACCAGCCCCACTGCCGGTGCCACCGCCAGCGCCGATAGTAACAAAGGCCATGTCGGCACCTGTTAGCGCCTCTCGAATCTCGTCACGCGATTCATTAGCAGCTGCTTCACCTATTGACGGGTCTGCCCCTGCACCAAGTCCGCTAGTTGTTGTTCCGCCTAAGTGTATTTTCACGTCAGCTTTGCTGTTGTGTAGCGCCTGTGCGTCGGTGTTCATTGCGATAAATTGTACTCCGGACAACCCGGCATCTTTCATACGGTTTACGGCCGAGCCGCCCGCCCCACCTACGCCTACTACTTTTATGCTGGCAAACGTTTGTATATCACTTGGCTTTAATTCAGGCATGGTATCTGTTATCTCCAATTTTTCTTATTCATCATCTAGTATAACACCTGCAAGAAAAAAAGCTAAGTTCGAAAACGACCAATTAGTTTGGATAAAATTCCAACACCACCTTTAATAGCGCTTTTACCGCTGAATTTAACACCCATAGTAGGGACGGAATTTGACTCCGAATCAATTAACATCAAGCCAACGGCTGTAGCGAATTGTGGTTTGTCTATACCGTCTGTAATTCCACCAAAACCTATTGGAACACCTACCCGAGCCGCTAGACCTAACGATTCTTTGGCGAAATCAGCAATTCCTTTTAATTGGGCAGAGCCGCCTGTCAGTATCACGCCACTAGGCAGTTTACCGGCGCGGCCAGCCTTGGCCAGTTCGTGATTGACAGCTTCGAATATTTCTTCCAGGCGAGCTTCGACGATTTCGTCAATATCGACTGTCGAGAAACTGTATATTTCGCCTTTGTGTTCAAGACTTATTCCTGATGAATCACCCCTAGAAACCGCTGAGGCGTGGTCGATTTTAAGTTTTTCGGCTATTTCTTGGTCTGTCTTTAAGCCAATCGCTAGATCGTTTGTGATATTAATGCCACCGATTGGGATTACTGCAGCAAATTGTAAATCACCCTCTTCATACACTGCGACATTTGTCGTCGCACCACCTAGATCAACCAAGGCTACGCCATTTTCTATTTGTTGTTCGGTTAACACCGCACGAGCCGATGCAACACCGGCCACTATAATTGAACGTGGTATAACTTTGGCAGATTCAACCGCTTTTTGAAGGTTCAACAAATTCGGCGATAAGACTGATACAACATGAGCGTCAATCTCGAGGCGGGTTCCTGTCATGCCGACCGGGTTTTTAATGTTCTCCTGTCCATCAAGTTTGTAGGCATGTGGAATTACGTCAAGAATCTCGCGATTTGCCGGAATCTTTCCCACTGTTGCAACCTCTTCAATTCGAATAATATCATCTTCGATAATTTCGTGACCAACACTGCCAACAGCAATCATGCCGTCAGCGTGTGTACTAAGTATATGTGTACCGTTGACACTAATTGTTGCCGCATCAACCTGATAGCCACTCATCCGCTCGGCTTCGCCCAGTGCATCGTCAATAGCCGCCGCTGGGCCTGTCAGGTTCACCACATTACCCTTGCGCATCCCGCTGTTGGGGGTAACCCCGACTCCAACAATCGTTGGAAACCCCGTTACACCGTCTATGTGTCCAACCACACAACGAACAGTTGTTGTCCCTATGTCAATCCCGATTGCGTATTTAGAAGATACTTCCTGCATACCATAAAGTATAGCAACCTCAATACAAAATGTCGAAATTTTGCCTAGCAACTAAACTATAATTTTGTTAAGATTTCAGCACCGTCGTTAGTTATTAATACGGTATGCTCGAAATGTGCAGCCAGACTACCGTCGGTAGTACTGATTGTCCACCCGTCGCTGCCCGTTATAATCGCTTCGCCACCCAGTGTGGCCATCGGTTCAATAGCAACCGTATCGCCCGAAACAAGCAATGTCCCTGAACCTTTTGTGCCATAGTTCGGAATTTCGGGCGCTTGCTGCATTTTATGACCAATACCGTGTCCAACCAGTTCACGAATAATTCCCAAATTACCCTTTTTAAGAACAGTTTCTATCGCCAGTCCAATATCACCAGTATAAACAGGACCCTTTATCGCATCAATGCCAGCATAAAGGCTGCGCTTTGTAAAATTCAAAAGGTGTTTTTTAACCCCCCTCGGTTCTTCGCCAACAACCATCGTAAAAGCACTATCGGTCTTCATACCTTTATAGGTAATCACTAGATCAAAACTAACAACATCACCTTTTTCAAACTCATACAAGGTCGGAATGCTGTGAACTATTTCATCATTTACCGAAATGCAAATAACGTTGGGGAAATTTACTTCGGATGTCTTGTATGTTGCCACCGCGTCATGTTTTTGTATTTCTGATTCAACCCACTTGGCGACTTCGATTTCACTCATTCCTACGGTAACGTAGTTTTGCAGGTCTTCCAGAATCCTTGCCAGAATCTTGCCACCTTCGCGCATTGCATCAATCTCGACAGGTGTTTTTTGTGATTGTACCGACATTATTCCAAGTTGCATTCTTGTAAAACCTCAACAATTCGTTCGTGGACTTGCATTTCTGTCCCATCACCGTTGACATGGGAGACTTTGACATTTTTCTTAACAATATAATCAATTAACGGGTCGATTTCATTGTGATATATCCGCATTCTTTCGTTTAGTATGTCACGAGTATCATCAACTCGTCCGCGTAGCTCGATTCTTTTAACTAACTCTTCTACACCGACATCAACTACGACTACCAAATCAAGACTCTTACCATACACACCCTCGATCAGCCACCTAGCTTGTTCGATTGAACGGGGGCAACCATCAAGAATGACTTTCCCTAAATCACTAATCTGGTCCAGCGCTTTGGCTAGTACTTTCTGTATGATTTCGAAAGGTACCAACTTGCCGGTTGCCTGAATAGCCTTGATTTCTTCGTCATTTTCATCGCGCAACAGTTGCCCTATCGACAACCACATCCAGGCGTTCTCTTCGACTAGCATTTGACCCTGAACACTTTTCCCCGACCCTGCTGGACCTATCAGTGTAATCATAATTACCTCTTAATTATCATTTAAAGTGTCTTTCACTAGTCTGGCAATCAACGCTCCGTCGGCAGTACTACCAAGTTCTTTTTTTACAGCACCGATAACTTGACCCATTACAGCCAAATCGGTAATACCCAATTCGCCAACAGTTCTAACAACCACCGCTTTTACTTCGTCCTCGGATAGTTGTTGCGGTAAATATGAAACTAATACTTTCGCTTCGTCACGTTCATTTATCGCTAGTTCGCCTCGTCCAGCACCATCATAAATGTCAGCACTTTCGTTGCGTTTTTTTACTTCTTTTGCGATTAGTTGTTCTATTAACGTATCCTCCAAGCCTTGTTCTCGTTTTCCCATGGCTACTTCTTCGTTCAAAATCACCGCCTTTAGTCCACGCAACACCTCGCCTTTAAAACGATTACCGCCAAGTAAAGCGGCTTTCAGATCGTCGTTAATTTTTTCTTTTAGTGTCACTTCTGTATTACAGCCCTAGACGAGTTTTATCTAATTTTTCTGCTTTGCGAGCCTTGCGAATAATCGCCTTTTTGCGGCGCTCTGGTTTTGAAATCGGTTTTGCAAACCGCATAGCATTTTTTGCTTCTGCCAACACTCCACTTTGTAGAACCTTGCGGTTAAAGCGACGAATGATATTCTCGTTTGCCTCGCGTTCATCTTTTCGTATAACTTGTACTACCATATGGTACGTATTTTAACAGAGATACTGGCCACATGCAACAGGTAGTTTTAATTCCTGCAATTCCTGGACTCAGCCCCAGAACATATTAGTCGAAGTTAGACCTTTATTGGTATCCACTTCCCCTTTAACAAATTAATTACCACACAGTCTTTCCTATATAGTTTGATGCCAGTGGGGCGTTGTATAGCACCGCATTTGGGTATATCGATATATATCAAAAATGTCGAATTTCAATTTTACAAGGCCATCGTAGAATAGATATTTATTAGCCGCTGGCATAAACTCGGAAAAATTGTCTCCCGAAAAATTATGATCAGCGTTTTCGACTTTAATAATTTTAAGCTTGTTTGGGGTTTCAATAGTTAGGTTATTTATCTCATAAAATGACGGGTCTTTTGTGTTAACCAGAATAGTTGCTTTTTCGCATCCAAACCTAACGATTCCATTTATTATTTCTTTAAAACCCAGTTTTAATGCTGGATTTATTAATAATAATTTATTAAATCCGCACTGAAAACTGAATGAATACCTACGAGTCATATCGTAGGTATTACTAAATTTACGGGGGAATGTAGATGGTGAGGTGACCCAATTGGAGTCATCCGCTAAATTCCGCGAGGAATACGAAACCTTGTTTCCCGACTTTGATGTTGCGCCTAAAACATAGCCAGCGTTGCAATGATTGCCATCCATCGCCAAATAAAGGGCTTGAAGAATCCAATTTCATGGGGTACACTGCGTCTCGCCGACCCTCGGGCGCAGAAATGTAGACCACGGAGCCGTTGGTGCCACCATTAGGTCGCGCGATGCCTGGTTAATATTTGGCGCGGTACTCACGGTAAAAGTATAGTCGGCCATGGTATAGGTTTTTCTGTCGGAAGTAATGAGGTTGATGGTGAAGCCAAGTCTAACGGTTAATGCAATAATTATTTAATGGAAATCAATTACTTGTGGTAAATCGTATAACCAACGGTATGAATCACTGTTGACTAATCGCGCAGTGGTATTATCCTTCACTTAGAAGGGTCTAGTTTGAACAATTCAAGGCGCTCGAGGGTAATACTTCGAGTCCTTTTTTAATTAGGCATTTCGGTCTTCAGCGCAAGACCTATGGGCGTTTGTACGATTTGCCCGGGAAGAGTACGAACATGAGTGATGACTTGGGTTCATTGAACCTCATAGCCACCATCCTAGCAATCAAATGGACATTGCCGGTGGTTTATACTCTTAAAAATCAGACTGACGATACTACGAATTACAAAAAAGCCTACCCAAAGTTACTCAAAAGATGTTAACAGCCACTTTACGCAAGCTTGAAACTAACGGTCTTGTGAAACGCAAAGTCTATCCTACTATTACCCTTAAAGTTGAATACAAACTGACCGAATTAGATATAGAGATATTGAGCATGGTCGAGCACGTTAATCTATGGACTAAAGATAACCCGTTAGTTATTCAGGCTCGATCGAAAATTAGATTTTAGATGCATCTTGCCACCCCATTCCGCTAGTGTTATACTAATCACATATTAAGATAACAAATCAATTAGTGGTATTTAAAATATGAATAATAAGGCTATAAGAAATGAAAAGGCAATCCCTCTTTCTCTCTCACACTAGAAAGCTAAAACCGTTTTCAGGATGCGAGCCCGACTGTCGAACGGTAAAGGCCGGTTTCACCATCGTCGAACTCATCGTAGTCATCGTCGTCATCGGCATCCTAGCCGCCATCACCATCGTCGGCTACACTGGCATTTCTGGCAAAGCGACAGCTTCGACTATTCAATCCGACCTGTCTAATAACGCCCAGCTATTAAAGGTATATAACACCAGCTACGGCGCCTTTCCGACCACACTTGACGGCAACAAATGTCCGTCGGCTCCGACCGCCGATGCCAAATACTGTCTGAAAGCGTCGGGCGGCAATACCTTGACCTACACCAACATCAACGGCGTAACCTTCCATCTGACCGAAACCAATGGCAATACCAGCTACTCGATTAATGACAGCAGCCAGCCGGCGCTCACCAAAACCAGTTACGGTTCAGCGGTCGGTTCAGCTTGTCTATTCGGCTTTATTCCAGTCCCTGGCAGCGGCACATATGGCACTAACGACTTTTGTGTAATGAAGTATAACGCCAAGGCTGATGACAACGGCGACGGTACTGGCGATACTAACCGAACCACCGGTTCCAATACCTGGCCGGCCAGCACTTACCCAATATCCGGCAGCCGTAAGCTAGTTTCCACTGCCGCCGGTTATCCAGTAGCCGTTATCTCCCAAACAACCGCCATCACCGCCGCCCAAAACTTCACCGCTAACTGTCCAAGTGGTTGCCATCTGCTGACCGAGGCTGAATACATGACTATCGCCCAAAATGTCCTGTCAGTTCCAAGCAACTGGAGTACCGGTATTGTCGGCAGCGGTTATATCTATTCTGGCCATAATGACAACGCTCCGGCGAAAGCCTTGCAGGCCACTACTAATGACAGCAATGGTTACTACGGCGAGACCAATACCGGCGGCAACCAGCGTCGCACCTTGACCCTAACTAACGGCGAAGTTATCTGGGACATGTCCGGCAACGTCCAGCAGTGGACAAGCGGAACGACCACTGGCAACCAACCGGGTATCGCCGGCGAAGTAACCTGGGGTTGGAGGGAATATACCGCCGTCAACGCTAACGGATCATTGAACGTCAACCCACTCCCTAGCGGTACCGGCTTGACTGGGGCCAATACCTGGAACAGCGGCCAGGGCGTCGGCCAACTAAACAGCAATACCAGCAACGCTTCCCTCTGCCGGTTTCTCCGTGGTGGCAGTTGGGTCGCGGGCGGACTTGGGGGGGTGCTGTCGCTCGCTTTTTTTGACTCGTCGCTAGACTTCGTCGTGGTCGCCTCCGTCGGTTTCCGTGTTTCCTGGTGATATAACAACGAAGCGAGTGGCTTTATTTGACATGTTTTTTTAACTGGCGAACACAGCGTGCAGGATATATTACGAATAATGAATGGTGACTGGAAGTATCGCACCATGAAGCGCAGTAAAAGCGGTAATAGACCGCTATCTAAGTCGACCCTGTATCATGCATTTAGGAATGTTCGTTACGCCAGCCTGGTGCCTGACCTATATGATAAAGACAGGTTTTCCCCATCAGAGTATCCGGCTATGATTACATAAGAAGATATGACAAAGTCCAAGTTTTATTGGGAAGACGTGGCTGCACTCGCCTGTCCCGGCACAAGGAATTTGCGTTACGTAGCTTTATACGATGTGGTGAGTGTGGTTGTATGATTACAGCACAGACTAAGACCAAGAAGCTCAAAAATGGCGGTGAAACGATACATCGATACTATCACCACTGAGAAACGAGGTAAATGTTCACAAATAAAGATGTACAGTTATAAAAAGAAGGATAATCTATTCGATGAGCTAACTTCCCTACTTGATGACTATGAGCTTAGTCCACAGCTCGAGGAATGGGCTATGCAGACATTTTGAGAAATGGCAAACGCGGAGGGTAAAGATAGAAGTAGCGTCAAAGTAATGCAGAACAAAACTGCTGACGGTATCGAAGCTCAACTTGATAGTCTGCTTGATATGGTTAGAAAAAATTGATTGACGGACGTGAATACAAGTGTAAAAGCAAACAATTAAAGGCGCTGCTGAAAGACATTTACGAAAATCAAGCCGACACGGCAAACCGTGCTGAAAATTCGTATGAATTTGCAACGAAAACATTTGAAAAACTTGCGAACGCAAATGAAAAGTTTATGGCCGGAAGCGTTCATGATAATAAGAGTATATTACTGGCAATTGTTCAGAACCCTGTGTTATATGAAGGAAAATTACAGATAACACCTTATGAGTGGCTTGAGCCAGTAAAAATGAACATAAAATCAATAAGGAAACAGTCAGATGAACGTTAGAACCATGCCTCAACAGATACAAAAAGCCTCCTAAAAGGCTGTATGTCTTAAATGGCAGACCACAAAAGGTTCGACCCTGTTAGACTGTAATTTACTTGAACCTGGGTTTATCATGCTTGTAGTTATATCGCTGGGTTATATTAAAACGCAAGTGGTATCAGAGGGTCAGGAAATATTCTACTACTCAACCTCAATGTGTAATATCTGTCCTTCGACAGATCGTCTACCCCGCCATTCATTGATATCAATGTGATACCAGATGGATAGCTGAGATCCAAGCTCTACAAAGAAACTATCCGGAGCATTGAACGCTAGAAACTGCATCGACTTCCCGTTAGAATCCTGTAGGTTCAATTTGACGTGTTGCGAGTCAGCGCCCATTCGTTTTATATCTAGAACCGATAGGTTGTTGGTTTTTATAATTGGTTGCGGGTTGCCGATACCAAACGGTTCTAGTTGGGCAATTAAATCTACCAACTCCTCTGTTACCTCGCTTAATTCGGCATCGGCATCGGCACAGGGCAGCAGCAGCGACTGTTGATTAACTAGACCTTGTTTTGCATAAAAATCGTTTACTTGTTTTCGAAATTTTGCAATATTTTGTGTTGGCAAGGTTACACCAGCCGCTAGGTTGTGACCACCGCCTTTGGTGATAATATCTTTTACAGAATTAATCACATCAACCAGACTAAAATCGCCATAGCTGCGCGCCGAACCCTTTGATTCGTTGTCTAGTTCTTGAAAAACAAATGATGGTTTTTTATACTTTTCTAAAAGTTTAGTCGCTACAATGCCGACTATCCCATGATTCCAGCTTTTATCACTAACGACCAATACTGGCTGTTGATCATAGTCTTCGACTTGAACAATAGCCTGTTTAAAAATTTTATCTTGTTCTGCGCGCCTGGATTTATTTAACGTATCAAGATACTGGGCTTTTTCTAGCGCCAGCATTGGGTCAATGGCCGTTAACATATCTAGTGCATGTTGGGCCGTCTCTAGTCTACCGGCGGCATTCATTCGGGGTCCAATTCCAAAACCTATCGACCGAGCATTTAAGTTTTTCGGATCAATACCCGCGATTGCCATAACAGCCTTTAGTCCTGGACGTTTTGTTTTTGACAGGACCTTCAGGCCAAAATAGACGTTTGTTCGATTCTCGTCAACCAAAGAAACAATATCGCAAACAGTTCCCAGTGCCACCAAGTCCAGCAGCCATTTTTCCTGCCCGACAGGTAAACCTTCCATGCGTGTCTGCAGCGCTTGGACTAATTTGAACGCAACACCAACAGCCGCCAGATCCCGAAATGGGTATTTATTGTCTTGGCGTTTTGGATTGATAAATGCTAACGCTGATGAGTTAGATATACCGGTACTGTGGTGATCTGTAACAATAACGTCCATCTTTAAATCATTGGCTTTGTTAATCTCTTTTTCGCTATCACTGCCTGAATCTACTGTTATTATCAGCTTCGCACCAGCCTTGGCAATTTTCTCTATGGCTTCAATCGAAAGTCCATAACCCTCCTGAAAACGGTTTGGAATGAATACTTCAACATGTTTAAATCCGAAACTATTCAGCGCATCCAGCAACAAGGTTGATGCTGTCAATCCGTCAATATCGTAATCACCGTAAATAGCAATTTTATCTTGTCGTTTTTTGGCAACCAGTATTCGTTCTACCGCTTTGTCCATATCTGGTAGTAAAAACGGATCGTATGAAGTTGAATATTCCGGAATCAAAAAAGCCGCCTTTGATTCGGCGTCTAGGCCCCTAGCGGCAAGAATTCTGTCAAATAGCAACATATCACTAGATGTCAGAAGATGAACGTTTAACGCGACCCGCTTGTTGTTGTGACTTAATGACTATACCCTGCAGTTCCTTGAAAATCGGAAATTGTTTGTTAGTAGAATAAATTTTTGTATTCCCCTGTTTTTTGCTGGTTAAAAAGCCGACTTTTTCCAAGCGCTTTAGTTCTCGTTGAATATTACCGGGGTCCTCTTTGATTAGTTTTGCAAGACCTCTTACATGAGTATGGAAATCGGGATATTTTGCGTATACCACAACAATTTTGCGCCTGACTCGAGATGTAATAAAAACGTCTAACATTATCTCCCCTACACTTATAGTCCTTGCTTGCTCTAACCATGGTAACACAATCTTACAACGCTATGCAACGATGGAATTACAAAAATTAACGCCAATTTGATACAATTTTGTTGATTTTGGCGATCGTATCCTGGTGTGACGGTATGTCGTTGTTGTTATAATAATGATTAACTCCCATAAAATTTTCCTTAACATCTAAAACGTGTATTTCATCAGCCAAAACGTGTATTTTATCAACCGCTTGAACGGTAGCGATAGGTGTTACGATAACTATGCGTTTTACTCTAATTGGTTTTAAAAAGTCGACCGCCACATCTAGTGATGACACTACGTCAAGACCATCGGCAACCAAAATAATAACTTTATCACGAAGCATCTCGTTGCTTATTAAACCACCCTCACCAAGCAGACGATTTATCTTCTGAAATGCTTCTCGTTTTTGATCCTCTAGGTAACCGTGGTATTCGCTGTTGTATTCATCAATCTCCCCTGCCGAAAACATACCGTTATACGTAAAACTCCCATTCTGAGAAACCCCGCCAAAAGTCTCGTCTTCACCGGGAACGTCAATATCCTCCACCAACAGAATCGTTAACAGACAATGCAGCGCTTGCGAGATTTGCTCACCTACCAAAACCGCCCCGTCACTAAGTGCTACTACCGTACAATCTTCGTAACGATAACGATCAAATATTTCGTTTGCTAAAATCTGACCAGCTTGTTCACGGTTCTCGAAATACATATATACCAGTTTAACAGTATAATAGTAAACATGCACTATTACGAGGTGGCACCAAACCAGATTGTTCGCACTGACAGTGATTTTTTTACATACTCATTTGGCAAGTTGCTAAAGGTTGGACAAATTGTACAAATCGAGGTTGGAAAAAAGCAGATGATAGGGGTAGTGTTGAGAAAAGTAGAACAACCAACCTATGCCATAAAACAAATTTCGATGGTTGTTGAAAATACTCCACTACCCGTTCAACTGGTCAACCTGGCCAAGTGGTTGTCAGTGTATTACGTCTCGCCACTTGCCAGTGTACTGCAGACGATGCTACCTAGTGGTATACAAAAAAAACGACGAGCAACCTATGGTCGACCACAAATTACACAGCGAGACCGAACAAATATTGTGTTCAATCACGAACAGCTATCGGCCCTTAAGACTCTATCAGAACACGACTCTGGGACCTTTTTATTACAAGGTGTAACTGGATCAGGTAAAACTGAGCTGTACATAAGTGTCGCAAAACAAGCTATGAATACCGGAAGATCAGCCATTATTCTGGTTCCTGAAATTGCCCTAACTTCACAACTGATATCTGAGTTTTCTAATCACATTAGTAACCTAATCGTCACCCATTCTAAAATGACCGAATCACAGCGCCATCAAGTTTGGATTGAGTCACTCCAAAGCACTATCCCACGTGTTGTCATCGGTCCACGATCCGCACTATTTTGCCCACTTAAAAACATTGGTGTAATAGTCGTTGATGAGGCGCATGAACCAAGTTATAAACAAGAGCAAACACCCAAATACTCTGCCCTTCGAACGGCAACGATGCTGGGTCGTTATCATGGCGCTAGAGTGGTATTCGGAAGTGCCACGCCAAATGTCGTTGATCGGTATCTTGCCGAAAAATCAACCAATCCGATACTCAAACTAACTTCCCCGGCTAGATTCGGAAGCATAAAACCCAGTATCAAACTGGTCGATATGACCAACAGATCAAACTTCAGAGGACATCGTTTCCTGTCCAGGCAACTAATCGAACAAATGACCAAGACTTTAGCGGTAAAAAAACAAGTGCTGATATTTCACAATCGCCGCGGTAGCGCTAATACAACCTTGTGTACGAAATGTGGGTGGATGGCTGAATGTCCAAGCTGTTTCTTGCCGTTATCACTTCATTCGGACAGTCACCAGCTTCGCTGTCATATTTGCGGATATAACGAAAGTGTATCCACTTCGTGCCCTGTTTGTGCTGGTGTAGGAATTGTTCATAAGGGTGTAGGTACAAAATTGGTCGAGTCAGAGTTGCGTAAACTCTTCCCCAAAGCCAAAATTGCCAGATTTGATGCCGACAATACAAATGACGAAGCGATCAACGCGAGGTATGGTGAGCTTTACAAGGGTAACATAGACATTGCTATTGGAACGCAAATAGTCGCCAAAGGTCTAGACCTGCCCCAACTACGAACTGTAGGGATTATTCAAGCCGATACCGGCCTTGTTATGCCAGACTTTAACACAAACGAACGAACATTTCAGTTACTGGCACAAGTGGTTGGACGAGTCGGACGCAACGAACATAAAACCCAGGTTATTATTCAAACTTTCAAACCGACACATCCAAGTATAAAATATAGTCTAACACAGGATTATGAATCATTCTATAAAAATACGATCGAGGAGCGCAAAAAAAGCAACTTCCCACCCTTTACTCACTTATTAAAATTAACTTGCATATATAAATCAGAGTCTATGGCTATCAAGAATGCCAGGACGCTAGCCATTAAGCTGCAAGGATCAACCCACAAAAGCGTTCAAATATTAGGTCCGACTCCAGCTTTTTACGAAAGACGGTACGATACTTATAGGTGGAAGCTTGTCATTAAAAGTCCAAAACGAGAATATTTAATTGATATTCTAAAATTAATTCCGCCCACCCATTGGCAATTCGAACTTGATCCGACTAGCCTGCTATAATGTATATAATGACAAAAGAAGATATAATTACCCTACCCAACCCTAGTTTGCGTCAAAAATCAAGCAAAGTTCAGGCCATAACGCCCAAGACACTAAAGATTATTGACGACATGACTACCGTAGCGCTTGACTGGGAAGATTCCCGTCCACACGAAATTAGTGCGGCTATTTCTGCAGTTCAAATTAATCAACTTGAAAGAGTGGTGATTATAAGGAGTGATTTTGACGATAAATCTGTTAGCAACTTTACAGCACTGATTAATCCGAAAATTATTAAATTCGAAGGCTCGGTTACAGAGGACTTTGAGGGGTGTTTAAGTGTTCCTGACGTATATGGGAAGGTACCTAGGTATAGTAAAATTCGCGTTAGTGCGCTGGACGTTGATGGCAATGAAATACGTTTTAGGGCAGATGGGTTCTTGGCTAGAATAGTTCAACACGAGATTGATCACATAAACGGCATCGTTTTTATCGATCATATTCGCGACGACCCAGATGCATTTTACAAACTTGATGATAACGGCGAGCTGCAGCCATTAGATTACGAAAAATATATCAAAAATAACGTGATTCTATGGTCATAAAAGGAACAATTGTCTTCTTTGGTAGTGGGCCCGTAGCAGCGGCCTCGTTAGAGTATTTGTCTAGCTATTTTACAGTTGAATCAATTGTTACAAAAGCCACTCCACCACATCACAAAGGCATAGCACCCGTAGAGCAATTGGCAAGCCGGCTTCAACTACCAGTTGTTTTTGCAAACAACAAACAACAGATTGATGACCTTATCGACAGTCGAAAGTTTCACAGTAAATTAGGGATATTGGTTGATTACGGAGTGATTTTGTCCCAAAAAGTTATTAATCATTTTGAGATGGGTATTGTTAATAGTCACTTTAGTTTATTGCCACAGTGGCGAGGGGCAGATCCGATTACCTTCGCGATACTAAGTGGCCAACAAAAGACCGGAGTAAGCTTGATGGTGATCGAACCAAGTTTGGATACGGGTAGGTTGATAACCAGAAAAAGTATCGCTATTAAACCCGATGATACGTCCGTCGGTCTTACGTGCCGACTTATTGAACTAAGTAATCAACTGCTGCACGAGTTTGTCCCACTTTATATGTCAGGAAAAATCAAACCGAAAAGACAACCTCATCCAGACAGAGCGACTTATTCTCGCAAACTAGTCAAAGATGATGGATTAATAGATTGGAAGAAACCAGCGGTTGAAATTGAACGGCAAGTCCGAGCTTTTCGTGGTTGGCCTGGCAGTCGAACTAAGTTTTCAGACAAGGATATTATCGTCATCAAGGCTCATGTAAGCCGCGACAAACAAACGGTACTTGATACTTTATGCTGCGACGAAAACTATCTGGTTATAGACGAGTTAATCGCACCAAGTGGACGAACTATGAAAGCTCAAGATTTTTTGAACGGGTATAGTTAGTTTATTTTCCCAGTAGCACGTCGCGACTTGCTGTAACTTCCTTTTTAATCCCACCCAGAACCTGTGAAATAACTTCGCGATAGTCGGGTCGATTAATCTCTAGCCATTTGGCTACAGTAAACTCAGCTAGCAAGTTTGGGTCGTTAACGTCAAGACCTGTTACTTTTTGAAGCTTGACAAAACCGGAATCACCACGAAAATCCGGTGCAAATTTGGCAATCCATTGATTAATCACATCGTTTTCGCGGTCAATAATTGATTCAAATTCCTGCAACTGATCCTCATTCATTCCGTCAGACAATTTTGTTCCAACACGAAGTTCTAATTCATCGTAAACGTGTTGCAAGAAGGGCTTTTTCTGCTCTTCGGGTAACTCGTTTAATCCTATATCCTGTAAAAACTTATCGTCAAGTTGAAACATGTTCGTAGTTCCTTTCGTATTTATATCACATTTATTTTAGTGTACGCTTTACTAGTTCTCTGGTAAATAGTTCGAGGATATCACCCTCTTCAAGTGTCAGTTTTTTAGTTGTTTTTAGATTTACGCCGCACATATCGCCCTCAAACACCTCATTGGCTTCTTGTTGTTGTCTTTGAATACCAACAACTTCAACTTCGGATATTTGTTCTTTTTTGCGTTTAACCCTAGCTAACACTCCCGCCACAACCTTACCGCTGGTAACTTCACCGCCCGCAATAATCTCTTCTTTTAATGTTCGAAAAATTCCCTTGACAATCAATGTTCCGACTTCGGTTTCAACTACTTCAGGGGCCAGAAGTGCTTCCATTGATCCACGTGCGTCATCAAGTAGTTTGTAAATAACATTAAACATTCTAACCTGAACATGGTCACGAGCAGCCAGCCTTTTTACGGCTGGTGATATTTCTACATTAAATCCATACACAATCGTCTGTTCGTCGGCTGCTAAGCGAATGTCATTCTCTGTTACATTACCTACGCCACTGCCAATAACTCGCAAAGAAATTTCACCCTGGGTGTCAATAATTTTTAGACTGTTTACTACAGATATTAATGACCCCTGCACATCAGCTTTTACGATAACTTTTAGGTCTTGAGACTCGTGTTGCCTGTTCATCATTTTCAACAGGTCCGAACCTGTGATGTTTGTGCTGGCAGCGTTTTTCTCATACTCAACAAGAGATACCGATACTTGTTGGCGAGCCTCCTTTTCACTTTTGACAATCGAAAATTTATCACCAAATTGCGGCAGCTCCTTAAAACCGGTAATCGTAGCGGGCGTTGACGGTCCCGCCTCTTTAAGAGTTTTACCACTATAATCCAATAATGTTCGAACTTTGCCGTATGTTTTACCCGCGACTATTAAATGACTTGGTTTAAGCACACCGTGCATCACAAGAAGTCCTACAACAGGCCCTCGACCTACCTCCATATGAGATTCGACTACCAAACCTTCGGCAGGAGTATCAATATCAGCTTTTAAGTCCTCTAAGTCTGCGACCAGCAGCACCATGTCAAGCAATTTATCAATGTTTTTACCTGTTTTAGCGCTTATCTCAACCATCACAACGTCGCCACCCCATTCTTCTGGGTTTAAGTTGTGTTCGGTTGCAAGTTGAGCTTTCACCCTGGCTGGATCGGCCGCTTCTTTGTCAACTTTATTTATTGCCACAACTATTTTTGCATTGGCACTGCGGGCAAATCTAATTGCCTCAACTGTTTGCGGCTTTACACCGTCATCAGCGGCAATTACAATAATCACCACGTCGGTCAACGTCGCCCCATGTTGACGAAGTGCCGCAAAAGCTTCGTGCCCAGGAGTGTCTAGCAAGGTTATTAAGCGTCCAGCATGCTCTGCCTGGTAGACCCTGATATATTGCGTAATGCCACCAGCTTCACTTTCGGCAACCTTTGTTTTTAAAATTGCATCAAGTAGACAAGTTTTACCATGGTCAACATGTCCCATAACGGCCACAATCGGTGGTCTAGTAATCGCTTGGTCGGATAGTTTGTGTTTTTTATTTGTCTTTAGTGTCGATATGACCTTTTTTTCTAAGGTAACATCTAGGATTCCCAGTTCCTCAACTATAATTGTGACGGTTTCAAAATCAATGTGTTGATTTATTGTCGCAACAATACCGTTTTTAAATAACTCACCAATTAGGTTTGTAACGGGCAGATTAAGTTTTTCAGCAAGCTCACCTACGGTAATCGAATCAGCTATAGCGATAATTTTTTCAGCCATCTTACATAAACTCCTTTCTGCCCAATTGGGTAAATTTACGGTCTATTTCTTAGCTTTAGGTTTCGTCTTGTTAACTAAACTAAGAGAAATCTTACGACTATCTTTTTCTACATCCAGTACGATAAATTCTTTTCGCTCGTTTAATGTAAATACTTTTTCGGGATCGATATCGTCACCACTTCCCAATTCGCTAACATGGACTAGTGCTTCAACCGCTGGACTAATTTGAACAAATGCTCCGAATGGTGTAATCCGAGTAATAGTGCCTTCAACTTTATCTTTGGGTTTAAATTGATCCACCTCGGTCATCCACGGATCTTCGGATAGTTGTTTAATACTAAGACTTAGACGATCTTTGTCAATTGCGATTATCTTGGCGTCAATGGTCTCGCCCACTTTTACATAATCGTTTGGATTATTAACCCGCTCCCAGCTAATTTCGCTAATGTGAACCAAACCTTCAATGCCTTCGACGTTAACAAATACACCATAATCCACAACGCCAGTCACGACACCCTTGATCGTATCTCCGATTGTCAATTTATCGAACCTTGCAGCCAGACCGTCTTTTACAGCTTCTCTTTCGCTAAAAATTAGTTTGTTTGCCTTGCGATCGCAATCCAATATTCGAACTGTTAGCTTTTTGCCAATTAAAATATTCAAACGTTGTAGAATTTCGTCTTTATCGCTGCCACCAACCCGAGGATAATGTTCGGCCGATAGTTGCGAAACGGGCAGAAATCCTCTGACTCCATCGTATTCAACCAACAAACCGCCACGATTTGCGTCATATGGCGATACTTCGATAATCTCACCGGATTTCATCTTTGCGATAACTTCATCCCAACCTCGATCTTTTGCCGCTTTTCGAAGTGATAACAATGAATACCCGTTATCTAGCTCGGTGTCGACAATACTGGCAGTTATTTCATCGCCAATATTTAAGCTTTGGTAGAAACCAACTTCACGTCGCGATACCAGGCCAATACCTTGCGCGCCAAGATCTATTAAAACCTCGTGTTTGCGAATTGATAATATAGTTCCGACGACAGATTCGCCTTGTGTTAACTGTTTGACACTGTCACCTTCGGCAGCGAGCAGTTCATCCATTGTTGTGGTTTTTGTCATAAGTCTGTTAAGACTCCTCTCTTAAATTAATATTTCTGAGGCACACATTAAAAACAGGCA
>Ga0172368_10002000_pt1 | contig 26800 bp, 24 predicted proteins | sample Lak11m_FD_114540 | JGI IMG/M metagenome (GOLD analysis project Ga0172368, IMG submission 114540) | Freshwater microbial communities from Kabuno Bay, South-Kivu, Congo - kab_022012_11m | ecosystem: Environmental > Aquatic > Freshwater > Lake | place: Democratic Republic of the Congo: South-Kivu...
ATCTTGCGGAATACCTGGTCTTTTATCTTACAAAACGAATTCACAAGTCGCTCAATAAGATGACTCCTGTTGACTATCTCATCAAAAAAGGAGGTATGTCGCATTTGTATGGAACTTATACAATTAATTTACTAAACCGCATTCCTCTGATATAATCTACATACAAATGATGCTTATATGTTCCAAATGTAAAACCAACAACTCGGACAGAAGGAAATTCTGCAGGGAATGCGGCGCTCTAATAGCCAATTTCTGCGGAAGATGCGGTTTTCAGAATTCCTTCGGGGACCAATACTGCGGAGGCTGCGGCTTATTAATAAGCGCTGCAGCATCCTGGCCTGAAGCTGCAAGAGAAGGCGCAACCCCTGCGGCAGCCATACCCGGGTCTGCAAAATATACTGCAGAAGAAATTAAAGAGCTGATTGAGGCGCAAGCCGGCAGGAAGGAGAAAAAAGTCAGAAAGAAAGAAGCTGAAGATACAGGCGAACTCTCACAGGAAGAGCTTGACAGGATGTTTGAAAAAGGGAACGGCTGAACAGCATATGTTTTCAAGGGAAGACGATCTTAAAATCGGCGAAATTCTCATAGAGAAAGGCGTTATCAGTCAGAGCCAGCTTGATACCGCGCTCAAAGAACAAAAGAAACACTATACGGACAACCAGAAATTAGGAACCTATCTTATTAATCTCGGCTACGCAACTGAACTTGATATTGCCAATGCCCTTGGAGCGCAGTACAACCTGCCTGTCATGCGGATTGAAGGCCTCAGGATAAAGCATGATGTGGTTGCCATGGTTTCCGAGACGCTTGCAAAGAAATACAATGTAATGCCTCTTTTTAAGGTCGGCAATGAGCTTACGCTTGCCGTGTCTAATCCTACGGATATTCTTGTTATAGACCTCGTTGCCGCTGAAACGCGGTGCAGGATAATCCCCGTTATAGCGCCTCCATCGGACATCGCAAAAGCGATAAACAGGCATTATTTCATGAAGGTTGAGGCGGAAACTGCTGAAAAACCTCCGGCATCGGCGTCTGCCTCCATAAGCAAGGCTGAGATAGAAGAAATAAAAATGTCCGGAGACGATATTCCTATCGTAAGAATTGTGGACAGGATGATTGTAGAAGCCGTTGAAGATAACGCAAGCGATATACATGTGGAGCCGCATGAGGAAAATATTTCAGTCAGATATAGGGTTGACGGCATATTGAGGGACTCAGGCGCATATCCCATGAAGATGCATGCCGGAATTTTATCCAGGATTAAGATCCTCTCCGGGATGGATATCTCCGAGAAACTGAAACCTCAGGACGGAAGAATAAAAATAAAGGTGGATGATAAGGAAATTGATATCAGGGTCTCAAGCATACCTACGCTGTACGGCGAAAAGGCGGTATTGAGGCTTCTGAACAGGGCAAACGTCAGGATAAGCGTTGAGGCCCTTGATTTTTCGGAAAAGAATTATGAAATGTTTCTTAATCTCATAAACCAGCCCTACGGCATAGTGCTTGTCACCGGGCCTACGGGCAGCGGCAAAACGACAACCCTGTATGCCGCTCTTCATGAAATAAGTTCTGTTGAGAAAAACATAATAACCGTTGAAGACCCGATTGAATACCGGTTGCCGATAATAAACCAGATGCAGGTAAATCCGAAAAAAGACGTAACCTTTGCCAAGGCCCTAAGAGCAATTCTCAGGCAGGACCCTGATGTAATCATGATAGGAGAAATAAGGGATCCTGAAACAGCGGCAATTGCGGCCGAATCTGCGCTTACAGGGCACCTGGTGCTCAGCACCCTGCATACTAATGATGCGCCGAGTTCAATAACCCGGCTTATGGATATGGGTGTTGAACCGTTTCTGCTTGCGCCGTCTCTAATCGGCATTGTCGCGCAACGGCTTGTGCGAAAGATATGCACGAAATGCAAGGAGGCGTATGCTCCGTCAAAGAATGAGATAAAGGCCTGCGGCCTGGACGTAACTATTGAAGGATTAAAGTTATATAAGGGAATAGGCTGCGATAGCTGCAAGCATACGGGATATTCCGGAAGAACAGGCATCCACGAGATACTTGTCGTGGATGAGCAGATAAGAGAACTGATTACACGCAAGGGTTCCGTTACCGAATTGAGAGAAGCGGCCCTAAGGACCGGATACAAAGATATGCGTTTTGATGGTCTCAAGAAGGTAATTGAAGGGACCACAAGCGTTGAGGAGCTTCTTAGGGTTACAAAGGAAATAAAATAATTTTGTGCGGGGTATAATTACCTATGCCGAAAAAGATTCTGATTGCGGATGATTCTGAGCAGGTGCGTAAAGCCCTGAGGGAGATACTCGTAAGAAACAACTACACGGTTGTAGGAGAGGCCTCAAGCGGAACAGAGGCCATAAAACTCTGCAATACCCTGTTGCCTGATGTTGTTATGCTTGATATTATCATGCCGCAGCTCGGCGGCATAGAGGCGTTAAGACTGCTGAGGTCCAGGAATAAAGACCTGAAGATAATAATGGTAAGCGCCTTGGATTCAATGGACCGGGTAAAAGAATGTCTGAAAGCCGGGGCGAATCATTACATCCTGAAGCCTTTTGAAGAAGACAAGGTAATTGAAATCCTGCACAAAGTAAGCCCCGGATAACGGCAAAGCTTAGCGCTAGATTAAATATAGGTTTAGGGAGGTCTGAAATGTGGTATGTTTGTATCTTTGACGCTAAAGAGGGCATTACCAGATCGGAGATCAACCGGGAAAGGGCGGAATGGCTGAAAAAGGACAGGGACAGGATTTTCCATCAGAAGTGCAAGACCATCACCAGATACGAAGTGCTGGGGATGTCTCCCCTGAAAATTGTTTTGATTATTGAAACAGAAGACCCTGAGGCGCTGCATATGCTCTCCACCCACTTCGGCGATGCCTGGAACTCGGTGACCTATCCCATTGTGCAGCGGGAGATAGCAGAGGCGTTAGAAGCTGACACTGCGGTTATCGGCGGCTGATTTAAGACTATATCTCTTTATTCCAGCTCTGTGGAGTTGGCCATCTGGTCAAAGAATTGCGTGACCTTATTCTTTTTGTCAGACTCCATATGCGCCATCGCGGTGCGGGGATGCTGGTTCAGTACGCCGGTGACCATGTATGGAATGTAATATCCCCAGTCTATTTTTTTCTGCCACGGAAGGATTACGGACTCAATGGCATCAATCAAAGGCCGCACTTTGAATTTCGGGTTTTTCAAAAATGCGATAAGAAGTTCCAGAGGGCAATTTCCTGCCCCGCGTCCAATGCCGTACAAGCTGGCGTCAAGATAATTAACGCCCGAGATTACAGCGGATATGGTATTCGCAAACGCCAGCTGCTGGTTGTTGTGGCAGTGTATGCCGATGGTTTTGCCCGGCAGGCGCTCCATGTATTTTTTTGCTAACAGGTCTATATCTTCAGAATAAAAAGCGCCGAAACTGTCCACGACATAAACTATGGGTACTCTGCTTTTTGAGAGATCGTCAAGGGCCTCATCAAGTTCTCTCAGTCCCACAGTTGAAACAGCCATGAGATTAATGGTCGTCTCAAATCCCTTGTCAATACAGTGGTGGGCCAGGTCTATAGCCGCGTCGGTCTGATGGGCATAACATGCAACCCGTATCATATCCAGGGAACTGTCTGACTTTTTAGGGATGTCTGCGTATTCAATCCTGCCGATGTCGGCCATCGCAGAAAGCTTTATCTTTTTTTCGCTGGCGCCGATAATGCGCCTGATATCGTGCTCGGCGCAGAATTTCCAGGGTCCGACTTCGGCCCGTGAAAAGGCGGACTCCGAGCTGAGATAGCCGATTTCCATATAATCAACGCCGGCTTCCGTGCAGGCGGTGTAAACCTTTCTTACAAAGGCATCGTCAAACTGCCACTTGTTCATTAAGCCGCCGTCGCGGACAGAACAATCTATAACCTGGATTTCCGGTCTGTACATTCTAAGTTCTTATGCCGTCACCTTTTCTGTTTCTTTAAGCCAGAGCAGCCTTGAGCCGTTTATCACAGACGCATTGATGGACTCGATCATCTCCTCAGAGTTAACGTCCAAACCCTCTTTTTTCTTGAACGGCTTAAGCGCAATCTTCGGTTTAGCCTTTAAGGCCTTCTTTATATCAGTGTCTTTCGGTTCTTTGATTGTTTTTCCGAGAGCCTCCGATACTGCCATAAAGATTTCCCTGTGAGATTTTGCGCTTCCGGCAGGCTCTACTGCTTTACAGAGGCATTTAAGCCTTCCCATGTAATCAACAATAGTCCCTGAGGCCTCCAGGAAAGCTGCCGAAGGAAGAACAACATCAGCCTGTTTTGCAAGCTCTGTCATGTGAGAGTTCTGCACAATGAGGAAACCTGTCTTCGGCCCTTTGTTAAAAGGAAGTTCTCCGATTGCATACAAAACATCCATGCCCTCATTTGCCATCTCTTTATAGGATTTGCCTTCGCCTTCTAGGCCCATCATCACAAGGCCCTTAGCATTGCTCTCAATAGGGACAGCGCTAGCCGCGCCCTTTATCATTGAAAGGTTTGCCGCGGCATCGTAAACTGAGGGGGCGGAAAATATCAGCGGGTTACTTGCCGCCATAAACATCTCTGCTGCTTTTACAGCGTTGTCCGAAGGGTCCACCGACGCAAGCGCCTGAATCATCTCTTTAGGAGCCTTTCCGCCTTTTGAGATGACACCCTGCGCAATCTCGGAGATTATCTTTGCTTCATCGCCTTTGAGGGTCATTGCCGCGACGGATGAGATATTCGCATCTCCTGAATTTATCACAATAAGCTTTGCGCCTGAATTTACCCTTTTTCTTACCGCTGCATCAAGCGCAGGCAATACCCTGGTCCACTGGCTCGGGTTAAGCCCGGCAAGTATTATGAGGTCTGCTGAATTAATATCCACGCGCTCGTTTTTCAGGGAATCTGCATCAGAGTAAAGACTTACAGTCGTATCAACGTTTTTTGATTTTATCGCGGCCGCAAGCTGCTTGAGCACAAGAGCGTCCTCGTTCATTAGGCCTGCCGTGCTTATAAAGCCTGCTGAGGCCCCTGCTTTCTTGAGCTTCTCGGCAACTAGGTTTACAGCATCTTCCCAGGTTGTCTCTTGAAGTTCGTTTCCGACTTTTTTCATCGGGGATGTAATCCTGGTCTCCGCCTCTATGCAGTCAAATCCGAACCTGCCGTAGGCACAGATGTATTTTTCTGCAGAGCCTTCAACACCGCCTGAATTTATCTTTGCAACCCTTCCGTCTTTTGTGCTTACCTTTATGTCGCAGCCGTTGCCGCAAAGGAGACAGACCGAATTTGTTTTTTCATATTCCCATTCCCTTCCTTTTCTCCACCTGTCGGCTTCAAGGAGGGCGTTTACCGGGCATGCGTCAACGCAGCTTCCGCAAAATGTGCAGGCGGATTCCTGTAAAGGCTTGTCGTCTGCTGTTATAACCTTTGCGCCAACGCCCCTTCCCATAAAGTCCAGGACATTTGTTCCCTGATGCCTGCATACGCGCACGCATCTTCCGCAAAGTATGCAATAGTCCGGGTCTCTTTTTATGAAAGGATTTGCCTCATCGATAGGGTAGCCGAATTTCTTACGTGTAAATGTAGATTCCTTAAGTTCAAAGTCATACGCATACTGCTGGAGGTTGCATACGCCTGCCTTTGTGCAGGTCATGCAATCCAGCGGATGCATTGAAAGTATAAGGTCAATGACAAATTTTCTTGTCTCCTGAATCTTTTCAGACTTTGTATTGACGACCAGGCCCTCTTTAACCTTTGTATTGCATGCTATCATCGGAGCCTTTGAGCCCTCAACCTCAACAAGGCATAGCCTGCATGCGCCGATGCCGGGCAGGCCTTTTAAATAGCAGAGATTAGGAATGTGTATTCCTGCGGTCTCCGCAGCATCAATGAGGTTCATTCCCTCTTGAGCCTGAACCTCTTTGCCGTCTATAGTAAGTTTTATCATGTTTGCCATTTATTCCTCCGTATTAAATCTCAAATTTAAAATTTCAAATCTAAAATTAAACTCCTACAGGCTCTTTTGCCGTTATATCAACTATTTCTATTGCGCTTGTAGGGCATACTTTTACACAGGCGCCGCACTTAACGCATCTTTTCTGCCGTATCTCAAACGGAAGATAACCGCTCTTATAACCCTTTTTCTTTTCCCCGATTATCGCATTATATTTGCATGCCTCCTGACACAATCCGCACCTAATGCATTTTTCAGGAATTATCCTGTATTCAATAAAAGAAAGACATTCTTTCGCAGGGCATCTTCCGGAGACGTGCTCTTTAAAAATGTCTGTGCCCAGCCCTTCAAGCATGAATGCTGCGGTGTCTTTGCCTCTTTTGCATCTTGAAGATTCAAGCATATCTGCCGCTATTCTCCTTATTGCAAAGAGGTCCGCTTCGGAGCCTTTTCCTTCAGTGATGTTTTTCAGCCTTATCCTGGCCTCATAAACTCCCATCTCGCACGGAAAACATTTTCCGCACATAGGGCCTGCAAGGAACTCTTTTATGTAATAAAGAGATCTGCCTACAGGACATTTCTTTAATGCCTCTGCCTCTTTTTTTATCTCTTCAACTTTTTTCTCTTTTACTTCGCGCATCAAACCTCCAATATAGTGTCAGAGCGTCATAGTATCAGAGTGTCATTCGCCTCAGGCGAACCCGCCGAGGCGGGGAGTCTTTTACTTTGAAGCTTTGACACTTTGACCCTTTGATGCTTTATTCACTTTCACTGCGCCTATCGGGCATGCCATATAGCAAGCCTTGCACTTCGTGCAGTAGTCCTGGTCAATAAAGAAGGACCTGGACGTCTCCTTCACCGCATCAAAGGCGCAGGCCTGTTTGCAGAGCCCGCAGAGGAAACACATTTCATTGTCAATGCTGAATGTTCCGAGGCCGCGGCAGACCTTGGCCCGGCAGTATTTATCGTGGATGTGTTCTTCGTATTCATCCCGGAAATATCTTATTGTCGTAAGAACCGGGGTTAGCGCGCTGTTTCCAAGTCCGCAGAGCGCGCTCTCCTTAACCTTTTCTCCGATAGCTATAAGTTTTTCTATATCTCCGTCTGCGCCTTTTCCTGTTGTTATCTTTTCCAGTATCTGGAGCGCCTGGTATGCGCCGACCCTGCATGGAGGGCACTTCCCGCAGGACTCCGACTGGCAGAATGATAGGAAGTATTTTGCGACATCAACCAGGCAGTTGTCTTCATCCATTACAACCATGCCGCCTGAGCCCATCATAGAGCCGACTTTTGTAAGGGTATCAAAATCAACAGGAGTATCAAGCAGATGTTCCGGAATACATCCTCCGGACGGCCCTCCTGTCTGGACGGCCTTGAACTTTTTGCCGCCCATTATGCCGCCGCCTATGTCATAAATAATCTCTCTGAGCGTGATTCCCATAGGCACCTCAACCAGGCCTGTGTTTACAACTTTCCCTGTGAGGGCAAATACCTTTGTGCCCGGAGAATTTTTTGTTTCGATGCTAAGGAACCAATCTGCGCCTTTCTCTATAATCTGAGGCACGCACGCATAGGTCTCTATATTGTTTAAGTTGCTCGGATAACCCCATGCGCCGCCTCCATGTTCTGAAAGCCTCGGCGGTCTGGGTCTCGGAAAGCCTCTCTCACCCTCAATGGAAGCAACGAGCGCGGTTGATTCACCGCATACGAATGCCCCTGCGCCTTCTCTGACGTCCAAGGTAAAGCTAAAGTTTGTTCCGAGTATGTTTTTGCCTAAAAGCCCGAGTTCCATTGCCTGATTTATCGCATGTGTAAGGTTTTTAACTGCAAGAGGATATTCGTGCCTTACATATATCAGGCCGTATTCGGCGCCTATGGCGTATGCGCACAAAAGCATTCCCTCAAAAAGACTGTGCGGGTCTCCTTCCATAACAGCCCTGTCCATGAATGCTCCCGGATCGCCTTCGTCTCCATTGGCTATTACGAGTTTTATTCTGCCTGAGGCGCGCTTTGTGTGTTTCCATTTTTTGCCTGCGGGGAATCCTGCGCCGCCCCTGCCCCTGAGGTTTGCCTTATCAACCTCTGCCAGCGCCTCATCAGGGGTCATTGAACTCAAGGCCTTTGCCAGAGCGGAATAACCGCCGACTGCTATGTAGTGATATATGTTCTTCGGGTCTATGAGCCCGTTATTCCTTAAGGCAATCCTGAGCTGTTTTTTATAAAACGGCACGTTTGTCATCTCAAGTATCGGTTCGCTTAATATATCCTGCCTGTAGAGGCCCTGCCTGAAGGGCATTCCGCCTTGCACTGTATACGCAAGAATGGACCTGGCATGTTCCGGTTTCACCTTTTGATAGAACATATTATGTGGTTCCACTTTCATTACAGGGCCTTTTTGACACAATCCCTGACAGCCTGTTTTAACGATGTCAAGATTAATCCCGCGCTTGCCTGCCTCTTCTTCCATTGCGGAAAGAACCTTCGGAGTTCCTGTGGCAGCGCAGGCAGTACCGCTGCAGACCCTTACTCTCGTTGTGTCAGGCTTGAAGGTCTCTGCCTTCCGCGTCACGCTTAGTTTTCTGAAATCATCTATAGATTTTAATCTTTCCATTTTATTTCCCTTTTACTTCTTTTATCAGGCTAGCAACCCTGTCAGGAGACAGATCTCCTACTACCTCCTCATTAACGGTGACCACCGGCGCCAGTCCGCAGCATCCGACGCAGCCGACAGTCCCAAGCGTTAGAGAAAGGTCAGGCGTTGTCTCTCCTTCCTTGATTCCGAAGGCCTCTTCAAATTTTTCAAGCACTTTGTGCGAGCCCCTGACATGACAGGCTGTTCCTGCGCATACGCAGACAACATTTCTGCCTCTGGGCCTAAAATAAAAGTGCTTGTAAAAAGAGGCTGTGCTGTATACTTCTGACAGCGGAATATCAAGTTTCTTTGAGAGGGACAACAGTTGTTCCGCCGGAAGATAATTGAATTCCTTCTGTATCTGCTGAAAGGCATGTATGAGTATGCCTCTTTTCTTCTGGGTATCCGACAGGATTTCCCTGACGTTTCCTATTCTTTCATCTATGTCAAGTTCTTCAACCTTCATTTAATCTCCATATACCAAAGTAGTAAGTAGTTAGTAGAAAGTAGCAAAGAGAAGTTGATTATCTTTTCCCCTAACTACTGACTACTTGCTACTGTCTACTAATATATTCCAATATGCGGTTTTGCCGCTCTTTCAAGCTCACGCCTTGCAGCCATATCCATAAGCACGCGTTCTGCGCCGAATTTGCCCGGCTCATATTTCTTGAGCTTGAGTTCTCCCCTTGCCTTGTCAATGTAATCAAGGGTTAGGGCAAGTATCTTTTCAGGGTCCGGCTCAAAGTGCAGCGCACCCTTAAATCTCTCAAACCAGACCTCTGTCATTATCCTTGTGACTTCCTTGCTGGCCTCAACAGGCGATTCGCCTCCGAATATTACCGGAACGCCTGAAGCCGCAAAATAACAGCCGATAGCTATGGCCTTTTCAGACATCCATTCAGGCGCAATTCCTACTGCAGGCATTCCTCCGATCTCGTCTGAGAGGCCTCCCTCTGTAGCCATTGCGGTTGCAATCGTAAGTATCCTTGAATTGTCAACGCATGCTCCGAGATGAAGGATGGGGGGTATTCCAATGGCCTCGCATACTTCTCTTAATCCCGGCCCGGCATTCTCAAGCGCCATCTCAGGCGTGAGATAGCCTGCTGTTCCGCAGGCTGCTGAGCCGCAGCCTGTTGAAACAATCAGGACGTCATTTTTTATTAACTCTATTGCAAGGTATCTGTGAAGCCCGGTTGACGGAACCCTCGGGTTGTCGCATCCCGCAAGGCCGACAACTCCGCGTATCCTTCCTGCCATAATGGCATCATTTAAAGGTCTGAATGACGCCCTCCATCTTCCGCCCTGCATGTATTCAATGTATTCATGAGAGAAACCCGCAATTAAAGGGAACTTGTCTGTTATATGGCTTCCCTCTGTCTTTCTGTTCTGGTAATTGTCACAGGCAAGCTTCACTATCTCCTTTGCGATTTCCCTTGCCCTGCGCTCGTCATATTCCATGTGCACTGCACCCGGAATCTTTGCCTTTTCGGATGTGGTTATAATCTTTGTGTGGAACTTCTTTGAAATCTCGGCAATAGCAGGCATTATGCACTGCACATCCACAGTCATGACATCCACAAGCCCTGTCATTATTCCAAGCTCCTGGTTTGTGAAACCGCCTGCGGTGGGGATCCCGTGTCTCATGAGCACCTCATTTGCAGTGCAGCACATGCCTCCAAGGTTAATTCCCTTTGCTCCCTTTGACTTTGCATATGCAACCATATCAGGCTCCGATGCCACATCAACAATCATCTCTGCAAGTGAAGGCTCATGTCCATGAACAACAAGATTTACCTCATCCTCCTTGAATATTCCAAAGCTCGCCTCTGCCTTTACAGGTCTTGGGGTTCCAAAGAGTATATCTGTAATATCCGTGGCTATCATACATCCGCCCCATCCATCGGCAATAGCAGTCCTCAATCCATGCAAGAGGAGATGGTCAGGGTCGTGGTCAACTCCAACAGATGTCCTGTGCATAGCCTCGCATACTTCCCTGTCTATGCCCCTCGGCGCAACACCCCATTTTTTCCATCTCTCCTGAGTCTTTTTGGGCGCCCTCCTAAGATAATACAGTTCACCCTTCTGCCTGCCAAAGTCTTCGATAAATTTCAGTGCCACATCCTTTGCCACGTCATTCACAGGCTTTCCTTCAAACTCTACATCAAGATAACCTGCAACCCTGTATAGCTTCCTCACATCCTTTATCTTGAAGTCTTTTGCCTCGCCTGTTGCAGCAGCAAGCAGGGTAAATGCCATGTCCCTCGCATGGTCTGAATGGGCGGCGGTTCCTGCTGCAATCATCCTTACCATATTCCTTGCCGCTACTGTCGGAAGGCTCGCCCCGCATACTCCTTTTGCTGTTTCCTCTGCATCCTTTCCCACAAGCCGGCAGGGGCCCATATGGCAGACCTTGCAGCATGCGCCTGTCTCGCCGATAGGGCAGGGCTTTAATCTTTCCGCCCGCTCAAAACACGTCTCTATATTATGGGCTTCGCCCCACTCAATTATTTCTTCAGATGCCTTGTTCGCGCTTTTTACAACCTTATCCATCTTACCTCCAACCTTTTTAGAGTATCAGAGTATCAGAGTGTCAGAGTATCATTCGCCTCAGGCGAACCCGCCGAGGCGGGGAGTCTTTGACCCTTTGATACTATGATGCTTTGATACTTTTTTATTATAACATTGGATCCATTGTGAGCGCAGGATGCTCCTTCTGTGTAAGGAACTCAAGCAGCTTTTCGGAATCCTCTGCGACAGTCTCGTCCGCAATCCTGTCCAGGAGGTCCGGCACACCTTCTTCAGCAGCCCTTTTGGTGAACTCCTCCTGAAGGCTTTCTTTAAGGTTTTTTGTCATCCAAACGATTCTCTTTATCCCGCCGTCGCCGTGAAGGAATTTCTTGCTCACTATGAAATTTCTTCCTATGCCCATGAAGCCGGGGTTCTGCGTTCCGCCTCCGACGCTTCCTGCCAGGGTGGAAAACTTCATTCCTGCAGGCGTCATGCCTGTATGTCCCCTCTGGACAATCATTACCCCGTTTGCCTCGGGGATTATTGCGATGATGCACTCAAAGCAACCGCATGAAGTCATCGGGTTTTCCATTATCGTGTACAGGTTGAGCGACTCTACAGCTCCGCCGGACGCCTTTTTCAGATAGTCGTCTATTCCCGTGTATCTGCCGTATCTGGCATCAACAAGCTGGCCCTTTGGAATCGGCTGATTGCCTCCGGTAGGGTCTATCTCATAAGCGGCCTTTCCGTCCAGCCAGTTATAGGCCCCGCACAGACCCAGTCTTTCAGGGCTGATTACGCATACATGGCTTGGTGCAAACGACTGACACAGGAGACAAGAGTAAAAAGTGTCAACGGCTTCGTCGGTAAGCGAGCCGAGCCTCTGGTCGCGCTCTTTGTAGGCCTTTCTTGCATCTTCCTGTATGGCAAGAACGTCTTTTTCGTCTGTGTAAATGGTTACCTGTACCTTGTCTACGATAGATTTAAACCTGTGGTGCGTCATAGTTGCCATGATTACGCCGATGTGCTCCAGAGTTATTCCTTCTTTTTTGGCGTTGTTGCTGATTCTTATCCAGTTAAGGTCGCGCTGGCCCATATGCCAGAGCCCCTGAGCCTCGTTTATGTTATGATGCACCTTTCTTTCAATGATAGACTCAAAGTCTTTCTGCATCTTCCTTCCTGCTACATCAATCACTATGGCTAAAGGCATCTGCCCGCCTTTTTCGTATTTATCCTGCCAGTTGTCTCCTACAACAATCACCTTATTGTCTTCTAGCTCGTCCAGTTCCTTGGTCCTGACCCATTCAAAAGAAGGAGTTCTCTGGCCGCCGAATTCGATGAACATATCCTCTTTTCTTATCCTCTCACCCTCAAACGCAGGACCGTAAGCAACAGGGATTGGAGGTTTTTCAACCGTAATCTTTAAGCCTCTCACCTCTATGGCCTTCTGGACTATCTTGCTGTGGTCAAACTCCTTGTCTACCTCTTCATATGTGCATACGCCTGTGGGATATATGACAGGAATATCCGTGTCCGCTATTGCAGGAAAGCCCATATTTATTGCTCCTGCCCCTGTGGTCCACTTTATATCGTCGAGCCCGCCCAAAACTACGGCAAATGCGAAGACCCTGTCTTTCTGGTATTTAAGATGTTCCCTGTAATCTCCGGGTTTCTTGCCGCCGAATATAAGAGACGCCCTTATGGCCCAGTCAAGCGCGTAGAGAGTATGCTCGGTGTCAGGGCCGAGCGGGACTATTCTTGTGTCCCATCCGAGTTCAACGCCTTTTCTCAGAAGCTGTTTTGTAACGCTGTTGCCGTTTACATGTCCTGAAAGGAATATAAGTATATTCTTTTCCTGCAGCTCTCTTATTATATTTACAGCCTTGTCTTCATCCGGCGCAGCGCCGAGGACTGCTGCAAAACCCGGCATTGTGCCGTCCACAAGCTGGATACCGAGATTTCTCTGGATAGTGTCCGTGATAAAGCCGTTATAAACATAGCCTGTCTCAGGATCTTTAGCAGGCTCAAGCCCGTTTATGTATTTGAGCGCAAGTATTATCTCTTCCGCGAAGAGGGTTGCCATGCCAGAATCCAAGGCCTCTCCGAGATACGGTTTCCAGAGTTGTTCTTCCGGAGTTTCGTGAAGGAGTTCTTTTGCCATTCCAAGGGCAACTCTCATATCCGCAAGAGTCTTTACCGGAAATGCTGTCATTGCATAAAGCATCGGAAGATAAAAAGCAGTGTCGGGAAATTCAAAGGTGAAGTCTTTGCCCTTTTCCGAGATGGTTTTCTCAAGCCTTTCTTCGGCCTGTTTTACCAGCGTATGTGCGCCTCTTATGGCTGCAGAGGCTATTAACTTGGACATCGTTACCTCCTAAATATAGTGATTAGTGTCAGTATACAGTGTCAGTTTTTTAAAGTAGTTTCTTACACTGACACTGTCACTATTCACTGACACTTTTTATGCTGTTCTCGCTTTTAAGAATGCCGGAAGCCCGTTAGCCTCTCTCGGGCCTACAGTAACCTTCCAGCCTTCAAGTTTATCTTCTATAGCGCCGCTTAATATTGCAACATAGCCAGGAATTATTAATTCTTTGTGTTCCACTGCGTTTTCTACGCCGCTTTCTTTTATGAAGGTTGCTATCTTGGATGCGGTGAACTTTCCTGCCGCCCAGGCAGTAAGAACCGAAAGCCCTTCACAGTCCATGACAGCAAGCCTGGCCGGAACCTTGCTGTTTTCTATTTCTCCTGAGACTATGAAGTATGTAAGCGAAAAATTAGTTGTTATCATCAACGGAGATTCCGGTTTCGGCTCTCCAAGGTTGTATATCTTCTGCTCCACCTGCATCGGAACCTGCGGGTCCGTGTATATATTCTGCCTTAATGTGAAGAGCGCGAGGTTCTTCCATTTTTCAATGCTGCTTACTACTATAATTGATGCATATTTTGTTATTCCGGCAGACGCAATCAACGCCTCATGCAGGCTGTCGTCTCTTTGTGCAAAGTTAATCACAGGGTATCCGGACGGCTTAAAGCCTTTCTTAAGAACAGCCCTTCTTATCATGGTATTGTTTTCAAGTATTTCTTTTGCCTTTTTTGCTCCGGAGTCTATAACCATGTCCTCAACGCCGAGGGATTTTACCTTTTCGGTAAGCGCAGAAAGTTCGTCCAAGCCTCCGCCTGAGGCGGAGGCGACTACTCCCAATATCGCCTTTTCTGCCTTTGCTATATTTGCCATGGCCTCTGCATTGCCGGTGTTTGCCCCGTAGATAAGGGGTTTCTTGCCTGCAAAAAGTTTTACGGCAACTTCTGCTGATGCGGGATCTGTTGTTGACAATATTACGGGAACATCAGGCGCTTTTGATGCGATAAGCTTTGCTGCCGATTCAAACTTCCCTTTATCGCCTGATGCGTTTGTCAGCGCTATTGCGTCAACCCTGAGCTTCTGTCCTACCCGGTCAATCTCCGATGAAAGGACTTCTTCTATCTTCTTTGCTATTTCAGTCTCAGAAAGAGTATCCTTGATTTCAACGGCAATAGCGCAGGGGTTAACGAATTTTTTATCATGTCTGAAGAGGACTGTTTCTTCGCCCATTTTAACTGCCTTGTCGCCTGAGCCCAGGGTGATAGAGCGTATCGGAGGCGCGGAAGCCTCCCCGAGTATTTTCTTTGCGTCTTCAGATACATCAGGGCACTGCTCCAGAGATGCCTGCCTCTGCGCAAGCTTCATGGCAAAGGCAAGGCATGTAGGATAGCCGCATTTTTTGCAGTTTGTCTTTGGCAGCAATTTAAATATCTCAACGCCTGATAGAGCCATATCTTTTCCTCCAATAAGAGCTTATTTCAAATTTATCAATTAACATTTAGCATTTTGCAATTTGCAATGATAGATTTAACTTGAATTAGTTAATCCTCAAACAAGTTCTCCTATTAATTTCTCTACTGCCTCAACCGCTTTTGGATGTCTCATAATCAAGAGTTCGGCGCCTGAAATAAGAAGCGCAGAAGCGGTTAATGCTTCCCACGCGATTCCTCTTTCTTCAGCATTGCCCCAGGAAGGCACTTCTGATTCGGGAGCCTGAGTCTCTTTAATCTTCCATACATACATGCCTACATCTGCAAGCATCGGAGGCTGCATTGTAAGGTCATTTTGCGTAAGCGCCGCAAGCCGTATTCTCTCCATAACAGAATATGTATATTCAAGACCGTAGCCGAGAGCCGAACACATAGGGTCAGTTATAAGCCTTTCTTTAGCAAACCCCATCTGCGTTATGAGGATGTTCAACTGCTTTGAAAGGTTTATGTCAAGTTCGGACATTGCAATAAGCTTGTGGTTATTCGCCATTGCAGCGGCAACGATTGTCTTGTAATTGGCTTCCTGAGCCTTGCCCAGTATGCAGTTTTTGTCTTTTGCGGCTTCTGCGGCTGCTATAAGAACCGGAGCGTCTTTTTCAGCATGGTTGCTGCCGAGTATTATCAAAGGTACGTTGATTGCAGAAAGGACATCTTTAACTGTTTTTGCCGCATCTTCAGGCGACCGGTTTTCCCTGTCCGGATGGGTTCCGGTAAGCCTTAAAGCTAGGGCCCTTGCCTTTAGAGTATCCTGACAGAACTTTGCCCAGGTAACCGGATTACCGGAAACGCTGCTGAAGGGTTTCTGGACATTTTCGGGCCAGTCGGCAGGAGGAACATCCTGTATTTCGTAGGCTATTAAAGGTTTGTTCGGTATTGCCCCTTCAAAAGAAAGGAAAGGAAGCGTATTTTCTCCCCCGAAACTTGCAGTCCCGCTGCCTGTGCCTATCGTTAGATTATAAACTTTACCAGAGTAAGTCTCTTTGGGAATAATAAAAGCCATTTTATAACCTCCATTATTTAGGTGAAAAGGTGAATGGGTGAATGGGTGAATAGGGAAAAATTTACTGATTGACCCGATTCACCGATTCACCCATTTACCGATTCACCAATTCACCTCTTTTTTTACATTTCCAGATACGAGTGCGCGTAAAGGGTTTTGCCCATTATTACATCAAGCGTTTTTGTTATCTCTGCCATTTTTTGAGCGTCATCAATCTTTTTGCCGGACAGGACCTCATCAACTATCTTCTTCTCTTGCATGGCCTCCGCCATCTCATGGGCATCGGCAATGGCAGCAGTTAATCCGGCATTCATAAGCATAATAAAGTAGTGCTTGTTCAGAACAGGCCTTAAGGCTTTGGGACAGCCGTTTGAGATATTGCTGAGCCCGACCACCGTCTTCATAGGCGGTTCATTCATTTCCCTGAACAGGCTGATGGCCTTTATTACATGTTTGGCATGGTCCTGCAATGTAGCTATCTGAAGCACAAGAGGATCCAGATAGAGGTCTTCAAGAGGAACGCCGTATTCCATGGCCCTTCCCATTATCTCGGCGGCTATCGCGGCGCGCTCTTCAGCATCTGCAGGAAGCCCGCCTTTTCCCACGGTAAGCCCTATAACCTGAGCATTATATTTTGCTCCGAGTTCAAGTATCGGGAATCTCTCAGGGTCGTTAGAGGTTGAGTTTATAAGGGGTCTTCCCCATTGGTTGTTATGAACTTTAAGCCCCGCTTCTATTGCCTTTGCATTTGTTGTATCAAGGCATATAGGCAAAGGGACGACTTCCTGAATTGTTGTAACCATCCACCGCATAAGGTCTTCGCCGCCGTCTTCCGCAGGCCCTATGTTTGCGTCTATCATTCCCGAGCCTTCTTTCCATTGGCGGGTTGCGATCTCCTGTATAGGCGCCTTATCCTTTTTCATCATCGCCTCTCTTACTCTTTTGGCTATGATGCTGAGTTTTTCGCCGATTATCAACATCCCTCAATCCTCCTTGGGTTTTTTACTCCATAAGAAAAATCTACAAATAATAGGCAATAATTCCGAGTCAAAGCATCTACTTCAGGCTTAAACAATAAAGCCGGAGATAAGTTGTAAATGATAACATAAACTTCTTAGGCAGGTAAAGTATTATTCACAATTTTTAATTTTTATAAAGCTATAAGGATTTTTAGTTTTACGCTATGAAGGCGATAGGGATGGGTTAATTTTTACATGAATGAAGGCTGTGTCTGGATTGAGGCAAGATTCACGGGTCAATCAGAATAGGGGCTGCAGACGAAACGAAGTGGAGCGGATAGCCCCTCATAGCAGTTTGAGATAAACTTGTATATTGTATAATGTCCAGCGCAATTGCAGCGGTAGTTTAAGATTGCCGAAAGACAGATGCAGCCTCATGCAAGGTTTTGATAAGTAAGATTAAGTAAGATATAGTATAATGCTAAAAATGAAAGCCGCTCTTACAATAGCAGGCTCGGACCCGACAGGCGGGGCAGGACTTCAGGCGGACCTCAGGGCCTTCAGGGCCTTCGGAGTGCACGGCCTTTCGGTTGCTTCCGCGCTTACGGCCCAGAACACGGAAGGCGTAAGCTCTATTTTCCCTGTAGATATGCAATTTTTTGCCGGACAGATGGATATCCTTTTAAGAGATATAACTCCTGATGCGGTCAAAACAGGAATGGTTTACAGCAGAGAGCTGGTTGGAATAATTGCAGAAGGCATAAGGAGCTATTCGCTTAAGAATCTTGTAGTGGACCCTGTCACTATATCATCGTCAGGGGCAAGCCTGGTTGAAGACGGCACGCTGGATGCAATAAAAGAACAGCTTTTCCCTCTGGCAAAAGTGATAACCCCGAATATCTATGAGGCGTCTGTCCTCACAGGCATATCAATAGAAAATGTTGCTCAGATGGAAGAGGCTGCAAAGGAACTAAAAAAAATGGGAACTGAAAATGTGATAATCACAGGAGGGCCTCTGGAAGGCAAGGCCCTTGATTTATACTATGACGGGTTCAGTTTTTTCAGGCTTGAATCTGAAAAGAGGGAAGGGGACTATCACGGCACAGGATGCGCCTTCTCTGCGGCAATTACCGCATCTCTTGCCCTCGGACGCACAACTCTTGAAGCGGCCAGGCGTGCAAAAGAATTCATAAATAATGCCATAGCAAATGCATATCATCTGGGAAAAGGAATGGGACTGCTCGGGTTCTGATGAGAAAAAGGAAAAAGCGCTCGTTTAGAAAACTATTCTGGCTTTTGGCGGTGTTCGTAATCTCCGGAATTTCCGCCTATATTTATTTCAGCTTTCCTGACATTGAGAGCCTCAAAAAAAATAATCCCAGAAAAACCTCTTTTATGGAATACAGGGAAAAGGAATGGAAGAAGCAGGGGAAGAAATACAGAGTCCAGCAAAAATGGGTTCCGCTTTCGCAGGTATCTCCGTATCTTATAAAGGCTGTGCTTATTGCAGAGGACGACAAGTTCTGGAGCCATGAGGGTTTTGATTACGAGGCGATGCAAAAGGCGATGGAAAAAGACATTAAAGCCGGCAAATTCAAGGCAGGCGGAAGCACAATCTCGCAGCAGCTTGCAAAGAACCTTTATCTTTCGCCTTCAAAAAATCCGTTGAGAAAAATTGCCGAGGCGATAATCACCTGGCGGATAGAGAATGTGCTTACGAAGAGAAGAATCCTGGAGCTTTATCTTAATGTGGTTGAATGGGGAGACGGAGGCATATTCGGCATAGAGGCAGCGGCAAATCGTTATTACGGCAAGTCCGCATCTTCCCTTACTCCGGAAGAGGCTGCAAGGCTTGCCACTGTGCTTCCGAATCCGAAAAGGTATAATCCCCTCGGAGATTCAAAATATGTGACGAGCCGCTCAAACCTGATTTACAACATAATGGTAAAGAGAGGGATTGTCGTGCCTGAGTATGAAGATGTAATTGAGAAAAGCAATAAAGAAACTAACCCCTCTGTTGAAACCTATACAGCTCCTGCTCAATAATATGATTTAGACTCTTCCTATTTTTTCTTCTTTGCGGTCTTTTTGGTGCCGCATTTTGGTCCCTTATGTCCGGGTTTGCATGCCATTTTCTTCACCTCCTTTATAAGTTTTTATTTGTTTCAATATATCATGCAAATAAATGACTGTCAAACAAAAATTTTTTAATTTGACAATCCCTTCTGACTGAGGTATAAAGGACTTAGGAAGGGGACCATAACCCAAAGAAAGGAGGAGATTATGCCGAGTTACATAATTTTAAGCACCCTTACAGACGAGGGAAGAAAAACCATAAAAGAAACACCAAACAGGATTCTTGAGGTCAACAAAGAGATTGAAAAGATGGGCGTTAAGGTAAGACAGCAGTTTGCGGTGCTGGGCCCTTATGATTTTGTGAATATTGTTGAGGCGCCTGACAATGAGACTGTGATGCGGATGTCAGTTGAACTTGGGGCAAGGGGGTCGGTTCAGCTTCTTACACTGGCAGCGATTCCGGTTGAAGAATTCATAAAAAAACTTAAATGACAATTATATGACGTCCCCTTCTACGCCGGTCTGAAAATAGTGGATTTGATTGCGCCTAATCTGTTAAAATTAAAGCGGTTATAAAAATCAGGTCGGCAGTGATTAAATTCTTATTTGTAATAGCATTTGTACTAACGCCCTCCCTGGCGTTTGCATGGGGGCCGTTGACGCACATCTATCTGGGCAGCGAAATCTACTATCTCGGGCCGCTTATTCCTGCCGGAATATATGCTCTGATAAAAAAATACAAAAGTGATTTCCTTTACGGCAATCTGATGGCTGATATTATCTTCGGGAAAAAATACCTGCCTGATAATAAAAGTTCCCATAGCTGGGATGTGGCGTTAGGTCTTTTTGATGCCGCAAGGACACAGCAGCAGAAGGCCTTTGTCTACGGCTATATGAGCCACCTGGCAGCAGATACCGTTGCGCATGAGCTGCTGACCGCAGGGAAAAAAAATGTCGGCCATACCTTTCTTGAGCTTAAGGCAGACAGCATTGTTGACAAGAAATACTGGCTTCGGGCGGTAATGATAGACAGAAGTGTTCAAAGAAGGAATGATAGTTTTCTTGAGAGTTCATTGGACACGGTTATATTTTCTTTTAAGACCAATAAGCGGATTTTTAAAAGCGCGGTGCTGTTTTCAGGCCTTCATCAAAAGAGAGTCAGCAGTTTCATTGACAACAATACCATTATCGCTTCTGCTTATAAGAAAGACAATATAAAAAGACTTCAAGAAAAATCTCTGGACCGGATGGTGGATCTTCTTCAAAACGGCCCGGATTCGGCAGTCTTAAAGAAAAATCCGCTCGGCAGCCATATGCATAAAAAACATTTCAAGAATTATCTAATCTGAACAGGCTTAACTTATAATCTTAGACTGAGGGGAACGTATGCGGGACATGCTTGGCAGAGAAGAGGTTGTTACCGTTGAAAAGGCCGTTGAACTTGTGCTGATAAATTTCTCCCCTGTATTTCCTCCTGAGATAAAACTAAATATAGAACACGCATCCAGAAGGATTTTGTCGTGCGATATATACTCGCCCGAAAATCTTCCCCAGTTTGCGCGGTCAACCGTTGACGGCTTTGCGGTTAATTCTTCAGATACATTCGGCGCTTCAGACAGCCTTCCCTCATATATCAATATTGCCGGAGAAGTCTTGATGGGAGAAATGTCTGATTTTGAGCTTAAAAAAGGGACGGCTGCAAAGATAGCAACAGGAGGAATGCTTCCGGAAGGCGCTAATGCGGTTGTAATGATGGAACATGCGCAGGCTGTAGATGAAAAGCTGATAGAAATAACAAGGCCTGCGGCGCCGGGAGAAAATGTGATACAAGTAGGCGAGGATATAAAAAAAGGGGATTTGGTATTAAAGAAAGGCCACAGGCTCAGGCCGCAGGATATAGGCGCGCTTGCAGGGCTTGGAATAACTGAGGTTCATGTATACGAAAAGCCGAGGGTCTCCATAATATCAACCGGAAATGAGATTGTTCGGGCTGATAGCAATGTTAAACCCGGACAGGTGCGGGACATAAATTCAATTAATCTTGCAGGTCTTGTATCAGACGCAGGAGGAGAGCCTGTAAGGCGAGGCATATTCAGGGACGAATATAATGTTATTAAAAGGGTAGTTGAAGGAGCTCTTAAAGATTCAAGCATGGCGCTTATTACCGGAGGAAGCTCTGTCGGGACAAAAGATATGACCGCTAAAATTATAAATGATATAGGAAGTCCCGGAGTTTTATTTCACGGCGTTTCTATCAAGCCCGGCAAGCCGCTGATAGGAGGCATTATAAACAGTGTGCCTGTATTCGGGCTTCCGGGACATCCGGCAGCCATCACAGTGTGTTTTGAACAGTTCATTGAACCCGTTCTGAAAAAACTTACAGGAATTTCCGAAAATAGTTTCAGGGGCAGAAAACAAACCGTTACAGCGAAGATGGCAAAGAATGTTTCATCAACATCAGGAAGGGAAGACCACATAAGGGTCAGCCTTGAAGAGCGGGATAATGAAGTCTGGGCAATTCCGATTCTTGGCAAGTCGGGGCTTATAACCACATTGGTCAAAGCTGATGGAATTATAGTTATCCCGCTCCGAAAACTTGGTCTGGAGCAGGGCGAGATTGTGGAAGTAAGGCTTTTTTAAGTATCAGAGCATCAGAGTATCAGAGGGTCAGAGTTCTAAATCTTTGATACTTTGATACTTTGACCCTTTGACACTATAATACTCTGACACTGGCGGTTGAAACCAATCCTGCGTTTATGTTTTAATTAATACCTCAGGCTCGTAGCTCAGGGGGAGAGCGCTTCCTTGACACGGAAGAGGTCGGCGGTTCGAGACCGCCCGGGCCTACCATTTTCCCCTTTTTATTGCATTTCCGCTTTTCCGCTCTATTCTATTTCCTTAACAAGTGTGGGTTGCTCTTTTGCGCTTTCGTGCGGTAATATTGAGGGGAAAAGTTTGGAGAAGAGGAGATAGTAATGGCGAAACCATCATTTATCTTGCAAGGGATAAGAAAAGACAACGATCACGAGTCTGCCTTGAAGGAAATGATGAGTCTTACTGATATTAATCAGATAATTTTTAGCGTAGCCTTTGTCAGAGAAAATGGTGTTCTGCAAATATCTGATATTTTAAAGAAACACGCAAGGCACACGCTTGTCTATGCCGGCATAAGAAACGGCGTTACATCAGCACAAGGACTGTTGGCGTTGTTGAATTTAAAAGTCAAGTTGTATGCTGTTGATACAGGGTTGAGTTCAATAATATTCCATCCAAAGGTTTACCTCTCTCTTAATAATTCAACAGCCTGTGTAATAATTGGAAGCGCAAACCTAACTAATGCTGGGCTTAACGGCAATATTGAGGCCAGCACCATACTTAAATTAAATCGAGAAGATGGAAATGATAAAGCTTTTTTAGATGATCTTATTTCTTCAATAACGACATTGCAAACAAAGCATCCTGCCCATGTTTTTCAAATTACTAAAAAACGTGATATTGCTGCTTTGCTTAAAGAAGGCAGATTAGAAGATGAACGTTTTTTGCCGCCGCCGAGGCCTACTGCTTTCAGCAGCAGTAATAAACGTGATCGACTTGGAAGAATAAAATTGTTCAGAAAACAGAGACCGGAAAAACTGATTCGCCCGCCATCGCGTAAAAAAATAAAGATTGCTTCCGATAAATGGATCCTTATCTGGGTGAGTAAAGGGCTTACCGAGCGAGACCTAAATATCCCTACCGGCACGAATACAAACCCTACAGGCTCAATGCTCTTGAAAAAAGGTCGAATGGAGGACATCGATCAAAGACACTATTTTAGGGATGTTGTTTTCGCTAACATTGCGTGGGCTGCGGATAAACAGACAGGGTTATCTCAGCTCGAACGTGCGCAGGCAGATTTTGAAATTAACGTAAAAGGCATCAATTATGGGATTTTCACTCTTAAGCTAACCCATAATAACCGCACAGATACTCGCGCTTATGAACAGAAGAATGCAATGACACAAATCCATTGGGGGAATGCGAAAAATATTATTGCCCAGCGGGATTTACTCGATCGCGAATTACGTCTATATAGAAAAGACGGAAAGGCAGCTCAATTTGTCATAGAAATCGATTAAGTTTCGCTTTCTCCGCTTGTTCTCTGTCTTCTTTTTCTAAGCCTATTCCATCCGGCGTGAATTATTTCCCGCTCTTTTTTTGTTACTCCTATAGCGCCGAGAATTTGCCGGTCTTGAATTGCTAAAACTTCTTCTACGGATTCATGTCTGAAAGTTTCGTCCAATTCTTTTAATTTGTCATTCCCATTTTTAGGTATTGGAATAACCAACCGTTCTATTTCGGATGGGACAAGTTCAAGAACTCCTCCCCCATAATGACGTCCTTCAAGCTCTGCGCTTAGAGCTGTTAAGGAATTTATAAAGTAGTATGCCAATTTCTGAGGCTGAACATGGCTCGATGTAATTCTGTATGCAGTGTCAGTTGTATACGCGCCAAGGGAATTGTATATCAAACGAGGGATATCATGTGCCCGTTTGAGCATTCCTATTTTAGACGAATACACAGAAGGCACTTTATACCATGGCTGTCTGATTCTGCATTTATAGCGTTTGTGTAGGTCACGCTTTTCTCCCGCCTCTATATATTCTTTTACGATATTTGATAATTCTCTATCGTTGTCAACATTAAACCATAGAAAATTTGTCGGCAACCCTTTCTTGGAATTAGATTCATGCTGTTTCCTGTCATAAATTACTCCCGGACAGTGCTCACTCCTTCCGAACATGGGGTGCGACCACTGTTCAAGCTTATACCGTTTCACAACATCGTCAGGAACGAGAAAGAAACTATTGGCTCCGGTAACTAATCCTACATCCACATCGGCAATCTCTTTGAACTGGAAAGTTCTCTTATGAGAACCAAGATTCTCAAAAAGATTTAATTCTTCTTGAGTTAATAAAGCCCTTGTCCATTTGCCATCTACAGTTTTACCGTTAATAAAATTTGTTTCTTTGAAGTATGAGTCCGGATTTTTCGTAAGGAAATCTTTGCCAATTGTTCTGATTATTCCCAAGCCCAGACTTTCTTCTTTTGATTCTCGTTTCTTCTCAGCCAATAGTATTACGGCTCCTTGCAGCGTGTCTTTAAACCATAAATCTTCAGGATCAAAGATAAGCAGTTTTTTGCAGTTTTTACTTAAGAAATATCTTAACGACTGCGCATGCATTACATGAAGGATTTCTGCCGGTATAACCATACCTAAGCGGCCTCCTGGCTTCATTAATCCAATCGAAGCCACGATAAACGGGACCCACGCATTTGTATGTTTTGTAAAAGGCAGCTGATAACGTGAGAATATTTTCTCGGCAAACATTTGCGCCTGTTGAGATAGGTACTGATAACGAATAAACGGTGGGTTTCCAACAACACCATCAAAAGGAGGTTCATTCTCCGATTTAAGCAATACCCATTCTAAGAAATCGCGAGTCTCAATTTTTACCTTTATATTGTTAAACGAGTTACATAGCTGTCGTGCCTTTGCTGCTTCATTTTTTTCAATTTCAAAGGCGCTAATATCGATATGACGATTTTTGCATACTCGGGCAATGGCTTCGAAAAATACCCCATCACCGCAGCTCGGTTCTAAAAATCTCTTTGCTGTATTCGGCGCAGTAACCCATTTCGAAATGAATACAGACAAATCCAGAGGTGTGTAATAACCCCCTCTTAATTTTTGTTCTGATTGTAATTCTTTAAATTGCATTTATTTTTATTTAGAATGCTTTTTATTTTTGGACTCGGCTATTGTGTCTGTGTCGAACAACTTTTTCTGCTCACCGTATAACAAACCTTCTGCTTCTGCGACGAACCATGTCTTTAATGTTTGTTGCCGCTTTTCCAACTCAAGATATAAATTGCGCTTGAGATTCGGGTCTATTTCCAAAACAACTCTGCCAGATTTTCCTCTCGCCATACTTTCCTCTTCACGAATGTTATATTACATATGTAACATAACATGCAATTGTTGTCAATAGTTTTTTCACCCTTCGTCTTCTATTGCCTCAGAATCGCGGCTACCCGAAACAAACTTCAGACGCATGGACAGTGCAAAAAAGCGCAAAAGGTTGGCAGCAGTTTGCGATTGTGAAGGGAAGGGGAAATTCCCCCGCGCTATCCTGAAACTTTAAGCCGCTTTTTTCTTTTGCAGCTTTATAACCAGTCTCATATCAAGTGCATCGGCAATCTTTTTAAGGGTTTCAAGAGTTGCCTTTGAAAACCTGCCAGTTTCAAGCCTTGATAATGCAGGCTGCTTGGTTCCTATCTTCCTTGCAAGCTCTCCCTGTGTCAGTCCTGCCTTTTCCCTTGCCTTGATAAAGCTCCCAAAAAGCTCAAACTCAGTGTCGAGGTCATGCCATGCCTTCTTGAACTCAGAATTTTTCATTTGTTCTTTGATATATTCATCAAGTGTTCTGCCTCTTACGTAAGTTCCTCTCCCCTTCATTTTTCAACCCCCTCTCTCTGTATAAAATCATTCATTCTTTTTTCTGCAATCTCTATTTCTCTCTCAGGCGTTTTATCTGTCTTTTTAATAAAACCGTGCAATAGAACAAAGCGCCTTCCAGTGTATGTGAAGTATAAAACCCTGATAGCTCCTTGACTGTCTTTAATCCTCAATTCCCTTATCTTGCCCTTTATCTGCTTTGTGTAAGGCTCTTTAAGTAAGACGCCATATTCAACTAGCATGTTAAAAAGCTTGACTGCCTTTGCCCTTGCCGGTGGAAAAAGAGAATCTAAAAAATCAATTACCGGCTCTTGGCCTTCTTTGTCTTTGTAAAATTCAATCTTCCAATTCATATGGTAATTCATTATAACACAAGTGTTATATAAATAAATCAATAAATTCCCGACAACTGCCTTTTTGGATATAGACTGCTTGGCAAGTTTTGAAATAAATATGGTAAGGTTTACATCATGAGATTTATCGCTGACCTTCACATGCATTCAAGATATTCCCGCGCAACAAGCAGGGATATGACTCCTGAAAATCTCTGGAAGTGGGCGCAGTTAAAAGGCGTAACTGTTCTCGGAACAGGCGACTTTACCCATCCCGAATGGCTGAATGAAATTAAGGAGAAACTGGACGGCACAGGAAACGGCCTGTTCAGATTAAAGAAGAAATACCAGCCTGACGCTATTCCCGCATCATGTTCAAGCGAGATGTATTTCATGCTTACCGCTGAGATAAGCTGCATTTACGGCAAGAATGGAAGGGTGAGAAAGATACATAATATTGTCCTTGCGCCTGATTTTAATACAGCTGGAAAAATCAATTCAAGGCTTTCAAAGATAGGGAATCTTTCTGCCGACGGAAGGCCCATACTCGGGCTTGACGCGAAGGAGCTTCTGAGACTTGTACTTGAGGTATCAGAAGACGCGATGCTTATTCCGGCCCACGCGTGGACTCCTCATTTTTCCGTTTTCGGCGCGGCCTCAGGCTTTGACTCTCTGGAAGAATGCTTTGAAGACTTAACGCCGAATATATACGCGATAGAAACAGGTCTTTCATCCGACCCGCAGATGAATTGGAGGCTTTCAGCTCTTGATAGGATTACATTAACGTCGCACTCAGACGCGCATTCGCCTCAGAAGATAGGAAGAGAGGCGAATATTCTTGATACCGATATTTCATACAATGCGATCACAGACGCAATGAAAAAGAGGGGCGGTTTTATCGGCACGATAGAATTTTTTCCTGAAGAGGGAAAATATCACTACGACGGACACAGGTTTTGTG
>Ga0172368_10002002_pt1:2500-26797 | contig 26797 bp, 23 predicted proteins | sample Lak11m_FD_114540 | JGI IMG/M metagenome (GOLD analysis project Ga0172368, IMG submission 114540) | Freshwater microbial communities from Kabuno Bay, South-Kivu, Congo - kab_022012_11m | ecosystem: Environmental > Aquatic > Freshwater > Lake | place: Democratic Republic of the Congo...
CGACATCCGTGGCCTCAATCACCAACGGGCCGTCGAACAGGTACGGCATGTTGTTTTCATCCAGCGGAATGGACGGTACGTTGATCAGTGCTGCCGCATCACGCAGTCGCTGGAACCGGGGCCAGGCTTCGTGCGGGATGAAACCCCACAATTCATCGCCGCCGTCAGTCCCGCCACGTACGGCGTGCAGCACGCCGGCGTTACTGGCCTGAAAAACCACGACATCCTGACCGACACTTCCCTGCTCACATCCGCTGCCATGACGATGATAGTCCAGTGCGACCGGGTTCGAGTGAATCGAAGCACCCCAGACCGAAGGCCGGATGCCCTGCGCCTGGCGTTCGGGCACGTCGGTGTTATCCTCCCCCCTGACCCAGGCAATCAGTTGGTCGCGTCCGGTCTGATCGGCTACCGCCAGTTCAGTCGGGGTAATGGCGGAATTAGCCGGATCAAACCGGGTCAGCCCGGTACTGCCCAGGCGGATACCAGCCGGACAATCCGTATCAGCCGGGCAAGTGAACAGGTTGCGTGCCGTTGTACGCTGGCGCAGGGTCTGACCGGCTCCCCCTTTTTCGACCACGGCTCCATCAGGCGCATCGGATATCGTGGCCGGATTGCCACACTCTGCGGCCATTGCCCGGGCATCCGCACACCAAAATTGCCAGTAATCCGATGGGGCAGTCCAGAAACTCCGGGCCGTATCAACGAACCGGCCGGTGTCGGCTTCGAGCGCGGCAGTCCCGTTGGCATCCCGCCAGGTCAAACCGTCGGTCGGCCCGCCCATCACATAGTGTTTGAGATTGCCGGGCCAGCGTACCGTCGCCGATGGGCGAAATACACCGGCATACACCTGGGGAAGCTGAAATCCTGGCCGGGTCGGGTCAGTCGGCAATACCGGGGCTGACCCATAGCTCGTCGCCGGTATGTCCTTGAGCAGGACACGCAGGGTACGCTGCAGATCGCTAACCGAATGAATGGCTGCATAGTGACCCCGCCCTTCGCGAGCGATGCGCCGCAACCAGGTCGACCGGGCCGGATTCGGCGTGGTCATGATGTCAACGGTGTGCGTGGTGATGCCGGACAGGGCCAGATGACGGGCAGATTCATCGGCCCGGTGGGTCTGATAATCGCCTGACGACAGGGGTAAGGTGTCTTGTGGGTCTTGCCCACCCCACGCAGTCGATCCGGTTGCCGCACTGAGGATGATGAGGTGTCGATGCTGACAGGCCGAACGCGGTGGTTCATAGGTGGATGCCGTAGCAAATGCAGCCGGATCGGCTGCCGCCAGGTGTCCCTGTCCGGCAGTCAAGCCCTGAAAATAAGCATACGCCTCCTGCAGGGCCAGAGTGTAGAACGGCAATGCCCCGCCATCGGTAACGGGGTTCAGGGTATCCAGATGGGATACCCACTCACGACTGCCCTGCGCGGTCAGGGTGCGGAGGGCTGTACGCACGTAAGCCCCACCCTCGACAGCCCCGCCAGGTCCGGCAAACAGCAGCAACCCCAGGCTCAACGGTTGCCCGGCCAGTTCCTGGCCCAGTTCGCGCAGTACGGCCCGTTGGTAACAGAACAATGAGCTACCCGCCGCACAATCGGCATGGGCAGGCCAGGCTAGCGGTTGGGTAGCAGCAGCGGAATTGTCCAGCAAAATCAATACTTCACTGGCAGGAAACTGATCAGGCAGGCCCAGGTAGCGGTCTATATCCTCTGCCTTGACCGCAGTGACCACCAGGCTGATCCACAGTAAACCAGCCAACCCCTTCAGCATGGCAGGCCCGTGGTTGCGAGCGGACATTGACCCCTCGGTTGCCCGCTCAGCAACAATCCCTGATGCAGGGTGATTTCGTTGCCGCTACGGTTATCCCGCCCCTTGATGCGGAGTTCCCACAGGGCCTGTTCCGGTGCGGTTGCAGACAGGTCAGAACTAGCCGGTTCAGTGTGAGCCTGGAGACAACGGGGTTCATCCAGGTCGACGGTGTAGTCGGGTGCAGGAGTGAAGGGCGCGGGATCACAGGTACGCTCCTGGAATCGGTCGGCCTGACCGGCAAACCGGTTCAGTTCGGCCTGGGTCAGGGCTTCCAGGGACAAATCGTCCTGCTGATTGGCGATGACCCGCAACTGCGCGGTGTCGGTGTGCAATGCAGTAATGGTCAGCACACTCAACAGGGCCAGCATCAGCAGGCTGACCACCAGCACCACGCCGCTTTGCCGACTCATGCGTCCGGAGATTCCAGCCTGGCCTGGGTGGATTCGATCCAGTGTTCCACCTCACGCATGAGTTCAGCAGGACTTTTATCACCGCTCGCCATGACCGGGCCGATCTCCACCTGAATGACACCGGGGTATTTGAGAAAGCCGTTTTTGGCCCAGTACGAACCGGCATTGTGTGCCACCGGAATGATCGGGCAACCCGCTCGCACGGCCAGCATCGCACCACTGGCATTGTATTGTCCCTTCTGGCCGGGCGGCATTCGGGTACCTTCCGGAAAAATGACCACCCAGCGACCCTGCTGAAGACGCTGTTCGCCGTCACGCAAAATTTGCTTGAGGGCAGCGGTACGGGCCGTGCGGTCGATGGCAATGGGTTCCTGGGTAGCCATCGCCCATCCCCACACCGGAATTTTCAACAATTCCTGCTTGAGGATGAAACTGAGCGGCGGAAAAATGACCTGCAAGGCCAGGGTCTCCCAGGCGGACTGGTGTTTGCACAGGATCACCCCGTTGCACGCTGGAATATTTTCCTGTCCGCTGACGGCATAATCCAGCCCGCACACCCGGCGCAACACCCACAGGTTATAGCGCACCCAGGCGTTGGCCAAACCATAACGCACCGAAAAGCGCAAGGGACGAGCCAGCACCATGACCGGGCCGATCAACACGGTCGACAAGGCCTGACTGATGGCAAACACGGTGGAACGCAGGTAGAGGCTAAGGGTAGAGGGCGAGAACGGCTTCATGGAGATTGGCATACACCGGCAGGCGAAGATGAGGGTGATTTTGCAGGGTTTGAGTGCCTTTACCGGTTTTGACCAGCACCGGACTGGCACTCACCGCCCAGGCGGCTTCCAGATCACGGTAGGCATCACCGATGGCATGAACGGTGTCCAGGCGTACCGGATGGCGACGGGCAAACTGATGAAACAGCCCCGGCCGGGGCTTGCGACAAGCACAGTCGTCTTCCGGGCCATGGGGACAGAAAAAAATATCGGTGATATCGCCACCGGCCTGACGAACCACACGCAGCAGCTTGTCGTGGATTGCATCCAGGGTAGCCAAGTCGAACAAGCCACGGGCCAGGCCGGATTGATTGGTCAGTATCACCACCTGCAAACCGCGTCGATGCAGATGGGCAATGGCTTCCGGGCTGCCCGGTATGGGCTGCCACTCGCCGGGTGACTTGATGTAAGTGTCGGAATCTTCGTTGATGACACCATCACGATCGAGCACGATGTAGCCGGACATGGTCGTTACAGGGATTCGCGTTTGAAACGGTGGATCAGGCGGCGGTCGCGTTTGTTGGGCCGCTGATCCGGTTGCAACCCGGCCTCCCGATCCTCCCGTCGCTGTTCGAGCAAAGCCAGACGGCGGGCCTGGCTGTCCGCATCCTCTTCATACAGGCGTTCGGCTTCTGCGGCAGGACGGCGTTGCTTGCTGAGTGCCACGACCGTGATGTCCCAGGCATACTGATCCTTGCTGATGGTCAGGTGGACACCGCTGGCGATGTCCTTGCCCGGCTTGACCCGCTGACCATTGAGATGCACCTTGCCACCGTTGATGGCATCGATCGCCAACTGCCGGGTCTTGAAAAAACGGGCGGCCCACAGCCACTTGTCCAGCCGCATCGTTTCAGTCGATGCGAGGGCCAGGGTCGAATCGGTTTTGCGAACCACCGCCCGCACTCAGACCGGTGTCACCACCGACAAACCGGATTCCTGCCAGCCCTTATAGCCACCGGCCAGACTCACGGCTTTTTCGTAACCCATTTTGCGCAGTGCCTCAACCGCCAGGGCCGAACGGCCACCGCTTTGGCAGTACACCAGCACAGGCATCTCCGGTTTGCAGTCAGGCTGGGTACCGATCCGAAACTCCAGCACGCCGCGTGGAATATTGACTGCCCCCGGCAGACAACCGCCAGCAAACTCGGCCGGTTCGCGCACATCCAGCACTGGCACCTGACCCAGCAAGGCCTGCGCCCCGGCCGGTTCGATTTCTTCTATCTGTTGTTTGGCCGCCTGGACCAAATCCATCGCTGTCAAAGGCATGAGCAGAATCTCCGGTAAGGTTGAAACAGGATGTAAATCGGGGCTTACTTTATCAAAACCGGATTGAAGACCCCAAACTTCTTCGAAGCACCCGCATCGATCGTCTGGCTCTGGCCCTCTTTCAGCCCAAAAATAATGCCTGCGAACGGCCACCCTGGCTTTCCGCAGTAAAGCCCCGATTTCGTCGCTTCAAGCCATGTCGCCCCACAGGCACTGGGCGGCGGCCAGGGCGGCGATGGCCGCCGTCTCGGAGCGCATGATGCGAGGCCCCAGTCGAACCGGAATGTATCCGGCGGCTACCGCTGCCTGTCGTTCATGTGCAGCAAAACCGCCTTCCGGGCCGGACAGCAAAACCAGGGTGCCCTGTGGTTTCGCCATGGCTGACAACCCGGCTGCGGCTTCAGGGTCAAGAAACAGGCCGGTTTCCGGACGGTGCGTCAGAAATTCCCGCAGGGCTTGCGGCTCGCCAAGACCGGGCACGCGATTGCGTCCGCTCTGTTCACAAGCCGCCTGAATGATCTTCATCCAGTGAATCCTGCGCTGGCCACGGCGGGCTTCATCGAGTCGAACCACGCAGTGCTCGGTAAACAGCGGCGTAATGCGGGCAACCCCCAGTTCCACCGCCTTTTGTATGGCCAGATCCATGCGTTCTCCACGGGATATCCCCAGGGCCAGGTGTACAGGAAGCGACGATTCGACTGACCGGTACAACGATGCCCCCAGTTCCAGACAGACCCCTTCACGATGCGCCTCGATGACGATCGCCGGGTATTCCTGGTCGGTGTCGTTGAAAACGATCAGGCTCGAACCTTTTTTCAGGCGTAGCACGGTACGAAGATAGTGGGCACTGTCCTCGTCCAGGGATATTCGGCTATGCGCCGTGCAGGCGGCGGGAATGAAAAGTCGGGATGATCTCATGGAGCAGAGATCCCCCCGGTCGAACGGATACCGAAAATGGCCGTGCCGATACGGACCAGTGTCGCCCCCTCGCTGACGGCAGCTTCCAGATCATCGGTCATGCCCATGGACAAGGTATCCAGCCCCGGTCTGTCTTTCAGGCTGTCCAGCAATTGCCTGACGGCCCTGAAAGCCAGGCGTTGCTGCGCGGTATCACGGGTCGGGGCCGGTATGGCCATGAGTCCGCGCAAGCGAAGACGGGGAAGTTCCACGATCCTTCGCGCCAGTTCCTGCAGTTCGTCCGGATGAACACCCGCCTTGCCCGGCTCACCACTGACATTGACTTGCAGGCAGATATTGAGGGGCGGGCGATCCGGGGGCCGTTGTTCGCTGAGGCGTTCGCCGATCCGGATCCGGTCTACCCCGTGTACCCAGTCGAAATATTCCGCCAGGGGGCGGGTCTTGTTGGACTGGATGGGACCAATGAAATGCCAGATGATGTCGAAATGCGCCAGTTGCCGTTGTTTGGCCAGGGCTTCCTGCAGATAATTCTCGCCAAATTCCCGCTGTCCTGCCTGGTAAGCCGTCATCAGGTCACTGGCCGGGCGGGTTTTGCTGACGGCAATCAACCGCACCTGGCCCGGCTTCCGGCCCGCTTGGGTCTCGGCGGCCACAAGACGCAGACGGGTCTGGATGAGACGATCGGTAATACTGCAGGGTCTGTTCATGATGATGGCATTCTCTCACGGTATATCAGGATTTGAAGGATCGCATGAGATTAGCCAGAACACCCCTTTTGCTCAAGGGCCATCCAAAACATTTGCAGAGAATTGATATGACAATGGAAATACTGACCCTGTTGCAGCAAGCCGTCACGGCCGGTGCCTCGGACGTGCATCTGTCTTGCGGTTTGCCACCGGCCTTTCGGGTCGATGGCCAAATCCGTTTTCAGAACAGCCCGGTGTTGGCCGAACCCGAACTGCAAACACTGCTGGCCGGGATCATGCCTGAATCCCGACGACGCGAACTGGCCGAACAGCGGGAGGTGGATTTTGCCTTCGAGCAAGCCGGGGCAGGGCGTTTCCGGGCCAATGTATTCCGGCACGAACGGGGAAGCGGTGCCGTACTGCGCCTCATCCCTGACCGCATACCGACACTGGATGAACTGGGCGCACCGCCGATTCTCACCGAACTGGCGCAGCCAAGCCGGGGATTGATCCTCATCACCGGGCCAACCGGTGCCGGCAAATCCACTACCCTGGCCGCCCTGGTCGCTCATCTCAACCGCCATCACCCGCTGCATATCCTGACCATCGAAGACCCGGTCGAATTCATCCACACACCACAGAAATCCCTCATCAATCAGCGCGAGGTACACCGTGACACCACCAGCTTCGCCCGGGCCTTGCGTTCGGCCCTGCGGGAAGACCCGGATGTGATCCTGGTCGGCGAGTTGCGTGACCCTGAAACCATACGTCTGGCCTTGACAGCCGCAGAAACCGGCCATCTGGTACTGGGCACCCTGCACACGGCATCGGCCCCCAAAACCATGGACCGGATCATCGATGTATTTCCGGCCGGTGAGAAGGGCATCATCCGCTCGATGCTGGCAGAATCACTGCGGGCCGTCATCGCCCAGGTACTGCTCAGAAAGACGGGCGGTGGCCGTATCGCCGCCTGGGAAATCATGACCGGAACAGCCGCCATCCGTAACCTGATACGGGAAGACAAGCTTCCGCAAATGTACAATGCGATTCAAACCGGTCGCCGCGATGGCATGTTGACGCTGGATCAGTGTCTGGCCGACTATGTGCGGCAGGGCTGGATATCCAGCGAAGATGCCCGTTTTCATGCCCACCACAAGAGCGGCACGGACATGCCGGGTTGAGTGGTCGGCTTGTGAAATCCGCTTCATTCCATGTATGCTAATCCGTCCTTTCCGGTAGGGGGTCACCTGCCCGCATGACCTGCCAATCCGGACGCGCCCATTTTCCATTCCAACCCCAACCAAGTGAGGTTCCCACCATGAATTTACTGGATCAATTGAGAGAAATGACCGTTGTAGTCGCCGACACCGGGGACATACAGGCGATTGAAACCTACAAGCCCCGTGATGCGACGACCAACCCTTCCCTGATTACGGCGGCCGCCCAGATGCCGCAATATCAGGGCATCGTCGATGAAACCCTGAAAACCGCCCGGACTGATTGCGGTGCCGAGGCGGATGCCTCCCAGGTGGCTTCACTGGCCTTTGAACGTCTGGCGGTGGCTTTTGGCCTCAAGATTCTGGAAATCATCCCGGGTCGGGTTTCCACCGAAGTGGATGCCCGTTTGTCTTACGACATCGAAGGCACCATCGCCAAAGGTCGTGACATCATCAAACAATACGAAGCAGCCGGCATTGCCCGCGAGCGCATCCTGATCAAGGTCGCGGCCACCTGGGAAGGCATCCAGGCCGCCGCCGTGCTGGAAAAGGAAGGCATACACTGCAACCTGACCCTGCTGTTCGGCTTGCATCAGGCCATTGCCTGTGCGGAAAACGGCATTACCCTGATCTCGCCGTTCGTAGGCCGCATCCTGGACTGGTACAAGAAAAGCACCGGACGTGATGCCTACGCACCACACGAAGACCCGGGTGTGCTGTCGGTCACCCAGATATATCACTACTACAAGAAATTCGGCTACAAGACTGAAGTCATGGGAGCCAGCTTCCGCAACCTGGGTGAAATCACCGAACTGGCCGGTTCTGATCTGCTGACCATTGCCCCCTCACTGCTCGGCGAACTGCAAGCCACCGAAGGCGAACTGCCACGCAAACTGGATGCCGCCACGGCAGCAACGGCTGACATCGAGAAACTGACCATGGACAAGGACACTTTTGATCGCATGCATGCCGAAAACAAAATGGCGGCTGAAAAGCTGTCGGAAGGGATCGAAGGCTTCACCAAGGCTCTCGAAACCCTGGAAGACCTGCTCAAAACCCGTCTGGCTGCCCTCGAAGCCTGACCGTCTGGCCGACCGGGTATCAACCCGGTTCTGATTGGCAATGGCCCCGTTTCCGCAAGGATTCGGGGCCATTTTCATGTCAACTGATTTCCCGGTATTTTTTCAGAATCCTGTCCTTGTCAGGAGGACGGACTGCAAACAAACCCAAGTGCCTTGTCAAGGTCGTAGCGCGATTTGGCAGACTTGAAATAACTGTTGTGTGAGTAGGTTAAACCTTTACTGGCAAGCAAGGATTTTTCGGCTTCCGTCGCCTTTTTCAGGGCAGTCAGCACCTCGGCATAGGCATCAGCAAGGTCTTCCCTGCCTGATTTATAGAGACCATAGCAAAACAACTCATCCGCATACAGGATAAAATCAGCGGATTGGGTTGCATGATTGCGCTGTTCAACAATGTATTTATATAAACTGTAAACATGAAGCAACTGCTGATAAACAGGTGAATCCGGTTTACCGGCGAACAAGGTGTGTAACGGATGGGACGCACTGCCGGTCGCTTCAAATATATCCTCCAGAACCTTGGCCTTGGCATTTTTTGCTAAATCAGGTTTTTCGTAATAGCTGGCATACCAGAACTTGAGAAGATAATCAGCGTGAATACTTTCGCCCAGAGCGCGACTCAGCTTGTTTTCGAAGGTATCACCCCGTTTGGTTAGATAGCCAATGCCATGATTTTCAAACAACACCCTGACATAGCGATTAAAATCCTTGTTGCTCATCTTGTCACGAAAATTGATGGGCGACTGTGTATTGGTGGCATCGGTAATTTTGGCTACCAGTTCCGGGTCACTGGTCTCATAGAGGCGCACCAGCACATATACACCTTCCAGCATGGCGGGGTTTTTCTGGTACTCTTCATAGATGACACGGGTCGTTTGCAGGCCATTTACGATAACAGGATTTTTTGTTTCGACCGGATAATAGCCTGCCTGCATCTCCCGGGGTATTTTGACCTGATCAGCAATCAGCGTTATACCATTATTCAGAAATGGAAAATACTCGGCATGGTCACTGCGCAAGGTCTCGCGAATCTTGCGGTTGGTTCGGTTATAATCGAGAAAACCACGAATATTGTTACTAAATACGCTGTCAATACAACGGTTTATTTCTTTTTCCTTGTCCAGCAATTTACAGATATCCAGTGCAGACAGACGGAAATTGATTGCCTTGACATTCTGAATCTGAAAGGAAATAAGTGCCTGTGGATCTGATTTAAAGGCAATATTCGATTTTTGGGCCATGAAGCTGAAAGTTACCGGTTTGCGTCTGCGGGTTTCAGCGATCAGGCTTTCGATTTGTTCGTAAATATTATCCCGGTCGTGAATGACGAGTTGTTCGGTTGCACCGCTGTGTCGTAAGGCAATCTCCCGGTTCTGTTCGGTTAATTGGCCACCGAAAACAAAATACAGGCGAGTCTCGATGGCACGTCCAGAGAAGGCCAGGGTTCGATACATGTCGAGTGCCCTGGCAGTCCTGGCATTGAGGGGAATCTGCGTGGCATTGTTGAGAACGAACAGGTTTCGGTAATCTGCGACAAATTTGGTCACCGCATTGTCTCCCAAGTTTGAGCCAGACTTGACCTGAAACACATGCATGATGCCCTCATCCTCGTCAATGTAAATGCCGTCCATTCCGCCATCATGGCATCCACTGCCATTTACCAAAGTAGAGACATCATTCATCACCTCATCAAAGGTCAGATCAAGAATCGCGGCGATAGACAGGATTTCGAACGCAAAATCTGCCGTCAGGCCAAAACGTCTGGTGATACGATCAATAAAGCCATCCAGAAAAAGGTCGCGGTTCATCACGGTACAGGTACTCCAGTGCAGATTGCAGGGTTATCAAGTCAAGTGCCACAGGTTCAAAGGCCACAGACTGCCGTTTGGCCCGATGAGGCGTTGCAGCGTACAATGCCCCTTCATGCGTATTTTGCGCATCCACCCTTGACGAGGCCAAATCATGTCACCATCCTCCACTCGCCATGTATGATCTACACACCCACTCGACCGCTTCCGATGGCAGCTATACTCCGGCGGAACTGGTCAGACAGGCGGGTCTGGCCGGGGTCACCGTGCTGGCCCTGACGGATCATGACTCTACCCGGGGCATCGGGGAGGCCCGTTTGGCCGCAGCAGAAACCGGCTTGCGTTTGATTCCGGCTGTTGAAGTATCAACAACCTGGCAAGGCAAATCCATTCATGTCGTTGGCCTGAACGTGAACCCGGACTGTCCGGTTTTGCAAAAGGGACTGGATGGCTTGCAGGCCACCCGTCTGGAGCGGGCCAGAATCATGAGCAATCGGCTGGCCGATTACGGTGTGCCGGGGGCTTACGATGCCGTCATGGACATGGCGGGTACCGGCATGATGACCCGTACCCATTTTGCCCGTTATCTGGTGCGCTGCGGAATGGCCGCGACAGTACGGGATGTTTTTGATCGTTATCTCACACCGGGCAAGCCGGGCTACGTCCAGACCGAATGGGCCTCGCTGGAGGCGGCGGTGGGCTGGATAGAGACCGCAGGCGGAATAGCCGTTCTGGCGCATCCCCAACGTTACCGGCTGACAGGCACCTGGATGCGAAAATTACTGGACCAGTTCAAACAGGCCGGGGGTCTGGGGATCGAAGTCGTGTCCGGTACCGCGTCCCAGGGAGACATGCAGTCCAGTGCCCACTATGCCAAACGCTATGATCTGCTGGCCTCGGCGGGCTCTGATTTTCATGGCCCGGAAATGCTGTGGCCCAAACTGGGACGCATGCCTCACTTGCCCGAGTACCTGACACCGGTGTGGCAGGCCTGGTAAGGCCAGGCCTCACCTTCCGGTGAGGGTTCAATACGCTGCGTTTTTACAGTAGGATGACACTACTTTTACCCTTTTCGGCCAAAATCATGTCATCACAATACCATGACGTCATCGTAATCGGCAGTGGTGCTGCCGGCCTCAGCCTTGCCCTGAGGCTGGCTGACAAGACACGGGTGGCGGTTCTCTCCAAAAACGCCCTCCGGGAAAGCAACACCCTGTATGCACAGGGAGGCATTTCAGCCGTGCTGGATGCCGGGGATTCCATCGAATCCCACATACATGACACCTTGCTGGCAGGGGCCGGACTGTGTCGGGCAGAGACCGTAAGACTGGTCGTCACCGAAGCCCGGGCGTGTATCGAATGGTTGCTGGCCCGGGGCGTGGCCTTCACCGAAGTCGAATCCGAAAACGGCACGTCTCACCTTCACCTGACCCGTGAAGGCGGTCACACTCACCGCCGGGTCGTGCATGCCGCCGATGCTACCGGACTGGCCATCGAATCTTCACTGGAAGAACATACCCGCGCCCATCCCGACATCGACCTGTACGAGTACCATAATGCCGTCGATCTCATTACGACCCACAAACTGGGCATGGGGGGACGTCGGGTTCTGGGTGTGTACGCCCTGAATACCGAAACACAGGAGATCATTACCCTCTCGGCCCGGATGGTGGTGCTGGCCACCGGAGGAGCCAGCAAGGCCTATCTCTATACCAGTAACCCCGATATCGCAACCGGCGACGGCATCGCCATTGCCTGGCGAGCCGGTGCCAGTGTCGCCAACATGGAATTCATCCAGTTTCATCCGACCTGCCTGTATCACCCCGAAGCCCGCTCCTTTCTCGTTTCCGAGGCCGTACGGGGAGAAGGCGGGCGATTGCTGCTACCGGACGGTACCCGCTTCATGGAACGGTTCGACCCCCGCCTCGAACTGGCCCCGCGCGATATCGTGGCCCGGGCCATCGACCACGAGATGAAGCGTTTGGGTATTGATTGCGTCTATCTCGACATCAGCCACCGACCGGCAGATTTCATACGTGAACACTTTCCGACCATTCACGCCCGCTGTCTGAGCCTCAATATCGACATGACCCTGCAACCCATCCCGGTGGTTCCTGCCGCGCATTACACCTGTGGTGGTGTGTTGACCGATCTTTGGGGACGCACTGACGTAGCCGGTTTGTATGCCATCGGTGAAACGGCCTGTACCGGGTTGCACGGTGCCAATCGCATGGCCAGTAACTCGTTGCTGGAATGTCTGGTGTTTGCGAAACAGGCTGCTGCAGATATCCTGGCCATGCTACCTGAAACCGCACCTCCGCCCCCACTGCCAGCCTGGGATGCCTCGCAGGTGACTGATTCGGACGAAGAGGTCGTGGTATCTCATAACTGGGAGGAAATCCGCCGTTTCATGTGGGACTATGTGGGGATTGTCAGAACGGACAAACGCTTGCAGAGGGCTTTGCGCCGGGTCGAATTGCTGCAGCAGGAAATAGCCGAATATTACTGGAATTTCCGGGTCACCAATGACTTGCTGGAATTGCGTAACCTCGCCATCATTTCCGAGCTCATCATCCGCTCTGCCTTGTTGCGCAAGGAGAGCCGGGGGCTGCACTACACGCTGGATTACCCCCCGGCCAACGAGGATGAGCCCGCCAGCGAAACCGTACTAAAACGGCAACTGACGGGTGGATTCATACTGAATTGACGGGAAACCGCGTTCCCGGTTGGCCTCGATCATCTGACAGCCCAGATGATCATTGTGGAAGTGCCGTGCAAGGCGGCCATTTTTGGGCTGAGCGGTGATCGAGGCCTCCCGGTTTATGATGCCTGACAGGGATTGTCTGCATCTTCTTCTCCCGAAGAAAGACCTGCCGATGCCGCGTCACGATCGGAATTCAGCCACTGCAGCAAGGGTGGAAGGCTTACCGAAGACTTTTCGTCATCCCCGACAGCATCGGCTTCGTCAGTCGGCTCAGAATCCCCGGAAACCACAACCTCCGCTGCTTCAACCGGATCAGGCAAGTCCATCGCCTCATGGCCTGCCGCCTCATCACAAATCGCAACCTCCGCTGCTTCAACCGGATCAGGCGAGTCCATCGCCTCATGGCCTGCCGCCTCATCAGAAACCACAACTTCCGGTGTCTCAACCGGATCAGGCAAGTCCATCGCCTCATGGCCTGCCGCCTCATCAGAAACCACAACTTCCGCTGCTTCAACCGGATCAGGCGAGTCCATTGCCGCGTGGTCTGCCTCTTGATCCACCGTCGCCCGCACCGGTTCGTCACCCGGAACCGGCGAGCGGTCGTTTTCATGATCCTCTTCAGAGGCGGCCAGTTCTTCCGGCGTTAGCGGTGTCCATCCCTGGGTGTAGTCGTATGCCGGTTGACCGGGTTGAATCTGGGTTTTGAGATTCTCCGGAATGTCATCGCCTTCACGCGGAATGAATCGTGGTTCGCGGGAATATCTGTGGCGACGGCGCGACTCCCTGGGTGGCGGGGTGCCTTCATCCGGCGTTTCAACCGGTGTCGCCATCGCGTCAGGCTCCATCCCCTTCAAAACCTCATCAATGGCAGGATAGCCATCAAACTCAAATACCCGGGCCGATTTTTCCGGACGTTCCCGGTGTGGCTTTTCCGGCGGCATGACGGGAGCCAAAATGATATCCGCATGCTCCGTCGCGGACACGACGGCTTCGGACAATGCCTGACGACGTTCCGTTTCAGGGGCAACGTCATCGGCGAACCGCTCTACCCGGGTTTCCGGTGTGCGTTCAAAACCCGTGTCCCGGCGGGTGCGACGCGAACGACGGCCAGTGCCACGCCGACCACTATCCCGTTCACGGAACTTGCGCTCTCCTTCACCGGTATCGGCAGATATTTCGATGTCAGGTTCATCGGTTGATGGCGTTACCGTCGTGTGTGCCGCAGCGACCGGGGTGCCTGTCCGGGTCGAGATGAAACGGCTGGCAGGAAGCGGCGAGTCCGTCCGGGGTTTTACCGAAGATCGGGGTGGCATCAGCGGGGGCGGTGGCAGGGTGGCTTCTTCGTCCTCCGTGCCATTGCCGGTCAGCAGGGTCCAGAATTGCCTGACCAGACCACTGCTACCGGGGCGCGTGACCGTTGCGACCGGCGCGGGGTGACCAGGCAGGCTCTCCTTGACTATGGGCTCGTAACTGGTTGGCGTAGCGAGTGCCTCCCTGTCCCGACCGGAGCGCACCGGTTCTGCCTCGGCCACCGGACGGAGGGCCAGTTGATAGCTGCTTTTTTTCTCCGGTTCGTCCTCGGTGCCGCTACTCTTGACCCGCTGAATCTCGTAAGCCGGAGTCTCCAGATGTTTGGACGGTATGACAATGATGGACACCGTGTGCCGTTTCTCGATGTCTTGCAGGGTCGTCCGCTTTTCGTTGAGCAGGTAGGTGGCCGATTCCACCGGCAGGTACGCAACGACCCGGGCCGTGTTTTTCTTCATGGCCTCTTCTTCGAGGATGCGGAGTACCGAAAGGGCCAGTGACTCCACGCCACGGATCGATCCCTGTCCGCCACAGCGGGGACAGGTCAGGAGTGTCGCCTCACCGAGCGACGGTCGTAAGCGTTGACGCGAGAGTTCGAGCAGGCCAAAACGGGAAATACGACCGATTTGTATGCGGGCCCGATCCATCTTGACTGCATCACGCAGCCGGTTTTCAACGGCCCGCTGGTTGCGTGCAGCCATCATGTCGATGAAATCAATGACGAACAGGCCGCCGAGATCCCGCAGACGCAGTTGCCGGGCAATTTCATCAGCGGCCTCGAGGTTGGTATTGAGAGCCGTTTCCTCGATGTCTCCCCCTTTGGTGGCACGGGCCGAATTGATATCGATGGCGGTCAGTGCTTCGCTGGGATCAATGACGATGGCACCGCCCGATGGCAGGGGAACCTCCCGGCTGTAGGCCATTTCGATCTGGCTTTCGATCTGGTAGCGACTGAACAGGGGTACCGTATCCTGGTACAGTCTGGCTTTTTGCAGAAACTGGGGCATGACCTGTTGCAGGAAGCTGCGTACCAGTTTGAAAGTGGGTTGATGGTCGATGAGGATTTCGTCGATATCGCCCCGCAGGTGATCCCTGAGGGCGCGGATGATGACGTTGCTTTCCTGAAAAACCAGTACGGGAGCCGGTTTTTCCTGGGCAGAGCGTTCAATGACTTCCCATAACTGCAACAGGTAATTGAGATCCCACTGCAATTCTTCCGCCGATTTGCCTCCGCCTGCGGTGCGGACGATCAACCCCATGCCATCCGGAATTTCGAGGTTACCCATGACCTCACGCATGTCAGCCCGGATATCGCCCTCGATACGGCGGGAAATGCCGCCAGCCCTGGGGTTGTTGGGCATGAGTACCAGATAACTGCCCGCGAGACTGACGTAGGTCGTAAGGGCCGCCCCCTTGTTGCCGCGTTCTTCCTTTTCTACCTGTACCAGTATCTCCCTGCCTTCCTTGAGCAGATCCTTGACCTCACGTCGGCTGTAATCTTCTTCCTGGTGGTGTCCCAGGTAGTTGGGAGTAATCTCCTTGAAGGGCAGAAATCCATGCCGTTCGGCTCCGTAATTGACGAAAGCCGCTTCAAGGCTGGGCTCTACCCGGGTGATGATACCCTTGTAAACATTGGCTTTCTTTTGTTCCCGGGAAGGGATTTCAATGTCAAAATCGTATAATTTCTGTCCATCTACCAGCGCGACCCGGAGTTCCTCCGGTTGCGTGGCATTTATCAACATTCTTCTCATTCGATTGATCCTGATGTTTTGTTCGTTTCATGGCGGACAAAAGACCCCTGTCACTGTCCCGCCGGGATGATTCAGCCGGTGATGGCCCGGGCGCGTGGAACGAAAATCGTGTACTGCCGCTGAACCCGATGTCATGAACAGCGGGTTTCAGGCAGGGGCGTGTGTAAGCCACGCAACGCGCCTGGTATTTGCCAATGCAACTGTCGCTCCTTCTGAGGTTGAGCGAATAACCTTGAGTGTTCTTGATCCACATGGTGTGGTTTTTCAGCATGAGCCAACCGGTATCCGGAATCAGGAAAGTAATTTACATCGGGTCACTGACTGCACCGCCTGCCCTGAACCCTGAAAAATGGCTGTCGGCATGACAAAGGCTGAACGCACACACTATAACAATGTTAGGCAAAACCATCAATTTGCATAAGCCGATACCTTTAGGGAGCGGTCAGGCCCGGAAGACGGTGTACGCCATCGCTGCGCCAGTCGGTCAAGCCGTTCAGCCGTCCCGACATCCAGCCAGAATCCTGAATAATATTCGCCCGTCACCTGTCCCGCTGCCATGGCCTGCCTGAGCAGGGGAGCCAGCGGAAATCGTCCCGGCTGACACCCGGCAAACAGGGCCGGTCGGTAGACACCGATGCCACTGAAGGTCAATCGGGCAGAGCCCTCGACCTTCACCTTGCCCTGATCAAGGCAGAAATCCCCCTCCCGGTGATGTTCCGGGTTATCGACCAACACCAGGTGAGCCAGTCCGTCCGGGGCAGCGGGCAACCGGTGGTAGGGGTAGTCTGAAGCGATATCGCCGTTGACCACCAGAAACGGTGCTTCACCCAGTCGTGGCAATGCCGCCAGGATACCCCCACCGGTTTCCAGTGCCTCATATTCCCTGGAATAGTCCAAACGCACGCCCAGGGTGTCACCGTCTGCCAGGCGGGCCTCGATTTGCTCACCCAGCCAGGCTGTATTGATGACCAAATCATCAAATCCGCACTGGCGCAGGGCGATTATGGTGTGTTCGATCAGGGGACGCCCTGCCACTTCAAGCAAGGGCTTGGGCGTATGATCCGTCAAGGGACGCATCCGCTCACCGCGCCCGGCGGCCAGAATCATGGCTTTCATGTCAATCCTCTTCGAAAATAGCGGCTTGTTAAAAAAAATAAAAAAAAGAAAAAATACCTGTTTATTATAAGCTCCGCTCGAATCTGTGGAAAAAGTCACTTTAGCCTGATGCTGAGCGGGTTTCCTGTCCGTATAAAGCTGTGGATAACGTTGGGAAAGCCTCGGTTTTCATGTGGACAAAAATAGCCGTTTCGAAAAAATACCGGAAAAGATACACTGATCCACCGGATTTCACACACTTATCCACACCTTTATCCAACGCCATGCGCATCATTGCCCTCAACGTCAACGGCATCCGTTCAGCCGCCCGCAAGGGATTGTTTCAGTGGTTGAGTACCCAGCAGGCCGATTTCGTTTGTTTGCAGGAAATCAGAGCCCAACCAGACCAACTGCAAGACCCGCTCTTCCAGCCAGCCGGCTATCACTGCTTTTATGCACCGGCCCTGAAAAAAGGCTACAGCGGGGTCGGTCTGTACTCACGCCTGCCACCGGATCGGGTCATTACCGACCTGGGCTGGTCTGATTTTCAGGCTGAGGGTCGCTATCTGGAAGTACAGATCGGCAATCTGAGCGTCGTTTCGCTGTATTTGCCGTCCGGTTCGTCCGGCCCGGAACGTCAATCCGTCAAGTATGCCGTCATGGATCGGCTCACACCGTTTTTCGATGCCCTCCGTCAGAATGGGCGTGACTACATTTTCTGTGGCGACTGGAACATCGCTCATAAGCCCATCGACCTTTGCAACTGGCGTTCCAATCAGAAAAATTCCGGCTTTCTGCCCCGGGAGAGGGCATGGCTGGATCACTTGTTTGAAGCTCAGGCCTGGGTCGATGCATTCAGGGTGGTTAACAAGGCGGGCGAGGAATACACCTGGTGGTCCAACCGAGGCCAGGCCTGGGCCAACAACGTCGGCTGGCGCATCGACTACCACATCGTCAGTCCCTCACTCGAACCGGTCATCCGTCAGGCCGCCATCTACAAGGCCGAACGTTTTTCCGATCACGCGCCGCTGACGCTCGATTATGACTACCCCCTCCCGGCTTGACACAGCCGCCCTGTACCGCTTCCTGATTTGCGCCCTGACCGGGTTTTCCTCCGGTTTACCCTTGTATATTCTCATCAACCTGCTGTCTGCCTGGCTGCGGGAGGGAGGTGTCAATCTGCGTGAAATCGGTTTGCTGGCCCTGGTCCAGTTACCCTACGTCTGGAAATTTCTCTGGGCACCCTGGTGTGACCGTTACGGCGGGATCCTGGGTCGCCGACGCACCTGGATGCTGGTCAGTCAGACCGGTTTGCTGTTGTCGATTCCGCTGCTGGGTTATCTGCATCCCGGTCAGGACATGGCCGCCCTGCGGGGACTGGCCTTGATCGTGGCCCTGTTCTCGGCCACCCAGGATATTGCCATCGACGCATTCCGGCGCGAACTGCTGACAACCCATGAGCAAGGTCTGGGTAATGTCATTCATGTCAATGCCTACAAGATTGCCGGGCTGATTCCGGGTTCGCTGTCGCTGATCCTGGCCGATCATCTGCCCTGGAGTGCCGTATTCTGGATCACCGCCGGTTTCATGCTACCCGGCTGGCTGCTCACCTGGTTGGTTCGTGAACCCGTGTCTGCCGGGATTGCGCCGACCAGCCTGCGTCAGGCTGTCATCGAGCCGTTTCGGGAATTTGTGGGGCGCAAGGGCTGGCTGGAAGCCCTGCTGATACTGGCATTCATTTTTTGCTACAAACTGGGCGACAGCATGGCTACCGCACTGGCTACGCCGTTTTATCTGGATCTGGGTTACAGCAAGACGCAAATCGGCCTGATTGCCAAAAATGCGGGGTTGTGGCCCAATCTGGCCGGAGGGTTTCTGGGGGGGGTGTGGCTGTTGCGGCTGGGTTTGCGGCGGGCCCTGTGGTGGTTTGGCATTCTGCAGGCGCTGGTGATTCCGGGTTTTGCCTGGTTGGCCCTATTACCGCCTGACAGCACTTATCTGGCCTGGGTGATCGGCAGCGAAGCATTCGGGGTAGGATTGGGAACAGCGGCTTTCGTGGCTTATATTGCCAACCTGACGCATCCGGCCTACACGGCCACCCAGTTTGCCTTGTTCACCAGCCTGGCGGCAACGCCCCGGACACTCGCCAACGCGCTGGCGGGTTTTCTGGTGGAAGGCGGGGATATCGGCTGGGTGGAAACCGGGATGATCCATTTTCAGGGCCTGGGCTGGCAGAATTTTTTTGGACTCTGCTTTGCCCTGGCCCTGCCGGGACTCTTGTTACTGGTCAGGGTTGCCCCACGGGAGTGAGGTTTGCAGGCGGGACAATCATCAGGCCGCTGACAGCAGCGATTGCACCATGCGGTTATCCGGCACGCCGAGTGCCAGCATGGCCTGGGAGGGGTTGTCGTTGAGCTGATTCCGCAACTGACTTGCCATTTGCGAGGCTTCGCCGGAAGACAGGTTCGTCCGGGTGGGCTGTCCTCCTTCGGTACGCCGGATCTGACCGCTGCTGCTCAGACTCACGTTATCCTCCTCGAGGAGAGAGGCCGCAGTCGATTCGGCCTGATCGTTGCGTATGACCGCGTCCTGACCCTGATCTGCCGGGAGTTCCCGGGTCTGGGTCTTGTTGAAGGTCGGATTGTTGAGAATCGGGTTACTGGAAACGGAATTGACGTTCATGACATACACTCCATCGGTTGAAAGGGTCGAGTGGAACCTGTATCGCACAGGAACCAGGCCATTGTAACAACACTTTGCCTCTGACTACAGATTACAAATCATGCCTATCATCGATACATTGATCATCGGTTACGGGGATACCGGCCGTCGGGTGGCGGCACTGGAACAGGCGGAAGGCCGCTCGGTCATGGCTTTGGTGCGTACACCCGGGAAACGGCTTCAACATCCTCTACCACACCCGCTGATACTCACGGGTGATCTGGATATTCCTGCTTCGATCCATGACGTGCCGGAACGGCCCGGGGTGCTTTACTGGTTTGCACCGCCGCCTGCCACCGGCTGGGACGATCCCCGCCTGTCAGCCTTTCTGCAGCGGTTGACCCCGGCCCATTACCCCGAAAAACTGGTTTACATCAGCACCAGCGGGGTCTACGGGGATTGTCAGGGAGCCTGGGTAACGGAAAACCAGCCACCGGCTCCCCGCACCGATCGGGCCATGCGCCGGTGGGCGGCAGAACAGGCACTGAGGGCCTGGGCGGCGGCAACCGGTGTTGCCTGTGTCATTCTGCGGGTTCCCGGCATTTATGGGCCAGGCCGGTTGCCGCTGGAACGGCTGCGGCAGGGTCTGCCGGTCATCCGGCCCGAAGAAGCCCCCTACAGCAACCGCATACACGTCGACGATCTGGCCCAGATTTGTGTAGCGGCAGGCCGTTACGCCGGGCCCGCGACACTGTTCAATGTCAGCGATGGTCACCCCACCACCATGACCGATTATTTCATGCAGGTGGCCGACCTCACGGGTTTACCGAGGCCGCCCTGCATCAGCCTGGCAGAAGCGGCAACCAGCCTGTCTGCCAGCCTGCTGTCGTTTATCGAGGAATCGCGCCGCATGGACAACCGGCTGCTGCGGGAAAGCCTGGGTATCGTGCTCCGGTATCCGGATCTGGCGAGTGGTTTGCCGACGTGTCTGCCGTAGCACCGTCGTGAGTCTGTGTTACGATTAACCCTGTTTTCCAATCCAGACCCAAGAGGACTACGTCATGATCGATAAAGAAATCATTCATTTGTTCTACCGACTGCGGTACGCCATAGAGTTGGTGGGCAAGAGCAATCCAGAGGCGAGCAAGACCCTGGATGACCTGCTCGATCAACTGGAAGATCAACTCGAATCCTCACCGTCCAGTGGGGGTCAGCATCTCCATCTGGTAGCAGAAATGAAGCAGGCACTGGCCGAATTCGAGGTGGAGCATCCTGTCATGACCGCTACCCTGAACCAGTTGATGGTGACACTCGGCGGCATGGGTATTTGAGGTCATTGCGTGACCCTGGCCCCGCGTGCGTCGGGCAGGGTATCGAGAAAAGCCTGGAGTTCTGCCGCCAGCGGAGCCCGCAGGCACAGGGATTTGCCGGTGTGGGGATGTATGAATGTGGTCTCGAGCGCGTGCAGAAACAATCGCTTGAGACCCTGCTGCCGGAATTGCTGGTTCTGGGCTTCGTCACCGTAACGCACGTCACCGGCGACCGGGGGTCCCAGCACCTGGGCATGTACCCGAATCTGATGGGTGCGTCCGGTCACCGGGCGGGCTTCCACCAGTGTGGCTCCGACATGGCGTGACAACCGCCTGAATTCCGTGACGGCCGCCTTGCCTTCGCGGGAAACCCGGACCACCCGCTCGCCACTTTTGAGCGTGTTTTTCTCCAGCGGAGCCTCGACCCGCCAGTATTTTCTGGCCCACTCGCCGCCCAACAAGGCCCAGTAGGTTTTTTTCACCTGATCGTCCCTGAACTGGCCATGCAGGCTGGTCAGGGCCGACCGCTTCTTGGCGATCAGCAAACACCCCGAGGTATCCCGATCCAGTCGGTGAGCCAGTTCCAGAAAACGGGCTTCCGGACGCAGTGCCCGAAGTCCCTCGATGATGCCGTAACGCAAACCACTGCCGCCATGTACGGCCATGCCATGGGGTTTGTCCAGTACGAGCAGGTGTTCATCCTCATGAAGGATGCGGGATTCCAGTCGTGTTCTTAAGGCTTCCGCCGGTATGTCCACGGTTTCCGGTGACGACAGCCGGATGGGTGGAATACGCAAGGTATCTCCGGCTTCCAGTCGGTCTTCGGCCTTGACCCGACCGCCATTGCGCCGCACTTCACCGGTACGCAAGATGCGGTAAACATGACTGCGGGGTACACCCTTGAGCCGGTTGAGCAAAAAATTATCGATACGCTGACCGGCAGATTCGGGTTCGATCATTATTTTGAAAACAGCAGGAACCGGGTTATTGTCATTCATGGTGTCAGGGGGTGTCTTTATGCCAATCGAAGCGGGCAGGCCAAATGAACCCGGGTGTTGCCGGGGTGACGGAATTTTTTGTCCGGAGCGGTGTCTTCGCATGGCGCGATGTCGATTGCCGGTTTCCATAAGACCGGCAACATGGTAATTTTCGCGCACTCCCGGGTTTGCCTGGAGAATTCATAATTTTAACGAGGAGGTAAAGCGGAATGTCTGAAGAAAGCAATAACAGCAACAATGCCGTTGCCGGCATCATCGAAACACTCAAAACCAACCCGAAGGCGATGTACGCCGCCGTGGGGGGCGTGGTCGGTCTTATCATACTGGTTTTGTCCATGGGGGGGGGTGACGGCCAAAAAGCCAAAATCGCGTCCATAGGGCCTGGACAAACCGTCACGCTCGAAAATCCCAATGGAGGCAGTTCTCACCTGACGGCGGTACCCGGTATGCAGAGTGCGTCCGAAGCCGAGGAAAACCAGGAGGTAAGCATTTGTGTTGCTGTGGGCGGTACCCGTGCCACCGTAGTAGAAGAGCAAATGGTTGGTATGCTGCCCTATGTCAAGCTGAATGTCATCGACGGTGACTGCCAGGGCAAATCCGGCTGGACTTCAAAAGTCAACATCAAGGCGGGTTGACCGCCGGGTGAAGCCTGAAGCCCACGCCCCGATTCAATCCCTCTCTCCCGGAGAGGGGTTTTGCGTATAACCTCATCCCGTAGCCGACTGACCGCCACCATCCAACGGCCCGTTTTCTACCGCCTTCAATAACGTCTCCAGGCTGTCAAACGCCGCATCTGCCCGTTCCGCCAATCGTAACCGCAAGGCATCCCGTCGTTGCACCACGACGGCAATGGCACCAGCCGCCCGGGCTGCCTCTATACCGGTAGCAGAGTCTTCCAGCACCAGACAGGCCGTGATCGGAACCCCCAGACGACGTGCCCCTTCCAGAAACAGATCCGGAGCCGGTTTGCCCTGCCTGACCTGATCCCGGGTCACCATCACCTCGAACACCCCGCTCAACCCGGCATGATTCAGGCATTCCTCCGCGTGCCCTCGGTCGCTGTTAGTGGCCAGGGCATGGGGAACCGACCCCTGTTGCAGACGCTTCAGCAGGCTCAGCAGCCCCGGCATCGGGGCGACACCGTGAGTTTGCAGGTGGGTACGCCAGTGCCGTTCTGCCGTGCGGTAAAACCGCTGCCGATCATAAACCCCGCCCAGCAAGCTGCCGAGAATCCGCTCCACGTCTTCTGCCTGACGGCCAAACAGGTCTTCGCAGATCGACTCCTCCAGCCTACAGCCAAACTCGGCAGCCGCCTGCCGCCATGCCAGACAATACGTACCCTCGGTATCCAGCGACAGACCGTCCATGTCGAGCAATATCGCCTCGAAGGGGGGCAACCCCGGACTGGACAGCATCTAGCTCTCCCGCCGCCACAGCGTGCCGGTGGCATTGTCCTCCAGCACGATGCCTTGCGCCTTGAGCAACTGCCGGATTCGGTCGGCCTCACCCCAGTCCTTCTGCTGGCGGGCGGCCAGACGCTGCTGAATCAGCGGTTCTATGGCTTCCGCCGTCAGGCCGGAGGAGGTATCTCCCTGAAGAAACTGCTCCGGATCGGTTTGCAAAAGCCCGAGAATACCGCCCAGGCTACGTAGCAGAGCGGCATGAGGCCGGGCCTGCATCGGGTCATCGGTGCGCAGGCGGTTGGTTTCCCGGGCCAGTTCAAACAGGATGGACAAGGCCAGCGGCGTGTTGAAATCATCATCCATGGCGGCTTCAAAACGAAGCCGATAATCATCGGCAACGGCAGGTGCCGCCGATGCGTCCACCGGGTCGGTCAGTCCGCGCAGGGCGGTGTAGAGGCGGGTCAGGGCCGCGAGTGCTTCATCGAGGTGTTCGTTGGCGTAATTGAGCGGGCTGCGGTAGTGACTGTTGAGGATGAAGAAACGAACGACTTCGGGCCGATAGCACTGAAAAATATCGCGGAGGGTGAAGAAATTACCCAGCGACTTGGACATCTTTTCTTCGTTGACCCGCACGAAGCCGTTGTGCATCCACAGGTTGACGAAAGTTTCGCCGGTGGCAGCCTCGGACTGGGCGATTTCGTTTTCATGGTGGGGAAACTGTAAATCCATTCCGCCGCCATGAATGTCGAAATGCTGGCCCAGGCAGGCCATGGACATGGCCGAACACTCGATGTGCCAGCCGGGACGGCCCGCTCCCCAGGGTGCGTCCCAGGCCGGTTCGCCCGGTTTGGCCCGCTTCCAGAGCACGAAATCCAGGGGATCCCGCTTGGCGGTATCGACCTCCACCCGCTCACCGGCCCGCAGTTCTTCCAGGTTACGTCCGGACAGCCGACCGTAACCCGCAAACCGGCTGACGGCATAAAACACATCGCCGTTTCCTCCCACGTAGGCATAGCCCTTGTCCATCAGCGTGCCGATCAGGTCGAGCATTTCCGCAATGGAGGTGGAAGCCCGGGGCTCCTGATCCGGCCTTAGTA
>Ga0172368_10002003_pt1 | contig 26788 bp, 36 predicted proteins | sample Lak11m_FD_114540 | JGI IMG/M metagenome (GOLD analysis project Ga0172368, IMG submission 114540) | Freshwater microbial communities from Kabuno Bay, South-Kivu, Congo - kab_022012_11m | ecosystem: Environmental > Aquatic > Freshwater > Lake | place: Democratic Republic of the Congo: South-Kivu...
CGGTCCGCCTCGATCAGCTTGATGCGCAGGTCGTAGCGGCTGTGCGGACGGGGAAGGATAGGGAGCAGCGCGAAGCAATCGCCGCTCATCGGCCACGCCAGCATCGCCAGCTGCTGAAGCTCGACAAACGTGTTCTGGTTGGCGATGTCACAGTCGGTGGACCCGGCCCAGAGGCTAAACCGTTTCTCGGTGTTATACGCCCATTCCGACGCCGCTTCCGGTGGAATCCCCAGCGTCCGCGCGTCTGGAATGCAATGCAGCATCAAGCCGGGTCCCACCACGTTGGTGCGTAGCGTTTTCAAGGCGCCCGTCGCCAACCCCGAACCGCCCATGAACAGATCGCGGGACATCACCCGCAACTCCTGCAGATTCGCGTTGATGTCCTCGAACGTCGAGCCGCCGGAGCGCAGCCAGTCATGCACGAAGTATTGCGAATACCCGGACGCGCTTACACGCCGGTGCGTCGCCTGCTGCGTCCCCCGGCGCGAAATCTGCGTATTGTTCCGGCCCCGAACCTTCATAACAACCTCGTGGACTACAAGCAAGCCCCAGTCCCGGCAGGGACGCTACATTGATAGCCCAGGGTGTGAACCCTGGGGATCTGTTCCCATCTATCGCTGAAACGGTCGCTCAATAATGGTAGTCTTGCGAAATACCGGCCCCGGCGCATTCCCCGCCTCCAACCGTTCCACCTCATTCGCCCAGTAGGAAATGCGCTCCCGGACCTCCTTCAGATTGGCGCGCGTATATGTGCGATCCGCGACCGTATACGACTGATCCGCCACCGCGATGGACTCCTCGCAATCGAGCCACATCTGCACCCGTCTCTTCGCCTCATCAAGTGTCCACCGCGCCATCTCTCTCCAGTCGGAGCGCGGACCTCTGAGTCCGCGCGTGTGGTTTTTCGGGGACTGTCACCGCGTTTATTAATCAAATTCTAACACAAAACACCCCTCGAAAATCTCCGTTTTCCGAGGGGTGTTTTTCGTCCGTGAACTCTGATGGACTCCTTTAGACTCCTCTGCATATTTGTGACAAATTAGGACAGCATTACCGCAAATATTTTGCTATTGATTGTGGCGAGAATTTGTGATATATTATCTGCATACAAGCGTTTTGGCAATTGGAGGTTTGGCGATGTATACCCTATCCCATGGCGATAGCGCGAAGGTCCTGCGCGAGATCGACCCGCAATCCATCGATGCGGTGATCACCGATCCGCCGTATGAAATCGCCTTCGATACCTGGGACAGCTCCGGCATCGCCCATGATGCGGCATTCTGGGGCATGGTCTTGCGCGTGATGAAGCCCGGCGCCGTGCTGCTCGCTTTCAGCGGCACGCGCCTGTATCACCGCCTGGCGGCGGCCATCGAGCAGGCAGGCTTCGAGATCCGCGACATGCTGGGGTGGCTCTATGCCAACGGCATGCCGCGCGGCTATGACCTGGGAAAGCATATGCCTGTTGGCTATGTTGATGATTGGGGAGGATGGAATCCGACGTTAAAACCATGCATCGATCCCATCTGCACGGCGCGGAAACCCTTCAGTGGAAAATTAACGGAGAACGTCCTGCGCTGGGGCGTCGGCGCCTACCATGTCGATGCCTGCCGCGTTAACGGCGGTCGCCCGGGCAACGTCATCCTGGATGATGGCGCGGTCAGCGAATATGCAAAAAACTACGGCCTCGATCTCACCCGCTTCTGCTACTGCGCCAAGGCCGCGCCCGGCGAGCGGAACGCCGGCTGCGATCACCTCGGCGGCAATTCCCTCGGGTGTGTCAAACCGCTGGAGCTGATGCGCTACCTCTGCCGCCTGGTCACCCCGCCCGGCGGTACCGTGCTCGACCCCTTCATGGGCAGCGGCTCCACCGGCTGCGCCGCCATCATGGAAGGCTTCGATTTCATCGGCATCGACCGTGAATCAGCACACGTGAGGATCGCCGATGCGAGGATCAGATACTGGGGTGGATTATTCCTCTAACTGGGAGCGCGGACCTCCGAGTCCGCGCGTATGGTCTCCGTCCCCGCCTCCAGACCAGCCCCAGTCCCGGCAGGGACGATACGTTGATAGCCCAGGGTGTGAACCCTGGGGTGGGGTGGGTGGTTTATCCCCTCGCCCATCCAACCACCCACCGCGCCACCATCGCTACCACCTCCCACACCACCGCCCCCGCGAAGACGATCATCGCGATCCAGCACCCGATATGGGTTTCATATGACCAGGCATAGCGCGACATACCCCAATTATACACCCCATTGTTCAAGGCTCATGCTTCCCCGAACCATTCCCGCCTCGCCAATGCCAGCATATGAGCCGGCACCCCCACCGCCTTCATCCCTTCATCGATCACCGCCGCCATGAACTCTGCCTGCTGATAACTCTGCGGAGCATCATGATGCTTCAGCCACCAGTTCGTATATGGCGCCTGCCGGCAGATATGGCAAAAGCCAGCCTTCAGCATCGACCGGCAAAGATGTCGGCAAAAATAGCGCCGCATGGCCAGGTCGAGCAGTTCCCGTCGCGCGCATCTCCCCAGAAAACGCAGGCCATAATAGGCGTGGAAATTCGCGGCTTCCCAGTCATCCGAGCAGCAATGCAGCCGTGGGAACCGTTTCCGTAGTGTAAACTGACGCGCACGCCGAAAAATTGCACAACACCCCATACCTTTCCTCCCCCCTGGGACCGCAGGCGTCCCGCGCCTGCCCGATCCCGCGCCCGCCCCCGAATCTAACACCTGTTGCGCCCAACCTCCTCAAAAAACAGCAACTCAAAACTCAAAACTCAAACCTCAAACCTCTACCGCCCCCATCCCCCCTCATGCACTTTTGCCACCCGCGCCGGAATGCGGATATCCTGTTCCGCCGCCCAGTCGTTCCCCGGGTCTGCGGCGCAGCGCCGTTGCACGCAGGCATCATCCCGGCAGATGCACGCTGCCTCCGCGCAGATAAACCGGTCGGCGGCGAACAGCACCCGCACCGGACCGCCGCAGTTCCGGCAACGCAGGTAATATTCCAGCAGGCGATAATAGGCATTCTCCATCCAGTGCCGCCAGTCCCAATATTCGCGCGACTCCAGGTAGCTCCCCTCCGCCCGCATCGCCTGCATCGCCGTATACTCCGCCTGCCAGGCCTCCGTCCAGACAACCTCCGGGCACGCCCAATTCGTGTGCTCCCCGCGCGTGAAATACCCCATCCGCCGCGCCATCGCCTCGCATACCGTGCCATCAGTCAAGCGGGCTTCCCCCAGCGCGGAATAAATCTCGCACTGCTCATACTTCTCGCACCGGCAGCAATTCGACTCCTCCCAATCGCCATACGCCGTCCCGTTGAAAAAAGGATGAATGCGTTCACACATCTGCGTTTCCTCCACTTTCAAAATAGTGAAATCATGGAATCCTATTATCCGACGAATCCCAGTTCAGGCTATAAATGCACCACCTGCAGCCCTGGTACATGCAGGATGATCGATTCCGCCACAAAACGCCGGTGGCATCGCTGTGGATCAATCTCCGCGCACATCAGCACGTAGGTATGTCGCAAGGAAATGATACGAGAGGCCAGCGTCTTGACAGCATCTAATGCATGATCGCCGCCTTCTGCCGGCTCCCAGACATCAGGCTTTCCGCTCATATTCCCCCAACGCGCGCCACCACTGGTATCGCGCACCCAACCGCTCACGTAGGCGTGATTCAATGTATGCCTGGCACCAGGCGCCCGTTGACCGGCGCACATCGATCACAATAACGCCCTCTGGGATCATCGAAAAGAACTCCTCGGGTTGGCGGTTGCCATACCCGATGGTATACAGCGTTGTCATCGTTTCGGCCTCCCCCCATGTGAAAGCATCGCCGTCCGCACCGTGCACCGCCGGATCCGGCTGAACCAGAGCCGCACCAGCACCCGCGCCGCCAGCGGATGTGGACACAACCGCCACGGCTCATTTTTGAACAGCCAATCGCGGATATCCGGCCTCGGCCATAAATCTGCAATGGAGAAGAACATCAGTAATTCCTCACTTCCCAGAACACCGTATTGTGCCCCAGCGTACCGACGCCGCGGTTAAAGATGCTGAACTCCACCACGGCGGTGGGGTAGCGCGTCCAGATGTCCTGCAGCGTGTCCCAACTGGCGGCATCCATCGCCTGCTGCAGCAGCAGCTTCGCCTGCAGGCCGGCGGCGTGCCGCGTCTCGCGCGCCAGCGCCGCCCGCATCAGGTCATCGATGGTCGTATACATCAGCGACAGATAATGCTCGTCACGCATCACCTCGCCCTGCAGCAGGCGCCCGGTGTTCGCCGCCTTGTCGCTCTGCGAAACGGTAATGCGCCGCCGATCGCGGCCGCGCGCCAGCCAGGCCGCGCACGTCTCCTCCAACTCCGCCACCGTGGCCAGCGGCTCCGCATACCGTGGCAGCCGCGCCCCGGGCCGCCCGTTATACATCAGCCCCACCGGCAGCGGCGCCATCCCCGCCAGCGCATCCGCCAGCGTGAATGTCCGAAACCGATTCCCGAACACCCCCTGCTCATACAACGCCCGCATCGTCGCCTTGTCAGGAATCGTTTCATTCACAATTGCCGGGTATTGAATTTCCATCTGAGTTACCCCTCTCTCCCGAACTCATCTCGCAATGGGCATTTTCGCTTCCGGCACACTGCGGCATGCTCATACGTGACCGCGCCGCACTTCTCGCACCAGCTATACTCCCCGTCATAGGACGATGCCAGGGAATCGCAGTCGACGGGCACATCGAGCCTGATATCATCGTGATCCAGGAATTCGCTGAAGAGGATAATAACCCCAGCGGCTTGCCGTGGCGTCAGTGCTTTGGTATCGAAGGTAATACCGTCGCATTCCCGACCCCGCATCACCTCATAGAGCGTCTCCATCCTGGCGCGATAGTACTCTTTCGTCCATCGTTCCGCAGGCACATCAATAAGCTGCAGCCCATGCCAGAAAGTGGCCGCATCTTCCGGGGTAATGGTGTCGCCGTCTGCCGGCGGGTTGAAGTGCCACTCACTCAGACGGTTGTAAAACCAGCGGACGAACCTGTTGTGATCATCGGCCACCTCGCAAAATACTTCGTCAGTCACGCCTGCAGCCGGATTGGTCGTTCGCCATTGTTTTGGATTATCCAGATACTGCTCGGTCTGGTAGCCCAGTGTTTCCTCGACATGGGCGACATGGTCGCGTATCTTTTGCAGCGTCCCAGGCGGCGCTTGCATCGGATCTTTCAACCCGGCCACGAATGCAAAAAACGTGTGATAGCTCATGATAGTCCTTTCCTCCGGTATGCGTTTGGTATGATTCCGGTATGGAATCGGTATGGTTACGACAGCAGCATCTCCACCATGATCTCTTCACCGCTGTCCCAGGCGTCGCAGATCTCCACCGGACCGCCCGTCACGTCGAACAGCTTCCTACCCCGCGCCCAGTTCAGCAGCCGGCACACCTCCGCCGGCGCCATCCCCACCGCCTCCCAGAAGATATTACCGACCCACGACGCCCGCCCATAACGGGCAAACCGTTTCCCGGCGATCCGCACTGCCCCCTCCAGGAACACGATCTTCGGCCCTCGGTCAACGCAGGACTCCAACTCCAGATCGATATCATCGATGTGCAGCATCTCCAGCCGGTCCCGTGTATTCCCTCGCTCATCGTTGCAGCACAACGCAACGAAAATTAGTTCCTGTGACATGGCGCCCCCAACCGATCAGATAAATCAACCACCTCGAACCCCGCCCGCAAATTGCTCGCCACCGCCTCCGCCGTCATATCGCGCAGATAGCAACAGTGCCGCCCCTGCCAGGTGATCTCCGCCAGCCGCATCCCCCGGGGACTGTCACCGCATCTAACGCCCGGTCGGAATGCATCGCGCCCGGCGCAGGGACTGTCCCCACGTATTGCCTCCGTCATCGGCGTCACCGGTGCATCGAATAATGAAAGCTGCCTGCACTCCACACGCGCGACGGCCGGCTGCTCCTGCGCGACATCGGCGACACCCGGGCTGGTGATCGACCCCTTAAACATGCACGTCGCCCAGCCCCCGCCCTCCTCCTCCCACTCGACGCTCGCATACGTCTTCTGATCGCTCCGCACCCGCCCCGCCACCCGCGCCCCCGTGCGCGGACTGGGGAACGCCACCGCCGTGCCTGGCGCCAGGATGGTAGCCGCGGTAATCATGGCTGCACCTCATCATCAAATCGCATAGCCGGCGTCTCCCGATCGATCCGCTTCCGCGCCATCGCGATATACGCCGGGTTCAGCTCACTTCCCCAGGCCGCCCGCCCCAGCCGCCGGGCCACCGCCAGCGTAGTGCCGGATCCGGCGAACGGATCATATACGACATCACCGTGCCGGCTGCCGGCCAGGATGCACGGCGTCACCAACGCCTCCGGAAAGGTCGCGAAGTGGGCGCCCTTATATGCCTGAGTAGGCACCTCCCAGACACTCCGCTTATTCCGGTACTCAACCGGATACGTCATATAGCCGTTCCCCTGGCTGCCGCCGTGGGTGTCGATGCCCTCACGCACCGTGCGCGCCTTCCGTGCTTTGCCATGCTGAGCGTCGCGATCCTGATGCATCCGGGAGTTGACGCCTTCCCGTCCCAACCGGTGGAAAGAGCCATGTTCGCCCGGCCCGGTTTCCCAGCCAGACGGCACTTTGATAAAATCCTGCCGCGGTACTGGAGTCGTGGCACGCCGACGATTCAGGGATCGCGCCATATCTTCCGGTAGACTGTCGCCCGGGCAGATCTGTTGTTCCTTGATCGCCTCCCAGTCGTAGTAATACCTCGGCGACCTGGTCAGCAGGAACAGGTACTCGTGCGCCGTTGTTGGCCGATCCTTGCACGATTCCGGCATCGGATTCGGCTTCGCCCAAATGATGTCGCGACGTAGATACCACCCGTCATCCTGCAACGCCAGCGCGACGCGCCAGGGCATGCCCACCAGGTCCTTCGCCTTCAACCCCGGCTGCGGCAGCCGGTTCGGCTGCACCAGCGGCCCTACCGGCGCCCCCGTGTGCGGCTGTTTCCGGCTGCCGCCGCGGCTGCCCTTGTGCCCCTGCCAGCGATCGCCTTCCCAGCCGCCGCCAGGCCGGAACCCCACCTGCCCCGCGCCCGTCGCGTAGCTGTCCCCCATGTTCAGCCACAGCGTGCCGTCCCTCCGCAACACGCGTCGCAGCTCCCGGAAGATCTCCACCAGGTGCGCGATGAACAGCAGATACGTCGGCTCGAGACCGAGCGACCCCCGCCAGGCGCCGCACTGCCGGCAGAAGGCGCCGGAGGGTTGCTTGTCCACCCGGCTTGCCCCGCCTGCAGGTGAACCATCGAGCGTTGACCGCTCCCCGACACTGCCCCGCCTGGAGGTGACGCGTTCCTCGCTCCAGTCATGCGCGCACCCCGCCTCCCCGTCCCAGATCAACGGCGCGATATCATAATCGCGCAGACCCCAGTATGGCGGCGACGTGACCACGCACTGCACCGACTCCGCCGCCATCGCGCGCATCACGCTGCGCGCGTCGCCGTGGTACAGTTGAACGCTCTGATCGGGATAGGAAAAAGCCGGCGCCATCATCAAACCAGATCCTCCACCCTCCAGGAAGCCGGCCGCACGGCATCCCAAAACAAAACCGGGCAATACTTCCGCCCGCTCGGATGCTCGATCACGTGGCAGTGCGTATCCTGACCACAATGCCCGCACAACTCGAGCTGCTCGCGCACGAAACCGCAGACCATCATCTCCAGCACATGATCCGGCACCAGCCCATCGATGAAGTCATCATGCAACCAGACCGGATCCCCCACCGGCGCGCCGTGCCTATTCCGTTTCTGAACGATCACCCAATACAGCACTTCCAGCCCCTTTTGTTTAATAAAACCGCCCTTTTGCATCACGTCCACGCTCGCGCTGTTTAATAATCACCGGGACCGTCTGTCGGGGACTGTCTCGCATTTTCCCCGAACTTCGTAGCGGCCGCCCTCGCCTTCAACCCCGTCATACGGTACCTGAACGCTGTTGCTCTCATCGGAAAATGCGTGACTGTACCCCAGGTTCCCGCCTTCAAGTTGAATCAGTACCATCTCCCCATCCACCCGCGCGCGAAACCGGCGGGTGACAGCATGCGAAATATGGAAATGCTGCAGAAATGCCTTCCCGTCCAGATAGCGACGCCCCTCCTGCCGACGTAGCCTATATACGCCATCCTCGGTAACAGGAGCCGACTTCAGCCCGATCTGCCGCGTCTCCGAGTCATACCAGAGAGATACGTGCGAAGAGGAAGCAAACCAGCGCTGTACTGCCACAGCGTTCAACATCAACATCCCGTTAGCATAAATACTCATCTCTGGATTAGGGCCGCGCCCGCGCCGTCCCCCCATATAACGCTCAAATGCCATTAGGCTGTCCCCGGCGCAAAGCGCCAACTCTGGAACTCCGAACTCCGAACTCCGAACTCCAACCCTACACCCGCACCCCCGGTGACAATATCCTCCGCCGCGGCCCCGTGGGAGCCCCACCATTCACCGGCAACCCCGGTCCGGGCCCCGCAATGTCATCGATCGACCGCCCGCCCAGGTAGATCATCAGCGCCGCCAGGTTATACACCATCAGGTCCCACGCCTCGTTGTGCGCGCCCTCCCGCTTCTTCACCCAGGCGTAATAAGTGGCGCCGCGGGCGATGCGCTTCACCCGCTTCTCCGACGTGAGCATCGCGAAATACGCCTCGTCATACCGCCGTGGCGTCAGGCCGTCCGCCATCGTCGGGTCGACCGGCCACTGGCAGAATTTCGGCCCGGCATGCGCCACCTTCAGCCAGTTATAGAGCTGATCTTTCGCGTCGATCGTGTTGATCGTGTAGATCGGCGTCTTGATGCCGTCCTGGTCGACCATGCCCTGCGCGCCGATGATCGGCTTCCACCACTCCGAACCGCCGCGGATGGCGAACACCTCCGGCTCCCGCTCGCGCGTGAAGGCGTAGACATCCTTGGAATAGTGGCCCATCGCATCCCACACCATCCGGCTCACGGCGAGTTGCGCGCCGTCCTCGCGCCGCCAGAGCTTGCCGCGCAGATCATCCAGCGTCCGCCGCAAGTCGATATCATCCGGCGTGCCGTCGATGCGCCCGTACTGGATGCCCCATGTCTCCAGCCCGTTACCGAAACCGCGCACCTCATACTCGACATAATGCTCCTGCGTATCGACCGCCATCATGAGCAGCTTCACCCCGGCCGGCACATCGGCGTGATACCAGTGCCGCTGCGGGTTATCCAACCTGGTGAAATGGTTCTCCGGCAGCGATTCACCCTTCTCCTCATAGGTCTCGCCGCACACGGAGTTGACGAAGACCCGGTATTTTTCCGGCTTGCCTTCGTGCAGCTCCGTCACCGCCAGCTCGAACTTCTGTTGAATCGCCAGCCAACTGGTGAGCAACGATGTCATCGCCGACGTGTGCCAGGAGCGATAGCCGGCGTGGATGTTCCGCGCAATCCACAGCCCCTGGGGCGCTAGAGCTTTCCATTCCGCCTCCGTGTGCAGGCAGCCGCAATACCGGCAGGTGTAGCTGAAAACCGCATCCTCGGAATATACGCCACTCCCGGGGACTGTCCCCGCATCTAACGCCCGGTCGGAATTCATAGCGCCCGGCGCAGGGACTGTCCCCACGTATTTAGCCGGTCTGACAAACCGATCATCGAAGGCGATTAGTTGATAACCGCCGCAGCTCGGGCAAGGCGTGAACCATTGCTCGCGCGTGCCCTTCTCGTACATCGGCTCGATCTGCGAGGATTCCTTCCGCAGGGGCGTGCTCGCGACAAAGGTTTTCCGCCGGCTGAATGTCTGCTGGCGCTCGATCGCCATCACGAACGGATCACCCTGCTTGTTGGCCGACCGCACCCAGGCGTCGAACTCGTCACAGATCACGATCGGCCCCGACCATGACCGCAGGTTGTTGCCCGAGCTGGAGATCAGAATCGAGATGCCGCCCCCCGGGAACGCCTTCGACTCGATGGTGTTCTCCGTCTCGCGGCTCTTGTTGTCCTGAATCATCCCCTGCAGGCACGGCGTGTCGCGCAGCATCGTGCCCAGCTTCTTCAAGCTGAACACCCGGCGCAAGTGCTGATCCGGCAGAATCACCAGAATCTGCCGCGGATCATCGGTCATGTGGTGGCCGACGATGTTGCAGATCGTCTGCGTCTTCGCCTGCTGGGCGCTCGACATCCAGCAGAGCAGCTCGTTGTACCGTGTCCAGGCGATGGCGCGCGGCTGGTAGATGCTCCCCTCGCCGCGAAAGGCAGTTTCCGGGTTGTCGATCACATACAGCGCCTGGTCGGGTGCGTCCGAATAGGCGCGCGCAATCTCCCGTGCGTGTGGCACCGTCTCCCAGCGCCAGCGCGTATTGCCGGCGTTGGATTCATCATCCGACAGCCAGCGCTCCTCTGCCGCCCACTGGTCGAGCAAGCGATGGCTCTTCGGCGCCCACAGCTCGAAGATCTCCGCCGCCAGCCGCTGGGCCGGAGTCAGCCCCTTATTGCGCTTGCGCTGTGATCGCTGCCTTGTGCCCGCGCCGTTTTTTGGGTTTCGGTTCGACATACTGTAACTCGCTGCAGATCTCGTCTATCACCTGGCGGATTACCCGCCCGTTCTCCACCGGATTACCCGGCAACCGGGCCACCAGCAGGTCTTCCAACTGGTATAACTTGTGCTTGGCGCTGCTGATCATCGGCCCGAAAGTGTCCCGGATATCATCGGTGTGGATGTGTGTGCCCTTCAGGATGGACAGCTCCAGCTCCTCGCGCTCCGCCGTCGCCAGCGCGCGCCGCAGGGACGCCGCCTGCATCTCCGTCATCGAGCCGGCCGGCTTCTCTTCGCTCGCCGCGTCCTGCTCGGGATGGAACGTCCGCCACTGCGCCAGCGCCGCCTCCAGGTTCAAACAATAACTCGCCCCCTTCGGCACAATCGCCGCCCCCGTGATCTTCCCGGTCTTGATATACTTGTTACGGATGGTCGACTCATGCACGCCGACCAGGTCAGCGAACTCCCGCACGCTGACCGTTTGCGTACCACCCCCATCAAAAAGCTGTATCTGTTCAAAAACCATGCGTATCACCGCGTACCAAGCACCAAATAGCCCATATTTCTAAAAATCGTGCGTACTGCGTACCCTCCCGGTGTGCGATATCACTCCAAGTTCCGGGCATCGCAGTATGCGCAGCTTGATCTCCTCCGGGAGGACCCGCGACCATCCTGGAGGAGGCCTCCAAACTGCAGGGGCATGAGGGGCACTTTTTTTCCTCTTGTGCTATAACAACGTAATTCAATTGCCCGTTACTCCTTGTTAGTCTTTTAGTTATCTATGTGCCCCATGTGTCCCAGAAAGTAAAAGATAAGATAAATGAATTCAAATCGGTCAATGGTCGCGGGGCACTTATGGTCTTCGAACGTGCCCCCATCATGCCCCATCTGCCCCGGTAAACAAGCCGTCATCCTCACCCCGATAGTAGAGCACTCCACGTCTACCGTGGGATTTGTGGTCGACACGTATCTGTTTATTGAAACGTCCGGCGTCGGCGTGTTCACGTAAAATGTTGAGGATTGTCCGTGTTGGCAGACGGGTATTCAAGGCGTCATTGCAGGCGGTCACAACGGCGTATCGGGTCAGAAAAATCCATCCTCCGCTGGTGTATTCGCCTTGCAGCGCCTTGATTGTTTCTAGTAGTATTTCTGCCTCTTCCATGTCGGTATCTGTACTGCCGCGACGATGGCTGTTAAGCCAGGCTGCCGCGATCACGGCGGCGGCGTCATCGGAGCAACGAGACAGCACTTCCGTGACCCATGATGCCCAGCGGTCGGAGACATCGTATTTCGGTGCCGGCGTCTGCAATTCGGCGACGATATCCATCAGGATATAGCGTTGATATTCAGTGATGAATTGGTTTATTTGATGTTGCCAATCGGCAATATATTTCGGCATGGCTAGATGGATGATAAAGCACCTCTCCGCCATATCGCGGGACAGGCGCAGTGCGTTGCCGGTCAACAGGTAGACGAGCGTATTTGGTCGTTTGGCCTCCCCCTTATACATCTGCTTGCCGCTCACGTGCGTCGTCGTGATGAGCGCATCGAGCAGTGGGCTGTTCACCTCGCCCTTGATGTTATCGATGCGCACGATCCGCTGCAGGCGCGCCGCTGGGGTGAGTAGGCGCTGCAGAATTTCCTCCTCGGCGCGCTTGCTTAGGTTGATGTCGATCAGCCCGCCGTACAGGCTGCCAACCGCGTCGGCCAGGGTGCTCTTTCCACAGCCGCGGTCCGGCGCCGTGATGGCAAAGGCCGGCCGCTCCTTCAACGGACCGCCCCAGGCCGGCGTCAGGAACATAGCCCGAATCATCAACGCGTCGACCTCCGTTTCGACGTTCGTAAAGAAGCTCAGTAATCTATCGAAATATGCACCGGTCGGCGTGTAATCCGCGATGGGACGCCAGGAATAATAATGGCCGGGCAGCGGCGGCTCGTGGGGAAGCGCTGCGATATCCTCGTACAATTCAGCATGTGATCCGGTATAGGAAAATAGCTCTTCTTTGGTGGCAAAACTATGGTTATCCTGGCTCAAACCAGTGCGCCAGGAGATGGCGCCGTAATCGGCCAGCCAGGCGAGCAGATCAGGATGCTTTTCCATGAACTGAATCTCGCCTTCTCGGTCGAAAAACAGCATGGTCCCGACGCGCCGCGGCCATCCCGTTGTGATATTGATAATGGTGTCGTAAATGTTGCTCAAACGGTGCGCGAAGTAAACCGGTTTGCTCCCCTTATCCGTTTCGATCCAGGTGCAATAATTATTGGCGATGATGACCGGCTCACCGTCGCCTGTGCCGCTGATAGCGACATCGGGGGGCGCCAATCGGTCGTAAATATCGCCGTCATCATCCAGACAACCGGTTGTCTCCAGGTTGGTTGTCTGGTTGTCTGCTTCTGGGTTGTTTTGGTTGTCTGGTTGTCTATCTTCGGTTGTCTGGTTGTCTGTTTCGGGGTTGTCCGGGTTGTCTGGTTGTCTGTTTTCGGTTGTCTGGTTGTCTGTTTTCTGGTTGTCCGGGTTGTCTGGTTGTCTGTTTTGGGTTGTCCGGGTTGTCTGGTTGTCTGTTTCGGCAGCATCGGGGGCACTTTGAAGTGCCCCCAGATGGATCAGCAGCAACCCTTTGGTTGTCCGTTTGGTCGGGATAGTGCCCCGAGTCAGGCGCTTACGGACCGCCTGGGGACTGATCCCGAGCGCCTCCGCTGCCTGCTTCACCGTCACATAGCCGTCGTCCCCATGCCCCGGCGCATATGTCTCCCGGCAGTCCTGCGCCGCCCGCGCGATGGTGATCTGCCCATAGGTGCGCCCGTCGCTGCTGTGCCGCTCGTCCCATTTCTCGCGCATCAGCGCGCTGCCGCGAAACAGCCGGTCCATGGTGGCCGCGTCGCCGCCTGCCCAGAAGGCCAGCAGGTTGCACAGTGCCATGTCGCTGGCGCTCTGATCTTTGCCCTCGTGGCCGGAATAGTACAACTGCCGTAATTTCGCCCCGTTGCGGGCGTCACACGCCTTGTGGAGGATGTCTTGATCGGAGAGCGAGAAAGAAGAGGCATCCGGCAATTTTTTTGCGCTTGGTGCCGGCGCCGTCTTCGAAACAAACAGTTCCCGGTGCAGCGCCGCCAGCGCGTCCTGACGGGGAAGGATGTCGCCGGGCGATCCGGCGACCAGGCGTCCGGTCATCGTGAAGAAACGGACCGAGTCATACATCTCGATGTGCCCGACGCGCCGCTTCCCCTCCGGTAAGCTACCCTGCACCCAGATGCGCAGCCCCTTGCCGCTGACGGTGATCTCCGTGTAGGAGTCCAACCGTCCGACGATCTCCGCGGCCTGTGGGTCGATTTCGCCCGTCTCCAGGTTGATGCAGTCGTCCAGGTCAACGCCGGCGAAGGGATCGTCTGCGGAAAGCACGTAGCCCAGGCCGTCAAATCGCTTCGACCGCGCCAGCGCCGTCCGCGCCTCTTCGTAGGTGCTCCAGGTGTCCGGCGCGTCGGTCTTCGCCAGCCGCCCATTGCGCGCGTTGTAAGGCACCTTCGTCGGCTTCTCCTGCCCTTTCCGCTGCTCGTATCGCCAGACAACCCACTGCCGGCGTTCGGTCAATATCGGAGGAATATTGTCGAATATAATGGCTGGCACGCTTACTCCTGATCGCCGCCGTGGCGAGGACAACCGGTGAGTATGAAATCATCTATTCCGAATCGCTTAATACGTAAATAACCTCTTCAGCGGTCAGGCATATGGCGTCACACATTTTGTACATCAGTTCGGGTTCGTTTTCGTCCGCCAGCAGGACGACGGTAAACTTCCCTGCGCCAACCGCCTGACCTAGCTCCAGGTGGGCGCTGCGTCCGCAAGGAAGCACGAGGACGCAGGCGTCGCATGCCCTTAGTGCATGCATATCTGAAGAAAAGCCGTCTTCGGCAATCGGATGCTGTAAGGCGGCACGAAATGCTGTCGAAGACCAGCATTTCCAGGCGGGGTCAATGGCTGACCAGTGGAAACCGTTGTTACCTGGGGACGGATGCTTGAAATCGTATACGTCATGGCCGGCATTCCGAAGTAGACGGACAATGTCTTGCTGGATCTGGTTGCGCCATGATGAGGCGACATAAATTTTCATCTGTGTATCCTTACTCCTTGCGAAGCAACAAAATCGGTGAAATCTGCGTAATCTGCGGTTCCCCGTCACCCGAGCTGCATCGGCATCACCAGGCTGATATAGCCCTCGATGTCCTTCCCGGTGATCATCGCGGCTTCATTGCGGGCGGCAAGGGCGAACTCAACCTCCGTAGTATCGAGCACGGAGAGCACGTCGTGCAGAAACTCCGCGTTGAAGCCAATCTCCACGGCCTCGCCGGTGAGGCTCGCGGGCAGCAGCTCGTGCGCGCTCCCCACCTCCGCCGTCTGTGCCTCCAGGTGCAGGCGGCCTTCCTCGGGCAGCATGCGCAGAATCACCTTGTTGCTCTCCGCCCTGGCCACCAGCCCCGCCCGATCGATGGCGCCCAGCAGCACGGACGGGTGCAGCGTCAGCCGGCTCGGGCTGTCGATCCGCAGCAGGCGCTCATACACCGGGAATTGCCCCTCGATCAACCGCGAGCACACCACCAGGCCGCCGATCTGCAGCGCCGCCAGCCCCGCGTTGAACATCAGCACGACGGCGTCGTCCGCCTTGCCGATCGCCCGCGACATCTCCGCCAGCGCCCGGCGCGGAATAATCACCTCGATGCGCTCACCTCCGCCGTCAAAGGCTGCCGATCGACCGCCAGCCGGTGCGTATCCGTAGCCGCCAGCGTCGCCATGCCAATAGTTGGCTCCCCCTCGCCAGTATTGGGAGGGGGTTGGGGGGAGGGCAGCGTCTGCGCTTCCGGCTCCCAGCGGAACAGCGCGCCGCAGATGACAGGCCGTGATTCATCCGTGGAAACGGCATACTGCACGCGCCGGATCATCTCGACCAGTTGTGGCCCCGGCAGCAGCAGCCGGCGAAGATCATCCGGCAACTCAACCACCGGGTACTCCTCCGCCGGCAGCCCGTACAGCGTGTATGTCGCCTCGCCGCAGGTAATGACCAGTTGCGTCCATGGCGCCGAGTCTGCCGCCTCCAGGCCCCGCCTGGCCTGCACCTGCACCGGGTCGTCGTCACTCATCTTCCCGATCAGCGCCTGCAGCAGCTTACCCGGCACGGTAATCGCCCCGTCCGCGCCTCGCTCGATGCTGATGCCGTAAGAAAAACGCAGTTCCAGATCCGTCGTCGTCAGCGTCAACGTCTCCCCGCTCACCGACAGCAGCACATGCCCCAAAATCGGCAGCGTGCTCCGCGACGCCATCCCCGGCGTCACCCGTTTCAACGCCCCTGCCAACACCCCTGTGTTACACGTAAATTGCATAGCTCCCCCCCTGGGAGCGCGGACCTCAGAGTCCGCGCGTGATGTCTATTGCTCAACCCGCGTCACGCGGAACGCCTCACCATTCAGCCAGATCATGGTCAGTGATTTTCTCCCGGTCGGCGGTTCAGCCGGTCCCCAGGCGGCATTGGTCACCCGTAGCCCATGCCGGGATGCGACCGTCGTCGCTTTCTTCGCCTCATCTCGCTCCCGTGCCAGCCGCTTGATGTCACCAGACAGACAGCCAGGTTCGACCAGGTAGCCTTTCTCTGGTGTACCGATTCCAGCGCCGGAGAGCGCGCAGAGTGCGTCGAAGGCCAGCATATGCGCGATATCATGGTCAGTTTTATGCTTGAGTTTTTCGAGGTTCAGCTGCTCCTTCAGCTTATTAACCGCCGCATGCAGAGGTGAGGTAACGAATTCCGGCTCGCAGAACCGCACTTCCCCCGGTTGCAGTGACGGCAATATGGCACCATCCGGTGTGATGTCGCCGGCAACATGAATGACACTCGGTGTTGCCTGCCGCACCCCCTCCTGCAGCAGCTCCATCCCAAGCAGCGTGCGTAAAATGCTGGGTATATCCATCGCTCACACCTTTCGTGAATCTCAGACTACTGATCCGCAAACGGATCAGTAATATCCGGCACATCCAAATCATCCGCTGTCTCGCCCCCTGCTGGCGTGCTGCCTTCCGCGGGCCGCGGCGCCGGCGGCGTCGGCTCCGCCGGGTCGCTCTCCTTGCGCTTCCCGCCCCCCAGATTGACGAAATCGAAGGAGACGACCTGCACGTCCTGCGACAATCCCGTGGTGCTATCCTTGCGCTCATACAGCCGACCGTGCAGGATCCCGCTCACCCAGATCGGCTTGCCCTTGGCGAAATACTCATGGATCATCTCCGCCACCCGATCAAACGCCCGGCAGTTGAACCATTGCGTCACCTCATTGCCGTCCTGATCCTTCGGACGCTGGTCGGCAATCGAGAACCGGCAAACCGTCCGCCCAGATGTCGTGCTGCTCAACTCCGGGTCGCCTCCCATGTGCCCGCAAATCGTGATGCTATTCATGAATGACTCCTCTGTTTGGGGACTGTCCCCGCATTCAATGCCTGTAGGTAAGCCCTGGCTCACCGCCGGTACATCCCCTCATACCAACGCTCGGGCTCCTCCGTCGGCTCCAGCGCCGCCAGCAGCGTCTTCACGCCGCGCTCTAAGCTGGACAATATCTCGCGCGCCTCTGCGGCATCCGGCGGCCCCACATACAGCTTCGTCCAGCGCCGCCCCCCTACCGGGTACACCATCAGCGCCGAAATCGTCAGCTCCCCCGCCCCCGTCATCACCGCCCGCAAAAACGCCGTGTCGCTAATCACCATCCCGGGTAGCAACCTGGTCGACATAGCAACCTCCAAAACCACTGGGACTGTCCCCGCGCCTGGCGCCCGCCCCGGTCCCCGTCGCTCGCCGCAGGGACTGTCCCCGCGCCTGGCGAAACTACTATTCCACCGGGTGAATTGGCACATACCCCTCCGGCCACTCCGTCCGCGCCGCCAACCCTGGCCCGCGCATGGTGCGCCGATCGGCAACCGGTGGCCGCCGGCGCGCTGGGGGAGCTGGCGGTGTCTTTACCGGCTCCTCCGCCGGCATCTTCATCTGCGACTGCACCCACATGTCCAGTGAGCTGATGCTGAAGCGCAGGGCACTGCCCAGGCGGACAAACGGAATCTCCTGTTGGCTGACCATCCGATAAATGGTGCGCTCGCACAGGTGCAGATGTTCAGCCGCCTGTTTGATTGTGATCAGCTTCTCACTCATACAGCGCCTCACGGATCGCCCTCGCCAGCAACCGCTCATTCAGCAGCGGACCGGTGGATGGAATCTCCGCCGGCGTGCCGTGCTCCCGAGCAAATTCCGCCATCTCCGCCACGGCCTCCGCGTCGATGCAGCAGAACTCCTCATATTTCACCACCGCCTTCGCGGTCGCCAGCGGACTGCATCCGTGCTCGCGCATCAGCGTAATGCACGTCGCCATCGCCCGGTGCACCACCCCCAGCGTCGGTAAATCGTATTGCGGAAGATCTAATACCATCATGCACCTCAGGGACTGTCCCGGCCCCCCATCGATAACGCCCGCGCTCACCATCAACGTACGTCTCCGGTACCATAGGGACTGTCCCCTCTGCGGCGGTACTCCGCCGCATTCCTGCAGGTAAGCCCCCAACTCAAAACTCAAACCTTCCCTATCGCCGTATTTCCCCCAGCCCGTCGCAGAACGCGCACCCCTGCCCGTCGCAATACGGGCATGTCTTCCAGATGCGCCACTTCCGTACCAGCACCAATGCCAGCACAATAATCGCCAGGATGATCCCGACCGTCCCCACCATCGCGTGTGACATCGCTACCTCCCTCAGGGACTGTCCCGGCCCACCAGGCAGAGCGCCCGCTTACGCCGCTACCGCCCGTCTCCGATACCTTAGGGACTGTCCCCGCGTCTGGATAAACCGGGAGGGGGCCTGTCGGAACGGTTCCCGCCCCCTCCCCCCATCACATCATGTGCCCCTGTGTGCCACCCCCTCGGGGACTATCCCCGCCCCTCACGCCCATCACCGTGTGATAACGCCCGGCGCAGGGACTGTCCCCCGTCCCCCTACAACAGGCTGAACGCGCACCCCAGCACCACCGCCACCGCGCAGATCCCGAGCATCAACCCGATCACCTGCCAGGCCGGCCCCAGGCACCCCTGATAGCCCGTGGCGTCGTGGAAGGCCGCGTTCGCCTTCTGGTGGATCGTCCAGGTCTCGCGCCCCTCGTCCACCGCGGCGCGCAGTCCCGACCGCCGGCGCGTGGACAGCGGATAATGCACCGTGTGCTGCAACACGTGCGACCCGATCTCGCACAGCACCAGCAGCGTGTCCGCCGCCAGGTACGGTTGCTGTGATCCCCGCGTCATCATCACCTGCAATTCTTCTCGCGCCGATTCCACCAGCGCGCGCCGGCTCACCAGCAGCTCCGCTCCCTCGACGCGCAGGTAATCCTCCGCCGTGAAGTAAAACGCCCTCACCGCCTGAGTCGAAATGAATAATGGCTGCGTATCGCGTGTCATCGCCTGCCTCCTTACTGGGAGCGCGGACCTCTGAGTCCGCGCGTCTCGTTGAAATAAGCCTACCGCTGCTTCCGCCCAGCCGCCTTCCCCGCCCCGGTGGGTTTCACCACCCCGCGGGGGAATACCGCGCGCCGATCCGCCACCCGGTTGCTCGCCTTCCGATACTCCGCTGCCTGCCCGTCGATTCCCGGCCCGCCCAGCCATCCCGCCCGCGCCCCGATGGCATCATGCTGCAGCAGCGAAGCCGGATGCTGCGCCGCCTGCTTCCGCCGCCGGAGTGTCGCCTGGTCGGTCACGGCCGGCGTCGGCACCTCCTCCGTGTGCGCCTGTCGGCTCAGCAAAGATCGGATACGATGGAAAAGTGATAGCATCTGCATGTAGGTCAGCCCCATCCCAACTCAAAACTCAAACCTTCTTCGTCTTCCCCTCGCGCAGCGCTCGCTTGATCGCCGCCCGCAACTGCCGATCTTCCCGCGCCTGGGACGTACCCTGATACGCCTCCCAGGATCGCCGAGCCAGCACCTGCTGACCTTCCCGTTCATCGCGTGACGGTCGAGACATAGATCACCTTCTCCTCAAAGGCGGTATTCCGCCGCCATCTCCTATCCCTTGTCCTCGTGGGGCGAGCAAGCGATGGCACAAAAAAAAGACCATCCCGACCTCTTTAGGCCGGGACCATCTCCCCCTCCGGCGCTTCCCATGGTGCGTCGCTCACCAGCGCCCCTACCGGCACACCAAGCACTTCGGAGAGGTTAATCAGCCGCTGCATGGGCGGACGCTGACGGCCTCGCTCATAATGGCTGATCGTTCGTTGCAAGGCCGGAGGATTGAGAGCCTGGCCCAGTTGTGTCTGTGTCAGATTGCGATGCTGCCGTATGGTGACCAGATTCGTCGCGAAACTCATTAGTTGCCTACCAGTATTAGGGTATGAATTCAGGATACTACTAGAAATACTGCATGTCAAGGGCAACTCTAATAATTTTAGGCTATATTTTTCGCCAAGGGAGTAATCCCTTGCGCAATACTATTTATAGTAGTATAATAATGCAACCCTCAAGCAAAGAGGGTAGGAGAAGGAGAAGAAAAGCAATGGCTATGTTGGCGGTACGTTATAATATGAATATGGACTATCGAGCGATGGGAGAACGACTAAGGGCGGCACGCCGCAAGGCGGATATGACTCAGGCCGAAGTGGCCGAGAAGCTCCATGTCTCGGAAGGCGCCTATGGGCATTACGAGACAGGCAAGAGCGAGCCGAAACTCGAAACGCTCAACACGCTGGCCGACATCTTCCATATCACCGTGGATGAACTCATGGGACGTGAATACGCCGGCCATGAGCCGGAACCGGTGATGCCCATCTATACCCCCGGCCCCATGATCTACGTGCCGGTGTATGGCGCGATCCGCGCTGGCGAGCCGATGCTGGTTTATGAAGAGTTCCTGGATTATGAGACGGTGGATGCCGATGATTTTGAGAAGGGCGATTTTTACCTGGAAGTGACCGGTGACTCCATGGAGCCGGATCACATCCCCTCCGGCGCCCGCGTCCTCGTGCGTCCGCAGTTGGAAGTCAGCCCGACTGAAATCGCCGTCATCAATATCGACGAGAATAATGCCACCCTGGGCCGCGTGCGCTTCCATGAAGGGCAGGCCATGATCTATAAATCAAACCCCAACTACCTGCCCCAAATCTACCCGGAAAGTGAGATACGCGTGGTTGGCCGGGTGGTGGAATGGAAGATCAAGCCGAAGCTGAAGTAAGGAGGTTGGTGTGTTCTGCCCGCATTGTGGGAAAGCCATTGTGAATGGCAGTCGAGAGTGTCCGTATTGTGAAAAGGCTATTGAGCCGGTATCGGGCGCTCCGATGGAACAACTCCGCCAGCAGGCGCAAAGCGCACCGACTCCGGTACAAACGAGGAAGCAGTCAGGATGGCTATGGGTCGTCGGCATCATTGCCTTCTTCATCGTCATCGGAATGATGAATAATAATAAGGATAAGACCCCAGTCAATCCGGCTCCCGAAAGCACCCCTGTACCGGCTGCTACCGCGCCTCCAAAACCGGCAGCCATACCGTGGTCGCAGCAGGCGCTGACCGCGGAGAACATCGGCAAGCAACTCAAAGATGTCAGTGATTACCTGAAATGTGAAATCGATAATGGGGAAGTCTACGTGATATTGAATATCCAAGCAATCTGGGACGAAACCAGTATGATCAAAGACCTTGGACGTGAGCACATCGATATATGTCAATCCTTGTTTCCCAATAAAAAGGTAAAGTATGTGACAACAGTTGCGTCAACGGGGATGGTGGACCCATATGGCAAAGAAACGAAGGAGCGGGTTATTACGCTCACCTGGTCGCGCGCAACCTTTAATAAGATCAATATTAAGAACTTTCGCTATATGGATGATGGTTCACATGTCTATCGCATCGCTGATGCCTATTGGATTCATCCGGGTGTTTGGAAAAATTATAAGAATCCCGAGAAGCTGAATAATAATTCTGTAAAGATAGATGAATGATTTATGCCTGGTGAAGAATAGAATCAAGCAAATCTGCGAAATCTGTGGTTACCCTCTCCCCCGTAAAGGATCTCCTCATGCCCGGTTCGAAGTCATGGCTGCGGAAAGATAAGTGGGGCGTCGATGTCTGGCGCATGGAGGTGTTCCTCGGCACGCTGCCCAATGGCAAGCCGGACCGCCACCGGCGTGAATTCCACGGCTCGGGCTTTGAGTGCGACAAGGCGGTGGCGCTCTATTATGCGGAGATGGTGCGGAAGAAGGCGCAAGAAGAATACGTCGCGACGCACATGACCGTGGCCCAGTGGGCGGAGGAGTGGCTGCAGATCCTCGAGCGCAATACGCGCGCACCCGGCTATATCCGCTATTGCCGCGATCGGCTGCATAACCGCATCCTGCCCGCCCTGGGCGCCCACCAGCTCGCCGATCTGACCCCGCGCCATATCGCCGCGTGGCTGCAGCAGATGGAAACCCAGCGCTGCTTTCCCAGGAAGCGCAAACCGGTCGAGCTGAAAAACGGGGAGGAAAAGAAGAAGGACGAGCCGCCGCCTTTCCTCTCGAAAACCCATATCGCCGGCCACTTCCGCGTGCTGCGCGCCATGCTGCAGGAAGCCGTCTACCGCTTCCATATCAATGACAACCCCGCGCGCAAAGTCCGCGCGCCGAAGATCGACACCCAGGAAGTCTCCGCCTATACCGCCGATGAGCTGACGCCCATCCTGATGGCGCTGGAGGGATATGACACCATGTTCCGCCTGCTGGTGCTGCTGGGCCTCACCACCGGCGCCCGGCGCGGCGAGCTGATCGGCCTCGATTGGCCGCACGTCGATCTCGAAACAGCCGTCTGTTCCATCGTCCAGGCCGCCCATACCGAAACCGGCGTGCCGCAATACCTCGGTCCCGTGAAAACCAAGAAAGGCGTCCGCCCCCTCCGCCTCACCCCGGAGCTGATCGAGCTGCTGAAAACCTGGAAAGCCGAACAAGCCCTCAAGCGCGCAGAGATGGGGGAGAAATGGAAAGGCGGCGACTTCATCTTCACCACCCGTCACGGCTCCTGGATCGACCTGGACTACGCCGATCGCAAAGTCAACCGATTCATCAAACGGCACAACCTGCCCAGCATTCACCTGCACGGCCTGCGCCACACCGTGGCGACAAACCTCATCGCCGGCGGCTACACCCTCGCCGACACCGCCGACTTCCTGGGCCATGCCCAGAAGAGTACCACCCTCATCTACACCCATGCCATCACCGCCAACCAATCCCGCGCCGTCGAAATCCTCTCCGCCTCCCTCCCCCCGAAAATCCCCCCCGACCAGCAAACAAACCACTAAAAACGAGCACGAACCGTCCGAAAACACTCCCCCCTCTTAATCCCAAGGTCACTGGTTCGAATCCAGTACGATCCACCACCCACTTCACGCTCAAATCCCCTGTTTTTAACGGCGTTAAGGTCTGTCAGTCAACCACAATCCCAAGTTGTTATAGACCCCTGATACAACGTGGGATTGGTACCGAAATCCACCGGGACTGCGCATCAATACCATGAACGTCGATCTGTTGTGCAACCTGTTTTTGGCGCGGTGCCGCGCCGAACGACTCTCCCCTGGCACTATCTCCTTCTACGACAAATACCTGCGGTATCTGCGGCAGGTGCATGGTGCCGATCTCGCAGAATCCATCACGGTGCACCAGCTCCGCGCGGTGCTGGCGACCCACCAGGATGAAGGCCGGCTGTCTCCGACGACGATTAACCATCTGGTAGCGAGCTGGCGGGCGGCTTTTACCTGGGCATTCCAGGAAGAGCTGCTGGAGGTTAATCCGACCGCGCGGTTGAAGAAGGTGAAGGTGCCCCAGCGCCAACCCGAGACGGTCAGCGGTGAAACGATGAAGGCGATCCTGGCGGTGCTGCCCAACGACTTCAGCGGCATCCGTGATCGGACGATGCTCCTCATCCTGCTGGATGCGGGATTGCGGTTGGCTGAGTTGATGGGGCTGAACCTCGATGATGTGGATATCACGCACGGATTGCTCACGGTTGTCGGAAAGGGTGATAAGCAGCGGCAGGTGCCGATCAGTCCGGTCACCTGCACGCAGATCGTCCGCTATCTCGGGCATCGGGCGAGGAAGGTGAAGACTGACCGCGAGATGGCGCTCTGGATCTCCGATCGTGGTGGGAGCCCGGTGCATCGCGATTATCTGTGGCACATGCTCGCGGACCTGTGTGAGGAGCATGGCCTGCCGCATGTCTACCCGCATCTCTTCCGGCATACCTGTGCGACTGAAATGCTGCGCGCCGGCGCGAATCCGATGCACGTGCAACTGATGCTGGGGCACACGTCGGTGACGACCACACAACGATATATCCACCTGGCAGGCACGGATGTGGCGGCGATGCATCAGCAGGCCAGTCCGGTAGGAAGGCTGTTGCAGGAGCGCGGGAAACGCCGGAGCAGTCGCTGAATCATGCGGCGCGGAATTGGGGCCGTTCGTGCTTCTTGTTGAGCAGGGCGGCCTCGATGCCCCAACCCAGCGTGGTAATCCGTTGATGCAAGGCCGAATAGGAGACCTGGCAGCGCGGATCTTCCGCCCATTCGGAGAGCGTCTTCGTCTCGCCGAAGGCGGTGAGGCGCCGGACACGCCGGGTGTTGCGGTTCTGCTGGGTAATGGTTGCCCATCGGCAGTTTGCCGGGCTGTAGTTCCCGTCGTTATCGATGCGGTCTAGGCTCAAATCATCCTGGTATCCGTTGGCGAGCGCCCATTCTTTGAACGCGCCGAAGTTCGATAACCATTCTGGGCAGATGGCAATGCCACGCCCCCCGTAGCCGGTGTAGTCTTGATTGTCAGGATCAGTGCATCGGTTGATCATATGCCGCCATGTCAAGCGCAGGCGCCGTGTCGATCGGTGCATCGGGTCGGTGCGGCGAGTGCAGGCGCAACCGCAGGATATGATCCCGGAGTAGAGCAGGTGCGACCCCTGCACCTCGATCTCTCGACCGCAGTCACAACGGGCGGCGAAATATTGGTTGTTGCCACTGCACCGGTCGAGGTGCCGGAGTATGGTTAATTGCCCGAAGCGCTGACCGATTGGTATGTCGTTTTTGGTCATGAAATGCTCACTTTCTCACGTTTATGCGACAAATACTATCTTACCCGTAGTCTATAAATTACCATGTTGGAAATACGAATCCAGGGGTATGGTATCTCCGGGCCTTGTTCTTGTAGGGAGGCTCTATTTGTGTGTGGTGGTATGTGGTTCTTTGTGGTCATTTACGCCGGGTTCAGTTTTTTTGTTTGCGCCTTTCTCGTTGCGGCTGTTCCCGCTCATGTTTCCATTGCTCGTAGTGCTCTTTTCTGCTCATTCCGACGAGATCCGGTGGTCGTTGTTCTAGCCATTCGTTCAGCTTTTCTTCTGCAGCTTCGCAATCGAGGGTCGTTGGTACTCCGCCGAGTAGTGCGGATGCGTCTGTTTCGACGGCTTGGCGGAGCTCCTGCACGATTTTGTCTTGTTCCCGGGTTCTGCGGAGGGCTATGGTGAACCCGTCGTGTTGGTGGAGTTTCACCCAGAAGCGTGGTTCCGGTTTCGCGTATTCGGCGACACACTGTGCTCGTACGCCTCTTAGCAGAGCTGTTTCGACTTCTTGCATCAGAGCAGAGAGTGCCACACGCTCGGGTGGTTTATCTGGCTCATCGGGATCTCTGAAGATGGCCAGTGCGCCCATGTAACCTGTTACCGGTGAGGTAACTGTTCTGCTTTCTCGCATTTGTAAATAGATGCGTTCGCGGTATATGCCTATCTCGTTGATTAGGGGGTGCCGCCGAAATCGTTTCCGGGCACCGCGGTTGAATGCCTTCGCCATCTCTCGCGTGAATTTCCCCTCCACCCAAAATAACCTGTTACTTTTCATGCCATTGATCCATTTTAGGATGATGTTTTTCAATCCTTCTTTGGCGGTTGGTGAGTATGGAATATTGAGTTCTTTCAGTAGCTCTTTCCATGCGGATTTGTGTTCATGAAGCAAGCGGTTGAGCCAGCCTTTGAGTAAAGGTGCGCCAGTGATCGCCGCGAAGGCCGCCAGATGGCAGTAACGGATGTCGAGTTCAATGGTGTCGTGTAGCAGTATCCAGCGTAATGGCCGGCTTAGATTGCCGATGTTGGGACCATATGGCATAACACGGGGTGTACGTGGTTTATCAATGACATAATGCTGGTGGCCACCCAGCAGGTAGATATTATCTATCTGTGTGTTCGCGGCTTTTATGGCTTGGTTGCGGATTTCTGTCTCCCGGTCCAGCAACCATTGGCTATTGATATACCAGTCTGCCATCAGGCGTTGTTCGGGCTTGATGGTGATGTGCTGTTCGTGGAGCATGCGGATATATTGTTTCATTTCCTCCTGACGGGTGGCGGCATCGCAACGTGTAATCGCTTTGTCGCGTATTGCAAGCAGTGCTGTCCTTTCTTGTGCCTTTGTTATGACTTCTCCAGTGAAGATATCTCGCCGCTTCATTATTGGGCATGAATGGTCATTTATGGCGGCCAATACTGCCGGTGGCCATTCGAGTTTGAGAATGTCCGTCGAGCACCCAGGTGACGGTGCTGATAATGTGATTGTGAAGCCGATGGCTCGCAGCTTCTCCACTTCTTCACCCAGGTTGAGATTCCCGCTGTCCCGAAAGCCGAAATGGTGGTGAAGATCCGCGCTGCCGAACGGGATAGCGCCATGGTCGTTCCGGCGGCGGATGCGAAGGAATGCTACGATTCGGAGTGGCCATCCTCCGATGCGGAAGAGGGTGGGGTCTAATTCTTGGAGTCGCTGAATCATATTGCGGCTCATCCAACGGTTCAATTTTGCCAGTTCTGGCTCATCGCAGGTTTGATCTGCAACTTTGGGACGTCCCCTGAACATTGCAAACCAGCAGGGGAGATCGTTTGCGAAAATATCAAGAGCTTCTGCAGGATCATAAGGTGGGAAGAGCTCCGGGTGTTCTCGCCATAAGGCATCGTGATAAGCGTCTACTTCGGCCATTTGTTCATCTGTCAGTGGTGGCTGCGAAGGTAGATCGTCCTGATATCGTTCGATGGCTGTTAATGCGTCACACAAGTTATTAGCCCGGATTATGCACGTCGAGCGTAAATCGCCGACACCGCGTATTTTTTCGGTCGGCTGAGCAAGTATTCGAGCCTTCCTGTCGAATAGGAGAGTTACGACACACTCTATTCACAGCAAA
>Ga0172368_10002006_pt1 | contig 26774 bp, 27 predicted proteins | sample Lak11m_FD_114540 | JGI IMG/M metagenome (GOLD analysis project Ga0172368, IMG submission 114540) | Freshwater microbial communities from Kabuno Bay, South-Kivu, Congo - kab_022012_11m | ecosystem: Environmental > Aquatic > Freshwater > Lake | place: Democratic Republic of the Congo: South-Kivu...
AAATTTGGCACATCGCTGCGCATGCCAATCATAAAAACGCTGCCAGCTAGTCCAAGCTCGCTAATGCGGTCGGTCATTTTCTCAAGCAATCTGCCGCGCCCCGCAATCACCAGCGCAACAACCGGGTGCTGCTGATGCACGATCGCGAAGGCATCCAGAAGATCAAAAAAGCCCTTGGCGGGGGTAAGGCGGCCGACCGAGAGAATGATAGGGCGTTGAGGATCCCCGGCAATTTGCCGGCGAATTTCGATCCTCGCGGCACTGGATAGGTCTGGTTGGGCAAGATCAACTGCGTTTGGGATAATGTCAATACTGCGCTTGCCACTTAACCTCTGGCTGGTATATTCAGCCACTACATTGCCATTCGCCATGATACGACCAGCAAGGTTACGTAAAACGAATGTTTCCAGAAAAGCTCTTTGAGGCTTGTAATCCCTGTGTTCGAAATCAGCATTCCGGATCGATGCTATTGTTGGCAATCCAACCATCGCCCCTGCCAGTGGGCCGATTATGTTCGAATAAGTCAGGTAGGAGTGCAACAAATCAAATTTCTCGGCGTGCAAAAAGCGAACAAGGCGATTAAAAGAAAGCGGGCTGAACAACCTTGGAAAGGGAAAAGTAACCACCCGGGCCCCTGCATCCTGCAACCTGGCGATCAGAGGCGAATCGGCCGATTCGCGCAAACCGATAACGGTAAGTTCAATTCCAAGGGGCCGCAGCGATTCAACCAGGAAAAGCTGCATTTTTTGGGCACCGCCCCAATAAAGCGTATCCAGCATCTGGGCAACACGCATACTCATACCCGGCTGATCGCTGATCGGATCTGCAGGCCAGCAGCCTGGAGAACGTCGCGCTGGAAAACCCATAAGGCCGACATGTATGCCAGTGCGCCAAAAATAATACTCAGCGTTAGCTGGATCCAGGCGCTCATGTCCCGGGATAAGAAAAGTATCAATACCACCGCGCCTGCCAGAAAAAATCCTGCCAACAAGGCCGGCCGAAGAGCCGCAAAGAGTTGGGCAAGCGGCAGCTTTATAATACGAGTGGCAATATACAGGTTGACTGCCCCACCTAATAATGCAACAAGCGCCTGCATCCAACCAACTGCAACGATAGACCCTGCAACAGATGTAGCCCAGAATAGTGCTGGTAAAAGCATGGCAAACCGCACCAGTCCCAGCATAGTCAGCACCTGTGGGCGGCCTTGAGCCTTATAAACACTGCCGGCGTTATAAGCCAGTGAAAGCAGCATGGCATAAATCGCGATCGCACGAACAACCGGGATGGCTTCGGCCCACTTGGCAGTGAAAATGGTCATGATAAAAGGATCCGCTACCAGGGCGAGACCAAGTCCGAGCGGAACAGTCACCAGGGAGACATAGCGTGTGGTCATCGAAAAACCCTTTGTAAGGCTGCCAGGCACATCGCGCATGCGGGTGTAGATTGGAAAAATAACCACGCTGAGGATGCGCGCAAATTGCAAAATAAGCAAGTCCGGCATTCGGAAAGCGAGCGTATAAATCCCCAAGTTTGCAGCGCCTAAATAACGACCGACCAAAAGATAATCAAGGTTTAATAACAAGATCCCTAGCAGGTCAACCGACACAATTTTCAATCCATATGAAAGTAATGACCGCGCAATCTTTGGGTCAAATGAAAATGCCGGTCTCCAGCGCGTGACCACCCAAAAGATGACAGCGCCTACTGCCATACCACCCAATTGACCGCCGATCAAACTCCAGGCGCCAAAGCTAAGAAAAGCCAGCACAATGGAAATCAACCCTTTGCTCATGGCTTGCACAAGATCAGGAATAAAGGTACGGCCAAAAGCCAGTTTTTTCTGCAAAACAGCTTCGTGGGTATTACCCAGCGCATTGATCGGATAGGATAGAGCCAGAACACGGGTTACCGGGATTGCGCGAGGATCCTGAAAAAACAAGCCAACCAGAGGCGCAGCAAACCAAGTGATCGCAAAAAGCGCTACACCGATGAGCAACCCAAGCCAAAAAGCGGTCACTGATGTGTCTTCATCTTCGGAGTGATATATGAGGGCCGGAGCCACCCCCAGATCGCTCATTACATCCAGAAAACCGATGGTGGTAACGGCAAACCCAACAACGCCAAAATCATCCTTGCTCAACAAACGGGCCAGGACAACGGTACTGATAAACAACATCAGCTTTCCACTAAAGAATGCCAGGTATCGCCAGGCAGTGCCATGAATGGCTGCCCGGGCAAAACCTGAGGTTGCTTCGTTCCTCATTCAGCCTGCCCATTGGCAACTGTTTCGGAACTTGCTTCCGATAAACCAATTTTTTCTTGCTGGCTGTTCCAGGCCACCTGGGCAGCTGCAATCGCTATTCCTATAAGTACCCAAAACGCATTCGAATAAGCACTATTTTTAAATAACGCCGAAAACATGTAGCCTGCCAGCCCCGCAAACAAAGCTGCCGAGATATAGCCTTCGCCCTGCAAGCCAACCAGGTTAAACCTGGCTTTTGCCGACCACAAGCCAGCAAATACGATGTATAGCAAACCAAAAAAGATCACTGTGCCAACAATACCCTGTTCAGAGAGCAATTCAAGGTATAAGCTGGCTGGGTTGCGATTGGTCCGGCGAGGATCAAGCCCAATATCGCGCGAATAATCCTGGTAATTGATGCTGTAATTACCAATGCCTATTCCCATCCAGGGGTGGTCAAGAAACATCTGGACGGCAGCGGTGTTTTCACTCAGGCGACCACGAAAAGAAGGATCTGTAACCTGATCATTTTGCAAACTGACAAATTGGGTGAGGCTGCTGATCCGGTCTGTATAGGTGGCCGGTAGAAATTGGATCACACCAAGCGCCAGGAAAGCGGTTAGAAGCAAAGGCATAAATCCCGGTCTGTGTTGAATAAGGAATACACCCAGAGCAAAAAACAAGGCAAGAAATCCGCCCCGGGAATAGGTGAACAAAATTGCCAACAAACCAGCTGCAAGCGCCCAACCCGCCGCAATACGAAGTAAGGCATGCTTTTCATGCCACACACGATCGAGAGCCAGAACAACCACTACCACCAATACCTGGGCAAACGCGTTGGGGTTACCATATGACCCTTCAACACGATAACGACCGAGAAAGCCTGAGACCTGGGTTGACCAACCACCAAAACCCCAATAATCATTACTGTAGGTACCTGTGATCGCCTGGAACACACTGATGGAGGCTATGAACGTCCCAGCCCCAATGACAGCCCAGATGGCGGCCCGGAACGAACCCGGTTTCTGAATAAAGAAGACAACTATCAGGGCTCCAAGCGCATCCTTTAGAAAACTGACGAATGCCTGGCTGGCAACTGTAAAATCCCCGGCATGCAGAAGGGAGGCAAACCATGAAAGAACGTATATCAATAAAATGGGACCGGCGCGCCTCCAGCCCAGGGGTCGCTCACCATACAATGTAATACGCAACAGAATAAGCACAAACAACAGACCAGCCAGCGGCTGGGCCATGGATGGAAAGCCATGGTATGCAATTCCGACATTCGATAATTGTGCATAAGTAATTGCAATGAACCCCATCAGGCCCAATTCAGGTACAGCAAGTGCTGCCAAAAGGAGCAAGACCAGAGGAACGGCCAGCAAAGACAACGCGCCAAATTTCCCCACAGAAATAGCGATCGCGGCTCCAAACACAATAGTCAGGAATGCAACCAATATACTCAGCCAATCTACCCACCTGGCCGGTGATCTTCCATTTGTAACGAATGGTACTGGCTTATTAAGTATCATGGAATCAGGTAATTCAAATTTACTGGGAGACCGTGGTGCCAGCCAAATGAGCGCGGCGGGCCTGGATCAGCGCCTCTTCAGCGCGATTAACCAAGGCCTGAACCGATTCCTGCGCCTTGCTGACAGAGACGGCAGTATAAGGTAATAATTGAATGGTTTCCCTGGTGTGACTGATAACGATCGGTTCGGAAAGCGCCAGTCGGATACGGTTCAGTGTTCGTTCAGCGGCAACAACCGGAGTTGATGGCAGCATGACGGCAAACTCAACTTCACCCCAACGGCCAACGATATCATTGCCGCGAAGTTCATTTCGCAGCCGGCGGGTCACTTCCTGGAAAAGCTGCTGGGACAGGATGGATGGCAAAGTTTCAACCAGACCAGTCAGTCCTTCAAGTTGGATCAACCCAAGGCCAATATCACCTTTCTCGCTGCGAGCCTGTTCTTCCTCCAAACGGTTTTGAAAATGACGCCGGGTAAAAGCCGAGGAGGTCTGGTCAATCAGGGTACGGCGGCGAAGCGATTCAATCGGCATACGGATCTGTTCACTCAAAATAGCCAGGATGGCCCCACCCGCAAGACCCAGCACAAGCGCCAGACTCGCGTCGCGCAGTGGTACCGGGCTGACCGGAACGGTGGACGGGACAGCGGCATCCAGAAATTCCACGGAATAAACGGAATTGACCCGTTTGGCATAATTAATCGACTGGTTGCCAATCATGTTAGCCAATTCAGCTGCAACCTTTGGATTTGGGCCAGAGACACTTAATTGCAAAACGCTTGAAGAAGGAAGAACGATTGCCTGGACGGAATATGCGGCCAGGGACGGGTTACTGGGATCTATATTGAGCGCAGCGACCGAATCGGCAAAAACCCTCTGACTGTTCATCACTTCCACGTATGTCGCGGCAACAGATGGACGGTCTAGGGTGTCCAGGCTACGGACAACATCAGCGTTGGTGGTGATTGCAGCACTGGGATTGATGATAAAACGGGCAGTAGCCTGGTATTGGGGAACTGCCAGATAAGAAACCCCCAATGAAACAGCAAGAGCCACCAGAGCAGACAGCAAAATGATCCACCAGCTACGAAGCAACATTTGTAAATAAAGTCGAATTTCCATTTTATGTAATACTCCTCTGTCATAAAACAAGCGAATTTAAAAATTACTAAATTGATATTATTGGTCCGAATTATACTATTCAAAATTTAATAATCCCATTGTCATTTATTAGATTTTCATATCAATAATTGCTCCATTTAACTACTACAGACCTGCAACCAATTCCAATTTTTTAGGACATATTAAAAAATCATTGATCGACAACGACCTCATCATTTGTAAATCTGAAATTCATAGGAGATCAATCAACCCGTAACTCATCGTGCAGTCCATCACCCGTGTCAAATTCAGAGCCTGCTAAACCGCCCCGCGCTGTTTTAAAACAGCACTCACTGTTTTGAATAAAATAACGATATCCAACCACATACCACGCCGCTCAATATAGGCTATATCCATTCGCAAGCGGTCATCAAACTCAATGGATCCCCGCCCTACGATTTGCCATAAGCCGGTCAAACCTGGCAATACATCCAAACGCTCGGTATGCCACAATTTATAAGTATCTGCGCCAAACGAAGTTGGCCTGGGGCCTATAAGTGACATCTCACCTCTTATCACGTTAAACAGTTGGGGCAATTCGTCAAGGCTGGTTTTTCGCAAAATCCTGCCAACCTTGGTTATGCGCGGATCATTGGTGATTTTAAAATCCGGCCACTGCAATTCATTAAGATGGGCGTAGGTTTTCTTGAGTTCCTCTGCGTTTGGCACCATTGTGCGAAACTTAAACATCGGGAAACGCGCGCCACCCTTGCCTGTGCGCCACTGTGTGAAAACGGCTGGCCCACCTGGCGAAGTAATCTTGATCGCAAAATAAATTAAAATCATGAGCGCCAGCCAGAAAGGCATGGAACCTATGACCAGGGTTAGATCAAAAGCCCGTTTTGCCCGTAGGTACCAACGTCCTTTGAGCAGTCTTTTTTCCGGTTTAAATTTTTCAATCCAACGGTAATCCTGCGAAGCTGTTGCTCGAGTAGCCATAATAGTAAAACTAATTGTTCCCCGCATCATCTTCCGCCGCAACCTGCAAGACAGGTGAATGCGATCCATCAAGCTTTTTGGATGCTTTTGATAAAAGTTCGTCAAAAGTTAGTGCGTCATCCGGGAAGGAAGCCATACCGATAGACACTGAAACACCGAGCTCTGATTTTATTGAACTTTTAATTCGATCAACGAGTGTAATGGAACTTTCTGCCGTGGTTTCTGGACATAACAAAACAAATTGATTTGATCTGTGCATCACAAGATCAGGTCGACGCGCAGTTGAGTTAATCACTTCGGAAATCTTGCCCATGGCATAACGCCTGGCAAGGGTTTTTTGGATCTCATCAATGGAAGCCATCATACTTTGATTGAGGGTTGCCGAGTCTGGTTCCACCACCAACACTGTCATCGAGCGTTGGTAACGGCGGCTGCGGATCAATTCAGTCCGGATTTCATCAGCTGCTTCATCCATTTTCATCGTACGGCCGCCAAAAGAAGCAAAGACCAACCGGTCGAGGGTTTGGTCAACATCATAAATATTTCTTGCTACTTCACGAGCGAGTACCGAAGCAACTGAAACGAAAACAACTTCGATCATCGTTATTTGCAAATTGGCATGGATAACCCCTATCACCAATGAAGAATACCAAAAGGCAAAATAAGCCAGGATCCATAAAACAAGGTTGGCATAACCCGGCAAGTTCCGGAGAAAACGAAACAAAATCAACGAAATGATAATGGTCGTGATAAGAATATCCACAAACCCATGCAATTCAAATTCACCGATAGCGCCTGATGACACTTTTTCAATATTAAAAACAAGAGTTAAATAAAGAAATAAAAGAATCAGTGAAACTTTCAAACTTTTCATGTTACTCCGACACCAAAAAATCACACTATAATTGGATAAATATTACCAAAATTAATTATTATTGTACTTCATATCCAGGCGTTGCCCTCCAATAAATCACAATTGATAGTTGGCGGTTTTTAAAAATTAACAATACCCTCAGACACGGTAATTAATCATTAGAAATTTATTAGACATATTTGACAAAATAACACCAATATGCAGTGGATTGAAATATCATTGCTGGAAGATCGTCAACACGAATGGATATCAGAACAATCTTGATTGCCCACTTCCTTTCCTCCCTCCATATTAATAAAACCGGGACAGGAGTCCCGGTTTTATTAAGTATTTTCCTAAGTGACCTGTTATTTGGCGTAATCGACCGCACGCGTTTCGCGTATCACGGTCACTCTTATCTGGCCAGGATACTGCATGGTTTCTTCGATTTTCTTGGCAATGTCACGAGCCAATCGAGTGGAAGCCAAGTCATCGATCTCCTCCGGGCGCACAATGATGCGTACTTCACGTCCAGCCTGGATGGCAAAAGCTTGTGACACACCTTCAAATGAAGTAGCCATCTCTTCGAGAGTGCGAATACGTTTTATATAGGCTTCAAGATCTTCCCGGCGGGCACCAGGACGTGCGCCTGAAATGGCATCCGCCGACTCTGCGATCACGGCTTCCACCGATTCCTGTTCCACTTCATGATGATGTGATGCGATTGCATTGACCACGGTCGGGTGAACCCCATAGCGTTTACAAAATTCTGCGCCGAGAGAAGCATGCGTGCCTTCCTGGTTGTGGTCCATCGCTTTGCCGATATCATGTAAAAATGCGCCTGCCTTGGCAATCACCACGTTTGCGCCTAATTCAGCCGCAAGTATTCCACCCAACTTGGCGACCTCAACCGCATGCGCCAGTTGATTCTGTCCATAAGAAGTTCGATATTTCAGGCGACCCATCATACGCAGGATCTCTTGATGCAAACCGGTAACACCTGCGTCAAAAGCAGCTTGTTCGCCTGCCTCTGCCATGACTTTTTCAACTGCCTTAGTTTCATCTTCGATCACTTTTTCGATATGGGCAGGATGAATACGCCCGTCCACAGTCAAGCGGATGAGTGCCCGCCGGGCAACTTCGCGGCGAACCGAATCGAAACACGAAATGGTGACAGATTCGGGCGTATCGTCCACGATCACATCCACCCCGGCGGCCTGCTCAAAAGCACGAATATTGCGACCATTCCGGCCAACAATACGTCCCTTCATTTCTTCATTGGGCAGCGGAACGACAGCAGATGTGACTTCAGAAACATGCTCGGATGCCACTCGTTGAATGGCATCAGCGATCAAGTTGCGAGCGCGTTTTTCTCCTTCTTCACGCGCCTCGGTCTCAATTTGACGGATAATGCGGGCCATATCCCCACGCGCATCTTTTTCCACTTCGGCCAACAGGATCTTGCGTGCATCTTCAGGTGTCATAGCCGCAATCTCTTGAAGTTTTTCCATCTGCAATTCGTGAACTTTTTCCACCTCATTGGCGCGCTTGTCAATTGCGCTCTGGCGTTTATTCATCGTTTGTTCACGTAGTTCCAAACGCTCCACCCTGCCATCCAACTCCGTCCGGCGGCGGTCCAATCGCTCGACTTCTTTATTAAGCTCGTTGCGACGATGTGTCAGATCGCTTTCAGCAGATTGAACAACCTGCAAAGCCCGATCACGAGCATCCAATTCGATCTTGGAAGCCTTTTCTGTGGCAGCCTGTATCACACTTTTAGCGTTTGCCAGTTCTTCCTGCCGCTTTTTTTCTTCCCTGGTCTTGCTAATGGAAAAACCGAAATAGTAGCCAATTCCAAGCATAACGAGACCTACAACTATTGGTACCAAAACCTGAACTAAAATCGGGATCATATTACTTCCTCATCATCAATATTATTTTTCTCGCCACCGGGATGAAGTTCGTCCCAGACACGGCGTAATACCGGAGCTATTACTCCATAAGAAAAACCACGGCGGCCCAGGAATCCACCCAACTTCTTTCGGAATTCCAGCCAGGCCAGGCCGCTTACTTTGCGCGCATATTTTTGCGCCGCAGCAAGCGCCAAGATATTTTCATCAACGTTTTCATCAAGGGCCTGCGAAACAATCTCATCATCAAGACCCTTGCGGCGCAACTCCAGCGACAAGGCGCGCCGGCTGCGTGGACGAAATGTATTACGGTTCTCTATCCATGTTTGGGCAAATTCTTGATCGTTCAGTAACCCATTTTCCTGCAGCCGCCTGAGTGTAAACTCGATGGCAGCCTCTGGGATTTCATTCTTTTCAAGATTTGCCCGCACTTCCTGTGTGGAACGGGCACGGTATCCGAGAAAACGAACTGCTTTCTGCATTGCCATTTCACGCGCATCTTCGGATTGCAAAGATGCGATCTTCTCGTCATTGAGCATTTGTCCAACAGAAAGCCAGGCGGCGACAATGCGAGACAATCCAAAAGCATATTGATCATCCAGGTAAATACTCACCCTGTTTGGATTCTTCTTTTGCGCCTCGATCGCTGTTATTTTTTTCATTTTAAAGCACACAACCGCTGACTTGCCCAAGCAAGCCACGGCTGTGGTAGTTATACCCGGATAAACCCCATCCTCGGTGTTCAAGTACAACAGCAGGAAAGGGTATGCTGAATTCGATGGCCACGGGCCATCCAGATCAGGGATTATTTTTATGAAGACATATTCTCTAATTTCAACCCATCCCGCAATCTGGCAGAACGGGTGACCTCAGAAATTGCCTGCGTATTTGGGCAGGCAGAACAGGTTCATATCCGGGTGTTGCAAAAGCCGAGGCCGCAAATTATCAGGCGGAAAACTTGTTTCATATCTGTACTGTACTTTTCACAAGTTTGCATTAATTATACATGATTATTAACAAATTGTTAGGATTGTCGTTATTCTATTTTTATTCATCTCAAAGAATGGAAAATCTGGCATAGGTCACTTTTTAACGTGACAAATAGAACTTACAAGAATGAAAAATATATGCAATAATGTGGGATACCATATTCATCCGAGGAGGATTTTGATGGCAAAATTGACAATCACCCGAGAAGATGCCCTTGAATATCATCATTTAAAGGGCAAGCCAGGAAAAATAGCAGTGGTCCCAACCAAGCCAATGGACACCCAGCGTGATCTTGGTTTGGCATATTCACCAGGAGTCGCACATCCTGTTTTGGAAATTGAAAAAGACCCCGACTTGGCGTATGAATATACATCAAAGGGCAACCTTGTAGCCGTCGTGAGTAATGGAACTGCCATTCTTGGCCTGGGAGACCGTGGAGCATTGGCAGGCAAACCAGTCATGGAAGGCAAAGGTGTGCTGTTTAAGAAATTTGCCGATGTTGATGTATTCGATATCGAAGTAAACAGCCATGACCCTGACGAGATCATCAGGGTAGTCGCAGCCATCTCGCCAACCTTCGGCGGTATTAATCTGGAAGACATCAAGGCGCCGGAATGTTTTTACATTGAAGAAACCTTGAAAGGAATGCTGGATATTCCGGTTTTTCACGATGACCAACATGGGACCGCAATTATCTCCTCCGCCGGGCTGGCGAACGCCCTGGATGTGGTTGGCAAGAAACACAGCGAGATCCGTATCGTAATCTCCGGAGCGGGCGCATCGGCGATCTCATGCGCCGAACTGGCCATCCGTTGGGGTGTAAAACGTGAAAACATCATGCTTTGCGACAGCAAGGGTGTTGTCTACAAGGGTCGTGGCGAGGGCATGAACAAGTACAAGGATCGCCTGGCAGTGGATGACAAAGGCCACCGCACCCTGGCGGATGCTGTGCGTGGGGCGGATGTGTTTTATGGCCTCTCGGTTGCCAATGTGCTCAGCGCGGAAATGGTCAAAACGATGGCGGAGAGCCCAATCATCTTTGCGATGGCCAATCCGGACCCGGAGATCAAGTATGAATTGGCCAAGGAAGCCCGCCCCGATTCGATCGTCGCAACCGGCAGATCGGATTACCCGAACCAGGTCAACAACGTGCTCGGTTTCCCCTTCATTTTCCGTGGAGCCCTGGATGTGCGTGCTAAGAATATAAATGAAGAAATGAAATTCGCAGCATCCCAGTCGCTATATCACCTTACCAGAGAGGATGTGCCTGATTCTGTCCTGCGCGCCTATGGAACTGATACCATGAAGTTTGGTGTAGATTACATCATTCCCAAGCCGCTTGACCCGCGCGTTTTGCTATGGGAATCGCCTGCGGTGGCAAAAGCGGCCATGGATACAGGTGTTGCCCGCAAGAAAATTGATATTGATGAATATAAGGAAAAACTGGCATACCGCCTGGGTAAGGGCGAACAGGTGCGGTATTTCATCATGAACAAGGCCAGGGCATCCAAGGGCACCAAGCGGGTTGTCTTCGGTGAAGGCGAGGAAACAAAGATCATTCGTGCCGCATTCCAGGTAAAGGATGAAGGAATTGCCACACCCATCCTGATCGGTAATGCTGACGTAATCCGCGAAAAGATCAAGTTGCTTGGACTGGATTTCAAACCCAAGGTGGTTGATCCTCACCGCTTTGAAGATTCTGAAAAGTACGCTGAAACCTACTACCAACTGCGCCAACGCAAGGGGATCGTATTGCAGGATGCCCAGAAGTTCATCATCGATCCGAACGTGCTTGGTTCGATGATGGTGAAACAGGGGGATGCCGATGCCTTCGTCTCCGGCTTGACTTATGATTACCCGGAGGTGATCCGACCAGCCCTGGAGATCCACCACACCGCCAAAGGCGTTGCCCGCGCGGCAGGTGTTTACATCATCATCGTGGAAGATAAAACCTATTTCTTCACCGATGCCACTGTAAACATCGATCCATCGGCCGAGGACCTGTCCGAAATCGCCTGCCTGGCAGCAGATTTCGCGCGCAAGATGGAAGTGGAGCCACGCGTGGCATTCCTGTCCTTCTCAAATTTTGGTTCAACGCCACACGCCCTATCTGACAAAGTGCGCAAAGCAGTGGAGTTGACCAAGAACCGTTGTGATTTCGTGGTGGACGGTGAAATGCAGGCCGACACAGCGGTTGTCCCAGAAATTGTCGAAGAACGCTACCCCTTCAGCGCGGTAAAGGATGCCAATGTGCTGGTATTCCCATCGCTGGAATCAGCCAACATTGCCTACAAACTGCTAGCCCGCCTGGGCAATGCCAAGGCGATTGGCCCGATACTGCTCGGAATGGGTGCCCCAATCCATGTGATCCAGACCGGCGACGATGTCAACGACATCGTCGAAATTGCCGCTGTAGCCGTGATGGATTCACTTAACCGCAAATAAACATTCAGCAACTGAATTATCACAAGGAAGGGGCGGCGCAATGCGCCGCCCCTTAACCATTTCATGCTAAAATAATGTCATGGATAAAATTTCGGTCCCCCGACCTGAACGCGAAAGTTATGTCAACCACCGCCGGGATGTCACCCGTCAGATCATCCTGCCGTTGGTGTTAGCAATAATCCTCGCGCTTACAGCCGCGGTTCTTGCTGGGATTGGAGCCGCAGGTAACAACGCTGGCGTCAGCCTATGGGCCGATATTTCCATAATCTGGCTGATTATCCCAATGATGTTCCTGGCATTGGTCATATTGGCTTTGACAGCCGCTATTGTTTATGGATTGAACCGACTGTTGAAAGTCTCGCCACATTATACCGGTCTCGCCCAGGCTTACGCACTATGGCTGAGTGCCGAGATCAGTATCTGGACCGACAAAATCATCCAACCTGTTTTGACGATCAGGTCCTGGATTGATTTCTTCAGTAAAAAAGAGGAATGAGTATGACACCCAAAAAAGAGATCGAAAAACACACGGGCTCGTCCACCAACACAGTTCTGTTCGGGGCGCTGGCTGGCGCAGGAGCCGGGGTTATAGCGGCCATGCTTTTGCAGCGCCGCGCAAAAAAGCAGGAACGCGACAGCTTCATAACTCCATCCGAGGCCATTCAAATTGGGCTGTTGGTATTTGGTCTGTTCCGCGCTATTTCTTCGCTGGGTGATGATAACGACAAGTAATATCAAACCAGCGAGAGTCATGAGTAAAAAAATATCGGGGAATTGCCCCGGTATTTTTATTTTCTGTTCGCGATCCTCACTCTGGATTCATTCGTCTTTTATGCAGATAAGCCCCTTGAGATAGGTCCCCTCTGGGAAATGCAACGATACCGGGTGATCGCCATCCTGCGCGAGATACTCCACGATCGCGGCATCCACACCGGCATCCGATGCCGCGCCAGCAACAATCTTTTGGAATAGTGCGGCATCAATTCCACCGGAGCAGGAAAATGTAGCCAGGATCCCGCCCGGGCGCAGAAGTTTGAAAGCCAGCAAATTGATATCTTTGTAACCACGGGCGGCTTTCTCTGCTTGTGATACCGTTGCTGCAAATTTTGGTGGATCCAGGATGATCATGTTAAAACTTCGTCGTTCATCCCGGAACTTTCTCAACGCCAGGAATACATCCGCTTGACGCCATTCCAGCCCTTGCCCGGAAAGACCATTCAACGCGGTGTTCTCCCGTGCAATTGCCAGCGCATCCTCGGATGAGTCGATCGAGCAAACTGATCCAGCCCCACCCTCGGCTGCATGCAAGCTGAACCCGCCTGTATAACAAAAACAATTCAGCACATCACGTCCCTGAGCCATTTCGGCAATGTGCTTCCGGTTGGCGCGTTGGTCCAGGTAAAAACCTGTCTTGTGACCGCTGGCAATATTTACTATGAAGCGTATTCCATACTCCCTGATCTCAACCCTGACTGGTGGAGTGCCGCGCAGCGCACCAGTACGAACTGGTAATCCTTCAAGTTCGCGGACATCCGCATCCGAACGTTCGTAGATCGAACTTATCCCGGTTTTCTCAATCAATATATCCGCAAGCGTATCACGCCAGTATTCAGAACCCGTCGTCAACGATTGCAGCACCAGGACATCACCATACCGGTCGACAATCAGACCCGGAAGGTGATCAGATTCGGCATGGATCACCCGCCATGCATTTGTGAAGTTTTCACTCGCGACATTGGATGCGCCCGAGAATCCAAGCGTGGTACGCAGCGACAGGGCTGCATTAATCCGGCGGCGGAAAAAGTCGGCGTCGACATTTTCATTTTCGTCAAATGTCCACACCCTGGCACGGATCTGGGATGAAGGACTGTAGGCTGCTTTCGCAATGAATTGGCGCCTGGAATCGAGCACATTAATTGTCTCGCCAGGGTTAGGCTCACCCAACACTCGCTCCACTGCACCGGAAAATATCCACGGGTGCCGGCGTAAAAGCGATTTTTCGCGGGTGGGTTTTAGAATGAGATCAGCCAATTACCTTTTCCATCCAGCCCTCCGGTTTGGAAAGCGGGGTAAAACCGTACTGGGCATACAAACCGTGGGCATCACGGGTTATAAGCACAAAACGACGCAAACCTTGCAGGTCTGGATGGGCCAGAATGGCTTCCATCAACCATTTACCGACACCTCGCCCACGATAATCCTCATGGATAAAGACGTCACACAGCCAGGCAAAAGTGGTGTAATCACTGACAATCCGTGCCAACCCCACCTGCTTACCAACATCATACACTCCAAAAACAAGCGAGTGCTGGATGTAACGGGCAATCACCTGGCGGGTGCGCCCTTTGGCCCAATAAGCGCGTGAGAGCATATCAGTCATGGCATCCAGATCCAGCCGGTCCGGGTCAGTGCTGATCAACAAATTGTCATGGTGCATCTCGAAATTTTCAAGCATGGGCTGAGTTTATCATAATTGGAAGGTGCCATCGCCACGGGTGAATGCTATACTAATATAAAATCGGCGAGGATCAAATGCCAGAAAAACTCTCATCAGAACAAGAACGATTACAAAGATTACGCGACCACCAGCTTTCAGCCCGCGACCCGCAGGAAAAACAGCGCAAATTCCAACGGATGGCTGCATCGAGAGAACGCCGGCGCGATGTCAGCGTTTCGCTCCCGGAAATGTGGGCCACCATCCCACAGGTATGGAGATGGGGGTTGGGCGGGCTTGTGTTAGGCGGCATTGTGGCCATCTTATTGCCCCGCTACTGGATCTCATCCTGGGCTGCCGCGATCGGGATCATCCTGGCAATTTCCATATTGATGATGTCCATCACCATCGGTCATGCACTTGACCTGCGCGACAATATCAAAAAACAACTTTAAGAACCGGCAATATAAAAAAACCATTTAGCGCACAAGGGGATCTATTATGAAGGCGCCGCATCTCCGGCACAAGCGCCATGCCCGCTCCAGTCTTCCAGCGTTGCCTTGATGGAGATGAATTAGGTCCGGGATAACCATTGCCCAACACAAGAACAAGCTACTCAAGCCGGGTCGAATTCGGTTTTGATTGCCACCCGGTTCGTGGTATCATCCCACTTTCGTGCTGCTCGAATTTTCCGTTTACAGAATTGAAATATCCAATTTTTGCATTCCACCCTGCCTGCCTTGGAAAATTCGGAGATAATTTTCGCTTCAAAAAGGAATTCCATGTTCAAACCAATTCGTTGGAACAGGTTCATCCCCGACATGCTCAGGATCCAAATTGGATTCATAATGTTTGGATTATCGATTGCCATGCTGATCCGTGCCAACCTGGGCACCAGCGCCTGGGCTGTTTTGGAAGTGGCGGTAGCTCAAATTTTTCATCTCACGCCTGGGACGATCAGTGTGGGGATGGGATTTTCAGTCCTGGCAATAGCCTTATTAATGCGCGAACAGATCGGTTGGGGCACAATTGCCAACATCTTAAGCATCGGACCATTCGAAGATTTGTTCCTGTGGTTGATCAAACCGGTTACAAATAATCTTCCGCTGCAAATAGGTATGCTGTTGGCTGCCATCGCCATGATGGGGCTCGCCAGCGCAATTTACATCGGCGTGGATGCCGGCGCTGGCCCACGCGACAGCCTGATGCTGGCCATCCAACGCACATCCGGTTGGAGTGTTCGTCTGGCGCGAGGATTGCTCGAAGTAACCGTCGTATTGATCGGCTGGTTGCTGGGTGGCCCGGCCGGTGTTGGCACGGTGGTTTTTGCTCTTTTGATCGGCCCAGCAGTGCAGTGGGGTTTTAAAATTTTCAAGGTGGAACCGCACCGCGATCTCGAACTGGAGTTGGAAGACGGATAATAAATTGGTGAGGCGATCTCAATAAATTGGAGGCTGACGTGACAGAGATTAAAATTACACGCCCGCAGTTACCCAAAGGTTATGTTGACAACCCCATCTCAAGTGTTTCGTGGGAATATGTTGTCCAACGTGTGAGTGAATCAAAAAATTACTGGCTGTGTTCCGTACGCCCGGATGGTCGCCCGCACTGCGTTCCACGTTGGGGTGTATTCATGGAGGATAGGCTTTTTTACGATGGCAGCTCCGAAACACGCCATGCCCGCAATATCGAGCTAAATCCGCATGTTTCCATGCATCTGGAAAATGCCGACCAGGCCATAATAGCCGAAGGTTCCAGCCTCCCAGCGGGCAAACCAGGCCTGGAACTGGCCAAACAGCTCGCAGCCGCTTTCTGTGCCAAGTACGAAAAGTTTGGTTATGCACCCAAGGCGGAACAATGGGACGAAGGTGGCTTGTACGTTTTCATTCCAATCCAGGTATTGGCTTGGACGGTCTTTTTTGAAGATCCCACCAAATTTGTTTTGAGTCCAACTAAATAATCCCAATTTCCCTGCCGGCGCGACCAAGGATGTCCATGGCGCGCCTGATTTCGTCCGGCTCGTGAGAAGCGAGAACCGTGGCTCGCAATCGTGACAAGCCTTCTGGCACCGCAGGAGATACCACCGGAAGCACAAAAACATCCTCGCGTTGGGCAGCCTGTGTCAGCGCAAATGCGCGCTCATCTGTACCGCACAGCACCGGCACGATCGCGGTACTAGTCAACATGGTATCGAATCCCATTCCCTTCAACCCACTGATAAATTGTTGTGTATTTTGGTTGAGTTTCTCGATGCGCCATGGCTCATCCAGGATGACTTTGAAGGCTTCATTGGCAGCGGCAGCCTGGGCAGGTGGCAAGGCGGCTGAGAAAATATAGGCTCGAGAACCATGACGCAGGAAATCGATCAGATCCTTCTTGCCTGCCACATAGCCCCCAACTGAAGGGATGGTCTTGGACAGCGTCCCCATCTTGATATCGACGCTATCCCACAGATCAAAATGTTCCTCAATGCCGCGCCCGGTCTTGCCAAGCACGCCCAGTGAATGGGCTTCATCCATCATCAAGTAGGCCCCGTACTTTCGACACAACTCCACCATTCGGGGCAAGTCGATCACATCTCCATCCATGCTAAAAACCGCATCAGCGATCACCAGTCTGGTTGCGCCTTCTGGGACTTGTCCAAGACGCTTCTCCAGATCCTGCATATCATTGTGTTTAAAACGCCGGAACTCAGCTCCCGACATCATACAACCGTCCACGATTGAGGCGTGGTTCAGCTTATCCGATAGCACATAATCTCCACGCCCCATCAGGGTGGAGATCACTGTCAGATTGGTGACATAGCCCGATGTAAAAGTGACCGCGTCTTCGGCATGTTTGAAATCGGCGATGGTCTCTTCCAACTCGCGGTGCAGGGTCAACGTGCCAGCCAGGGAGCGCACACCATGCGTGCCGGTGCCATACTCGTCGACCGCCGCCTTCGCGGCTGCATTGATACGTGGATGGCCAATCAGCCCCAGGTAGCTGTATGATGCGTACATACCCATCTTGCGCCCATGGACAATCACCTGGGAGCCACCCAGTACTTCTTCCACTGGCTGGTTATAAAAATAATAATCGTGGTCACGGGCAGCCTGTATACGCTGTTTCAAAACCGCCATGCGGCGTGTAATACCATCATCACCTCGAAAATCCATGCCTTGCTCCTTGGGGCTGCGTTAATTATCAGGTAAGTTTAGTCCAGAGAAGATTGATTGTCAATTATCCTGCAAAATGGCACCACGATAATGCTATCCCCCATCAATTTATGATCGATGAGAGCTGCTGTCGTAACCATCGATAATGGCAGTCACCAATTCATCCGCGGCAGTTGAGTCTGAAGCATGGCCTCAGATTTGAGCCAGTGGAAACGCAACCGTTGTAATCCAAGGGCTTGTGCTCCCTGTGTGCCCAATCGAAATTCAAACCAATTATTGAAAAACCACAATCCCCCCTTGATAGTAACCAGGATTGCCAGGTGAATAAAATAACCGATCCTGTTTTCCTGCCTGTAACTAAAAATACGCAGGCGAATATTATGAAAGCAGATGGATTGGATCATATTCTATAAAAACAAAGACCGAAATTATTAACAATATATTGAAAATTATAATACTATAGATATTTACATAGTGTGTGCAGTACAGTATAATGAAGTTAATGGAAAAAATAACCGTGAACAATGAACTCGTACAAAACGTTACCATGGAATTACGCCGCGGCATCATCGTGCTGGCAGTGCTAAGCCAACTGGAAAGTGAACAATACGGCTACTCTCTGCTCAAGTTACTCGCCGATCAGGGGCTGAAACTCGACCAGGGCACGCTTTACCCTTTGCTACGGCGACTTGAGAGCCAGGGGCTGCTACGCTCTGTGTGGAAGTTGGAAGAAGCCCGTCCACGCCGCTATTACGTAATCAGCCCGGAAGGGCGAATGATCCTGCCGCAGTTGGAAGAAGAATGGGCCGGTTTCGTAGCCATGATGCAACAGATGCTCGGCAACAAATAGAAAGGAATTATCATGAACTTGATCGAACGTTATATTGAAGCAGTGGGCAAACACCTGCCCAATAAAACCCGCACCGACATCCAAGCTGAGATCCGCTCGACACTGGAAGACATGCTCGATGACCGTGCCGGGAAATTGGGGCAGCGATTGGATGAAACCATGATCAAGGAAGTGTTGCGAGATTACGGCGCACCCGAAAAGGTGGCTGCATCCTACCTGCCGGCGCGCTACCTGATTGGGCCAAAATTATTCCCCACTTTCAGCTTGGTGCTCAAGATTGTGTTATCCGTGCTGACCGTGATCGCTTGTGTGGGTTTTGGAATTCGTTTTGGTATTGGTCCAATGACAACCCAAGCCTTCGGCACCCAACTGGCCAAAACATCGCTGGAGTATTTCGGCGGATTGATTTCTGCTTTTGGCAATATTGTCCTTATTTTTGCCATTCTTGAACGAGCGCTACCCAAGGCTGAGATGGATGATAAGTCCGAAGGAAACTGGGATCCGGCCGAACTAACCAATCAACCTGGCGACGATGAGGTACGCTTTTGGGATCCAATCTGGTCGAGTTTCTTTACCCTGTTGGGCCTGCTGGTGTTCAACTTTTATCCCCAAATTCTGGGTTTTGCCTACCAAGCTCAAAACCTGACTGTCTTCGTACCTGCCCTGACCGCTGATTTTTCCCGCATGATGCCCGTGATCAACCTGGTGTGGGTCTTCACACTGATATTGAACGCCATCCTGTTACGCCACGGGCGCTGGACCCCCGCCACCCGCTGGTTTGAGATTGGGTTGAAAACTGCCGGGGTGGTCATCGCCTACATCTTTATCACAGGGCCGTCAATTTTAGGTATCACTGCCGAGACCCTGCAAGCCACTGGTGTCTTCGAACCAATAGCTGCAAAATCGCTGGCTGACATGTTGAACATGATAGTGGATGTTGCACTGGGCATCGCGGTCATAGTGGGAGGGATCGAAGTGATCCGCGATGTGTATAAAGTACTCTTCCACCCGGGCCGGGTTAAGGTTCTGGTTGTCAAATAGGCAATAGACAATCCAAATAAACACTCCGCGAAGCTTGGGCTTCGCAGAGTGTTTATTTATCGAAAAGATTTATGAGGTTCACCCGGCTTATAGGGTCTGAGCGAGAAAGCCGACCAGGTGTCGTTGATTGAAACAAGGTTGATCCATATCAAGTCCGTTACCATCTCCCATCCGGCGTCACGGGTCAGATCGGTTTGAACACCGGAACTCCCCTTGGGAAACGAAATCCATAGCATACTTCTGGGTTTGAGAGCTGCACGTAGTGACGGGTAAAGTCTCTCAAGTTCGGTTTTGGTTGTGACGAATACCTGGATCCAGTCATATACACCACCCAGGCTGTGGTCAATGCTCACGCGTTCCGGCGCCAATTCAACAAGGTAACCCTCTGGGGCATTCAAAATTGCGGCACTTAATCCAGGCTTTAATTTTAACTTATGGGAGAGAGAAACCGTGACCATGACTTTTCTCCTTATGCTGTGATAGGCACAAAGACGATGATCGGAATCCGGCGTGTGGTTTTTCCCTGGTAATCAATGTAAGCCGGATGGTGCGCCGTGGCATATCGCCATAATTGATCATACTCATCCTGGAAGGCTTCACGCGCGAGCACGCTGATAATCCTGCCGCCAATCTCTATCTCAACCCGCGGCCTGGCCAGCACATTATGATACCAGGCCGCCTGGGCATCCCTACCCCAATTGGATGCCACAACAAAATAAATTGAATCCTGTTGGAAATACGCAATCGGAGTAATGATTTTCCTACCTGACTTGCGTCCAGTGCTATGTAAAAGCAAAATAGTTTGAGTACCCAGATTGGCGCCCAACCGCCCTCTGCTGGCACGGATCAGGATTGTATTCATCGTCATGAACCATTTTATAAAAGGGTTTTTCATTTTTCCAGGTAAGCTTTCAACGGTTCCCAGTAGTTATCGATCCAACCCTGGGTGAATTCATCCTCGCTGCCATCCGGCACATCAACATGGGTAAAATCCAGATGTGTGCCACCTCCAGGGAGTTCAGTCAGCAAAAAAGTGACCACTGAAAAATGAAATTCCGGCCAATCCATTGCCCGCCAGGACTGCACAATTTTACGGTCAGCGATCAGTTCCAGGTTTTTACCGGTGATATAGCCGCCAAATGCCATGTAATCGCCGCCAACCTCGCGGCTGATCACAGCCTCACTATTTGTAAAGGCCGAATGCTGGATTGAATCCATTAACGCTTCGTAGACCTGGTGAGGCGAGGCTTTGAAAATTACGATTTGCTCTATCAAATTTGCCATTTGGTTCACCTCTTTAGGCTGGTAATAAAGGAACTGCCTATAACCACCTCAAGGTTGCAGCCCTGGTATCGCCCTTTCCTTTTTCATCATATCATTTTACCAAGGCCGATGTGTGCTCATCGCGAGTTCAGATACCAGGTGGTTGACGATATCCAGTTTGAATAACCTATCAATTATCCAGACTGCCATGAATAGAGGCGAACATTGAATTTTTATCCGGGTTGCCATGAAGAATTATTATTTCTCCGCCAGGATGGCATCCACACCTAATTGGGCCAGCTCAATATCTTCCATTTCAGGCAAGCCGCTGACGCCCACTGCACCCACCACTACACCATCCAGAATGACAGGTAACCCACCGCCCCAGCCCAGGATCTTTGGGTCGCTGTAAAAGGCAATATCGAAACCCTTTTCGGGATCCCGGGCGGATTGGCCAATCTGGCGCGAGGGCTTACGCTCACGCGCTGCAGTGTACGCTTTGTTGCTGGCTATTTGAATGGATGGGAATGGTGCGCCATCGACCCTGAGCAATGCGATCAATTCACCATGTACATCGGCAACTGCGATCACGCCGGTCCTTGTGCGTTTAAGCATTTCAGTCTTTATCACTTCGATGGCTTTCTGTGCTTCTTCGTGTCCAAGCGTGTTAAAAGTATTCATTATTTCTCCGTTTGGGTCATTCACCGCAAAGCTGGCGCAATTCCAATTCATTGATGACCGGTATCCCGAGCGCCAGAGCTTTGTCATGCTTTGAACCCGGGTTTTCACCAAGGACCAGGTAGCTGGTCTTTTTACTGACCGAATCAATAACCTTGCCACCGTGTGATTCGATGTATTCTTTTACGCCATCGCGTGACAGACCCGGAAGAGTGCCAGTGACTACAAAGGTCATTCCACCCAGTGGGCCGGTCTGTCCAAGACCTTGGGATACCTGTGCGTGAACGGGCCATACCCCACCTGCCTTGAGTTTTTCAAGCACCACCAGATTGCGTTCACGTTGGAACCAGTCCACGATCGCCGCGGCGATGTTTGGGCCAACACCATCAACTGCCTGCAATTCATCCACACTGGCTTTCGCAAGCAAATCGATCGATGAGAAGTGAGCAGCCAGGTCGCGGGCTGAAATTTCACCCACACCTCGCATTCCCAGGGCTGTGATCAGGCGGCTCAATGGCTGGCTCTTTGATTCAGCAATGGCTGCCAGCAGGTTTTCTGCGATCTTGCCCGGCGGCTTTGCTTTTGATTTTCGATCCTTGCGAGTGACCGCTTCCAGGATATCCCCGCGCTGAAGGCTGTAAATATCGGCAACATCCCTCACGGCTCCACTTTCGATCAGTTTCTCCACGATCTTAATGCCAAGCCCGTTGATGTCCATCGCGCCTTTGGAAACAAAATGTTCAACATTGCGAATGATCTGCGCAGGACAGGCAGCGTTAACGCAATACCAGGCCACTTCTCCTTCGAAATGTTCCACGGTTTGCCCGCAGGCCGGGCAGACCGAAGGAGGTGTGAAAGGTTGTTCTGAGCCGGCGCGGGCCGCCACCACCGGTCCAATAACATATGGGATGACCTCTCCGGCCCGCTTGATCAGCACACGGTCACCGGGACGAATGTCTTTTTCAGCGATATAGTCAAAATTATGCAGAGTGGCACGTTCCACCACCACCCCGCCAATTTCGACCGCTTCCAGGATGGCATAGGGTGTCAGCACACCAGTACGCCCCACTGCCACGCCAATTTCTTTCAATATGGTTGTCACTTCACGAGCAGGGAATTTAAAAGCAATCGCGCCACGTGGATCCTTACCTGCAAAACCAAGCTCAGCCGCCATTGAAAGATCATCCAGCTTGATGACCATTCCATCTGCTTCATAGCCAAGTTCATCTCGGCGTTTTTCCCATGTCTCTGTGTAAATTATGGCATCATCCAGGTTGTCAAAACGCCGGGCAGCATCCGTAACCGGGAAACCCAGCGCCTTCAGCCATTGCAAAAGTTCCCACTGGCTGGCAGGGATTTGACCCCCTTCGTGGTAAACCACCTGGTAGCACAGCAGGGTCAGCGGTCTTTGAGCAGTCAAGCCAGGGTCAAGCTGCCGTAATGAACCCGCTGCGGTATTGCGTGGGTTAAGATAGGTCTTTTCACCTGCTTCTTCCAAGCGTCTGTTCAGTTCAGCAAATTCCTTGTTTGGTATAAAAGCCTCGCCGCGCACCACCAGTATCGTGGGCAGATCGGGTAGCGGTGAACCACCCCGGCCAACACCCATCACGGGGATGCGCAGCGGGATGGCTCGGATCGTGCGCAGATTGGAGGTGATATCTTCTCCCACTTCGCCATCCCCGCGCGTTGCTCCCTGCACGAAAAGACCATTATGGTAGTGCAGAACAACGCTCAAACCATCAATTTTTGGTTCCACCACGAACTGCGCCAATTCAACGCGGGCATCCAGCTTACGGATACGGTCGTACCAGGCGCGCGCATCATCCCGGCCAAAAGCATTCGCCAGTGAAAGAATTGGCCGTGGGTGGCGCAGCTTTTCAAAACGATCAGCGGGAACAGCCCCAGCTCGCTGGGTGGGCGAATCCGGGGTGACCCATTCGGGGTGGCTGGCCTCGATCTGGCGTAGTTCCACCAACAGCCGATCATACTCAACATCACTGATGATGGGATCATCCAGGACATGGTAACGGAATCCATGAAAATTAACCTGCTGTTTAAGTTGTTGGTAGTGTTCGTTTAGATCCATGTGAATATTATATTCCACCAGCAGGTTTTTTTTAGTGGTAGACTCAGCCCATTATGAAAAGAACGCTCCCTTTCCTTTTTATGACTCTGTCGTTAGCCGCCTGCACACCCGGCACGGACAAACTTCCATCCACCCAGGCCGCGCTTGATATACCAACACAGTCCGTTGTTTCGATGCCGGTTTGCGGTCCGGCCGATTTATTGACCAGCGCAAGTTCGAACGGTGCAACCGGCGCGATCATGCTGGGATTGACACTGACAAATAAATCTGGAAATTTATGCACGCTTGCCAATCCTCCCCAAGTTAAGCTGCTGGATGCAAATGACCAACCGATTGAAGCCCAAACCAGCCCATCTCTTGCCGTTATGACCCCACCGGCCCCGGAATTATTAGCGCTTGCCCCCAGGGATAATGTGATCGTTAGCATGGTCTGGCGGAATTATTGCCAGCTCATGCCAGGTGACATGCTTACAATCCGACTGACACTTGCCCCAAATGAAAATGTGGATATTGCCATGAAGCTGCCGGCGGAGCCTCGCTGTGACAACATGACCGAACCATCCACCGTCACAATAGCGCCATACTCTTACCCACCGTAAACTGCCTGGTTTTCCAGGCAGTTGTTTTTTCATCGTAAAAATATCAACGAACAATAGGATGGCGGGTATTTGATCCTTTCGGGTGACACAGAACCCAGGAAATCGATCGCAGTGCTGGCGGGTGCAAATTCATAATATATTCCTACTTGACAAATATAGAATAATTGTTCTATAATAACATTAATTAGAACATATATTCTAATCCGTTTCCAAAGTCAAGGAGGTTCGTATGAATAACGCATTACGCTCCAGGCCATTCGATCTGAACCTGGGAAAAATGATGACCAGCATTGTCCACCAGCGCAGCAAAGCTTTTGGCCTCATGATCCTGGGCGCCCTGCTGGCCTTTGAGGTTTTCAATTACAGCACCACTGAGTTCGCCCTCAATGATGTGTTGGGCGGCCTCAATTTTGCAGGAGTGCGTTGGGCAACCATCCTTTCCATTGCATTCTGCGGTATAGATTTCGCCGGAATCGCCCGACTGTTCACCCCTGAACAGGGCGCCAATGAGCCGGTGGAAGTCTGGTACCTATTTGGCGCCTGGATCCTGGCCGCCGCCATGAATGCCATGCTTACATGGTGGGGAGTCTCCGTGGCCATCGCCAATCATACCAGTGCCGGCACCGCGGTGATAAGCCGCGCAACCATTCAGACGGCTGTACCGATCTTTGTAGCCGTGATGGTATGGGTCATCCGAATATTGATCATCGGCACCTTTTCAGTAGCCGGAGAGCATATGTTCGGGCAACCGGACAACCGGGTTCGCCGCAGCCTGCCACAGACCCAGCAACAACTCCCGGCACGCAGCGAGTATCGCCCAATATCACGCCCATCCAGTGTTTCCACCCAGGTCTCCGCAATCCACCCCAGCCTGGCACCCGCATCCAGCTTCAAGCCACAGCCCAAACCGATTCAGCATACTGAATCTTCATACTCGCGTTCGCCAGAGCCTACCTACCATAACCTTGCATCAAATCAGCAAGTGGAAAAATACGAAGCACACGCATGAAAACCCGGTAATTCACATTACTGTGTCAAAAAAAGTTCCAAGCCATCGAGCGTACCTGAAACCTTAAAAGAGACACTATGACCTATTCACGCTCTGAACCGACTCAAAGTCGAGAGAGCAGACAGACAGACCCACCAAGCGGCTGTCTGTCTGGTTTTTTGATACCACCCCTGGTGGTTATCTGCTTTGGGGTATTCCTTGCATTTTTTGCCAGCAGCCTGAAAACACCTGATCCTGAACCCGGGCTAAAAACACAAACTCAAGCCGGGATGCAGGAGATCGCCGCAGCAGGGAGTGGCAGCCTGGCTCCGCTCTTTACTCCGCAAATACAGTATTGGGCCGTCGATATAATGCGTTGGGCATCTGCACACCAGGTGGATGCCAACCTGGTTGCTACCGTTATGCAGATCGAATCGTGTGGGAACCCGGATGCGCGTTCAAGCGCCGGAGCATCCGGACTTTTCCAGGTTATGCCATTTCATTTCCTGGTATATGAAAATGCCTTCGACCCAGATATAAATGCGTTACGTGGAATGGATTACCTGGCAAGATCGCTGCAGCATTCAGGGGGTAATGCCCGTCTTGCGCTGGCAGGATACAATGGCGGCATCGGGGTGATTGATCGAGCTGAATACACCTGGGCAGCAGAAACAATCCGCTACGCCTATTGGGGCAGTGGGATTTATTCAGACGCTGCACAAAATGCCAGCCAATCCACCAGATTAAATGAATGGCTGGCCGCAGGTGGGGCCAGCCTGTGCAGAAAAGCGAGTGAAAAATTGGGGCTTACACAATGACAACAAAGCCGGTTTCAAGCTTCATGGTTTTTGTTCAATTTTCGGTAAATAGACAGCAAATGCAGTACCCTGGCCTTCGTGTGAATCGACCTCAATACGACCGCCATGCGCCTCTACAATAAAATAAGCGATTGAAAGTCCCAACCCAAACCCACTGGTTTTTGACCGTGTTCGCGATTTCTCTCCGCGATAGAAACGATCAAAAATGTATGGTAAATCTTCGGATGGGATGCCGGGACCGGTATCACGCACAACGATGCGGGCCATCTCGTCCGTTTTAGACAGACTCAGGTAGACCTCGCCTCCATTTGGAGTGTAATGAATGGCATTCGAAGTCAAATTGATCAACACCTGTTTCAAGCGATCACGATCTCCGCTTACCACAACCTGGTCAATTTCCGTTAACTTGAGGTGTACTTTGTCGCCGGATAGCACCCTCATCTGTTGGTAGATATCAGTTAATAGAACGTCCAGCGCAACCGTAGCCATGGTCATCGGAAGCTTGCCGGATTCGGCTTGAGCCAGCAAAAGCAGATCCCCTACCATGCGTGTCAGGCGGTCAGCTTCATCCTTGATCGTATCCAGGGATTCATCATCCGGTCCGAGTTTACGGATCAAGTCTGCATTACCCTTGATGACAGTTAAAGGTGTTCTCAGTTCGTGAGAAACATCGGCCAAAAATCGCTGCTGGGATGTAAACAGGTTTTCGAGACGCTCGAGGGTGCGGTTAAATGCGCGAATAAGCGCGCCGATCTCATCTTTGGGTGAAGCCGTATAAGGAATGCGCAT
>Ga0172368_10002007_pt1 | contig 26759 bp, 19 predicted proteins | sample Lak11m_FD_114540 | JGI IMG/M metagenome (GOLD analysis project Ga0172368, IMG submission 114540) | Freshwater microbial communities from Kabuno Bay, South-Kivu, Congo - kab_022012_11m | ecosystem: Environmental > Aquatic > Freshwater > Lake | place: Democratic Republic of the Congo: South-Kivu...
AAGCAAGATCTTCAGACCCTATATCCTTGGAAATATATACGGATCCTATGTCATCAAAGAGTATGGAGATTTTTTCAATGTGCTTGATATAGACCATACACAAACTTCGAACCATTTAAATAAACTGTATTTCGGAGTTGGTGCAGGTTTTGGTTTTGATCTCTGGAAATTTCAGCTTGAGGGTAGATACCGGTGGAACCTGACAAGGATCAATACTGATGATTACTCAGCCCTGAAACAGATGGGGCTGGAACTCTCATGTGCATTTCTTTTTTGAATCAGCATAATATACACCATACCGGAAGATGAAAAAGTTATTATTGTATTGCTTGTTACTCTTTACCTTATCTACGTGTAAGAAGGCACCCTTAGATGAATTTTTCTTTCTGGTAAGAGTTGAAAAAGTTGAGGTGATCGACAAGTATACTTTGGCTGCCAGGCTTAAACAAAACCCAAATTCCACACTGTATAAGGCATTGCCAAATAAGAAAGTAAAGATCGTTTCAATAGTTTACAATACCCTCGACCCTAAGGGCAAACCAATTCTGGCCTCGGGAGCAATATTTTATCCTTCTGCAGATGTAGATTATGAGAGATTGGGGACTATTTTAGGGGTTCACTATACGTATGGCGCAGACTATGAAGTCCCGTCTCAGAAAATGGGAGTTACCGAGGGACTTTTCTCCCTTTTTGGTTACATTGTAGTAGCCCCGGATTATATCGGATATGGGGCATCCAAGGACCAGGTTCATCCCTATTATGATGTTATCACTACGGGTCAGGCCTGTGCCGATATGCTCCTTGCCTCAAAAGAATATTTTGCTTCAATTAGCAGAAAAGTCTCTCACAAAGTTACAGTAATGGGATATTCTCAGGGTGGCCAGGCTGCACTCTCGTTTCTCAGATTTGTTGAAACAGAGCCTTTATATCAGGATGCATTCGTAATAGATCAGGTGTTTGCCGGTGGAGGTGCTTATGATTTAATAAAATCATATGACACTTTTGTGGAAAAAGATTATAGCAGCCAGCCAGTCACCATTCCACTTTTAGTCCTGGGACTCAATTATGGGGATAGCCTGAATTTAGATTTGAAGCAAATGTTCGCAGAACCACTTTATTCCAACTATGAGGAATGGATAATTACAAAAAAATATACAACAGATGAGGTTACTGCCAAGATGGGGGAAACTAAACTAACCAGGATCATGGCCCCCCAGGCATTTGACACGACAAACCCGAATACAAAAAAGTTCAGGGGAGCATTAAGAAACAATAGTCTGATTGTTTATGGGAAAGTAACAAACTGGGTACCTAAGGCAAAGATAACTTTATTGCATGCGAGTGACGATACAATAGTTCCATATGAAAATACAGATAGCGCATATAAGGCATTCTTAGCTGCAGGCTGCAATGTGACCAAACATGATATTCCTCATAAAGACCATAAGGAAGCTGGCCAGGATTTTTACACTTATTGTATGCTGCATTTACTGATCTAACTATCCTCAAGATGAAGACCAGATTAACCATTTTTATTTTATTAATGAGTTCTACCGTTCTGAATGCTCACCCAAAATCATACGCAAAACATAACAAAGGATATTTCTGTGATGTGGGATTAGCTTTTGGAGGGACATTTCCTAAAAATAATGATCCAAAAGCGATTCTGGAACTTTTTACAACACACGGATACCAGTTTTCAAATACGTTTTCTTTGGGCGCCGGTCTTTCCACTTACAATACAGAAAACATTAACATCTATTTACAGCTAAGATTCAATTTACGTAATATAGATGAATCCAGAACTCATTATACATATATTGCGCTTAGAGCGGGTTATTCATGGAGCACCTGGACAGGAGAAGCGTGGGGAGATGACAAAGGGCCTATTATTGATCCTCGTTTCGGATGGTCTTTTTATACAAAAGAAGCAAATTTAAGGTGGAGTGTATTTGTAGCGCCCAGCTTTTATCAATTCCACTTTATTCCAAAGATAGGATTGGCTTTTGAATTTTAAGAGATTCATCCTGACAATTTTATTGCCAGAATCAGTTTTCTTATAATGTCTTGTCGGTCATATCAGGTTTATTCCTGAGAACGGAGTTATAAGGATTAAAAGTTCATTAAAAACTATAGTGCCAGCTTTGGTAAAGTAAAATGGAACTGACTCCCTTTGCCGGGCTCACTTTCAACCCAGATCTTCCCCTCGTTGAGTTCGATGAATTCCTTGCTCAACAACAGACCCAGGCCGGTACCTTGTTCACCGGATGTTCCTCTGGTTTTTATTGATTCGTCGAGACGGAACAGTTTTTTTATGTTTTCGGCAGAAATACCAATTCCGCTATCGGCCACGGTTACCTCGACACAATCCTCTTTGCTGGATGCCCATATTCTTACATTTCCACCGGGAAGTGTAAATTTGATTGCATTTGCAATAAGGTTCCTGACCACGGTCGTGATCATATTTTCATCACAATAAGCAATAGTTCCAAAATGGATACCAGAAAATAATTTGATGTTTTTCTTTTCTGCAAATGCTTTTAAAAACCCCAGTGTGCCGTTGGCAACCGTTGACAGATCAATATTTTCCGGGCTGGGAACTGTTCGTCCTGTTCGGATCCGTGACCATTCGAGCAGGTTTTCAAGAAGTTTAAATGTGCCGACCGAAGCATCGTGGATGTTTTTGATCATTGTCATTTTCTCGCTCTCTTCAAGGCTCTCATAATCGTTAAACAGCAGATCGGAAAAGCCAATGATTGCATTGAACGGACCACGGAGATCGTGAGCGATGATCGAAAAAAATTTATCCTTGGCAATATTCGACTCACGCAAATGTTCTTCAGATTTTTTCAGGGCTTCTTCCGATTGCCTGCGGTGGATTGCCAGTGAAATTTGGGGTGTCAGCAATCCAAGGATTTTCAGATGCTGTTCATTAAATGCATGCTCATCTTCAAAACTAGTAATCGCTATTATCCCGATCACCTGATTTCCGATGAGCAGGGGAACACCCAGGTGACATTTGGCAGGCGTTCCGAATTTGTTAATAGAACCATCTTCTTCCAGGACACGGATATCTTTACTTCGCAAAAGACATGGCTTTTTGGAACTGATTACCCATGATTCAATCGTCTTTGAAACAGGAATATCTTCACAGACCGGCTCATTATTCTTTTGATAATATATCCGGAAAACAATGTTGCCGGCAGTGGTTAAAATAAGATACAGATTTCTGTTGTCAAGGAGGATGCTTAATTCGGTGCGGATAATTTGAAAAAGGTCGAGGATCGAATTAGTAAAACCAATTGAAGAATCAATTTTGCTGACCACGTTCTTTATATGCTCTTCGGCCTTACGATCCGTTATGTCTCTTATAAATGCAACTCCATACTCCTGCTGTTCAAAGTCGAGGAAATTTATGGTAATATCAACGGTGATAATCGTACTATCCTTCTTTTTTTGCTGTGATTCGAGTGACATGGTTTTATTCTCCCTGATAAGATTCCAGTTTTCAGCAACCTTATCTCTTCTGAAATGTGGATCCAGATCATAGATTTTTAATGATTGGAATTCCTCTCTTGTATATCCCAACAACTTGCATGCGGCATCATTAGCATAAACAATTGAGGCGTCAGGTTGTATTAAATAAATACAATCAGCAGCATGGTCAACCATATACTGATTGAGCCGGAGTTCCTGTTCAATGATTTTGGTTGGAGTAATAATTCTTCCGGCAACGAGAATCCTTATAACCAGATTCTCGTACTTATCTATTTCCGGGGTTGCATAAATTTCCAACCAGTCAGTCGACCCGTTAGATCTTATTATTCGATATTCAAATAAAATAGATTCCTTATAATTGAAAAGTTGTGAAAAGGCATTCTGGATTTTATCCTTGTCGTCGGGATGACACGTTTTTAGCCATGTACTCGAATCCATGGCTAATTCCTTACCCATTTCATTTAAAAGCGGAAGCGCACCGGAATACCATTCGGGAGTTAGGGATTGGTCTTTCCCAACAAGGAAGGAAATAGCAAAGTCTGATATTATGTCGGAAACAGTCCTGAACCTTTTTTCGCTTTCTTTTAAAGCATTGGTGGTGTTTTTTAGCTCTGTGATGTCGCGAAAAATACCGTAGGCCCCGACATAGTGATTCTGCTCGAATCTCGGGGAGGCAGTTACCAGGATTGTCTTACGTGTACCGTCTTTTCTGATGATTTCATTTTCATATGTACCGATAACTCCATCTTTGCGCTTCGATGTTTCTGTCAGTATTTTCTGGTACTCCGCATCAGACATGAAAATTTGTAAACTCTTACCCAGCATCTCTTCTCTGGGATATCCGAAGATCTCGGAGGCGGCCTTGTTTACGTAACTAAATATTTCGTTTTGATCAACGAATCCCAACCCTTCTCCTAATGCTTCAAGAATGTTTGCAAATTGTTCATCTTTTGTAAATACCTTGTTCAGATTTTCCATGGAATTTATTTGGCATAGCTTACTGCCCTTGTTTCCCTGATCACTGTGATTTTGATCTGCCCCGGATAGGTCATCTCACTCTGTATTTTTTTCGAAAGATCAAAAGCAATGGTATTTGCCTCCACGTCGGTAACTTTATCGGCGCCGACAATTACTCTTAATTCCCGGCCGGCCTGGATGGCATAGGTTTTGACCACTCCGGGATAACTTAAAGCCAGTTCCTCGAGGTGTTTAAGCCGTTCGATGTATGCTTCGACAACCTCACGGCGGGCTCCGGGACGGGCTCCCGAAATGGCATCACAAACCTGAACGATAGGGGAGAGCAGGTTGTCCATCTCTACCTCGTCGTGATGTGCGCCAATCGCGTTGACGATCTCGGGTTTTTCTTTAAATTTTTCTGCCATCTTCATGCCAAGGATAGCATGTGGTAATTCCGGTTCCGTATCGGGAACTTTCCCGATATCATGAAGCAGACCTGCACGTTTGGCCTTTTTTGGATTCAGACCCAGTTCGGCAGCCATGGTGGCGCTTAGTTTGGCAACTTCAATGGAATGTTGCAGCAGATTCTGACCATAAGATGAACGATACTTCATCTTTCCAATCATTCGGATCAACTCGTGATGTATGTTATGAATACCGAGATCAATTGTGATACGTTTTCCGGTCTCAATGATTTCCTGTTCAATCTGTTTTTTTGTCTTTGAAACCACCTCCTCAATACGGGCAGGGTGGATACGGCCATCGGTGACAAGTTTATGCAGAGAAAGCCGGGCAATCTCCCTTCGTACGGGATCAAACCCTGACAGAATGATGGCATCGGGAGAGTCGTCGATGATGATCTCGACTCCTGTCAACGATTCAAGCGTGCGGATATTGCGGCCTTCCCGCCCAATGATCCTTCCTTTGACCTCTTCGCTTTCGATGTTAAAAACCGAAACGGTATTTTCGATAGCATGCTCTGAAGCAGTTCTCTGTAAAGTCTCGATGATAATCTTTTTAGCTTCTGTGTTGGCCGTCATCTTGGCTTCATCAATAATGTCTTTGATGTGAACAAGGGCTTCCGATTTAGCTTCCTCCTTGAGCGTTTCGACAAGCTGGGCTTTTGCTTCATTGGCCGAAAGGTTTGAAATTGTCTCAAGCTTTTCGACTTGTACCTTCAGCGATTTATCAAGATCCGCTTGTTTCTTATTAACCAGATCCATTTGCTGGATTAGATTCTGCTTTATAGTAATATTTTCTTTTTGTTTTTTTGTCAGCTCCTCCATTTTCTGGTTAACAGTAGTCTCCTTCTGTTTTAACCTGTTGTCATTCTTAATAAATTCATCATTTTTTTCATGAATGAACTTTTCATGCTCGGTCTTTAACTGCAGGAACTTTTCCTTAGCCTGAAGGATCTTATCTTTTTTAATCATCTCGGCCTTTTCCATGGCATCTTTGAGAATGACATCACGTTTACGCTCCAATGCTTTATTCAAAACGGTTCCGGTCAGGATACCACCGATAATGATACCTGAAACACCAATGATTACCAATAACAAAATTCCATCCATCATATGATAATATTAATGTGTAAATATTAGCGGCGGCCTTAGGTAATGACCGAAAACCGCTGCCGTGATTATTGACGGGAAGGATTGCAGGGAAATAAAAAACCCGCATTATTCAGCGAGGTTATGATAAACCTCAAACGACACGAATAGGGCCGCCAAACTTTTCGAACGTCCACTGTCCGGCGTACCGGAGTCCTGCCCGAAGGCGGGAATGAGGCCTGTCCTACAAGTTAGTGAGCTTTGCCCTAATATTTGTAATGTTAGGTTTACAAACTGTCTGAATTAATGCGGGTAGATCGTCAATAATTTTCAAAGAACGAGAGCGGCTTAATACTGAAGTTGCTCGTCTAATGTCCGGTTTATCTCCATGAGCTTGTTTTCAAACATATCTTCTTTCTCAACCAGTAAATGTTCGTCCTGTAAATAACTTGTAGCATATTCCAATGCCACCATTGCCAGAAGATCCTGTTTGTCCTTGTAAGCATAACTGACCGAATAGTCCTTTATTCGTTTATCAATCAGTTTTGCCGCTTTGCGGAAGAGTTCTTCGTGCTCTTTTTCAACGACCAACCGGTAACTCCGTTCTGCAACCGCTATTGATATGGAAAGTTCATCCATGGACATTTCTCATTTTTACACAAGAAGTTATAATTTACACTCTATTTTTTCTTGTGGTTTTAACTTCACGCATTTAAAAGCCCAATACATTTTTCGATTTCCCGCAACATCTCGTTGATTTTTACTCTTGATTCAACGTTCCCCTCTTTGGTTTCTAATGCTTTTGCAAGTTTAAGTACTTTAATCTTTTCTTCTAATTGGTTTATAATCTTTTTTTGTTCTTCGTTGCTTTTTTTAAGTTTTTGAATTTCAATTGAATAAATCTCATTTTCTTCCCTCAAATGGATATGCCGTTCTGAGAGTTTCCTTACCTTATATTCGATTCCGGAAACCAGTGTCACAACATTTCCCATCGGGTTGTGAATTTATAATCAGATGCAAATATAATCATTCGTTGAAGGTTCTGCAAATATAACCGGCTTTTATATTTATTTAACTCACGTATCACCTTTTGATCCTTAAACGGATTAAGCAAAAATACCTGTGTGTTATGAATGAAGAGTTTCTTCATTACTTATGGAAATTCCGGTTATTGAACCTGGAGACAAGAACCGTTTCCGGTGATCCGGTTGTCATTTTGAATCCCGGAGATCATAATAAGGATGGCGGTCCCGACTTTATCAATGCACGGGTAAGAATCGGGGAAACCATCTGGGCTGGGAATGTAGAGATCCATGTTGTATCTTCCGATTGGTTCCGTCATGGCCACCACAATGATAAAGGATATGATAATATCATTCTTCATGTTGTGTATCAACATGATCCCAAACCTGATCCACATCCGGTACTAACGATACCGACCCTGGAGGTAATTGATCAATTTCCTTTACATATCAAGGATCGGTATGATTTACTCATGCGGAATCAACTTTGGATACCTTGTATAAACTTGTTAGACCTTACATATCAATCTGACCTTACATTATGGACTGCATCCCTGGCCTTGGAGCGTATCATTCTGAAATGTGAAGAAATCAGGAGGTTCTGGGAATTGTGCGGCCATGATTGGGAAGAGACATTTTACCGGTTTCTGGCAACAAATTTTGGATTCAGGATTAACGGTCTTTCATTTGAACTGATGGCAAAATCGCTGCCACTAAAGGTGATTAAACGTCATGCCGGGAATATTATTCAACTCGAGGCGCTCCTATTTGGTCAGGCAGGCTTGCTTGATTCCGATTTCAACGATCCGTACCCGGTTTTATTAGCATCGGAATACCGTTTTTTTAAAAATAAATACAGGTTGGCCCCGGTCACGGGAACAGTATGGAAGTTCCTGAGGTTAAGACCTTCCAATTTTCCAACAATCAGGATCAGTCAGTTTGCTGCATTTATTCAATCTGCCGGGGGACGGTTTTTCCAATTACTTGATTCATCTTCCTTCGCGGAAATTCAAACCTGGTTTGATTTGTTGGCATCACCCTATTGGGATGATCATTACATTTTCGACCGGTTATCTCCGAAAAGAGTGAAAATAATGGGACAATCTTCAAGAGCCTTACTCATCATCAATGGTATTGTGCCATTTCTTTTCTTTTTAGGATTGGAGAAAGGAATGGCCAATTACCGTGAGAAAGCGATAAACCTGCTCGAATCACTTTCGGGTGAGTCGAACAGTGAAATACATCGCTGGAAGAAAGCCGGTATGGAGACAGACAACGCACTGAAGACTCAGGCTCTCATTCAGCTGAAACGGACATACTGTGACAGGAAAAGATGTCTGGAATGCAGGCTTGGAAAAAGGATTCTAAAGTAATATATGTGAAAGATTACCTTACTTTTAACCGGACAGAGCAAAGGGGTATTGTAGTACTCCTGCTGATTCTTTCAGCGCTGATCCTGGCTAATATTGTTATACCGGCAGGAACAACGATGACACCGATAGATTTCACAGCATTTGAGAAAGAGATCACGGTATTCGAACATGCCTGGCAAAAAGCCAAGGAGGAAGAAAGAAAATGCTTTCCTCCGATAGGGGATTCTACTTTCAATAAAACCAGGAAACCCAGGATTGAATTTACAGTCGAACTCAATTCGGCAGACACTTTCGAACTGCAGCGTTTACGTGGCATTGGTCCTTCCTTCGCCCGGAGGATAGTAAATCAGCGGCAGCGGTTGGGAGGATATATCCATAAAGAGCAACTCCTGGAGGTTTTTGGGATGGACAGTTCGCGTTACTTTGCCTTGTTGCCCAATATTGTTGTTTCAACTGATTCGATCAGGAAGATTGACCTGAATAACATCACCTTTAAAGAATTACTCAGGCATCCGTACTTTCCTTTTGAGGTGACTAGAGCCATCATGATCTACCGTCAAAAAAACAAACGGTTCAGATCATTGGAAGAATTGAAAATAGTTGAGGGTATAAGTGATTCACTATTCAAGAGGATGCTTCCTTATCTACGGGTCGATTTCTGACTTTTCCGATTGATCAGGAATATCAGTATCATCCTCCTCTTCATCTTCCCATTCATAAATTTTTCGTTGAGGACCTGATTTACGAAAATAAAATGCAAGGATAAGTCCGGCTAAGAGACCCATCAGATGAGATTCCCATGAAATCCGCTGGACCGGGAAAAGTTGAGGGAATATTCCCCAAATAAGTCCACCATAAAGGAATGTGACGAGTAAAGTTATGACCATCAGCCCTGTCTCCCTTCTGAATATACCACTGAAGAAAAGAAAGGAAGCCAGTCCGTATATAACTCCGCTGGCGCCGATGTGGACTGCTCCGCCCCGGGCAAATGTCCATACCCAGATACCGGTTATCAGATACAGCAGAAGAAGTACCGGCCATGCGATCTTTTTATAAAAATAAAAAAGGAAGGCTCCCAGAATGAGAAGAGGGATTGAGTTTGCGAAAAGATGGGACAGGTCGGCATGCAGAAAAGGATAGGTCAGGATTCCAGGTAATCCCTTTACTTGTAATGGGTATAGACCATATTCAGCAAGATTCAGGGAGAAAATGAGTTCCACTGCTTTGATAAGCCAAAGAATCAGAAGGAATATAAAAGGATAAAAAAAGCTTCGAATAAACCTTATTTTCTCAGCATCCACCCTTTAAATATTATGGGATCACTAAAATGTTAAATTGTCCTTAAAGCAGTTAAAATTAGTTAAAAAACCGGTAACAGCTCTTCGGGGTGAGAAAAAAAATCTACCTTTGGATTTTCAAAACCACTAATAAACAAGCCAATTACAATGCATAAAATAAAATTTTTTATATACCAAAATATCATATTAGCGTCTCTGTTCGTTTTTTTGCCGATGACCTTGATCCAGGCTCAGTCACAACGTCAGGATCCGAATGCGGGAGTAAAAAAGTACAATACACTCATGCAGATCATCAAGTACGCTTATGTTGACACCATTAACGAAGGAAAATTGGTTGAAAACGCTATACAGGAGACCCTTAAGGAGTTGGATCCTCATTCCGTATATATCCCTAAAAAGGAAGTGCAGAGGGCAAACGAACCACTGGAAGGAAATTTTGATGGAATCGGCGTGCAGTTTGAGATCCTTAAAGATACTATAACAGTCGTTCACCCGATACCAGGCGGGCCTTCTGAAAAGCTGGGCATTATGTCTGGTGATAAGATTATCAATATTGATGGAGAAGTCGTTGCAGGGAAGAAAATCGACAATCAGTTTGTTCTGGATCATTTGCGTGGCAAGAGGGGAACTAAAGTTGTCGTTTCTATCTATCGTAAAGGGAAGAAGGATTTGATCGATTACACCATAATACGGGATAAAATTCCCATAAACAGTATAGATGCTACTTATATCATTGCCCCGGGAATAGGTTATATCTACCTGAATAAATTTTCACAGAGTTCCATGCAGGAGTTTAACACAGCAATTACAAAATTGAAGGAAGAGGGGATGAAAAGCCTGATCCTTGACCTGCGTAATAATTCAGGAGGATATATGGGTACGGCCATCGAATTATCGGATGAATTTTTAAAACCGGATAAACTAATTGTCTATACAAAAGGATTACGAAGTCAACGTGAAGATTATTACTCCTCATCTAATGGTCAGTTTCAAACCGGTAAGCTGGTGATCATTATTAATGAAAATTCGGCTTCTGCGAGCGAAATTGTTTCAGGTGCGATCCAGGACTGGGACCGCGGGATAATCATCGGCCGCAGATCATTTGGCAAGGGTCTTGTTCAACGTCCTTTCCAGCTTCCCGACAGTTCACAGGTACGACTTACCACAGCCCGTTATTATAATCCTTCTGGAAAATGTATTCAGAAGCCATATGGAGGTGGTGTGGATAAATACTATGAGGATTTCAGTCAACGGGTGAAACATGGAGAATTGATTCATGCCGACAGTATTAAATTCCCAGACTCCTTAAAATATTATACCTCAAAAAAGAGGGTGGTATATGGCGGTGGTGGTATCATGCCCGACATTTTTATCCCTTGGGATTCAACTCCCATCTCGGATTATTACCTTGACCTGCGAAGGAAAAATGTAATCAACTCTTATATCGGAGAGTATGTTGACCGTAACAGAAAAACGCTTCAAAAAAATTATCTTACTTTCTCCGATTTTGATAAAAAATTCGTAACGGATGATGAATTTATGAGCCTTTTCTTTGATTATGCCGAGAAACAGGGGGTTAAGAAAGATGAGAAAGGATGGGCTGCTTCAGAAAATCTGATCAAAGCACAGCTAAAGGGATTGATCGCACAGAAACTCTGGGATATGAATGAATTATATGCCGTGATCAATCAAATTGACGATGAAGTGTTAAAGGCCATACAGGTAATCCAGGATGATTCGATGTTTGACAAATTAAACATCGACAAGTAGCTCTGATTGATTTTACTTCAGGACATTTGTGACTAATTCGGCAGCCTCCTTCAAAGTGATGGCTGATTGAACCCTTAATCCCGATTCATCGATGATCTTTTTCCCTTCTTCAGCGTTGGTCCCCTGAAGACGAACAATGATAGGTACATCTATCTTACCGATGTTGTTATAAGCATCAACCACTCCCTGGGCAACACGGTCACATCGTACGATTCCCCCGAAGATATTCACAAGAATTGCTTTTACCGCAGGATCCTTCAGAATGATCCGGAATCCCTGTTCAACTCTTTTAGCATTGGCAGAACCTCCCACATCAAGGAAATTTGCAGGATCGCCACCGGAAAGTTTTATTATATCCATGGTAGCCATTGCAAGACCGGCTCCATTCACCATGCAACCGACATTCCCGTTAAGTTTAACATAATTCAGGTCATCCTTTGATGCTTCCACTTCTACTGGGTCTTCTTCATCGAAATCGCGCATAGCTGCAATTTCAGGATGACGGAAAAGAGCGTTGTTATCAATTACAACTTTTGCATCGGCTGCCAGTATTTTATTGTCAGAAGTTTTAAACACTGGATTAATCTCAACAAGGGAGGCGTCACTTTGTTCGTATGCTTTATGAAGGGCAAAAACAAACTTGAGCATGTTTTTGTAAGCTTCATCTTTAAGACCGAGATTAAAGGCGACCTTCCTGGCCTGAAAGGCTTGCAGGCCGGTTTCAGGAGCAATTTCCTCCGTAAAGATTAATTCCGGAGTCTCTTCGGCAACCTTTTCAATATCCATACCACCCCGGGGAGAATACATCAGGATGGTTCGTCCCCGCTGACGGTTGAGTAAAAGACTCATATAAATTTCAGTAGGTTCAGAAGGACCGGGATAAAAAATATTTTGTTCGATATATACTTTTCTGACCAGCTTTCCTTTTAGTCCTGTTTGCGGTGTTACCAGGGTCATTCCAAGGATTTGACCGGCATGACTACGTACTTCTTCAAGCGATTTGGCAATTTTTACTCCACCGCCTTTACCCCGACCTCCAGCATGAATCTGAGCCTTGACAACCCATTTATCCGTGCCTGCAGTTTCAGCCAGATATTCAGCACCTTTCACGGCTTCTGCTTCCGTATGTACCAGTACCCCTTCAGGGACAGCGACACCATATTGTTTCAGAACAGCTTTACTTTGATATTCGTGTAAGTTCATATATCACCACAATGTTTGGAAGGGCCAAAATTAATGGATTGGTCTGGATTTACAAAATGGACATTTCTTAATTTATGTTGCATTTTTACAGGAAATGGCTAAAAACAGGATTTTATTAACTTTGCCGCTTCAGCTGTTTATATGATAATTGCGAAAGAAATTCAAAAATCATTTGGCTCTCTCAAAGTACTGAAAGGGATTAGTCTTGAGGTCAAAGAAGGTGAGATCATCTCCATAGTCGGCGCCTCCGGCGCCGGAAAATCAACCCTGCTTCATATCCTTGGAACATTGGATAAGGCTGATGCAGGAATCCTGGAATTAAACGGGATCCCGGTTTTACAGCTTACAGACAGAAAGATGGCTGAATTCAGAAACCGTCATATCGGTTTTGTTTTTCAGTTTCATCACCTTTTACCTGAATTCACAGCCATTGAAAATATTTGTATACCCGCTTTCATTGCAGGTAAAGGGAAAAAGGAATCGGAGAGAATGGCATTGAACCTTCTGGAATTCATGAACCTAAAAGACCGTGTTCATCATAAACCCTCAGAACTCTCCGGAGGTGAGCAACAACGTGTCGCTGTAGCAAGGGCTTTAGTCAATGAACCTGGAGTAGTACTTGCCGATGAACCTTCTGGTAACCTGGATTCGGCATCGGCTATTGAATTACATAAATTATTTTTTCAATTACGCGACACTTTCAAACAAACCTATGTTATCGTAACGCACAACCTTGAACTGGCCAATATGGCTGACCGTAAACTTACTATCAAGGATGGAATAATCCACTCTTAAATCCCGGTATAAAATTATTTGTTATAATTTCCGTTAATAATTAAAAGGTTACCGGAAAAAGAATTTTACGCATAACATGAACATTTCCCGTCGCTACACAATTCTGATATTCGCAGGTATTCTTTTATCCGGATTCTCATTTGGTTTGTTTATCTTTTTGTTTGAATCAGATAATCCATCCACAAGGGTTTCTGATACAATATCTTTTTTTTCACCCCCGGATTCAACAAATAACAAAAAGACGCAGGATTCCTTATACCGTGTTTTCGTTAGGAATGGTGAAAATTTTTCCCTTCAAAAAGATTTGAACCAGGCCATCATTTCGTTTGAGAAGGCTCTGAAGATAAAGCCATTTGATACAAAACTCAAAGAGCGGATAGCCGGATTAAAAACGCAACTGGCAGAACAAAACCATAAAAACAATGAATACCTGAAGGCGCTCACTTCCGGGGATGCATATTTCAATGCCAAGGATTACCTTAATGCAAAAGGCTCTTACCAGGTAGCCATAGATAATAGACCTGATGATACTTTGGCCAAAGAGAAACTCCGAAAGACCATGGACTTGTTGCGATCGCAGAAGGCCCAGAATATTTTGTACGATGTCGCGATGGCAAGCGCCGATAAACTTTTTCAGGCAAAGGATTATGAACGGGCGCGCCAGGAATATGAAAATGCAAGCAAGATACTTCCACAGGAGCAGTATCCAAGGGAAAAGATAAACGAGATCATTAAAATTCAAATCGACAAGCAGGTCAATGATGAGTTGTATGCCAAGGCAATCTCCAATGGGGATAAGTTCTATTTAAATAAAAGCTATCAATCTGCCTTATTGGAGTTTCAGAAAGCCCTGGGTATCAAGTCTGAAGAGCATTATCCAAAACAAAAGATAGCCGAGCTGACAACTTTGATTGCTGCCCAGAAAATCAGGGACGATTCATATACCAAAGCCATTTTGCAAGCAGATCAATTATACCAGCAGACAAAATACCTTGAATCAATTAAAAGTTACCAGCAGGCATTGACAATCAAGCCGGATGAAGTTTATCCCAAAAATAGGATCCGTGAGATTGAAAGTTTGCTTACAAGCAAACAAAGAGACCAGATGGAGTACGATCATTACATAACGCTGGCCGATAGTCTGTATATTGGGAAAAGTTATTTACGTGCAAGAGAAAATTATGCAATGGCCTCATCTGTAAAACCTTCGGAAGCATATCCAAAGGAGATGATTTCAAAAGCCGATAAAATGCTGACAGGTCGTGAAGCTGCGATGGCCAAAACAATGGATGAGCAATGGATGATTATTATATTCACGGCTGATAATCTTTTAAAAAATAAGGATTTTGAACAAGCGAGGGCGGAATATCTTAAAGCAACGCTTCTTAAACCTGCAGAGAAATATCCTGTTGAAAAAATACAGGAAATTGATAAATTCCTTGCTGATCAGAGAGCAAGGGATGAACAGTATCGGCTTACTATTGTGAATGCTGATAAAATGTTCGGTCAGAAAAATTATGATCCGGCAAAAGCTGAATATCAAAAAGCCACCGGATTTAAACCTGCAGAGATATATCCCAGATTAAAAATTACAGAAATTGATAGTATTCTGAACTCTCTCGCCCTTGCAAAGGATCGGGAAGAACAGTACAAGTTGTTAATTATATCTGCGGATAAAGAACTAACTGACCAGACTTATGACCAGGCCAGAACTGACTATCAGAAAGCCATGGCCATAAAACCTTCTGAAGCCTATCCCAAATTTAAAATTACTGAAATTGACAGAATTTTACAGGGGATTTCCCGGCAAAAAGCTGCTGATGAACGATATCTGTCGCTAATTGTCAGCGCCGATAGCCTGCTAACCTTAAGAGCCTATGAACAGGCAAAAACCGGATATCAGGATGCCATGAAGATAAAACCGGAGGAAATCTATCCAAAAACCAAACTGAATGAAATTGCAGAAATTATGGCGCTCCTTGCAAAAGAAAATGCCGTGAACGATCATTACTCCGGTCTTATCGTCAAAGGGGAGAACCAACTGCAGATCAAGCAGTATACCTTCGCAAGGGGAAGTTTTGAACAAGCCTTGAATCTAAAACCTGAAGAAAAACTCCCAAAGGATAAGATCGTTCAGATAGACTCGATCCTGGCTGAGCTTGCAAAGCAGAAAGCCCTTGATGACCAGTATAACTCTATCATAGCGAATGCCGATAAACTCTTGGCTTCAAGGATCCTTGACCAGGCCAGGAGTGAGTACGTCGATGCCGGAAATCTCAAACCGGATGAACAATATCCGAAAGATAAAATCGCCGAAATTGATAAATCACTCGGAGCAATAGCTGCCCAAAAGGCTCTTGATGAACAGTACGCAAAGGCAATTGCCGATGCCGATAAACTTTTTTTGGATAAGACCTATGATCAGGCAAGGTCGCTTTATGTGAATGCAAGTAATCTCAAGCCGGCAGAAACCTATCCTGAAACCAAGATCGGGGAGATTGATAAGATTTTTGCTGATATTGCAAACCAGAAAGCGCTTGACGACGAATATACCGCAGTAATTATGGACGCGGATAAACTCCTTGGTGAGAAAACTTTTGAACTGGCCAAGGTTGAATATCAGAAAGCCGGCGGGCTGAAGCCCGCCGAACAATATCCGAAGACTAAAATAGCCGAGATTGATAAAGAATTGGGAGATCAGGCACGCCGTAAAGCGATCGATGATCAGTACAAATCAGCTATTTCTGTTGCTGATAAATTCTTTGGAGAGAAGGATTATGACCAGGCCAGGACGGCCTATACGAATGCCGGAAAGATCAAACCGTCGGAACAGTATCCAAAAGATAAGCTGGCAGAAATTACAACAATCCTGGCTGAGCTTGCAAAGCAGAAAGCCCTTGATGACCAGTATAAATCGATCATTGCCAGGGGCGACCAGTTACTGGCTTCAAAATCCTATGAACTGGCAAAAACCGAATATATCAATGCCGGAAAATTAAAACCTGACGAACTATATCCTAAAGATAAAGTAAGTGAAATAGATGGAATTCTAACCGAAATAAAAGCCAGGGAAGAGGCCTATAAGGCATCGGTAACAAATGCTGATCAATTGTTCGCAGAGAAAAAATACGATGAGTCGAGCAACGAATTTCAGAATGCCCTGGCCATTAAACCTGAAGCAAAATATCCTGCCGATAAAATTGCAGAGATCAACCGTATCCTGACAGATCTGAAAGGTAAGAGACAAACATATGATGAACTGGTAGCCAAGGGTGACGGACAATTCAACCAGAAGGATTGGGTAAAGGCGAAAGGTCTCTACCAGCAAGCGTTAACGATTTTTCCTGAAGAGGCCTATCCAAAGAATAAAATCGGTCAGATCGGATTCAAAATTGATAGCATTTATCGTGCAAACAAAGTCCGTTATGATCAGGCCGTGGCGGAAGGCGACCGCTTTTACAATTCTTTTGAATATGATAAGGCTATTGATTCATACACGAATGCAATCGAATTGTTACCTATGGAGAATTATCCGAGGGAGATGATCTCGAAGATCAGAAGAACGATTGCAGAAAATGCCATTGTCGATGTTTTAAAAACAACAGTAACTATTGCAGCAGGGGAAGAAAAACAATTTTCATTCACTACTGTAAATATGGCTTCCAGGAAAAACAACTTTGTCTATATAAAGATCAGGAACCTATCCAGCAAAGTCTTTAATGTTCTTTTGCGGTATGGGAAGGATAAACAACCCGGTGGCGGCGTGGTAATACGCAATCTAAGTGCTGACGGAAAAGTCAATGAGCGTTTGATCAGTGTCAGGGACCAGGATGCCTGGTACAGGCTTGATAATAACTGGATCAGTTTATACCCGCAGGGAGGCGATGTTGAAGTGAGCTTCATTCAGGTATCCAGGGCGCTAAAACAATAAACATTTTTTTTTTTACATTTGCAATTGACGAACACATTCCATTCGTCGATTTCCACTCTAATTCTTTCTATATGGATACAAAGGTTGATAATAGTTTTAAACTACGGTTTAAGGACTTGTGGCGACTTATAGGAAACTCCCCGTTACTTGCAATTTCCTTTAAATATAAAGGACAGGATCGGATAGTATATGCAAAATCGGAGCATTATAACGTTACTGGAAGCATTAAAGACCGGATGGCCTTGTTTATCCTCGAAAAAGCCTATGCAACAGGGAAAATCAACCCCGGTGATACAATCGTTGAAGCTACCAGCGGGAATACCGGGATCGCCTTTTCTGCCATTGGTAAAGCGTTGGGTCATAATGTACGGATCATCATGCCCAACTGGATGAGTAAAGAAAGAGTCGATATTATTAAAAGCCTTGGCGCTGAAATAATTCTTGTTTCCAGGGAACAAGGTGGTTTCCTTGGCAGTATCAAGATTGCAGAGGAGATCGCCCTCAAGGAGCCGGATATTTTCCTGCCAAGACAGTTTTCCAACGAAAATAATGCGGAAGCTCATGAAAAAACTACCGGGCCAGAGATTTGGTGCCAGCTCTTTTATCGCGGAATAACACCTGATGCTTTTGTTGCAGGTGTTGGAACAGGCGGAACAGTAATGGGAGTTGGCCGGTACCTCAGGACAATGAATCCTAAGGTGAAAGTACATCCGCTGGAACCTGCCGAATCCCCGACGCTCTCTACAGGACATAAGGTTGGTGTTCACCGTATCCAGGGAATCTCAGATGAATTTATTCCGGCGATCGTGAAGCTTGAACAACTCGATCGTGTGGTTGCAGTTCCCGATGGTGATTCTATCCTGATGGCTCAAAAATTGGCAAGCCAGCTTGGATTGGCAGTTGGAATCTCATCCGGGGCGAATTTCCTTGGCGCTTTGCAAATTCAGAATGAAATGGATAAAGATGCAGTTGTGGTGACAGTTTTTTCTGACTGCAACAAGAAATATCTTAGTTCTGATCTGATGCGGAAAGAACCGGTTCAACCCCATTTCGAGACGCCAAATATAGAACTTACCGGCTTCAAGGTACTCAAGCGCGTGTGTGATACCTGTTGTGAGCTATTCGAGTGTGATATGAAATTATTTACAGTTTAACTGTGGGACATTTCAACCCTGAAAACCCATTGACTCTTTAATTACCTTTATAATATTCTCTTTTGAAAATGGCTTTGATAGGTAATCGGTACAACCACCTTTGATAAGCCTTTCCTTATCCCCAAATAAAGTATATCCCGTTAAAGCGATGATCGGTATGTTTTTATAGTCCTTCATCTTGCGGATTGACTGGGCTGCCTGTAAACCGTCCATCCCCGGTCCCAGGTTGATATCCATAAGTATGGCATCAAATTTTTTAGTTCTGGTCTTTTCCAGAGCCGATGGGCCGTCTTGAGCCCAGTCGACTGTAAACTCCTGGTTCAGGTATGCGACCGTCAATTGCATGTTGATTTCATTATCTTCCACTAAAAGAATCACGGGCTTTCCGGGAGTTGACATTTCTTTGGAGTTGTCCTCTTTTTTAGGCCCTGGAAAGTCTAATACAGGTGGTTTTGCACCCGGTTTTTCTTTTAGAAAAGGAACTAAGATCCGGAAATGAGATCCTTTCCCGATCTTGCTGTCGACCTCAATAGTACCACCGAGCAGGGAGATCATCTTGTTTGCGATGGTAAGACCAAGTCCTGTTCCCTCAAAACTACGGTTGTGACCTTCACTTACCTGTCTGAACTCTTCGAAAATGAATCTCAGATGGTCGGGAGAAATCCCTATACCCGTGTCGTCGATATTGACTGATAGTAATCGTATCTCCTGATTTATAATCTCTTCAACGGTAATGGTCACACCACCTTCGCGAGTGAATTTCACAGCATTATCAAGGATATTTGAGATGGACTGTATAAAAAAGAATTGATCAAGATATCCAATCATTGGCTGAAATTCACGCAATTCAAGGAATAATCCTTTTATCCTGGCTTGAGGGTTATAGGTCCCCATGATTTGCCGGAAGATATGATCAATCTCTGTTTTTTGAATATTTACCGCCTTCATGCCTGATTCGAGTTGGGAAAGTTGCATGATTGCATCCAATGTCCGCATCAACCTTTTACCGGAGTTGTTGATGTGCTTTGCCATCTCCGTAAAATCGGGATTGCTCAGTTCATTTATCAGAATTTCTGAAAAACCAAGGATCCCGTTAAGCGGAGTACGTAATTCATGGCTCATATTATTAAGCAATGTCGATTTCAAACGGTCTGATTCTTCCGCCTTCTCCTTCGCACTAATCAATTCCTTCTGAAGAATCTTACGGTCGGTAATATTCCTTGATATTGATAGTACCGTTTCAGAATCTAAAAGAACGTTACGGGCCTCAAAATAGGATAACTTTCCATTCAGAACCAGCTCATATTCCATGGTCTGTACTTCCTTCGTCTGAACACATCTATCAAATGTATTTTTAAGTTCTTCAACGAGGGCGGGAGTAAAAAATTCAGAAATATTATGACCTATAACCTGATCAATCGGAGCCAGGAGCTCGGAAGGATCAGAGGAATAACAATCCAGAAAGGTTCCACGCAGATCATAAAGGAACATAAGATCAGGAAGCGCCTTCAGAATTGCTTTATTCTGTTCGTTGGCAATAGTCAGTTCCTTTTCGATCAATTTCTCTTTGGTTATATCCCTTCCGCTTCCAACGATCCCAATCATGTTTCCTTCTTCATCGCGGATAGGCGCCTTATGTACATCAAGATATAGCAACTGACCCTTAACATTACCATATTCTTCAAACCTTCCAGGGCTTTTTTTCTGAATGGTGACATCGTCGGAATCGGAACATATTTCACCAAATGTATGCCATTCCTTATCTGTATGGTGAAGATTACGCTCCCGACGAGCAAAAAACATATCATTTTTTCCAATAGGTTCATTTGTGTCAGATGCAATTAATAGTTTTTCACAGATGGCTTTATTGACGAAAATGTATCGCTTTTTCAGATCCTTTGCCCAAAGAAGATCAGGGATGTTGTCGGCCATTAACCGGAACATCTCATACATGTATTTATACCGGGTTTTGCTTTCAATCAAATCCTCTTCCGTCCGGTAAGTTTTTGTAACATCATACACCAGGCCTATGATACCGCATGGCTGATCATTATCATCTTTTGCCAGTACTTTACGCGTAGAATAGACCTTCTGCTTTCCATCAACGGTAATCTCTTCTTCAAAACCATCGAAACTCTGACCACTTTTAATCACAGCCAGGTCGGTTTGCTTGTATTTTTCGGCACGGGTATTCTCGTAGTAATCAAAATCAGTTTTACCGACTATCAGGGTGGATGTTGTTCCAAGCTGTTTACAAAATGAATTATTTGCAGCAATATATCTTCCGTCAAGGTCCTTATAGAACACCATGGCGGGCACGTTGTTGATAATGATATATAGAATTCGCTGTTCAGGAGTTTGTGAGTATTGACTTGTCATAGATCACCCGCGTTGCCAGTTTAATTATTTGAAAATACTTCATCCATTAATTCGTTAAGACCCTGCTGACTGAAAGGTTTACCAAGGTAATAATTACAACCACCCTTCAATAGTCTTTCCATGTCACCGGCCATGGTATATCCGGTGATTGCAATAATTGGAATATCTTTATAACAGTCCAATTTCCGGATCTCATTGACAGTATGTAATCCATCCATGCCGGGTCCAAGGTTAATATCCATCAAAATACACGAAAATTGATGTTGACCAGCCATTTTAATGGCAGTAGGAGCATCCGGAGCCCTTTCTGTTTTATATTTTCCTCTGAGATACAGATTAATTATCTCAGCGTTGTCGTTATTATCTTCCACTATCAGTACAACAGGTAGCTCGTCGGGCTTTTGCATCCGGAATGTCTTTACGGGAAGATATTCAGATAATTCTCTTCTTGGAATATCGGTCATGTGTTCCTTCTCTGCCAGGGCCGGTACCCAGAGTGTAAAAATAGATCCAAGACCAATTTCGCTTTCAACAATGATTTTTCCATTAAGCATCTCAGTCATCCGGCAAGCCAGACTTAATCCCAGTCCTGCTCCTTCATGGCTTCTGTCATATCCCTCGCTGACTTGTCTGAATTCATGAAATATGGTTTCAAGATTTTCCTTATGAATACCGATACCGGTATCTTTAATGCGAATCACAACGTATTTTTTTTCATCGACTGTACTGAGATCTGTTTCAATCGTAATCCCACCTGTTTTTGTGAATTTGATCGCGTTGTCAATCAGGTTATGCAGGATCATGATAAGCAGGTTTTCGTCAGCATTTGCAAATAAACTCTCTTTAAATTCCGTAATCAGGAACAGTCCTTTCTCATTTGCAACCGGGTAAAACGGATGTAAAATTGTTGCAAGAATCCTTTGAATATTTATTGGTACAAAACGAATCTTGGATTTCGTGGCTTCCAGATCGGCCAGATCAAGAATTGCTTTCAGTGTGCTCATCAGCCGTTGTCCGGAATGGTGAATTTTCCGGGCAAAAAAAACAATATCCGGTTCCTGGGATTCGGTCGTGATCAAATCTGAGAAACCAAGTATGGCATTCATCGGAGTTCTGAATTCATGGCTCATATTTGCCATTAAGGAAGTTTTTAGTGCGTCGGATTCCTCCGCCTTGTTTCTTGCATTTTTTAATTCTTTTTCCGATTTTTTTCTCTGCGTAATATCAACGACCATACCAAGAATGTGATTTTCTTCATAAAATGCATTAAGCAGGATATATATCGTTTTCCCTTTGGCGGTTATGAGTTCAAGCTCATAATCTTTGACTATACGTTTCTGTATGAGATTGGTGAGTAAGGTCTTCCGGTCTTCCGGATTTTTATACAGTTTCTCAATTCTGATTAACATTCCCTCTTTAATGGATTCAAATTCAAAAATATCGGCCATGGCCTGGTTCAGAAATAAAAATTGACCGGTAATGTCGGATTTATAGATTCCAAAAACAGCATTATCAACTATATTTCGATATTTTTCTTCACTTTTCCTTAGTTCAAATTCTACCTTTCTCCTGTTTGCTGTTTGGATGACGAGAGAAATAATATCAGCCATGGAAGATGAAAAATCCTGTTCTTCGTTCGTCCATTCCTTTACTTTTGCAATCTGTTCACAACAAAGGATTGCGGTAATCATTCCTTCAATCCGTATAGGAATATCCAGGGAAGATTTGATATTCAACGGTTTATAATAATCCTCAGAAAATTCGGCTGAGTGTGGATCGCTGAATACATCATTAGCCGAGATGAAACGGAACTCATGTAAAGCATTAAAATAGCTTGGATATTCATAAACTGACAGGATATTCCCTGATTCATGCATTTTTACTGATTTTCTGTAAAGGTCTTCACATCTTATTTCCGACCGCGCCTCATTATACATCCAAATGCTGACTCGTTCAATATTAAGAATATCGGCGGTTGTCTCCGTGATACGGTTATATATTTCCTGTGTATCATCAAAGACAAGTTTAGAAAGTTCAAATAAAATACTCTGTTTCCGGAGAAACTGAAGAGCTTGTTTTTTCATTGCAAGGAATTATTATGTTTTACATACTTTTAACGCTTTTAGTTACATCGCAACGACCATTTTCCAGCCTGTCGAAATCGCAAATTCAGATATTGCTTTAGCCTGTGAAAAGTTAATGAAACGGTAACTCATATCAATGTGTCCGTTTTAAAACGAAAACTGTGATTTCCGGTAATATACCTACACGACCCGAATAACCGATGCATCCTAGTCCTTCATCAACAAATAGATATTGTGGCACTACTGATAGCTGGTTCTGATATAATCCTCCCCAGTATTTCGAAAACCATGCAATTGGACTCCAGTGTATTCCCAAGACATTTATCCCAACCTGTCCGCCATGGGTATGCCCGGAAAAGGTAATATCGATTTGCTGGTACTCCCGGCTGATGATGCGTTCCCAATATGATGGATCGTGGGAAAGAAGTAACTGGATAGTCATCCCTTCAGTTCCTTTTTGTGCTTTAGCAATATCACCAAGACGCTGGAATCGACGTGTTGCGCCCCAATTCTCCACACCGATGATCGCAATGCTGTCGCCATCCTTATGTAAGATTTTATTTTCATTCCGGAGAAGATTCCAACCAAGGTCTTTATAAAAGTCTTCCAGATCCCTCATATTTGATACCTTTGCCGCTGGTGAAGGCCATTTGATATAATCTCCGTAGTCATGATTCCCGAGGATAGTAAAAATTCCCAGGGGCGCATGAAGTCCCTTTAAAATTCCAAGGAATTCATTCCCCTCGGCGGTACAATAGTTAAACATGTCGCCGGTAAAAAAAATAATGTCAGGATGTTGATCATTGATGATCTGCACGGCCTCTTCCAGTTTTTCCTTGCGTGGCCAATTCCCAAGGTGGATATCCGAAAACTGAACAATCCTGATTCCGTCGAAAGATTCCGGTAACTGAGTTAAACAGATTACCTTTTCCCGGATCCTAAAATCATACTGCCAGAAAATCATACCACAAACAAGGAGGATAAAAAACAAGCCGCCAATAATCCATCCTGTGAAGACAATATGATTAAACCGTCGAAAACTTTTTAGTTCCGCAGGTCGACGGGAATAAAGTCGAAAAGTGACGACCGTGATTAGTCGAAATAGGTCGGCCAAGATAAGGAAGATGATCGGGAAGAATGTGCATGAAAAGAAACAGAAGAAAAGACTGATGATATATGTTTTGATATAGATATTCCAATCTACAAAAACTGCAAAGAATCCATAGATCACCATACCGACCAGGAGAATCATTGGGAACCAGAATAGTAAACCTGTCAACCGCCTGAAAACCTGTTTCCATGGTTTGATTGTTTTCTTTACCCATGCCCATAGATAAGCATCCAGGAAAATGTTGATTAGTAAAAAAGTCAGAATCCCTCTGTTTTTGGGAAATATAGTCCACAGAAGAAAATAAACGACCACTGATGTTACAATGAACAGTGTGGCCCGGAGAAACTTTTTCATTTATTCTTTACGTAGTTCACCAATCCCTTAGCCGAAAATATATCCATAAGCTTTTCCGGTAGGGCGGCAAACGGAAAATTCTTTTTATTTATCAATACTATTCCTTTCTCAAAGTCCACCTCTACTCTATCTCCCTGTTTAAACGCACTCACTGCCTCCGGTACAAGGAGGATGGGTAATCCCTGGTTGACCGATGAACGGAAGAATATTCGATTCACCGATTTGCATATCACGGCCTGGATCCCAGCAAAAGCCAGACCGACGGAAGGATGCTCACGGGAACTTCCGCAACCAAAGTTGGCCCCAGCCATAAGGATATCCCCGGCTTTTACCCGTCCGGCAAAACTATTATCAAAACCTTTGAATAGATGGGGCATAATTTTTTCTGGTTCAGCACTCAGAACATTATAGGTAAGGTTACCGGTGAACATCTGGTCGGTATTGAAATTGTCGACATCAGAATAATTCCATGTCCCGGCAGCATAACGGTCATCTCCTTCCTTGATATCCAAGGTTATGCTCTGTGAAGTATGATAAGGATACCGCTCATTGGAAATGATTCCGCGGGGATCGGTAATCTTTCCATTTAAGGCTGAAATAGCAACGGTTGCCGGAGAGGCAAGGTAAATATTGGAGGCATTATTGCCCATCCGGCCTTTGAAATTCCGGTTGGCGGTAGAGATCACATTAGTTCCGTCGGCAGGAATTCCTTGGCCGGTACCCAGGCAAGGGCCGCAGGAGGAAGAGAGGACGTTTGCACCAGCTTCCATAAAAATCCCGATCAATCCCTCTTTCATTGCCTGGATGAAAATTTCTTTTGAAGCGGGAATGATCTGAAGTTGCATATATTTGGGAATTTTATTCCCTTTCAGGATTACCGATGCTTCCCTGAGATCCTGGAGACGTCCGTTGGTACATGTTCCGATCAGCGCCTGTTGGATCTTTGTTCCCTGAACTTCAGACACCGCCTTGACATTGTCGACATGGTGAGGAGCAGAAACCACGGGGAATATCTTCTTCAAATCGATTTGAATCTCCTTGAAGTAGGTAGCATCTCGATCTGCCCACACCCCTTCTGTTTTTTCTCCTAAATGTGCTTCCAGGATTTTATCGGCTGGAAAAACGGCATTTTTAGCTCCCATTTCAGAAGACAGGTTTGCAAGGACCATACGATCCGAAATCGACAAGGTATTTACACCCTCACCATGATACTCGATCGACATATAATCAGCCCCGCTTGAGCCGATCATACCGATAATCCATAATGCCAGATCCTTTGCTGATACACCCGGCTGCATTTTGCCGTTCAGGGTTATTTTAATGCTTTCCGGTACCCTGAACCAGGTCTCACCTTGTTTCCACAATCCGGCAGTCTCGGTCCGGTCGATCCCTGCTGCAAAGGAGTTGTAAGCGCCGGCGGTACTGGTATGACTATCACTTCCAACTATGATCATTTTTGGTTTCGCATAATACGACATCAGTTGGTGACAGATGCCATCGCCGACATCATGAAATTTCTTTATTCCGAATTTTTCCACGAAATCCCGGATGGTCACGTAATCGTTAGCCAGCTTAGAGTTGGTGGGAGGGGCATTGTGATCCAGGGTGATCAGCAGGGTATCGGGATTTGCCAATATAGTTCCTCCCATTTTTTTAAATGTGCTGTAGATACTGGAGGTATTATCATGTGAAAGGATGATGTCGGGTTTGGCAAAGACAATATTTCCGACACTGGCATTAAATATTTTTTCTGCAAAAGTTTTAGAGCTCATACTAATATTTTTTCAGTATGGATTTTCATTTATTATTCGTCAAATGTAAGAAAACTCCGGCTATTGAAGCTATCCCGGAGGTATGAAAAAAATTTTGGTTTAACCGGATGTAATTCATAATTTTGCAGTCCTTTTTGAAAGACCTGTAGTGAATGATTCACTTTTCACTTTTCTTTCTTTACTTAATTTTGGAGAGGTGGGTGAGTGGCTGAAACCAACAGTTTGCTAAACTGTCGTACGGGAAACTGTACCGGGGGTTCGAATCCCCCCTTCTCCGCGAAGAGGGTATGTGTTTGGGTGTGATGGCAGTGTGGGTGTGGTGGGAACGTTTGTGGTTAAAAAAACAGATATGTTTGATTTTGAAAAGTTGGATGTTTATCAGGTTGTAAAGGATCAGAACCTGAAGGTTTTGAGTACTCTTAAAACAACAAAAGACATGGATCCGTATTTAATGGATCAGTGGAAACGTGCAAGTCTGAGTATTTTGTTGAATCTTGCAGAAGGAACC
>Ga0172368_10002009_pt1 | contig 26740 bp, 13 predicted proteins | sample Lak11m_FD_114540 | JGI IMG/M metagenome (GOLD analysis project Ga0172368, IMG submission 114540) | Freshwater microbial communities from Kabuno Bay, South-Kivu, Congo - kab_022012_11m | ecosystem: Environmental > Aquatic > Freshwater > Lake | place: Democratic Republic of the Congo: South-Kivu...
ATTTTATCATTATTTGACATATGTTCATGGCAAAAAAGAAAATAAGATGGAACCACTAACGGAAAAAGATATTACACAAAAAGAATTTTTGAAATGGATAAGATCTTCAATGGCAAAAGCAACTCCAGAGAATCAAGACAAGATGTTGGAGGCGCAAACGGCGCTACAGAAAGCCAAAATGACAGACGAACAGTTCTTTAAACTTGTCTCTCCAGTTGAAAAATTGGGAATAGGCGGACTGGCCGCAGGGAAAAATTATCTAAAAGCAATCGCATAATGAAAAAAAAACTACTACAAAAATCGCTAACAATACTTTTCACCGCATTTATAGGTATGTTTTTATTTGGTGGGATTTTGGGTGGACAAAATGCGTATGCCGTCACACCTGATCCAACGATAGCAGAAAAAACAAAAGTTTGTGAAGATGCAAAAGGTTCCTACAATTCAGACGGTAGTTGTTTTATTGCAGGGGCAACAGATTGTAAGGCACTTGGAGCAGGATACGAACAAAAGGCTCCAGCTGACAACACAGGAATAGTATGTCAGAAGTCAGCGACTGGATCGGTCACGAATCCTGAACAAGAAAAAGTACTGAAAGAAAGGATTTATTTCATTATCGAAGCACAAAAATGGCTTAATGCCGTAATTTGGCCGGTACTAGTGATGATAGGAGATTTGATGAACAATGACATCTTATTTGGCGCAGGAATGGACGAAAGATTACGTGAGATATGGATTCCGATCAGAAATCTTATAAATCTATTTTTCGTATTAGCTCTGGTAGCAATAGCCATATATAATATTCTTGGAGTAGGTGAGGACAATGACGCATATTCAATCAAACAAATTCTTCCAAAAATGATCATCGCGATCATCGCGGTAAATTTTTCATTCCTAGGAATAAAAGTATTTTTGGACGGAATAAATGTACTGACGACCTCAATTTTTGCTCTTCCAGATCAGGTGAAAGAAGGACTGGGAGACATAACTAAAAATGAGGAGGTGGTAAAGAGATTTTGTTTAGGGACTATGGGGAAAACGGTAAATGAAATGCCAGGAGGGGCAGACTCAGAATTAGATTTATCTACATATAAAATATTAGCTAGTAAATTCGTAGATGAAGGGGATATAGATGCAGTAACTCAAGCTACATCACAAGCAGAAGTCGACAATTTAATCTCAGGTCTTTCGTCTATTGATCAAGAAAATTTCAAAAAAGCAATAATAGAAGAAAAAAATTCCCGTATCTGTACAAACGATGCGAAATTAACACCTCGCGGAAAAGCATTTCTCAAGACCTACAATAGTTCAAATGCCGCACTAGCAATGGCATTAAACATGTCAAAGATTGTCTTCTACCAAGAAATAGACATTACTACACTTACAGCAGCGAATATTTCAAAATTGCTGACTAATACAGTTTTTTCTGTAGCATTATATTTGATCTATGTAGTCTCATTCTTGGTTCTATTCATAGTACTTTTGGCACGTCTCGTAGTGATGTGGCTCGGAGTAGTTGCATCACCGATTATCATAGTCTCTATGATTTTACCGGTATTTAAAGAAAAACTTGAATTAGGTGAATTAGTAGATAAATTTGTACAAAACGCGATCGCTCCCATACTTATAGCATTCTCAATGACTGTAGGATGGATCATGCTGAGAGCAATACAAGGTGTAAATTCTTTAAGCAGTGAGTCGGTAAAAATCGTAAACGGAATTCCAGTCGCAGGTCTAAATACAATTCAAGATTTGATAGTAGCCTTAGGAACAGTCGGAGTGATTTGGATTGCAGTATCATCTGCGGCAAACAAATCAATCGCCGAACCTGTCACAAAAGCACTTTATGGAGCTTTGGGACAAGCAGGATCATTTGTCGGAAATATTGCTTGGAGACATACACCTCTTTTCCCAGTTACAATTCCTAGTAAGGATGGAACAAATGAGAAGATCAATATGACGCCTGGAATTATAGGAGATGTTCTAGAGAAAGCAGAGAGAACATTCAGAAGTAGCCAAGATGAGAAAGCACAGCATATCGCGGAAGCAATTGGCTTTGGTACTCCAGGAGACAAGCCATTGTCATCATTACATAATACAAATAATAGTAGAGAAGCTCTTGGAATCCTCAGAAACAATGAGTACAAGATAAGAAACGGAGGAAAAGAAGTGGATAAAGAATTGACGGATTATTTAAAGGCACCAAAGGGAATAAAATTCAAGGATGATATTGAATATAAGAAAGATAGAAAACTTTACGGTTTAATAAAGGAATATGAGAAGGCAAAAGATGATGACAAAAAAGCGATAAGGGGCAAAATAGCAGACCATTTAAAACACGAAGGTTCAAAATTGGACACTGAGCTTGAGGCAGCAGAGGGAGATCATACACCAGCAAAAGGAACACCGGCTGCAAAACCAGCACCAGACGTTAAAGAAAATGATAAAATTGGTACAGCTGAGATAGGAAAAGATCATGTTAAACAAATAGCAGATGCAACAGACAAACTAGTTGAGGCATTGAAAAATCCAAATAATAAGAAAGGAGACGATCTAAAGGCTCAAATTAAAGCATTTGAATTAAATGGACAGAAGCCACTATTGCCACAACTTAAGGCATTTATCACGGATCCGGAAGCAAAGAGACGACTTGGTGAAATATTCCATAATGATGCCGATTTACAAAAAGTATTAGGCGCAGCACAAGCTCCAGGAGCAGCGATACCAAAAGGTGCAATACCTGAACAAGTCGGAAAACCACAACAAAAAGAATTAGCAAGCGCAGCACCACTGCCACCAGTGCAACCTTCAAAACCAAGCCCAGCGGAAGCACCATTGGTAGGACAACCACCACAAGTGGCAGACGCAGGAAATAAGGGACAACCACCACAACAAAATGCAGGTCCGTCGGAAAATAAACCAGGAGAAGTCCCACCTGTTGCATAAAAATAAATCAGTCTAGCGCAAAAGTATGATCGGTATAAAATAGAATAAATGACAAATAATCAATCACAAACAGGACAGACACCGGAGACATTAGCAGCTCAAGAAAGGGCAGAAGAAACACGTATTCTCGATGAGATAAAAAGTGCCGATGGCAAATCTGCAGAGTTTTCACATTCAGCAAAAATCGCACAAAAACTCGAAAAAGGTGAACTAGATCTTACTCGTGAAGAAAGAATGAAACTTCGTGACACATTGAAAGATAAAAATAAAATGAAAGGAAAACCATACGAGCACTTCATGGAAGCGCTTGCAGATGGTAAATTCCCAAGAAAAGGGAAAAATGCGATGAGGTTTTTGGAAGCGATTGAAGAACCAGATGAAAAAGAAAAACCAAAAGAATTAGGTGAAGATAAAGTATATGCAGGAAAAGAAGAAAGAGAATATGCCTCAGAACTTTTGAAAGATCTTGCTAAAGCCGAAAATCCACCACTTTCAGAAAAATCTGAAATGTCATCACTCGCAAAATTGGAAGAAATGAGGATGGCAGAACAAGCCGAAAAATTTGGAACAAAGCAAAAAGGTGAAGCAGAGGCCGGAAAAGTTCGTGAAAAAATCGAAAGCACCGCAAAAGTAGACGAAAAAGAATTATGGAAAGTTGATCGTCCACCGGAAGGTTTAATCAAAAATCTTGAAACAATAGAGCTCAAGATGTTTGACCTTATGGCTCAGTCAAACGCAAAACACAAAAAAAAGGAATCGACAGAAGAACTTGATGCGGAAATTGACAGATTGGAACTCGAAAGATTGCCATTTAGACAACAATATATCGATTATTTGAGAAGAGCTGGCGAACGATTCGAAGCTATCCAGAAACTAGCAAGTCGCGCAGGAATGGACATGGAAGAAGTTTCCAGACTTATTATTTGGTCTATCGAACATGATGGATCAAATGGCGCAAAAGTAGATGCAAAAACTGGAAAAGTAGAAAAGAAAAAAGAAGCATTAAAAATAACAAGAATTTATTTCACACAAGAAAAAGACGAGAAGGATGCGGAATATCCAGGAGAACTAAAAGTCGATTATGTAGATGAACGAGGAAAGACAGAAACGGCAGGATATACAAATTTCTTGAAGTTGATCGACGCACTTGAAATTCACAAAGACATAAAAACTCTCGCCGATCTAAATAAAGAAGTGGCGAAGAACACACGATATGAAGGTGTAAAAGAAGGCCAAGTTTACAGAACAAAAGTACTAGTAGAACTAACAAAAGAAGGAGAAAAAGTATACGAAGATGCAGAATTCACAATCGAAAAAATTGATGAATCAGGGAAAGAACCTGTGATCGTTCTAGATAGAAATGTGACAAAAACGCCACTAGCATGGCTTTCAACTTCTGCAGATCCGGCACTTTATTTTAAAAGAGTTCAAAAAGAATATTCGCTTGGAGAATTTGCAAAACTAATAAAAAACAACGACTATTCACGAGAGATTAAACCTGAAGAACTTCAATCATTTCTTGATCGCTCTGCAAAAGCCAGACGGGAGAGAGCAATCGAAATGAATGAAAAAGTAGCAATGAGCCTTACAGGAAAACCTGCTACAGAAATAAGCAGAAAAAGGGCTATGCGTGATTTTGAAGCTCCAACCGCAACAAGTGGCGCAGTGCAAATTCCACCAGTTGGGAAAAGTTCACCTGTAGATTTTTATGATTTTGCTGCCGGAGGGAAGAGAGTTTTAGACGCAAAACTTACAGTAATTCCGGATCCAAAAACTGGAAAAAGTATTTTTGAAATTTCATATGCAGACACAGCAGAAAATAGTGCAAATCTGACAGGTCTATCAGGAATTCCGATCGAAATGAAACGAGCAATCGGACCTACATTTTTGCCACAACCAAGAATCATAAGACGTGAATTCGATCAAGATGCCTTTATGGAACTCGCAGACAAAGGCGCCGTAGCGCATGGCCATGAAGCACACGGACAGGAAGAACATGCTCCACACGCCGAGGAACACCATGAAGCACCACATGAAGAACACCATGAAGAGCACGGCCACGATGAGCACGGTCATGACGAACACGGCCACGAAGAGCACGGCCACGATGAGCACGGCCATGATGAGCACGGCCATGATGAGCACGGAGGAGAATCAGAGCAAAAATATTACAAAGAAGCCGTCACATTTGAAGAAGCCTACAAAACAGGACTTCCTTCAGAGGGAACAACACAATCTCACGTGAGAAATATCTGGAACAACACAAGATTTTTGAGCATAGACGATTTATGGAAAATGGGAAAGACTTGTTATGAATACTACGAAAGAAGGTTTGAACAAAGACAAAAAAACAGATATGGAATTGTCGGTAAAGAACTTCCATTCTTCGGTTCGGAAATGCAGCAGATTTCTCAGGCCTCAAACAATGAGCAGACAAGCCATTTCAAGGAAGCTCTTGAGAAAAGAGGTATCGTCACAATCAGAGAAAGACTTCGAGTAACATCAAATAAAGAAGAATTTAAAGCATGTATCCTCGTACTTATTGAGAAAGGAATGATGATTTGGCATGATGTTGCCTTTTGGAAAAACCTAAATAAATTCGTAAAACCTGGGAAAGAAGTTCCACTTCCTCCGACGAATAATCCACATACGCACATTAGTGTCTCAGATCCTAGAACAGGATATGATTTCGTAGAAACGGGAATAGATTCGATTTGGGGAGACGGTTTCTTTGGAGAATGGTATTCAGAAAACAAAAACCACTACGATAGTCACGCAAAACATTTCTACGTAGAGGGTAAAGAGTTGGAAGGTGTCGACGGAGGTCATGCGAGAAAACTTGCTAGTCTATTACATCACCATAAGGCTGGAAACTTCGTAGATCCTATGGAGTATGAAGGTTTGCTTCTACACGCCATCGAAGCTGGAAAAGCTGACATGGAAGATAAGATTTATTATCTAGTAGAAGGAGTCGCTGCAAAAAACGGGAAAGGAGAAACAATTTTGACACTAGATAGAATGGCCCACGTAAATGGAGAAATGCTTGGTAAATTCCCGTTATTGGAATACATGTGTGCAAATGCACCACGTCCACCTGACGGCGCAGAAAAATCAAGATTTACGTTTGAAGATTACGAAAGATGGGCACATTGGTTTGATGCTGGCCATGATCACCCAGGCCACCCAAATACTCAGCCTACAGAAGCAGTAAATGAGTTTATGTGGAAATATGCACTTCCAAGTGAAAACACTCAAAATCGTATCAATAAAGTAGCAAGATCGATCGAAAATGTGGATCATGATGATCTCTATGCCTATATCCCACCGGCAACGGATGATGTACTTACGGATATATGTAAGACAAATGTGGGAGGAAGAAAAGGAGCGACAATCGAAGGATATGCGAATGTATTCCCTGGATTTAGCCAATATATGAAATCATTAAGCCAACACGGATACAAAGATAAACTTGCAGAAGCAGTAAAATCTTACGTAAGGTTCGAAGGAATTATGACAAATAAATTCGAAAAACAAGTAGATTCTGCCCATGATGCGTTCCAGAGAATGGGAGATAAGACACTGAATAGTTCAACAATATGTTCATCAGAACCTCCTTCATTGTTCATAGGTGAAATGAATCAAGTGATAAGACAAATTGCAAATGCTTATGGGGATTCAGACCTTAATTCTGTGCTAAGCGATATTCAAGATCTTCAAGTCGGAGATATGAGTGACCCGGAAGAAAAGAAAAAACAAGATAGAAAAAATTACGCTTATCATCAATTCGGTAAAGTTTTTAGCAAGGTTACTGAATCAGATGGCCAGGCAAAAATGTTAAATATCATGCAGACGGCAAAACTAACAGGAATGGGATACACTCCAGCCGCAGAAAAAGCTCGTCGAAGAAATGAAAGACACGGTGAAGGAGGAGGTAGTCACCACTAAAAAAACTTCATTATCACACTCCAAAAGAAGTCTTCTCAGGAAAAATTGCGATTCAATCTAGAATTCAAGACGGAAGGCTTGACTTTTTCGCCATAAAATGTTTTAATTATGGGCCAAAATATATTAAAACTGCAAATGGGAGGAGAAGCAAAAGACAATCATGGGGAAATAAAACTTGTCGACGATTTGAGGCAATTAGCTTCGACGTTTAAGGCAGATCTCTCGGAAAGAGGTGCGACTTTTGTAGACAATTTACGAAAAAAAGGAAGAGGTTTTACTCTAGGAGCAGTAGACGCGATAGACACTTTTGCGCATAAAGAATATGGTACACATGAGGCAAAAACACCGACAGAGACGTTGCGTCATCATGCTGCAGTAGGAGCGAGAAAAGCCATAGAACTTGCAAAACAGTACAGACTTATCGATCCTGCAAATATTCAAAAACTTCCTAAATTGATTGAGGATGAAGAAGAAGATATGAATTTGAAAGCACAAATTGTGGACCATTTGAATTCAGGAATGGGAACAATGGCTACATTCTACGATGTGATAGTTTTTACTTCGAATATTTGTTTTAACAAAGGAATAACTCAAGCAAATTTAACAAGATTTTTCGAATCAGAAAGGGTACTAAAATTACTTTTACAAAACGTATTTGAAGAAGAAGATTCTGCATTCAGATCGCCAAATGGATTAGCCTTTGTGGGATCACTTGTAGGTGCAATATCTTCAAGCCTTAAGCCAGGGAAGGTCAAATCAGAAACAAAAGAAATAGATGAAGAAACTCAGAAAGATATTGAGCAAAAAATGAAAACATTCAGAGACACATATAATCCTGAAAGCAAATATACGGTCTCAGTATTTATAACGAGATTGAAAGAAAAATACGAGGATTATGATTTAAATCCATGGCTGGAGGAACAGATGCCATTTTTCATCGAAATGTTAAGAGGATACAGACCAGTTAGAAACGCGGACGGAGAAAAAGTAAAAAAAATAACAGGCACACAACATGTCAAAAATATGGTACATGGAGCCTACAGGGAAAAAACAAAAGACCAGAATTTACACGAGGAATTTATAAAAACTCACATAAAGGATTTCTTTCACGTAATAGGAAAAGAAACACTCATAGAACCATGGAAAAATCAAAGCCACGGGCCATGTTTCATGATTGATATAGTAGCCTTAACACATTTTTTTAGAAGATTAAAAGAACTTAGAACACGTGAAACAGGTGAAGGACAAATGATAGATTTAATCACTAAAATTTGCAGTGAAGAGACGAAAAAATACGGAAGTTATAGTAACGGATTAACACTTCTGGTTCACAAAGATACGACAGCAGAAGTAATAACAATAACAGATCCAAAAGATATTGATGGCACAATAACTGACGTAGTAGATCAGGCGATCAAAGTAAGTTCTCCTCATATAAACAATCAACATCTATTGGTGAGCCCGGAAGGAATCCCTGAGCGAATAATTCGAGAATACGAAACGATGTTCGACGAAGCGGGAGAGTTGAAACCGAGAGAATACAATAGGATGCTTAAAAATATTTTTGAACACAGAGAAGAAGATGTTTCACGTGGAGAAAGAATCGATGTAATCAAAAGACGTATCAGTGAACTTTTCTCTGAAGTAAATCATACACTAAATGACATATTCACACATTCAGGAGTAAAGATCCCGAAACAAATACAAGACGTCATAGAGATAGATGATTATTCTGAACTTATATACATAGCGCGAACAGGAAAAGATAAAAGACAAAGATACGCGGCAAGGCTTAAAATGGAGCTTACATGGCTTACATATAGATGTTCATATACTCCTAGATTTGTTTTCAGAGAAAACGATTCGAGGAGGGTAAAGGCCAAAATGGAAGGAACTCCAGACGATATCCAAGTGGATGACAATGATCCTATAAGAATAGTAAAATTTCTCGATCATGAAGATGTCCAGACGGAATTGATGGAAGAAGGATTGCCAGAAAGTCGTGATATTCCAGACGAAAAAGCAATAAGAATAGGAGAGATAAAACTAATACCGGCAAAAATTGGAGGGCAAAATTGTTATCTTTTGCACAACGGAAATGAAAAAACACCAAGAGATTACATAAATCTAAAATCTCTAAGTAGTGTAGTCCTAAATAGAATAAGAGAAAGAAACATGATCCCGGAAGAAGTAACTGACATGATTAGAATGGCCGCTGCTGTGGACACTATTGAGGAACTGATGGCATTAAAAGAGAATATTGGAAGAAATTCCGGAGGATTGATAAAATGGGAAGACACATATACCGAAGGAGATGGTCTTGCTCATGTAAATCCAAACGAAAGTAAATCAAGAAAATACAGAACTTTAAGAGCAGTTTTCTTTGTTCCAGTTTTTGATGGAGACAGGACATATCTAGTGCCATTTGAAATGATCATAAAACTTTTGGAAGATGTAATAAAAGAAAAAAGTGAATACAACGAAATAGGGCATAGAGCCTACGAACAAAGACGTAGACTTGCGTGTATTCCTATCATTGCTCCAAAAAATATCTTCCCAGAATTATACGAGGAAGAACAAGATCCACATGATCTTTCAGGTGATGTAAAAGTAAAAGTCAAACAAGTACTTAATACGGTTTCTTCAGAGTCTCTAGGGCCAAGAAATTTTCCAAAGCCATCACTTCCTGATTCTTTGTAGCATAGTCTCTCACAGTCAAATTTTTGTCAGCGACTTCTTTTTCACCGACAACAATTATGTAAGGAACTTTGCTCATTTCCGCATTTCTGATTTTCTTTCCAAGTGTTTCATTAGAAGAATCAACTTCACATCTTAGACCTGAATCAAAAAGCTTTTTATTCACTTCATTCGCATAATCGTTGAATTTCTCAGAAACAGGTAAAACAAGAACCTGTACAGGCGCAAGCCATACAGGGAAAGCTCCAGCATAATGTTCGATAAGGATAGCCATAAATCTCTCTAACGAGCCAAGAAGTGCTCTATGCACAACTACAGGAGTGTGAGGTTTTCCATCACTTCCTTCATATTCCAATTCAAACCTTAAAGGCATTTGGAAATCAACCTGAACAGTCGCACATTGCCATTCACGTTTCAAAGAATCTTTGATCCTGAAATCAATTTTTGGTCCGTAGAAAGCTCCATCTCCGTCATTGATAGTGAAAGGAATTTCAGCCTTAGTTAATGCTTTTACTAGCGCTCCCTCGGCACTTGCCCATTGTTCTTCAGTTCCCATAGATTTTTCAGGTCTTGTCGAAAGACAAACTTCATAAGTGAAATCAAAAACATCTTCATAAATAAATTTCGCGAAATCGATACAGTTCAAAATCTCTTGTTCAAGCTGTTCTTGTGCAACGAAAATATGTGAATCATCCTGACAGAATTTTCTGACTCTAGTCATTCCGCCAAGTGCACCACGAACCTCATTTCTATGAAGCATCGCAAAATCCGCAATTCTAAGCGGTAAATCACGATAACTGTGTGTTTCCATTTTGTAAATCAACATATGAGAAGGACAGTTCATTGGCTTAAGAGAAGCCTCAATGTCATCCATTTCAAGCAAGAACATGTTCTCTTTGTAGTGTTCCCAATGTCCGCTTTGTTCCCATAAAGCTTTATTGTAAAGAAGAGGAGTAATAACTTCTTTATAATTTCTTTTTCTATATTCACTTCTCAAAAATTTCAAAAGTTCATTGAAAATGATTGTTCCTTTTGGAAGGAAAAATACAGATCCAGGAGAAATATCATGAAATTGGAAAAGTCCAAGTGCAGTACCAAGTCTTCTGTGGTCGCGTTTTTTGGCTTCTTCAAGCTGTTTCAAGTATTCATCCAATTCTTCTTTTGTCTCAAAACATGTTCCATAAATTCTCTGAAGCATTGGATTTTTTTCATCTCCTTTCCAATACGCTCCAGCAATTTTCATCAATTTAAATGCCCCGATTTGTCCTGTTTGATCGACGTGAGGACCACGGCATAAATCTACGAACATCGCCTTGCCGTCATTTGGCATAATATTCTCATAAAAAGAAATTGCCTCACCACTATCTTTTAGTCCCTCAACAAGTTCAACCTTGTAGTTCTGGCCTACAGACTTCAAAAACTCGATTGCCTTGTCCGCAGGTTCTTCTTTCCTGATAAATTTTTGGTTCTGTTTAATTATATTTTTCATCTCTTTTTCAAGAAGAACAAGATCTTCAGGAATCAAAGTCCTTGGTAAATCAAAATCATAATAAAATCCATTTTCGATGGTAGGTCCGATTGCAAGTTTAGCTTCTGGGAACATTCGTAAGACAGCTTGAGCCAAAACGTGTGAGCATGAGTGTCTCATTGCATCGATGTCGACTTTTTTCTCAACTTTAGACATAATACGGTGTGTTACTTAAATTAACTCTGGTGGAAATATAGAATGAAAATCACAAAACTTCAATTTGAAAATTTCAGAAATTACGAAAACTATTCGTATGTTTTCCCAAGTGATAAAAATTTGATTGTACTGACAGGAGAAAACGGAAAAGGAAAAACAAATTTTTTGGAAGGCATTTATATGCTTTCCCTAGGCCGTTCTTTCCGAAATTCGAAACTCGAAAGTTTGGTAAAATGGGAATCTCCTTATTTTAGATGTACCGGAGAAATCGAAGATGACGAACAAGAAAACCACACACTTGAGGTGTTTTATTCATCATCACCAAAGCGAAAAAATCTCAAAAAGAATGATGTAAACTTAAAAAATAGTGATTACATAGGAACTTTCACGACAGTTCTTTTTCATCCGGAAGATCTGAATATGCTTTACCTAAGCCCTTCCTTGAGACGAAAATATATGGACATCATCCTTTCTCAAAGCGACAAAAGATATCTTTATTCACTCATGCAATACAGAAAACTCATAAAACAAAGAGGTTCACTACTCAAAGAAATTCACTCAGTACAAAAAGGTAGACTCAGTGGTGACGAAAAATCACTCATGTCTGCACTCGATGCCTGGGACAAACAATTGGCTGAGTACGGCGCAGAAATCATATCAAAAAGATTAAAATTCATAGAATTCTTAAACGACAAAGCGACGGAAATTTATAGAGAGATTTCGAAAGGTGATGAAACGGTAGAAGTGAGATACACAAGCCGTATAAAAGAAATAGATATGTATGAAAACATGCTTCTAGATCGAAGATATCAGGATATAAGAGACGAAAAAACATCGATAGGTCCACACGTAGATGACATAAAATTCTTAATAAATGGCATAGATTTAGTCGAATTCGCCTCAAGAGGGGAATTTAGAACACTTCTTTTAGCCGTAAAAATTTCTGAAATCGAATATTTACGAGAAAAAACAAAAAAACACCCGGTTTTACTTCTAGACGACGTCTTTTCAGAGCTTGATTTTGGCAGACAAACACACCTTCTAAACGCCATATCAGGTTGCCAAGCAATAATCACCACAACAGACGCTGAGAAACTGGAGAAACTCGCTAAACACAAGGCAGATATTGAGTTTGTAGAAATGACTTAAATGTGTTATAATATATAGATTCAATAAAAACAAAAACGTGTCTCCAGCCTCTATACAAATCATAGGATCCGTAGCTCTTGCCCTTGTGCCAGCCATTTTATGGGGAATCATATTCTTCAAAAAATCGCCCGAAAGAAAATCTCTGACATTTATCACGTTTCTGGCGGGAGCATTGGCTGTTTTCCCTATCTTGATTTATAAGTTTTTATGGCAATTTTTCCCATGGTTAAACGCTTTTAAATTCGCGGAAGCCTACAGGCAGGATTTTATAGGATTTTCGAGTCTTATAATCTTGCCTTTAAGCGCAATTATCACATTTATGATAGTTGGGGTTATCGAAGAAATTATGAAATTCATATCAGTAAAAATTGTGGACGACAACGAATTTACTGACATTGATGATAGTGTTGAGTTTTTCATTATCGCCGCGCTAGGATTTTCATTTATTGAAAACATATTATATTTCTACAGTATATGGATGAATCAAGGACTAAACCACTTGCTTATGCCATTTTTATTCAGATCCTCATTCTCTACCCTTGCGCATCTGATATTCTCAGGAATTTTGGGTTACTACTACGGAATAGCGCACTTTGCGACACCGATTTTGCAGGAAGAAATAAGAGAAAATAGATCACATTGGACACAGTGGTTAAACAAACTTTTGAGTATTCGAAAAGAAAGATTATTCTATGAAGAACACATCTTTGAAGGACTTCTGATTTCGATCGGACTTCATGCGATGTTCAACATCTTCCTCGAAATGAATCTGACTTTTCTAATTGTTCCATTCCTACTTGGGGGATATATGACTTTAAGTTATTTTTTTAAGAAAAAAGAAAACCACAAACAATACGGCAAACTTATTGAAAAACCAAAAGAATAAGCCTATAATTTGCCTACATAAGACAAATTATAATTTTTAAACATGAGCAAAAATTGCAAAAACTGTGGATCAATCTTTATCGTAAGAGAAGAAGATAAAGTTTTTTTGGAAAACAATAAAATCCCTGAACCAACTCTTTGCATAGATTGCCGTGAACAACGAAGATTGGCTCAAGGAAACCAATTATACCTCTACAAAAGAAAATGTGATTTAACCGGAAAAGAAATTCTTTCGAATTATCATCCAGATTCTCCTCACAAAGTTTACGACCAAAATGTTTGGTATAGCGACAAATGGGATCCACTTGAATTTGGTAGAGAATATGATTTTTCTAGATCATTTTTCGAACAATTAAAAGAGCTATCTTTGGCCGTACCAAGGCCATCACTTCATCGTGGATTTCAGTACGATGAAAATTCAGATTACACAAATTATGCCGGAAAAAACAAGGATTGTTACATGATTTTCGATTCAGACGAAAATAGAGAATGTTATTACTCATACAGTATTAATTCATCTGAAAGTTGCATGGATTGTTATCGAGTTCGCGAAAGTGAACTTTGCTATGAACTAATCGATTGCGAAAAATGTTATAACTCAGCCTTTTTACAGGATTGTATCAATTGTTCAGACAGTTATTTTTTGCAAAATTGTATCGGATGTAAAAACTGCATAATGTCGAGTAATTTAAGAAATAAACAATATTGCGTTAACAATGTTCAGGTTTCAAAAGAAGAATATGAAAAACAACGTGCAAAATGTTTTTCTTTAAAAGACATCACATCTGGAAACAAATATTTCAATTCTTCCAAATTAAAATTCCCTAAAAAATCGATTCACGGAATGCAAAATGAGAATGTGGTAGGGGATTATTTAAGTGGATGTAAAAACGCGTATCATTGTTTTGATAGCGCGGCACTTTGGGATTGTAGTTACGTATTTCAGGCATTCAATCCTTTGAAAAACTGTATGGATATTCAGGAATGTGGTGATGGAGAATTATTATATGAAAGCGCATTTTGTGGCTATGGCGCATACAATCTAAAGTTTTGTAGTCATTGTCTCGGTACATGTTCAGACATGGAATATGCCTATCATTGCCCACATTCTTCAAATCTTTTCGGATGTATCGGAGTTCAACACAAAAAATATTGCATACTAAACAAACAATATTCAGAAGTAGAATACAAGGAATTAGTCCCGAAAATTATAGAACAGATGAAGAAAAATGGTGAATATGGTGAATTCTTTCCTTCAAATTTGTCACCTTTCGCCTACAACGAAACTATCGCACAAATCCATTATCCACTTGAGAAAGAAGACGCACTGAAACTTGGATATCAATGGAGAGAAAAGAACAAAGAAGAGTTCAAGGATTCGACATACACTTCCCCAAACACGATTCAAGAAGTAAAAGATGAAGTAACGGAAGAACTCTTGAAATGCTCAGTCTCAGGCCGAAATTACAAGATCACAAAGGCTGAATTAGCACTTTTGAGAAAGTTAAATATGCCATTGCCGACAGAATGTTTCTTCGAAAGGAATAACAGAAGAAATGAGATGAGAAACAAACGAAAGTTGTATGAGAGAAAATGTGCAAAAAATGGCGAAGACATCACAACAACATATCAACCGGAAAATCCAGCTATCGTCTATTGTGAAGATTGTTATCTTTCAGAAACGTACTGATTGTCTTAAATGCTTGAACATTCAAAAAAAACATGTTAGAATCTCCGCTTGCGTAAATCAAAAAATTTCATGCAGAGAGATAAGATCATAGTTAAGGGTGCAAAATTGCACAATTTGAAGAATATTGATGTGGAAATTCCACGCGATAAATTCACTGTGATTACCGGACTTTCTGGTTCAGGTAAGTCATCTTTGGCGTTTGATACTATATACGCTGAAGGGCAAAGAAGATACGTGGAAAGTCTTTCGACATATGCCAGAAATTTCCTACAATTGATGGAAAAACCGGACGTTGAATCGATAGAAGGACTTTCTCCGGCAATTTCAATCGACCAAAAAAGTGCACCAAGAAATCCAAGATCAACAGTAGGTACAGTTACGGAAATTTACGATTTCTTGAGACTTCTTTTCGCAAAAGTTGGAACTCCACACTGTCCGATTTGCGGGAAACCAATTGAAAAACAAACTCCTCAACAAATCATGGAGGAAGTTATTTCAATGCCGGAAGATACAAAAATTCTTATACTTTCACCTGTTGTTCGTGATAAAAAAGGACAACACACGAAAGCGCTTGATAAAGCCAAGAAAGATGGATTTGTGAGAGTGAGAATCGATGGGGAAGTGTATTCGATTCTAGAAGTTCCGGAATTAGACGAGAACAAAAAACATAACATTGAAATAGTTGTAGATAGACTTGTGGTAAAAGACATGAATAAGAAAGTACAAAAGCTTTCTTCAGGCCAAGAAATCGACCTACCAAACCCAAATAGAACACGTTTAGCCGATTCAATAGAAACAGCTTTAAAGAACGGGGAAGGGCTTACAATCATACTAAATAACGACACAGGAGAAGAAAAAGTATACTCAGAACATTTCGCGTGTCCAACTTGTCACGTGAATGTTCCTGAAATATCTCCAAGAAGTTTTTCATTTAACAGTCCACACGGAGCTTGTGAAGAATGTCATGGACTTGGTACAAAGCTGGAAATCGACCCTGAGTTGCTTATTCCAAGTAAAAATCTGACATTGGCGGAAGGCGCAATCATGCCATGGTCTGCAACAACATCTCATTTGACTTGGTATAATAAAATTCTTGAAAAAGTGGCTAAGGCAAACGGATTTTCGATGAACACACCGGTAAAAGATCTATCAAAAGAGGCAATGGCGATAGTTTTATACGGAGATAAATCTAGAAAATATACAGTAACTATAGGAAATGTAGATGACGATGATGAAGATGATGATGGAGAGAAAACAGGTAAATTCAAAGGAGAATACGAAACTTCGTTCGAAGGAGTTATTCCAAATCTTGAAAGAAGATTTATGGAGACAGAATCCGAATACGTAAGAAAGAAAATCGAAGAATACATGAGGGTTCTTCAATGTCCTTCATGTAAAGGAAAACGTCTAAAACCTGAGATACTAGCCGTAAAAATAAACGATCTTTCAATCATAGATATTACAGAATTTTCTGTAAGTAAAGCCATAAGTTTCTTTAGCACACTTGTATTAAGTCCTATGAAACAGGAGATTGGTAGACAAATTTTCCAAGAAGTAAAAAACAGATTAAATTTTCTGGAAAACGTCGGATTGGCTTACTTAACATTGGAAAGAGCTGCAAATACACTTTCTGGAGGAGAGGCACAAAGAATCAGACTTGCAACACAAATAGGATCGAAACTCTCAGGCGTTATTTATGTCCTAGATGAGCCAAGTATCGGATTACACCAAAACGACAACGACAAGTTGATTAAAACGCTGATTTCGCTAAAAGAGCTAGGAAATACTGTAATCGTAGTTGAACATGACGTAGATACGATGATTGCTTCGGACTATATTCTTGATATTGGTCCTGGAGCAGGAAAACATGGAGGAAATGTAGTCGCGCAAGGAACTCCAGAAGAAATCATGAAAAACCCAAATTCACTAACAGGAAAATATCTTTCAGGAAAAGTGAAAATAGAAATACCTACAGAGAGGAGAAAGGGGAATGGTAAATCATTGGTTTTAGTTGGAGCTACGGAGCACAATTTGAAGAATGTGACTGCAAGATTCCCACTTGGAATGTTCGTAGGAGTTACGGGAGTTTCAGGATCAGGAAAATCAACACTCATAAATGACATCCTTGTCCGTGCGGTCGCAAAAAGCCTATATGGATCAAAGGCTATGCCAGGAGCCCACAAGGAAATCCAAGGTATGGAATACTTAGATAAGATCATAAGTATAGATCAATCTCCTATTGGACGTACGCCTAGATCAAATCCGGCCACATATACGGGAGTTTTCACAGAAATAAGAGACTTATTCGCCCAAACACCAGAAGCGAAACTTAGAGGTTATAAATCAGGTCGATTCAGCTTTAACGTAAAGGGAGGAAGATGTGAAGCCTGTAGTGGAGATGGTATAAAGAGAATAGAAATGCATTTCTTGCCGGACGTTTATGTTCCATGTGAGACTTGTAAGGGAAAAAGATACAACGAAGAAGCCCTAGAAGTAAGATATAGAGGTAAAAACATACACGAAGTACTAGAAATGACCGCTGAAGAGGCATTGGAGTTCTTCAACGCAATCCCAGCCGTGAAATCAAAGCTAAAAACTCTATGTGAAGTAGGATTAACATATATTCACTTAGGCCAATCAGCTACAACTCTATCAGGAGGTGAGGCACAACGTATAAAATTAGCAACTGAGCTTTCAAAACGCTCAACTGGTAAAACTATATACATCCTAGATGAACCTACAACAGGTTTGCATTTCGATGACGTAAGAAAACTTCTAAACGTGCTTCAAAAGCTCGTAGAGAAGGAAAACACTGTCATTGTGATCGAACACAATCTAGACGTTATTAAATCAGTGGATCATATCATCGATATGGGGCCAGACGGAGGTGAAAAGGGTGGAACGATCGTTGCAGAAGGAACACCTGAAGAAGTAATAAAGATAAAAGACTCTCATACAGGAAGGTGGTTGAAGAAAATTATGTAACGTTTAGTCTATATAGGAATAGTTTGATAAACTTTAATAGAATTTAATAAAGTTTAATTAGATTTAGTCGAGTTGAGTAAACCTATGGCAAGTTAAGCCTTCTTTTTCGATTATAATAAATTGAATGTATGTCTATAAAATTGCCTAAAGTTTAATTAAATTAAGAAAAATTAAAAAAACTATTGAAAAGTTAAAAACAGTATGTTAAATTTGAGTGCGCAAGGGTAAGTTGCTTAAAAACAAGGAGGATATTGTAAAGTTTCTCCAAAAATGGTACAATTTACTAAACTTTAATTAAATTTAATAAAGTTCATTAAACTAAAACCATGGAAGAGAAATTTCTTACAACGGAGCAAGTCGCTGAAATCCTCCAAGTACATCCTTTCACAATATTAAAATTCCTGAAGGACGGAAGACTGAATGGAATTAAATTGGGAAGAGTTTATCGCATCAAACAAAGTGATGTGGAAACCTTCATTGAAGAAAGGATGACAAATAAGCCAAAAAAAGAGAAAAAAGAAATTATTAGAGAAGAAGAGAGAGTCGAAGAGACAAAGGATGGGCACTATTTCATAATCTAAACTTTCTACAATGATCATAAACTGTTTATCTTGCGGGAAATCAATGTCGACTCATACGACAGCATGCCCATACTGCTTCTGCGAGATTACAGACGCGACACTGCAAATGAATGGAATAAGAGAAACAGAAGGAATGAAAGATAAAGTGATGAACTTGATGTTTGGATTCGTAACTAACAAATAAAATTATAATTATTTAAAAATCTTCAATGCCCTTTAGTTCGTTGCCCGCGAACTAAACAAAAACCTAGAAAAGCCCAAAAAACCCTTTATAACCTAAAGGGTTTTTGTTTGTAAATTAAACCTATTCATTTGCAGGACACTGTTTGCTATTAACCAATTTCGTACATCCAAGAAGGTTTCCAAGTGGCGTCAAACTGTCAGTAAGAGCCTGATTAAGATCAGTAAGACTTTGTACAAATATGCCAACACTATTATCGCTAACTTCTTTATATCTCACGTAAAAATGTGACGACATCTCTTCTCTCAAAAGTTTTGTATCGAACGCTTGATCTGTCTGAGATATTGCATTTGTAGCTTGTTGAGGAGTAATTCCGCCTGTGCCAAGAGGCATAGATTTTGCTAATCTATCTACGATCCTATTAACTCCTTCTTTAGTAGGTAGATTATTTAGATTCACGGACACAATCCCAGAAAGATAATCCGTCAAACCTTTTCCTGTGACAGATTCAACGATCTTTTCTGATCTTTGTGCCATGCTTTTTTTGACTGTACTTACAGCAGGAGCAATTCCACCCAAAGTTTTTAGAAATTCATCCCATTTTTTAGAAACCCCTTCCCATGAAGAATTTTCACATATTATGTATGAGGATTTTCTAGTCTTATATTTAGTATCAAATTTCGAGAACATTTTGTCGAAATCTTGATCTGACATTCCTCCATTTGCAGTATATTTAGTTTTCATTTCGGCATACAGTTTCTCTTTTGGATAGAATAATTCCTCAGAATTTTGTGCCATCCTTGTGGTCAAAATATCATATGGCAGATTGATCGCGACTTCTTTATTTATAACATTTCTAACATAATAAAATTCAGCTCCAAGTTCATTGTAGTTTTTTTTCAACTGAGGCAATTTAGCTGTATTACAAGTAGTAAAGGCATCACGGATCATAGTTCTCATTTTATCTCTTTGATTTACAAGTCCAGCGATATCAGCCGTATGACATTTATTTCTATATAAAACATCATTCCACATCTCAACGATTCCTCCAGCGATACCATCTGCAAAAATTGAAGCTCTAAGAAAAGTAATGAAATCCAAATTCCCCTTAGCTAGACATTTTGCAGGGCTCAAATTTCCTCCTTCAGTTGGCTGTAGACCGCTTTTATCTTCCGCATAAGTCACAGTGCCACTACCTAGTAGATTTAGCGTTAAAACGAATAATACAGCGAAATTCCTTATTGTATGTTTGGCTTTTTGCCCCATTCTTGGCATACGTTATTTGTTTTTTCTAATAAATCTTTATAATTTCCGAATGTTTGAGTCATGAAATCCAATTCTTTGATAAGTGCTTGAGCGTAAATAGCCGTATTCGTAGCCGATTCAGCCGCCTCCATGGTACTTAGTTCTTTTTTTGCTTCAGCACTGGATATAGCCAATTCTTTCTGTATGTCGTTGAAAAGTTTATCTTGAGTAGATGAAGGAGGTGCATTTTCTAGCTGAAATTTGGAAACAGTATCGACCTGTAAATAATTGAACAAAAGAGGTTGATATCTATCTACAAATTTTTTCCAACTCTCGAAAATATTCTTTCCAAGTATGACATCTCCACCTGAAGGAGTAGGGATAGGAGCTTTTATTACAACAAACTTCATATCAAAAAGAGAACCTCCAATAGCACTTTTACATTTTGCACTTTCCATCAAATTACCTGTTACTTTATTCGGAACAAGAGAATGACTCAAAGTACTTTTCATTACTTCATTTATTTTTTTAACTTCACAAAGTACACAACTTTTTCCAGGATAATAGCTTGATAGAGTCTTTTTTATAAGTTTGATCGTTACGCAAACAGACGCTTGGGCTGAAAATCCTTTCGAAGAAAATCCAACTCCGGCCCCAGTCAAAGTACTGGAAGAATTATTTAAAAGTGAATTCCCAACGTCACCAAGACTTGTAAATCCTGAATCTCCAAAAGTAGTTCCAAGTCCTCCGTAAGAATCCCCACCGGTTGCAACACTTGGATCTTCAGGACACCAAGCATCAGCCCAATTATCCTTTGGGGCAGGGACTAGGTCTCCCTGTGTAGTATTTTTAGTCGCAGGTTGCGTATCGCCAGGTGGTTTTGTTCCCGTTCCTCCGTCAGGAGTTGTGGAATCAATTTTTTTATCAGGTGAAGAAGAATTACCACCTGAAGTTTGGTCATTTGCATCAGTAGAAGTAACTTTTTCAAAAGTATCTAAAGCAGAGGCAAGAGGATTAGTAACAGCACATACGTCTTTTGAAAGAACATCAGCGACAACATTTTTATCTCCTAAAGGTAGAGTTGCACTACCAGTTTTTGTATCAACATTTCCATCAGTTCCGCTATTTCCCCCATTTCCACTACCTTGAGGTGTCGCATTTTTATCGACAAGATCAATTTTATAACCGGAAAATAAATCAGGTCCACCTGAAATATAATTTTCATTTTTAGCATCTTCTGCAGTAGGGAGATAAGGAGATTTTAGTGCATCGACATAAGGTTTTCCAATTGTATTATTAACAACGTCAACAAACAAAACTTCCTCGATCTTAGAAAGATCATAAATCAAATCAAATCCAGAATCGGATAGATCATTGTTGGCAAAAATTTCATTTGGACGAATAGAAGCGTCCGTTTCTTGTTGAAGAGAATACGCTTCACTCAAAATATCATAAGAATCTTTTACATTTTGCATGATCTTCATCGCCCTCTCTTGAGTCATATTTATAGACTTGTTGTAAGGTGTATTCATGATAGGAATGATACTTCCGCCGGCGACAGCTTTTGCCTCCATAGTTGTCATTCCATATTTCTTCGCGATATCTGAAAGTGCATTTTTTTCAGGTATTACAAAATGTTTTGAATAAATCAAAGTATATAAATCTTTACCTTTTGACGAAGGACCAAAAACATCTTTCCAATCGAAGAAATTACCAAAAGCCACCGCCTGATTCCACCAATTTAATTCACCATAGGCAATATTTTTCTGATATAACTTAATCCCCATCAGTGAAATAATTATTCCACAAGTTATTCCTATAATGATTGATAATATTTTTTTCATGTTTATTTACATTCTGCCGAAGTGGCATCAATAAATTTTCCTGGGAATCTAAGTATTTGATTTTTAATTTTAGCCAAAGCAATTTTATATTTAATCATGCCATTTAATACGCTTAAGTATTTTTTATGAGTCGGATATGCGATCCTAAATTCATCATAAGCTCCGATAGTGGATTCCATCACAGTTCTGGCTTGTTCATACTCTTTATCTATCATCACATCACGTGTAGTTTTCTGATTTAAAAGATTATCAGCTGTTGGATTTTTAGGAAGATTTTCCATAGGTAAAAATCCTTTCATTTGATTCAAGGTATCAACATAAGCGAGATAAAGATCCATCGCCCCCATCGATACACAGTAAGTACTAACATTCTTTTCTCCACATTTAGTTGAATAATTTGAAGAGTTGACATCCTTTGGCGGAATAAAATAAGGACTAGTATAAAAATTCGGACTTGCATCTGTAATATCAACAAGCATCGCAAGTTTGTCGTTGAAATACTCATTCATAGATGAATGATATAGTCCTTGTACATTGTAAAAACTGGCATTCGGATTCATAAAAGTATAATAATCTTTTTTTCCGGTTTCAGCGTAAATTGCATAACCTCCACCCACCAAAAAGATTGTTGTAAGTGCGGAAACAAAACTGATTATTAGATGTTTAAATTTCATTTTAATTTACTACACATTTATTTAAGAATCCTGGCGATTTATTTTTAAACGTAGTGAAAAATCCATACATCTGAGCCAATTCGACGTTTAGATCTTGTAATTTATTATCGATAGATTTGTATTTTTCAACGAGCATGGTTGTCTTTTTTTGGACACTATTACTTCTCATGTAATCCATTAGTTTTTGTTTTGCCAATGAAATATACATATCTGTAATCTCACGACATCTAACGTAATTTACATATTCGGTACTTTGAAAATTACCAACAACATTTGCATTTAAAGTAATCATTCCGAATTTTAGATTCAGAGTGTTTTTATATGACATATATTTTGCAATTGCAGTATTTACAAGAGTTGTATCAGCACTTTTATTTTGGAAAGTCGTTTCTAGAAATTTTAGAAATTCCAAAGTATCGATGTCGAAAAGGGGAGTTATCCTCTGCCTACATTGGCTGAGAGGAGCCGATTTCAAGGAAGTCTCAAGATTCTTTTTCATAGCTGTAAGTTCAGGAGGAAATGATGGATCATCAGCAAAAGAAACATTCGACATTAAAATGCTTATAATTAGAACTGAAATGAGGACTTTAAACTTTTTCATAATTTTATTTTACAACATCAATTACATTACTCTTAGAGAAAATATAACTATCATCTTTATTTGATATAATAGTGAAGAATCTATCGGTTGGTAGAATCATACTATTGTTTGAAAGAGTGGATTTACAAGGACAAGTATTACATTCTCCAGGAACTACATATATTCCAGGAAATGAATCTTTTTGAGTAAATTCGGAAGGAGTTACAGGAGTTTTATCATCATTTGGATTAAAAATATCCGTGCCATTTTTAAGTTCAGTAGAATCATCAGTACCTCCACCATCTGAATCTTTCATAACAGGTTTATTTTCAAAACAGTTATAAATATCCAGAACTCTACCGGCAAGGATAAAGAGTTCTGCGCGTGTCATAGGCTTTTCCGGAGTTTGAGCTTCGTCCGATGTAATAATGAAATTATTTTTTATAGCTTTATTATTCGACATATATTTCGTAAGATTTTGCGCGGCCTGAACGAAATTAACATACCAAGGAATTCCGATCTGAACTTTATCAACATTGATTACGTTTTGCATTTGAAGTGCACTAAGAATTATCTTTGATGCCTCAGCCAAATTGATTGTATTATCAGGTTTAAATGGATGTAAATTTTTCGCATCAGTTTCACCACGATAACCATCCACAAGTGCACGCAAAGCGGATTCTTTGATAAAAGGATAGAACCAATCTAGTGGATTTTTAAACTGTATATCCGAAAATCCACCATTCGCCTCATTCGCAGAATAAGGCTTATATGCTTCAGGTCTAGGTTCTATACAAAGCATTTTCAAAAGGATTTTTATAAACTGACTTCTCGTAACCATATCTTCAGGTTTCAAATAAATACCATTTTCAGATTGGATACCTTCAATAATATTTTTTTCATAAAGATCATTCGCAATTTTTTTCAAATCAGAAGATAAATTTCCGAAATCAGCAAACGGAGAGACAAAAGAATTCGCGGATTTAGCTAGTGTTGTAGGATTTGAAGGTTCTGAGACAGGAACATCTTTTGCTCCAACAATTTTAGCGGAGATACTTGTATTAACATGGACTTCAGCAATGATTTTATCATCGACTGTAAGATTTATTACAAGTGGATCTTTTGTGTAATCATTGGCTTTTTTGATTGCCTTAAGCCTATTATCAAGAATAGTGATATTCCCGGAAGGTTCGATTGCACCAAAAAGTATATTATTTTTTTCATCGACAATGGTCGCACCACCTGGATTAAATTTGCTGTCAGAAGGCAAAACTTTCACATCAATTCCATCATTAGGATTCATATCTATGACATTTGTTCCGAAAAGAGTTGAAGAATTTATATCAGTATTCGTATCTCCAACAATATAAACAGTGGCCTCGACGTAACCATTTTTATCAACGATTGTAAGGCTTGTAGGAGTCGTACTAGATTTATTTGAAGTATTTACCTTGATAGAATATCCATCCGCAAGTTCTCCAACATTTCCGGTTTTTGGATTTATTTTTGCAATAACTTTTCCATTTTCGTCTTCAACTAAAATTGTGTCATCTATAGAAAAATCATTAATTACATAAGAACCATCGGCGGCTGTTTTATATTTTCCATCTTTTTCAGAGGTAGGTGTTTTTATTTTTTCTAGTTTTGGCACAAGTGTAAGATTGCCTCCTGTAGCCCTATATGCATAACGTTCTCGCATAAGACTGAAAGGAACATTCGCCAACGTAGGATCAACTTTTCCTGAAGCTACAGGCGTTCTTTCCAATGGTTGATCCAGTGAAATTTTTGGCGCAAAAACATTTATAATTATTTTTTGAGATGAAGAATTTCCTGATTCATCAATAACATTTAAAACAGCATAATGTGTCCCAAGATCTCCTTCATTCATGAACGGACCGATGTTAAATTTTGGATTACTCTTGTCGTTTGTTGGGTTACCATCGCCATTTTCATCGACAGCCAAATTTGCATCACTCCAGATCAAAGTAGGGAATTGTGTGAATTTTTTCGTTGCATTTTCAAAAGGTAACATCTCAATAGAATATTCTGTGACACTTCCATTTGGATCGATAGAATTACTTGCATCGATCAAAGCACTTTGGAAGATCGGAACATTGAATGTCGTTTGAGAAATAGCAGGCATTGGAGGTTCTTTATCAGAACACAAAGGCGCTTCATACATTGGATAATAAGAAGTGAAATTCACTCCATCTTTTGTCATATAATCTGAAACAGAGCTATTTGATGCGGAAACATATATGTCACCTTTTTGTGATTTAGGTTCTTCTTTATGATTTATTTTTAGATAAACATCCCCACCCATTGAGAAAATAATATCTTTGTCAGTATCATTATCTGCGTCCAAGAAAAGAGTATTCATAGCCCCGCCAAGCTCAGCAGTATAAGTCAAAACGCTTTCATTTTTTCCACCGGCAACAACGTAAAATCCTTTTGGTGCGGCAACCGAAGCAGAATCATTTCCGGCAACTGCAGTACTCTTAATCTCTGCAGTTGAAGTTTGATATGCGATCATTTTTTCTTTGATATCATCACTGAAAAGAGATCCTTTTATTTCCTCATTCGATGAAGTGGATATATCGATTTTTTGCAAAGTATTTTCAGCGAACATATTATTTTGCTTATCATCATTCGCAACAAATTTTATAAATTCATCATAATCTTTTATTTTAGACAAAGTCTCATTAGATTGAGTCATGTCGTTTGCATAAGCCAACATACTGTTTCTCATTGCATACATTTTTTGCATTTCAGGATAATCGGCAAAAGAGTTGCTATCCAAACCTTTTATATCTGAAAGTTTTCTGTTTAATATTGGATCATTTTTATCAAGAACAGACTCAGTTGCCGTAAGATAAAATTTCTCAGGATAATTTTTGTCTATATCAAGACCTGAAACATATTTTGAAATGTCACTGCTAAATGTAGTAAGTTCATTATTTATTTGAATAAAGACTTCAGGGATAGCAGTCGTTTTATTATCGATAACTTTTTTAACATCCTGAGAAGCGTTATTTACGGCATCTGTTGGACTGGAAGCAGCCTTATCAATCCCTTCTTTTGCCTTCTTTGCGGCCGCATCAGTAATTTGTTTTACAAGATTATTCACGGCGGTTTGCAAAGGAAGACCGGTATATTCATTTATACCTTTTATGACTTTTGTTGTTTGCTCATTGATTTTATCTGCACCAAGTTTTGCAAAATAATAAATAAAACTAGTATCAATTCCAAAATTTAATTTTGCATCAATTTTTACTTGGTCAACATAACTGTATTCTATCGCAGGCATTTGCGTCGAAAATTGTTTCAGAACAGGCAGAATAGATTGCGCAGAAGGCTGGGTTAAAGTTTCTATCTGTGTAGCAAGGTCTCCCTCTGTAATAGGGAGAAGACCTTTTTTCAAAAGACATAAAATCTTTATAACCTTCTTAAGATTTTCAATAATCTTAGGTAAAGCATTAGGTAACTTAGGGATCTTTGGTGGTCGTGGCAAATCAGGTAGATTTGGGAACGCAAGATTTGGCAAATCAGGAAGATTTGGCATCGCAAATTCAGGGAAATCTTTGATCCAATCCGGAATACTTGGTGGATCAGGGAAATTTATAGTGTAATCGTCAGGGATTACGTCAGGAAGTG
>Ga0172368_10002011_pt1 | contig 26717 bp, 24 predicted proteins | sample Lak11m_FD_114540 | JGI IMG/M metagenome (GOLD analysis project Ga0172368, IMG submission 114540) | Freshwater microbial communities from Kabuno Bay, South-Kivu, Congo - kab_022012_11m | ecosystem: Environmental > Aquatic > Freshwater > Lake | place: Democratic Republic of the Congo: South-Kivu...
CAGGATTTCCTTTTCAAAGGTGATTCGGCTGTTTGACAATCTGGGCGAGAAATTCGCGCTTGCAGTCTCTCATGCTGCGGCAGGTTTCAATCTTTTCTCCAGCGCCTCCAACCAAAAAATAATTTCCGACTTCAAGCGGGCTGGCATGCAGGCTGAACCTCTGAAAAATTACCTGAGTGGCAGCCTCGCAATCTCAACGGCATTTTTTACAGTGTTCGCAGTTGCCCTGCTATGCATGGATTTCTACTTGTTTGACTCCATTGCCATTTCCCTGGCCCTCTCCTGCGTGGCATTTCTGGCTTTTTCCTGCGCGCCCTCTCTTCTTGCCGCAAGAGTGGCGAGCCAATGCGAGTCCGAGCTGCCGTTTTTGCTGCGGGAGTTTGCAGTATATCTCGACATAGGCCTGCCGTTTGAAAAATGCCTGCAGATGGTCTCAAAAAGGGATTATCTGCTCTCTATGGATTTTGCGAGCGCTTTCCAGGAAATCCGGTCGGGCGCCACGGTCCAAGCCGCGCTTTCCAAGATTTCATCCGAAAGCCGTTCCATGCCGCTCAAAAGAAGCATCTACCTGCTATCCTCGATTTACGAAACCGGCGCCTCATCAGAGCAGCTGAAGCGCATGGCAGAAGACCTGTCTGGCGCGCAAATTTCCCGCCTCCGGCTCCAGGGCGGCAAGCTGGCGTTGTTCTCGGTGCTGTTCATCTGCGTATCCGCCCTAGTGCCTGCTTTCTTCTGCATAATGACTGCGGTTTCCCCTTTTTTCGGGCCGCCCATTGCAGCATGGGCGATATGGCTGGCATTTCTCCTGATTTTCCCGCTGCTTGACGCCGCAATTCTCTGCGCAATGTTCTTTGCCCTGCCGTCCTCTTCCCAGAATTTTTCTTCAAGTGCAGGCGTAGGCGCCTTTCTGGCAAAAATAGGCTTCCCCTATGGCGTCAAGCCTTTTGTTTTGATTCTTGCAGCAATCTCGCTTGGGCTTGCAGCCTTCGCGCTCCTGCTCGGGCAATCTGTGCTCTCAGTGCTATTGCTGTGCACTGCGCCTTGCGCGTATGCCCTTGCGCTTTATGCTTCGCAAAAGGAGGCCTCTGCTGCGGAAACTTACCTGCCAGATGCGCTTTACAGCGCCGCCGCTGTCCACAAAGTGCTGTCACCCGAAAAAATGCTGGCTTTTCTTGCCAAAGGAGGCTTTGGAAAGCTGTCCGAGGCTTTTGAAACCGCACTGCGGCGCCAGAGGGCAGGGGAGAGCTTTTCCTCCTCGATGGAGCATGCGCTGCTGCAATGCAGGACCTTTTTGACGCAGCGGGCGTTTTGCTTGCTAATCGTGTCTTATGAAACAGGGGCGGACATGGGCCTGGCGCTTCGCGAAGCCGCCTCGGATGCGGCGTCCTTTTTCTCGCTCATCCGCGAGCGGTCATCTGCAATGGCGGTCCAGCACTACACCATACTTGCCGCATCTTCCTTCCTGGTGCCGTTCATACTGGGCACCGTGCTGTCTATGGTGCCTTCACTTTCTGCATCCGCCGCGATCAGCGGCATGGCAAGCGGCGGCAACCCGTCTACCGACTTAATTTGGGCCTGCCAGCTCTATCTTCTTGCCTGCTCGTTTTTTTCTGCAATCGCCCTTTCCTTCTCGTCCGGAGACTCCCGCTCGTCAATCCTATATTTCTCCTTCATAGCGCCGGTCTCGCAGGCGGTTTTCGCCTTTGCTTCCTATGGGGTGGCTTTCCTGGTTGGCGCATGAGCGGGGTGCGGCAGGTGATTGCGCCAAAATAAGGCAGGGCGGCTGGCAACTGCTTTATAAACTAGTCGCCCATATGTTCAAACAGGGAATGGATGTTCTACTCGAGGTCTGACGGCTGAAAGTCGGATGATTTTGACAAACACACATATCCCTGTAAAGAAATTGAAGAAAGGAGCTGATGCAATGGGTTTCGGAAGAGGCGGATTCGGCGGCAATGACATGCCAAAGCCGGTCAAAGTGGGCGACGAGCTCGACGTAACAATCGAGGCAGTTGCTGCAAAGGGCGACGGAATCGCCAAGAAGGACGGATTTGTGATATTCGTTCCGGGAGCTGCAGTGGGAGACAACATAAAGATCCGCGTAACAGCGGTCAAGCCTTCCTGTGCAGTCGCGGAGAAAGTCTAAATTCCTTTTTTCTTTTTTTCTTTTATTTTCCTGCTTCTCAAATTTTCAACAGAACAATAACGCTAAAATACCCTTCTTCCAATCTACTCCATGCAAAAATACCAGAAGGACTTCATCGAGCTTGCGGTTTTTGCGGGCGCCCTAAAATTCGGCAGCTTCACGCTCAAATCCGGCAGGATTTCCCCGTATTTCTTCAACTCAGGGGTATTTTACACAGGCGAATTCTCCAACGCGCTTTCCGGCATATTCTCCGAGCTTATCAGCCACAAGGTCCATGCGGACAAATACGACATTGTTTTCGGGCCGGCCTACAAGGGCATTCCGCTGGCAGTCTCGGTTTCAATGGCGCTTGCCGAAAAAGGCATCAACAAGCCCTGGTGCTTCAACAGGAAGGAAGCAAAGGAGCACGGCGACAAGGGCAATTTCGTGGGCGCGCCGATTTCTGATGGCTCGAAAATCCTGATGCTTGACGATGTATTCACCACTGGCGGCGCAAAGGAGGAGGCGATTCTGCAGCTCTCCTCGGTAGCAAAGGTTTCAATCGCCGGCGTATTCATACTGGTGGACAGGCAGGAGAAGGATCCTGAGGGCAAAAATGCAATCGCGGAGTTTGAGAAGAGGCACGGGACAAAGGTGCACGCAGTGGTGTCTGCAGACGAAATATTCGAATACCTCTCCAAGAGCCAGGTCAACGGGAAAACGGTCATCACGAAAGAGCTTCTGCAGTCCTACAAGGGATACAAAAAGCAATACGGAGTATGAGTTTCAACGCGGTGTTTGGCATGGCAAGCTACCTGGAATTACTGGAAAAATCAGCAAAGGAAAGGCAGAGCATAGTGTGCTTTGGCCTCGATCCGGTGCTTGAGATGATGCCCGCCTCGCTCATGCAGGCGCGCGAGGAGAAAATGGTCTATTTCTTTTCGCAGATAATCGACGCTGCCCTTGAGCAGCCGCAGTCAATAGGCGCGCTCAAGCCCAACTACGCGTTCTTTGCGCAATACGGATGGGACGGCCTTCGCGCGCTCAAAACACTGATCGAGCGCTATTCTGGCAAGCTGCCCATAATACTGGACGCCAAGCGGGGCGACATAGGCAAATCCAGCGAGGCTTACGCAAAAGAGGCATTCGATTTCTGGGGCGCTGATGCGCTGACGGTTTCGCCTTACATGGGCTTTGACAGCGTCTCCCCGTTCATAGAGCGGTGCAAGGAGGGCAAGGGCGTTTACGTGCTTTGCAGGACCTCCAATGCCGGTGCAGCGGATTTCCAGTCGCGCGTGCTGGACAATGACAGGCAGCTGTTCCAGGAAGTCGCCGCCAAGCTTGAGAAGTGGCACTTCCCGGGCTTGGGCGCAGTCATGGGCGCAACCGCGCTGGACGAGCTGGAAAGTGCAATGTGGGTTTTCTATGATGCCCACAAGAAGCTGCCCATGTTGGTGCCTGGAGTCGGCTCGCAGGGCGCATCCGCAGGCCAGACCGCAAAAGTCCTGCGCAGCGTCTGGCAGGAAACATTTCCTCTCCACAGGATAAATTCTTCATCCGCAATAGCCTATGCTTACAGGAACAAGCAGGCGTCGGATTACGTCGGTGCAGCGCTTGAGGAAATAAAGCGGATGAATTCTGAGATAGGGAAAATCTAGTCTTTTCAAGAAGAGCGAGAAATCATATTTATTAATTCTGCGCGAGTATTTTGCCCAGCGACCAGGAAATGAAGTTCCGGGACGGGATAACACTTGGGGCCAGGCATCTACTCAGTCCAACTCCGAAGAACCCACGTTTTGCATACATTATTCCATCCCGCCGGCATCAAATCATGCTTTTTCTTAATCGGCCGGGGATACCGCGATTTGGTCGGTTCAGCCCATCTGCACATGAATTCCGACCGGGCATCCAAAAAACCCGGGCTCGAATTCCAGGAAGCAAACTTGCCATCCGAGCCTGCGCAGGGAAAAATGAATCATCGCAGCGTGTCCTATATCAAGGCGCTTTACCGCTGCGAGCGCGAGGCGCGCGCGGCTTTCTCGTCAGGCGGATATCCAAAGGCAGCCCTTCTTTTCCGCGTGGCAGACTCGCTTGCGCAAAAGGCGAAAGCATCTGGAGAAATGCCGTTCAATGATGCGAATTATTTCGGATTGCGCATGCTCAACGAGGAATTCGCCTGCTACTCTGAGATGGTGAAGCGCTGCCTGAAAGACCCGAAGGAAAGCCTGGCAATATCCGAAAAGCAGATGGGCAGGGCAGTTGAAATCCTCACTCTTCTTGATGCAGAGAACGAAGCCCGGGGCTTCCTCCAGATTGCCCGCGAGTCGCGCAGGCTGAAAAAGGAAACCACAAAGCCGCGCGGCGAGCTCTCGTTCGCCTGGCAGATGCAGAATTACGAGCGCGGCGCGCTCGAACATTTCGGCGCGCAGGACTACGAAGCCGCGGCAGAAATGTTCAAAATTGCCTGCAAGCTGGCTGACAATGCCGGCCTGTCAGGTGAAATTTACTGGCGCGATGCCCGCACTTTCTCGGAGCGGATGCTCGATTATGAAATGCGGTCGCACGAGCGCGCAGGGCTTGCTGCATACTCTGAAAAGTGCTATTCTAAGGCAGCCGAACACTTCAATGCCGCTGCCAATCTTGCGCGAAGCACAGATGCGTCCGACGAAGTGCACTGGAACGGCGCACTGACCTTCAGGGGCGAGCTACTCGAGCGAGAACTGTCCTGCTACATGCAAATCACAGAAGGCTCATTCAAGGGTGGCGAGCCGAATCCGGTTCTGTCCGGTCCGCAGCTCAAGCGCGCAATCCAGGCGTTCGAGCTTCTTTACCCGGAAAAGGACATTCTTGCCCTTATCAGGCTAGTCAAGGGATCGTATAATGTGCGGATGGAATGGATGGGCAAGAAAGGAAAAGCGGCCGGCCCGTTCCAGCCCCAAGAGCAGGATTCCCCTCTCCAAAATGCGCCGGAAAAGTTGCACGCAGCCCTACTGGCGAATTAAGTGCCAACTCGCCTCTCTCCAGCAGACAAACCCTTCCTTGTTAGTGGTTTAAAAAGGGAAATCACAATATTTTTCCCGTAGGTGGTAGAATGCAGAATACGTCTCAGCATATCGTTTCATTCAAGCCTGTCCAAGGCCCGCGCGAGGCATTCAAAGACGGTTCCTGGAAAAATCCGATAGCAGAAGGCCCGCTCGGGAAAATAGTATGGAACGGCTGGACCACCAACACCATATGCGCCCATGTCGGGGTTGACAAGGAAGGGAAATTCGTCACGGTTTCTGCGCCTGCCGCAAACGGGACAACCTGCTCCACAAGAACGTGCGATGAGTTGGCAGCCAGGTTTGCCGATCCAATAGTTTATGGCCGGCGCGGCCTCATTTACGAGCGCCTTGGCTCAACAACCGGCTTTGAACTGGAGTGCGCGCTTGCAGGCATCCATGGCTGCGGGGACGCAATGGTTTTCGGGAGCGGCATGGCAGGCTTAAGCCACCTTGCCTTCCTCCTGCTATCCCGCGGCGAGAATGTCGTGGTGCACAAGAACGTGTACGGCTGCAGCGACAACCTGTTCAGCCAACTTCTTCCTGAACTGGGCTTTGAAACGCGGTTTGTGGACATGCGCGACCCAAGGAACGTCCGCAGGGCAATCAACTCCAAGACCCGTTTCGTGTTTTTCGAAACGCCCTCCAACCCTTCGCTTGACCTGATTGACATAGGCGCGGTCGCATCTGAAGTGAAAGGCAGGTGCCCGGTTGTGGTCGACAATACGTTTGCCTCTCCAATCGGGCAAGACCCTTTCAAAAACGGTGCCAACATAACCATCTACTCCCTGACAAAATCCATTGGTGGGCACACTACTGCCATGGGCGGGGCAGTGCTGGGCTCAGGGGAGTTTCTTGCGCACCTTTTCCCAATCCGCAAGGACATCGGCGGCATAATGCCTGGCAGGGAAGCCGAGGCTTTCCTGAATGGGATAAAGACACTGCCGTTGCGCTATGAGCGGATGGAGAAAAACGCAATCGAAATAGCGAACTTGCTGGCAAGCCAGAACGAAGTCCAAACAGTGCATTACCCGCTTTTTGATGCAAGCTATCCTGCGCTTGAAGGAAAGCAGATGAATGGGCCGGGCTATGTCTTTGCATTCGAGCTCAAGGGCGGCTTGGAGGCTGCAAAGAAGTTCACCGACTCGCTGGGCATATTCACAATTGCAGTCAGCCTTGGAGGAACCGAATCCCTGGTCTGCCACTCCGCAAGCACCACGCACGCCTGCATTGCGCCGGAGGCAAGAATAGCCAAGGGCATAACTGACGGGCTGATTCGCATGTCAATAGGCATTGAGAACGTGGAGGAACTGAAAAACGACATATTGCAAGCTTTCAGAAAGCTTGCTGCCTGATGGCCCGGAGAATCAGCCGGTCACTTTCCCTTCCTTCACGAAGTGCGAAAGCGTGGCGGCAAGCTCGCTGATTTTCACGCGCACCTGCTTGCCGTCGTTTCTGAAGCGGATGGTGACCGTGCCGTGCTTGTCGGACTTTTCATCAAGCGTGTCAAAGTCCACAGTTACGCAATAGGGCACGCCTATTTCGTCAGCCCGGGCGTAGCGCCTGCCGATGGAACCCGAGTCCTGGTAATAAACGGTCAAGCCGCTTTCCCGCAGGCTCTCCTCTATCTCCTTTGCCTTGGAGTCCATGCCGTCCTTTTTCATGAGCGGGAAAATCCAGGCCTGGTATGGCGCTATCGCAGGCGGGAAGGCGAACCACTCCCAATCCTTTTCAGGTGTCTTTTCCCTGAAACAGTGCTCGAGGGCGCACCAGAACATCCTGTCCACCCCCATTGAGGGCTCGACAACGTGGGGCATGATTTTCTGCTTGGTCCCCTCGTCAAAAACCGACAAGTCTGCGCCCGAATGCTTGGAATGCTGCGACAGGTCGTAATCGGTCCGGTAAGCCGTCCCTGCAGTTTCAATTGTCCCGTAAGAGGTTTCCACTTCCATGTCAACGTTCCCCTTCGAATAGTGCGGTGTTTCCTCCTTGGGCATTTTCCTGAACGCGAATTTTTCCTGCGGCACCCCGATTGCAAGGTAGATCATCTTCTGCTTCCACAGGAAATACGCCATTATCTGGTTTGCTACAAGCCCGTTTTCAACCGCCTGCGAGATTTCGATTTCGTAGGGCTGGTTTTTTTCATCCACGAACCGCAGCTTCTCATGCTTTATCCTCTCGAATTTCGGGTAGCCCTGGTCTATCGGGTTGAAAAAATATTCCAGCTCCATCTGCGTGAACTCGCGCATGCGGACAAGCCCCTGCCTTGGCGATATTTCGTTCCTGGCGCTCCTGCCCACCTGACCAATGCCGATTGGCAGCTTGCTTCCGTAATTGCGCACCACGCGGGCAAAGTCCAGGAAAATTCCCTGTGCCGTTTCCGGGCGGAAATAAGCGGTGTTCCCGTCAATCGGGCCGATGTTGGTCCTAAACATCATGTTGAACCAGCCGACCTCGGAAAGAGCGGCTTTTTTGCACTGCGGGCAGGCTACCGCGTATTTTTTGAGGAGCGCCGAAAGCTCGGCAGGGGGAAGCCCCGCTGCTTTGATGCCGTCTTTTTTTGCCTTTTCATCCCCCTCTATCAGATGGTCTGCGCGGAACTTGTTCTTGCAGGAATTGCAGGCAACCAGCGGGTCTGCGAAATTCTCGGCGTGCCCGGATGCCTTGAGCACCGCCTCGGGCACAATGAGCGAAGTCTCTATTTCGTGGAAGCCTTCCTTTTGCAGCATTTCGGAGCGCCAGAGGCCCTGCAGCTTGCGCTTTATTGCGCAGCCGACCGGCCCGTAATCGTAAAAGCCGGCAGGGGAGCCGTAAATCTCCGCTGAGGGGATGAGGAAGGAACGCCTGATTGCAACGTCCATCAGCCGTTCGGATTTGGGGAGTTCTTTGCCTGCCATGCGTATTTCTTCCTCGGAAGTTCTATAAACGTTTTGAGGGATATAAGTCGGGAGATGTCAAGTTAGGCAAGGGAGTGGATATTATGGCATTCAACGCAAAATCACGGGAGGATTTCTTCAAGCGCGCCAAGAAGCGCGTGCAGGTGGCGATAAGCTCGAGGGACAACCTGCTCATCCAGTCTGTTGGGGCAATTGACGAGCTGAACAAGAGCTCGAACCTCCTTTTCGAGCGGCTTACCGAATGGTACGGCATGCATTTCCCGGAATTCAAGACGCCCGACAACTCCAAGTACGTGAAAGTGGTGCTCACTCTTGACCGGGCCAACCCAGACCAGAAGGAGCTGGAGGCGCTTTTCGGCCAGCAGGGCCCCTCCATAGCAGGCAGGGCCAAGGTGTCGGTCGGTTCCACCCTTTCAGATGAGGACATGGCGCAGGTGCGCGCGCTTGCAATCCAGATACAGGCGCTTTGGAAGCTGCGCGACGAAGTGGAGGCTTACCAGGCGAAGATTGCGCAGGAAGTCTGCCCCAACATGTCCTATATCGCAGGGCCGCAGCTTGCGGCAAAGCTGGTGGCGCAATCGCACGGCCTTCAGAGGCTGGCCACCTTCCCGTCCAGCACCATACAGGTGCTGGGCGCCGAAAAAGCGCTTTTCAAGCACCTCAAGAGTGGCAGCAAGCCGCCCAAGCACGGGCTGATTTTCCAGCACGCGCTGATTTCCACCTCGCCCAAAAAGGCGCGTGGCAAGATTGCCCGCGCGCTTGCAGCCAAGCTCACCATAGCTTCCAAGGCGGACGCAATTTCGCACAATTTCATCGCGGAGAAGCTCAAGGCGCAGTTCGAGGCTCAGGCCAAGAAAATCCTTGCAGCAACCCCCAAGTAGGGCGTTTTGCTTGGCAATGAAAAGGGGAGAGAAATGAAGCTTCTGGCTCTTTCTGACCTGCATTCCGACGAGGACGTACTTGACCGGCTGCGGGCAATTTCCGCAAGCCGCTCCTACGATGCGGTGCTCTTCTGCGGCGACCTCACCAACAACGGCCCTGTTTCTTATGCTGACGATGCAGTTTCCATGTTCCCGCGCTCTTACGCGGTTTTCGGCAACATGGACACGCCCGACGTGGTTGAAAGGCTGCGCCAGCTGGGCGTTCTGGTGCACGCAAGGAAAGTCAAGCTTGGCGAGTGGAACCTGGCAGGATTAGGGGGGAGCAACCCAACGCCTTTCCACACCCCCAGCGAGTTCACCGAAGAAAAAATAGGCGTTTTCCTGAATCAGGCGAACATTGACAAATACTCCATAGTGCTTTCGCACCCGCCTCCGCAAGGGGTTTTCGACCAGGTCGGCAATTTGAACGTGGGCAGCGCGGCCGTGCGGAAAATGGTGGAGGAAAAAAAGCCGCTGCTGCTCATCTGCGGGCACATCCACGAATACGAGGGCAAGCAGGTGCTGGGCGAGACCCTTATCGTCAAGCTGGGCCCGGCGGCTCGGATGCGCGCAGCCGAAATAACGATAACCGACTCAATAGAAGTGAATTTCATCAGCCTCTAGTGGTGTTATGTTCTCAGTAAGGAAAGCCAAAGCCTCCGACATGCCGGCATTGCGTGAAATGATAGGGATGCTTTTCCCGACCACGCACATCCGTGAATTGCCCGGCGACATTTACCTTGTTGCCGAGCGGGGCGGGCTGCCGGTCGGATTCTGCCACTACAGGATACGCGAAAAGAGCTGCTTTATTGCTGGCCTGGGCGTGCTGGTTCAGTACCGCGAGCACGGGGTGGGAAGCAAATTGATGGCAGAAGCACTGTATCATGCCGACCGCAGGGGCGTGCAGAGGACCTACCTGAAGGTGCGGGCAGTCAACCACGCGGCAAAGCTCTACGTGAACTTCGGCTTCTTCGAAAGAAAGGCTGGCGACACAATAACGCTTGTGAGAAAAAGGCCTAGCTGATGCGGCAAACCTGGTGCGTTCAGCCCCATTCGTCCTTTTTTATCCTTTCTTTTGGCACGCCTGCGGCCGCAAGGGCGATTGCAAGCCCGCCCGCCATTTCCTTGCTTCCGCACAAATAGAATGTCTTCCCGGACAGGCTGCCAAGCGCAGCCTTGAGGGTTTCCACGCTTATCCTCTCGCCCAATCCGCTCCACCCCTCCGGCTGCACCTCGCCGGTGATTGAGGGGAAGAATTTGAAATTAGGGTTTTCCGCGGACATTTTTTTCATCTGTTCAAAGTAAACCAGGCCTTCCAGCACATGCGCGGAATGGAACAGGTATCCCTTCTTGCCCTCCTTTACGGTCTGCAATATCATGCTGCGCAGCGCGGAAATGCCGACTCCCCCGCCCACGAACACCCTCTCGGTGTCGTCCGGCTTCAGCAGGAATATGCCGTAAGGCCCGTCCACCAGTATCCTGCTTCCATTGACCAGCTTCCACAGGTAATCCGGGAAGGTGCCTTTGTGCTTGATGCAGAACTGCAGGCAGCCCTCCCAGGGCGCCGAGGCGACAGAATAGGGCCGGTGGGTCGGCTTGCCATTGCCATCTGGCAGCTGGAGCAGGAAAAAATGCCCTGGCTGGTAAACCGGCAGCGCGCCGTCATGCTTCTTGAGCTTGAAAGTGCGGACGTCTGCTGACTCGTCTGTTATGTCGACAACGATGTACTCCTTGAACTCCATGGCAGTACTTCGGGCAAGACATTTTTATTGATTATCTGTGTGTGCTTGGCATGGCAAACACCGCACAGGACAGCGAACTGGTAAGCATGCGCGAGATAACCATAAGGCTGGACACATATGAGGACATATTTTCCGACTTCGACCCGCGCCCGTATTCTCAGCGCGAACTCTCCGAGGACTTCCTCAAGGAAATACAGCGCAGGTTCATGGAGGACAGCCGCGGCAGGTTCGAAATACACTTCACCATCCCCTCGTCCGAGCGCGACACGCGCGAGGAGGCGCTCATCAAGAAGAGGCTGCGCGAGCACTTTTCAACAATGGTCGTGCACGAGAATGCTTTCATAAAAAAAACCAGGGCCCAGGGATACCAGTACATAATCGCGGGCGCGTTCGTCCTGCTTTCGGACGTGTTTGCGCTTGCGGTCCTCAACGAATCGAGCATTTTCTACAAGATCCTCTCAGTGCTCATAGTCCCTGCAGGCTGGTATGGCATGTACACCGGGATGGGCAAGGTCATAGACGAGCCGGCTATCTCGGTGGAGAAAATGCTGGCCTATGAAAAATTCGAGAAGGCAAATTATATTTTCCTGTCAGACGAGCGGGAATAGCCAGTGTCAGCCCTTGGCGTTGCGTTTCACCAGCAAGCGCTGGTATTCCCTGGCGCCAAAGGGCTGCCCTTGTGCTTGTAGCCCCCAATTACCTGCGCGTAGTCGGGCTTTTTCGAAAGATCGAGAACATCCTGCGGCATGTCTGGAAAACTCGGTTTCTTTTCCACGGAAACTTGGAAGGTTAGCATGCATCCATTGGCAAATCAAACATTATTGATCTGAAGAGGCTGGCGCGGCTTCAAAGCTTTCCATGACTTCAACCATGCCTTCAATGGTTTTTGCCTCGTTGAGCTTTTTCCTGGCAATCTTCACTCCCACCTGCCCTGTAAGGTATTCCTGCGCATGCACCCTCAGCCTCTTGGGCGTCAGCAAGCAGTATTCTCTTGCAAGCCGGGCATATTCTCTAAAATCGGCGAGCCTTGTTTCCCAACTGTCCTTTTCCATCTCATGCCCTGCCTCAAGCGCGGCGGCCCTTGCAAAAATCCCCGGGTTGCCAAGGGCGGCAGAGGAAATCATCACGGCGTCACAGCCGGTCTCGCGCAGGAAGCGGACCGCAAGCTCGGGCGTGGAGGCGCCGCCGTTCCCAATGACGGGTATAAAAAGCGCTTTTTTCACTTCCCCAACGCTTGCCCATTCATCCTTGCGCTTCCTGCCTTCCCGTGCATTCCTCCAGTGGACCGTTATCCCTGACGCTCCTGCATTTTCGATTATCTTGGCGATTTGCACGGCGCTGTCGGAATTCCACCCTGAGCGTATCTTTGCCGTGACTGGCAGGCCGGATGCTGAAACGCAGCCCTCCACAATCGCCTTTATTTTCTCAGGCTTTTTCAAAAGTGCCGAGCCTGCCCCTGCGCGTATGACTGTGCCGGAGGGGCAGCCAAAGTTCAGGTCAATGCAGGAGGCTGCAAGCTCGCCTTGGCTAACCGCCTCGCCAATCATCTTCGCAGCCTGCGAAATCACCTTCTCGTCCGAGCCGAATATCTGTATGCCGACCGGCAGCTCCTCCTCCACGGTTTTCATCAGCCGCCAGCTCTCAGGTATTTTTCGGGCAATTCCGTTGGCATTGGAAAATTCGGTGAAGCACATGGCGGCTCCGCGCTTGCGGCAAAGCAGCCTGAAGGCTATGTCAGTATATGCGGCCATGGGCCCGAGGACGAATTTTCCCTGCAATGCCGCGTTCCCGTATTTCATTTTTGCACCAATGAGTGCTTGGCAACAATTATCTTAAATGGTGCGCGCAACATCTTTGCATGCTTGAGCCGGTGGCGCTTGCCGCACTTTGTGCCTTAGGGCTTTACCGATGCCTATTCAGCAATGGGCGGCATTGGCTGGCAGAAACGGTGGTTCTGGCGCTGTTTTACCTTGCGCTGACGGCAATTTCGCCGGACTTTTCCGACATGGCGCAGACAGGGATGCGGCTGTCCTTCCTTGCGCTGTCATTCGTGCCATTTGCAGGCATTCTTTCATTCCTCCTCCCTGTTTTCATTGGCGGCAAATTCGGCATTTGCCTTTCTGCAGCCGCGTTCCTGCTGGTTTTCCGCAGCAGGCAATCTGCGGCCATCGTGCTGCTGCCGCTGGCGTTTTTTGCCAGCGAGTCAATAGGCTGGGGGCTGCTGGTTTCAGCTGACTTGAACAGGGCGCTCATATTTGCCGCAACCGCAGGCTTGCTGCTCTGCCTGTCCGCGGTGCTCTTTGCAATCGCAGTGGCGCTCAAAGAGCGGCTGAGCGCTTCCTTAAGTCGCGGCCCACGCTGATTATGCGCACGTTCTTCTTTTTGTATTCCTTTGCAAGCTCGGAAATCCGCTCGGACGCCATCTGGCCGGCTGCAAGCGAAATCGGGTCTGCTTCAGCGTTCTCCAGCGCAAACGAAAGTGCCGTGTCACTTGTTTGCGACACTTCTACTGCGCGGATCGGTCTTGCAGCGCCCTGTCAGTAGGTCTTTGCGGCGTTGGAAGAAGTGTCCTTTGCGGTCCCTGGGAAATAACTGAGAAGAGAAACCGAAACCAATCCGATTATCAGCACCACGTTCAGTACGACCAGGTATTCGGTGGCGCCTTGCCCGGAAAAAGAGCTTTTGGAATGCATAGATAGGCATTTGGCTGGAATGAATAAATAGGTTTGTTTCCAGTGCCGGACGTATTGCAAGTTCGGGAAAAAATGGGGGAACTGAGATTTGAACTCAGATCACCAGGTCCCAAACCTGGTAGCATACCAAATTGGCCCATTCCCCCTGTTTCGAAGTTTTGTCCTGATGAAAGTTAAATAAGGTTGGGGGTGTTTTGACTTAGCATGTACAAGAAGCACATTGAGAAAATATACGTGCACCCCTCGTTTGGGAAGAAATTTCCCGGCTTGTGCAAGAAGCTCACCGAATTTTCCCGCCTTTTCAAGACGAAGAGCTACCATTCCCCGGACGAGCTGTTTTTTGCAATCGAGGATTTGCCTGCAATGGGCAAGGAGTACTGGTTCCTCTATTTCTGCACGCCCACGCACGACTCCCAGGTGGTGCTCACGCTGGGCCGCTCCACCGGCCCTGTCAGGGTGAACGACACAAGCCTTGAGGTCCAGGCCGCAGGCAGGGAATGCAAGCACCGCGTGCCCTGCGCCGCGGTCTGCTGGATGTATAATGGGGAAAAAAAGGTCCTGTTTGACTCGTTTGCCGAAGTTGAGCTTTCGGCAAGCAAGACCGGCAACATGCTGCTTGCGCAAAACGGGGAGAACAAGATGATCGTGTCCGGCAAGTACCCGCATTTCAACGTGGAGCTGCTGTCCGGGGAAAAAGAGCTTTTCCGCGCAAAAATATTCCCCCCGAAAACCGGGCTGCCCTATGAAATGATCCATCTGCTTGAAACGAAGCTGGTGCCGCGGTTCGGCGCCACCATGATAAACTACTACTTTGAGTTCGAGGGCAAAGTGTCAGGCAGGCCCCTTTCAGGCAAGGCATACCTGCAGAAAGTGGTTGCGGTGCTGCCGCTTGCCCCCTGGAACTGGGTGCGCGTGCATTTCGCGTCCGGCGCGGCAATAGATTTTTTCACCGGCAAGCCGCTGGGAAACCAGTCTGACATGCGCGTGGCTTCCAAGGCGTATTTCGAGGTGGAAGGCAGGCAAATCCCGCTCAACGGCATCAAGCTGCAGACTTTCATGGAGGGGGATTGCAGGAGATGGGTGATGACTGGCGAGGGGCTGTATCTTTCGCTGCAGACCTATTCCATGCAGCCGTTTGTCATGAAGAACAAGATGGAGTTCCGCTACGACGAATTCCTGGTTCGCGCCACCGACTTATGCCTTGTAGCTGATGGGAAAACCTACACCTTGAAGGAAGTGGGCGAGGGCAGGGGCATTGCCGAGGACGCCAGCGGTTACCTGATTTAGCCCTGCAACTTCTGCCTGTGGCTGTGCCAGTGTGTTTTTTGGTGCAATTAAGCGGCATTTTTCCCCAGTTTTCTTTTAAATCCTCCCCTCGTTCTATTCGCAGGCGATGGTCTTATGGTCTGCAGGATCGAAGTCGGCGTCAAACCCGGATTTCCCGATCCTGCCGGAGACTCATATTTGCGCAGGCTATCCTCCGAGCTTGGGATAAAGGGCGCCAAGGCAGTCCGGGTCGTTGATGTCTATACAATAGATGAAGAGCTGTCTGACCTGGAGCAGCAGCAACTTGGCTCGCAGCTGTTCGCAGATCCGGTCACCCATTATTTTTCCTGCAACGCCCCGCTGCCAGTGCCTTTTAAGCAAAGCTTTGCATTCGCAATTTCGGTCGGCTTCAAGCCGGGCGTGAAGGACAACGTGGGGGACACCAGCCGAGAGGCCATAAGCGAGCTTCTCGGGAAAAAACTGGCGGGCAATGTTTACACCTCCAAGAATTTCATAGTTTCGGGGAGCATTTCCCGCGCAGAGGCCGAGCGGATTGCCCGCGAACTTCTGGCAAACGAGCTAATCCAGCGTTTCGAGGTGAAATCCGCCCCGGAATTCGGAAGCGCGGGATTCGGCACAGCCATCCCCAAGGTGGACATAGCAGGCGGCGGGCTGGTTGGCGAAATCGACCTGGATGTGTCGGACAAAAAGCTGCTGGACATCTCAAGGCACCGCGTGCTTTCGCTTTCGCTTGACGAGATGAAGCGGATCAAGGAGCATTACCTGGACCCGGACACGGTGTCAATGCGCAAGCGCATGGGCATGCCTTCCCTTCCGACTGACGTGGAGCTGGAGGTTTTGGCGCAGACCTGGTCCGAGCACTGCAAGCACAAGATATTCAACGCGAAAATAACTTACAAGTCCGGCGCAAAAAAGAAGGCAATCAACTCCATTTTCAAAACCTACGTCCGGGCGGCAACGGAAAAGCTCGCCCGCAAGAAGAAGTGGCTGGTTTCCGTTTTCACCGACAACGCAGGCATATTCGAGTTCGTGCAGGGCTGGAACGTTGCAATGAAGGTGGAGACGCACAACACGCCCTCGGCGCTGGACCCTTACGGGGGCGCGCTCACCGGCATACTTGGCGTGAACCGCGATGTGCTTGGGTGCGGGCTTGGGGCCAAGCCGATATTCAACACCGACGTTTTCTGCTTTGCAGCGCCGGATTACGCTGGTGAAATCCCGCCCCGCCTGTTCCATCCGCGCCGCGTGCTTCAGGGCGTGCGCGCCGGCGTGGCTGCAGGGGGCAATGCCAGCGGGATCCCCACCGTGAACGGCTCGCTTTGCTTTGACGACCGCTACCTCGGCAAGCCCCTGGTGTACTGCGGCACCGGCGGGCTGATGCCCTCTGAAATACATGGGCGCAAGACACACGAGAAGCGTGCAATGCCGGGCGACCGGATATTCATGGCTGGGGGCAGGATCGGCAAGGACGGCATACACGGCGCCACCTTTTCCTCGGTGGAGCTGCACGAGGGCTCGCCGGTTTCTGCAGTGCAGCTAGGCGACCCATACACCCAGAAAAAGCTGTCAGACTTTTTGCTGGAGGCGCGCGACGCGGGCCTTTTCAGCGCAGTGACAGACAACGGGGCAGGCGGGCTTTCCTCGTCCGTATGCGAAATGGCGGAATCCTCGGGCGGCTGCGTGCTGCACCTGGACCGCGCGCCTTTGAAGTACGTCGGGCTGGACCCCTGGGAAATACTGGTTTCCGAATCCCAGGAGCGCATGACCTTCTCAGTCCCTCCCTCCAAGGCAGGCGATTTCGTGCAGCTGGCGCGCTTGCGCAACGTGGAGGTTTCCGACCTGGGCGAATTCAACCCCTCGGGCTTTGTGCATGTGAAGTACGGGGCAAAGACTGTGGCGTACCTCGAAATGGAATTCCTGCACCGCGGCCTGCCGCAGCTTGCGCTTGAGGCAGAACTGAAAGTCCCCAAGCTGTCCGAGCCTGCGCCCATAACTGCCTCAGGCATCTCATCAGACCTGCTCCTGCTTCTCTCCCGGCCCAACATATGCTCCAAAGAATACATCATCCGCCAGTATGACCACGAGGTGCAGGGAAGCTCGGTGGTAAAGCCTCTTTGCGGAAAAGCCGCAGAAGGCCCATCCGATGCCGGTGTAATAGCGCCTTTGCTTGGCCGCAAGGAAGGGCTGGTAATCTCAAACGGGCTCTGCCCCCGCTACGTTGATTTGGATGCCTACCAGATGGCCGCCAATGCAGTGGACGAGGCGGTTCGCAACTACGTGGCAACAGGGGGCTCGCTTGCCCGCCTGTCCGCGCTGGACAACTTCTGCTGGTGCGACCCGGTATACTCATCTGAAAATCCCGAGGGCAAGCACAGGCTGGCCCAGCTGGTGGAGGCCTGCAAGGGCCTTTACGATGCCTGCATCGCATATGAAGTCCCGCTCATTTCCGGCAAGGACAGCATGAAAAACGACTACAAGCACGGCAAGTGGAGGATTTCCATCCCGCCCACGCTCTTGGTCAGCGCAATAGGCAGGATAGACGACATCGCCCTTGCAGTCACAACCGACTTCAAGTCCGAGGGCGACGCAATATACCTGCTTGGGCAGACCAAGGACGAACTGGGCGGCTCGGAATACTATGCGATGAAAGGCATGCTCGGGGCAAATGTCCCTAAGGTGGACTTCAAGAAAAACCTGGCGCTTTACAGGCGGCTGGAAGCGTCAATCAAAAAGGGGCTGCTCTGCTCCTGCCACGACTGCTCCGAGGGCGGGCTGGCGGTTTCGCTTGCAGAATGCTGCATAGGCGGCAAGCTGGGAGCCGAAATTTCCCTCGAGGCTTCAATCGGCAAAATGATTCCCGCGCATTTCCTGTTCTCGGAGTCCAGCGGAAGGTTTGTGGTTTCTGTGAAAAAAAGGAACGAGAAGGCATTTGTGCGCGCCATGCGGGGCCTGCCCTGCTTCAGGCTGGGGGCGGTTTCGCAGTTCGAAACGCTGAATGTTTCCCTCAAGGGCAGCCCCCTGCTTTCGCAAAGCGTGGGCCAGCTTAAAGATGCCTGGAAAAAAACAATGGATTGGTGATTGCTGATGGCTGTTGCGGATAGCAGTAAGGAACGGCGAAGGCCCGATGCTGTCCGCATGTGGCAATCCAAGATAGGCGGTTGAGATGAAAATGAAAAAGCAGAAAAAGGCCAAGCGGATTCGCGCCCCTCCAGCCGCAGTTTCAAAACAGGGCGTGGCAGTTTCCCGCAAGCCAAAGTGCCTGGTGCTTTCAGGCTTTGGCCTCAACTCCGAGCTCGAGCTTGCGCATGCGTTTGCATTGGGCGGGGCGGAGCCAGGCATAGTGCACTTTTCCGACATTTCTTCCGGCGAGAAAAAGCTCTCAAACTACGAAATATTCGCAATCCCGGGCGGCTGGTCGTTCGGTGACGACATTGCCGGCGGCCGCGTGCTTGCCAACAAGCTGAAAAGCACCTTCCGCGACCAGTTTGAAGAGTTCGCCTCCTCGGGCAAGCCGATACTGGGCGTGTGCAACGGCTTCCAGACACTGGTCAAGCTCGGGGCGCTGCCCAACCTTTCGATGTCATCCTCCCAGGAGGCGACGCTTACCAACAACTCCAGCGGAAAGTTCGAGGACAGGTGGGTTTTCCTCAAGCCTCAGAAAGGCGTTTGCAAGTATTTCGAAGGCGTGGACTTCATCAACTGCCCGGTCCGCCACGGCGAAGGCCGATTCCTGCTGCAGGATTCCTCTTTGCTTTCCCAGCTTGAGAAAAAGGGCCTGGTTGCGCTCAAATACGTGGACGAGAAAATGGGCGAGGCAGAGTACCCGCAAAACCCCAACGGCTCGCCCCGTGGCATCGCAGGGGTGTGCGACCCGAGCGGCAAGATACTCGGGCTGATGCCGCACCCCGAGTGCTCGGTCAGCCGCTTCCTTTTCCCCCGCTGGACCTCTGGCGTTTCGCACGAGAAAAACAGCATCCGGTTTTTCAAGAACATAGTTGACGCAGCCAGGAAATACGTGTGAGCATGGCTTTTGACCCGATTTTCGTAGCATTCGCAGTGATTGTGCTCAACGCAGTGCCAGCTTTCATGCCTCCGACCTGGGTCTTCCTGGCCTACATCCACCTCACCAGCGGCGGCGACCTGCTTTCGCTTGCGCTGCTGGGCGCAGTCTGCTCCACAATCGGCCGGATAATCCTGGCAAAGTGGTCAGGCCCGCTGGTCGGGGCTTTCATGAACAAGCCCATGCGCAGCAATGCGGAATTTGCCCAGAAGGAACTTTCCCGCAAGCCATTCGCATCTTTTCTTTTCACCTTCCTTTACGCGCTCTCCCCGTTTCCCAGCAATGCGATATTCATCCTGGCAGGCACGGCTGGCCTGAGACTGGCCCCAATAATCTCTGGATTTTTCCTTGGCCGGCTGATTTCGTACTACGCTCTTCTCGTTGCCGCAGGCTTCACTGCGGATGCAGTCGGCTCCCAGCTCTCGCTTGAGGGCAATTACCGCTGGCTGCTGGACATTGCAGGCATAGCCGCAACGCTCGTCTTCTTCCTGGTGGACTGGAAAGAAATCGCGGACAAGTTCAGGGAAAAGAAAAGGTAGGCAGTTGTTCAAGGATCCACGATTATGGTGAAATTTGCCGGTACGCTGGCGCCTTGCGAATCAGTTACGGCCGCAGTCACATTATATGTTCCGGTTAAAGTTCCCCTGAAATCAACGCTCCTGCCATTTCCTGCGTATGCAGTCAATCCAGCTGGCGTGTTCACATTCCAAGCAAATGTCTCATATCCTCCATTCACATGCAAAATATCCGAGTAATAAATATTCACAGGGATGTGCACCGGGGATACATAGCTGTCCCTAAATTGCAGAGGCTGCGCAACTCTTATCTCAAGAGGCACAGTCGCATTTCCAGTTCTAGAGGGATTAGACGCATCTGTAGCGCTAATCACCAGGCTATACTGGCCTGCTGTGCCTGGTCCAAATAGGCAGTTGGCTGCAAACTGGTAATACGGATTCGTTACTGTGCACCCGGCAGGGATTCCAGAAACAGAATAAGTCACTGTGGGGGTGCCGGTAGAATCAGCATGCATAGTCTGTCGCGTTCCCTCATAAAACGCCGGCACGCTTATGCTGCCAAAAGCAATAGCAGGTGCCTGTATTATGGAAATGGAAAGAGACTTGGTTGTCCAGTTCCCAGCCGAGTCAGTGACATTTATGATGCTAGTGTAGGTGTTATTTCCTCGAAGATCTGGCATGGAGCCTCCATATGTTATTGTTCCATCGCTGCTAAGGTAATATCTCCCGCTCCCATAATGGAAATAGAACCAGCCGCTCGGGCTGCCGGGATCAGTCATTGACCTCCAAGTGTATGGTGGCGTTCCGCCCGTGGCTTTCAGTGCAAAGCGGTATCCGCTGTCCCCTTCAGTCGCAACAGGTATGCTGCTTGTGGTTATTGCCAGCGGCCCGCCCGCGCCAGAGCTCCCCCCATTTCCGCTGTCCATGTTGCACTTCAGAACGAATCGGTTATCGCTAGATTCTGTTTTGGTTGTCCCAAAAGAGGTTTGGTATACAAAACTCAATTTCATGTTCGCAGCCTGCCCGGAAACGCAGTTGAAGTTCCCAGCCCCAAGCGAAACCTCGACCAGTTTATTTTCCCCGGGCCCGAAATAAATCGAACTGGTGTTTGAGAATCCCGCTCCCTGCTCCCCAAACGCAGCCGAAGCACCATCAATTCCAATACCAGTTAAATATAGGGGGTCTGCCTCAACATTTTCCATGCCGAATACAAACGTTGAATCATTGGTCAGGGCAATATCCTGGACCTTCAGGGGGCGGGCTTGGCCTTGCCAGTATGCATTGGATGCAGTGGCTGTGGCGTCCCTTGCAGTTCCTGGAAAATAGCTCAGAAGCGAAACCGAAACCAACCCTATGATGAGGACTACGCCCAGAACGATCAGGTATTCGGTTGCCCCTTGTGCATGCAAGGAAGCAGCACTCGAATTGCGAACTGAACATATCGCCCCCTTTCCTAGGTTCAGTGCCATAAACAAGAATGCAATCTCAAATCTTTTATTCATATTTGTGTCAGCCAATGAAAAAGAAATACTCCGCCGCCACGGCGTCCCTTAAGTTTTAAAAAAAAGAAACACGCAGTTGTGCTGCCGCACAACCAGCTTCCATTTTTCTGCGTTAAAATAAAAGCACCCCCATCCGAGTCGTGCTGCGCGCGACTGGCTGTGGGCTTCAGAAGTAAAAAAGAAAAACGCTCCCATCGGGATTTGAACCCGAGTTAGAGCCTGTCTGCAGCCGTTTTTCACTTTTCCGTTTTCCGCCGGCGCTTTTTCGAGCGAGCGGCACGGGAGCGAGAAAAAGGGCCGTGAGAGGGCTCCGTCCTTGACCGGGTTGTCCGGCTCGCGCCAACGCACAATCGCGTTGAAGTCAGCCACTAGACTATGGGAGCGCGTTAGCGCTACCAGGCAGCGGAATCGCAATTCCGCTGTATGGGGGCGCGTGAGAGGATTAGAATAGAAACGTATAAAAAGGAAGTCAGGGGGCGGGCTGCTCTTGGGCAGCGTCCGTTTCCATGCCCGGGATTTCTTTCGGACTCGGGTAGCGCAGTATGCGGTGTTTCATAGCTATCCCCTGCATCTTTTCCATTGCCTTGTAATACCTGCCAACCGCCTTGTAAAGCAGCGCGGCAATCGCCACTATCGCCCCGCTGATTGCGAACTCCCCGGCATGGCGCAGCATCCCGTCTGCAAAGGCATCGTGCGCGAACTTGTAAAGCTTGGCGCACACGTCAAAGCACATTGTCACGTATGATGCCAAGAAGAGGCGATTGAATTTCGTGCGGGATTTTGCAAGGTATTCTCCTATCGAGTCATAATCCTTAAGCAGCTGGTTTTCCTCCAAAATTTCGATTTTGGCTATTTCATTGCTGATTTTAGGCGTAACTCCTATCTCGCTGTTATCCACCTTCTTGTCATGCTCGCGCACCCTCTTTTCGAGCTTTTGGTATGCGGCGTACTCCATGAAAAAGCGGCTTTTGACATTCTCCTTTTTTGCAATCGAGGTGAAGCGGTCAAACTGCGTTTTGATCGGGCGGAATGCCTTCCTGGTCCTTACGATGAAGCGTTTCGTCTTATAGCTGACCATTTGTTGCTTTTTATGTAATTGCGTTTAAAAATATCCTGGGCGCCAGGAGAAGTCGATGTTGCAGGCCGGGTGCGGCATGCATTTTGCAGGGGCAAAATGCACATCGCAGTTGACGGTCGAACCGGGTCTATTGTTTCGTGTAGACTGTTGACTATTGGGGGTGAAACCCTCAGGGGGATAGAATGAGAACCTAATGCCCCCTATGGGAATGGGCCCGCCCGGGATCGAACCGGGAGTCTTTGCTGTGTGAGAGCAACGTGTTAACCATTCCACCACGGGCCCGCTATCTCAGAGCAGGTCATTTCTGCCAAATTAAGAATATAAAGTTTGGTAATGCAAGTGAAATTCGTGATTAAGAAGATACTCCTGGCGTTATTAGTCCTTCTTCTGTTTGGCTGTGTCTCAACCTACCGTTTAAACCACATGCTTAATCCTCCGCCAAAGGAGATTTCTGATTGCGGACTGGATACTGTCAGCAATTTTGCAAGTTCCAATTTTTACCAATATGCATGTGTTGCTTCGACTGCGTTGGCAGAACAAAATCCACGATTGTGCGATTATGCTCCAGATTATGAAACTACTGGTGGTAGCGGTGGCTTTTTTGGAGGCCTTGCATCGTCCAGCACAGGCAAGTATGGCGTCGAAAAATGCAAGAACGATCTCAGTGGTTCTTTTAGCTGGGACATTCTCCTCGACCAACAACATCCACAAGTAATGAAGTCTCTTCAGATAATGAAAGATAACGGATTTGATTTTGATGTGTTGTACCCATATCGGAATGTCCGAACACCTCTTTTGATAGCTGCCGCAGAAAAGTGGGATATCCCAGCTCAAGAAAGAATTGTGATACTACAATTCCTTATCGACAACGGGGCATACCTGGGCGTACGCGACGAATTTGGGAATAATGTCTTTCAGAGGGTATCTACTATGGCTGTCAATGATGGCGAGGGTGCCCCAAAGGTAATAAAATTCCTGATTGCCCAAGGTTTAAGTCCGGATTCAAAGGACGCGCACGGAAAAACCGCGCTCATGAACGCCGCGAGCGGGCTCTGCGATGATGCTGAAGTGACGGTTCTGTTGGGATACGGCGCGAATCCAAACGTAGTCAGCAGTGAAGGAAGCACCGCGTTAATATATGCGAGCAAATCAGACTGGCCAGAATACTGTAGTGTATCCATCAAATCTCTGGTTAACAAAGGCGCGGACGTGCGGATAGCCGATGCTAATGGGATGACCGCGTTGGATTATGTGAATAAATGGGATCCATTTTACAAGAGCTTTAAAGCCGAAATCTCCCGCCTATTAAAGGAAAAAGGCGCAGTTGAAAAAAGTACTTAGCACGACGCAACTACTTTTCTATAAGAATATAAATTTTGGTAATCAGAGGAGAGCTTATGGACAAGAAGGCGCTGCGCGTGCAGTTCGGGAAAGAGTGGGAAAAGCACTACAAGGTCCCGGCGCTCATTGACCGGGGCTACACGCGCCAGCAGTGCAAGAAATGCTCGCGCTTTTTCTGGTCGGTTGCTTCTCGCGAGGTGTGCTCCGACTCGTCCTGCATGGGCTACCAGTTCATCGGCAAGAAGATGGCGAAAAAGCCGCTTGGCTATGTGGAGGCCTGGAAAAAGATAGAGGAATACTTTACGAAGCATGGGCACGCCTCGCTTGAGGCGTATCCCACCGTGGCGCGCTGGCGCGACGACTTGTACTTTACGATAGCATCAATTTCCGACTTCCAGCCATACGCGGTTTCAGGGGAAGTGGAGCCGCCCGCAAACCCGCTCATCATACCCCAGCAGTGCATCCGCTTCCCCGACATCTCAAACGTGGGCGTGACTGGCAGGCACTACACCACGTTTGTGATGGTGGGCCAGCATGCGTTCAACACCAAAAAGACCGGGCAGTTTTACTGGAAGGACGAGGCAATCACGCACGATTTGGGATACCTGTCCCACTTGGGCATTGACGAGAAGCACCTTGTCTTCAACGAGGACGTCTGGGCAGGCGGCGGCAATTTCGGCCCCTGCATAGAGTATTTCGCAGACGGGCTCGAGCTTGGCAACTGCGTGTTCATGCAGTACGAGGAGCTGCCAGGCGGCGCCTCGCGCGAGCTTTCCACAAAAGTGATAGACATGGGTGCCGGCCTGGAGAGGCTCGCCTGGATAACGCACGGCTCCCCGGTCAGCTATGACATTGTTTTCGGGGACGCGGTCAGGAAGATAAAGGAAAAAGCCGGCATAAAGGTGGAGGAGAAGCTCTTCCTGGAATACGCGAAACTCTCAGGTGTGCTGGATGCCGACGAGGCTGCCGACCAGTTTGGCACTGAGAAGGGGGCAATAGCCGCAAAGCTTGGCATGTCTTCCGAGGGGATGGCGCAGACATTCGCCCCGCTTCACGCATCATACGCCTGTGCTGACCATCTCAAGACAATACTTTTCACTTCAACAGACGGCATGCTGCCCTCCAATTCGGGCGGCGGCTACAACCTGCGCATGATACTGCGCCGCGTTTTCGGCTTTGACGGAGAATTTTCACTCGGGCTGGATTACGCTGGCGTGCTTGAGGCTCACGCGCACCACCTTCGGGAGATATTCCCGAAGCTGAAAGAAGGCGTCCCCACTGCAATTGCCGTGATAGAGGAGGAGCAGAAGAAATACGCTGCAGGCAAGGAAAAAGGCAGGGGCAAGGTCGCAGGGCTCCTGTCGCGCGGAAAAGAGCTGGGCTTAGACGAGCTGAAGAAGCTTTACGAGTCCGACGGCATTCCTGCAGAACTGGTGGCCGAGATTGCGCGGGAAAAGGGCTTGAAGGTTGAAATACCCGAGAACTTCTATTCGTTGCTTCGCAAGGAGGATGAAACAGGCGAGTCCATCGAGCCAAAGGTCGATGTGGAAGGCACGGAAAAGACCAAAACGCTGTTTTACGATTCGGTCGAGGAATTCGACGCAAAAGTGCTCGCCGTGAAGGGAAAATACGTTGTGCTTGACCACACCGCGTTCTATCCCGAGGGCGGCGGGCAGATATTCGACACGGGAATGCTTGACGGAAAGAAGGTGAAGAACGTCCAGAAGGAAAAAGGCGTCATATTGCACGAGGTAGACGGCGCGGCTTCCTTCAAAACCGGGCAGGGCGTGCACGGGAAAGTCGACGGTGAAAGAAGGAAGCAGATAGCGCGCCACCACACCTCGATACATCCTATCAACGCCTGCGCACGGGAAGTGCTGGGGCCGCACATCTGGCAGGCCGGCTCCTACAAGGACGAGCGCAAGGCGCACATCGACCTCACGCATTACCGCAAGATAACTTGGGAGGAACTTGAAAAAATCGAGCAGCTTGCCAACAAGTACGTGCTGGCAGGCTTGCCAATCATGACAGAAGTGCTGGGCAGGAACGAGGCTGAAAAGAAATACGGCTTCAGGCTGTACCAGGGAGGCGCGGTGCCTGGCAAGGAGCTGCGCGTGGTCTCAATAGGCGGCATAGACCACCAGGCCTGCGGAGGCACTCACAATTACAACAAAAGCACTGCCGAGCTGGGCTTGGTGAAGATAGTCAGGCGCGAAGGCGTGCAGGATGGGGTGGAACGAGTGGTTATCAAAGCAGGCCCTGAGGCCATCAAGCACGTGCAGGAGCGCGAGAAGCTGCTGCGGGAAGCAGCAGAAGCGCTTGCCGTTCCCGAAGACCAGCTCAAGGCAACTGCCCTGCGCTTTTTCAACGAGTGGAAGGAGCGGGGCAAGGAAGTGGAGAAGCTGCAGGCAATACTTTCGCAGCAGATTTCCGAGCATGAAGGGGAGAAAGCCAAAAAGGCAGGCACCAAGCTGGTGGAGCTTCTCAACGTGCCTTATACCCAGAAGCTCGCGGAGGAAGTGTGCGCCAAACTTTCCACCGGCGGATATTCCGCGGTCATCTCAACCGCCGACGGCTTCATTGTGGCCGTTGCGCCGCAAGGCAGCAGCCTGAATGCAATCGAGCTTCTCAAGAACCACGGGGCAAAAGGCGGCGGCTCGCCCCAGTTCGCAAGGGGCAAATTAGAGAAGAAGTGATCACTTTTTCTTTTTCCTCTTCTTTTCTGGAAGCTCGCTTCTTGCCTTGTAGTTGTCCAGCTCCTCCCTTATCGGGATGAGCGTGGAAAGGCTGGGGCGGGCGGTGCGCCCCTCGTGGTGGGCGATCTTCTCCTTCTTCAGTTTCTCAGATATCAGGTAAAGGTAAGAGGTGAATTCCTGCAGGTCCAGTTCGTAATCCTGCGCCACTTCCTCGCAGCGCTGCAGCAGCCGCACCACGTCCACCAGGAGCCGAGGGTCGATTTTCCCGTCCTTGCTGCACTGGCGTATCTTGTCCATCAGAAGGAGCCTTGTCATCTGCAGCTCCTTGATTATCTTTTTTACCTTGCTGGATTTGCGCTCGGAGGAAAGCGTGAAGTCGTTGGAAAGCTGCGCCACGGTTTCCCAGGAGACCTCCCCAAGGTTATCCGCAACCTGCGCGGGAAGCGAATAGCGGGCTGAAAAAGGAAGCTCTTTTGCAGTTGACTGGACCATTGTTTCCCTCTAAACCCTCTCGGGTTCGATTTAAAAGGTTAATCGGGTGAAGATGGATTCGGATCGCATGGCGCAGCAAAGCGAGCTTGGCACTGTCATCTCCACCATGGATGGCCCGACCACGCTTTCATTCTCCTTCGTAATCTCCAGCCCCAGTGTTCGCAAGGGCCAGTTCGTGAAAGTGAAGGGCGAAGCTGGCTTCGTTCTTGGCTCGGTGTCCGAAATAACCCGCGCCAACCGCTATTTCGAGCGCGCGGAGTCAGTTGCAGAGTACGAGCGCAATTCCCCGATGACTGACAGCTTCCCGACTGCGGACTGGGAGTATGTA